>CDYK01044276.1_pt1 | contig 14833 bp, 17 predicted proteins | sample 554841 | NCBI WGS metagenome assembly CDYK01 (sample SAMEA3182102, study PRJEB8094) | gut metagenome | biome: human; feature: gut; material: Stool; isolation source: human stools | place: Canada | collected 2013-02-18
GAGTTATTCTCCTCATAGTTTCAGGCATAGCAAGGCTATGCATATGCTGGAGGCGGAGGTACCCTTAATATATATCCGAAACTTCTTGGGACATGAATCGGTTCAAACCACAGAGCGATATTTGAAAATTAGTCAAGGCGCCGTTGCAAATGCAGTTATGAATCATGCGCAACGGGCGGTTCTGCCCAAAGAGATGCCTCTGGAAAGCAGCCGGAATTATAATCTCTTGCCTAATTTCATAGAACGAGCCAAATCTCTTAAATAATATTATGCGACGAGTTTTTCAAAAACTTGGCGCATTTCAATACTTTATTAGCATCGTGATTAGCAGAAAAACTCAGCACATAACCAATGTATTGAACGGTATCCGGGGGAAGTGTTTTCCGGTATCGCTCAATGGGCCGCAGCTTGCAGTCCCGCTGGACATAGCACTTCCCACACACTGGGAAGGAGCGTACCATCCCTTTTTTCGGTCCACGGGTCACACGCCCGGTGAACAGATCCACATAGGTTTTTTCTGAGCGAAGGATGATGACCTTAATGCCCATCTTCTCCAGGGCGGGGATACCTTTGGTGTAAATAAAATCCCGGTGCTCCGGGACTTCGCCTGAAATCGTCTTGTCGAACATGACTTCGCAGTAGACCGCCTCATCCAGCGGTTCTCCATGCTTCCTGGCCAGTAAGATAGTGGCAAGACTGTCCTTGCCAAAGGAGCAGGAAGCAACATATCTCACCGGCTGGAGACACCTGCTTCCTTGACTCTGCACACGTTCCACAGCAGGTCCGCACGGTCACACTGCTCCCAGGGCGCATTCTGATGGGTGAAGTGCCCATAATTACAAAACTGGGCGAAGATGGGCTTGTCCAGCCCCAGTGTGCGGATCATCCCAGCAGGCGTCAGTTCAAACACCTGCCGCACCGCCTGCGCCAGTACATCGTCCCCGTACTCACCACTGCCGTGGGTATCGATATCCACGGCGACTGGATCAGCTTTGCCGATGGCATAGGCCAAGCTGACTGTACACTTCTCTGCCAGACCTGCCGCTACGATGTTCTTTGCGATGTATCTGGCCATATAGGTCCCGCTGCGGTCCACCTTGCTCCCGTCCTTCCCAGACAGTGCCCCTCCGCCATGAGGCGCAAGACCGCCATAGGTGTCCACCATGAGCTTGCGCCCCGTCAGCCCAGTATCCGCCTCAAAGCCACCCAGCACAAAGCGCCCGGAGGGGTTGATGAGGATCTCTGTTCCTTCATCTGGGGGCAGTTCCCGCAGGGCAGGCTGGATGACCTCCGTCTGGATCTCCCGGCGCAGCATCTCCATATCCTTATCAGGATCATGCTGGCAGGAGACCACCACACTGGTGATCCGGCTGGGCTGGCCGAACACATACTCCACAGATACCTGTGCTTTGCCGTCCGGCCCCAACCCCTGGATGCGCCCGGTCCTGCGGACGTGGCTCAGCAGACAGGTCAGCCGATTGGCCAGGACAACGGGCAGCGGGAGCAGTTCCTCCGTCTCCGAACAGGCATGACCGTACATGATGCCCTGATCGCCTGCGCCAAGCTGGTCCTCCTGGGAAACAGCCCCGGCGATATCGGGACTCTGGTCACGGGTGATGACTTCCACCTCATAGTCCAAACTGGGGTATCCCGCTTTACAGGTCGTGCTGCAGGCGATGGCGGGGATATCCGGCAACTCCGTGGCGGTGATCTCACCTGCCACGATGAGCTTGCCAGCTGTGGCCATGACTTCGCAGGCCACATGGGCGCTGGGGTCATGGAGCAGGCAGGCATCCAGAACAGCATCTGCGATGGTGTCACACAGTTTGTCCGGATGCCCTTCGGTGACCGACTCAGCGGTCAGGATGTATTTATCTCTCATAGAGTGCAAATTTCCTTCCTTTTGGTCTTTTTCGGGATATCTCCGCGTCATACTCATGGCACTGGGGCAGGTCAAAACCCAAAGACAGGATATCCTCGTCGGACATTGCCAGGGCATTGTGGAGAATGTCGTATAATTCTGCGCTGTCATACTGCTCGCCCATGCAGCCAATGATAGAGTCCATAAGTTCCTGCTGGTGTTCCAGGGCATCTGCCACATTGGTCAGGGCGTCTGCGTAGCCATGGAGCCATGCGGCGTTATAGCTGCTCTGCTCCAGCTCCTGATTGGCGCGAATATGTGCCAGCTTTGCGGAGGCAGAAACAGCGCCTATGCTGGTCAGGTCGTAATTGGTCATAGGCTCCTCCGTGTTCACCGTTCCACACCACGTCTGTATTTGTGTGGATGGGGGGGCTTGTGCTGGGGTGTCGTTTCTTTGGTTGCTGTGAGGACCATGACCCTATCATAATGTTCCTTGTACCGACGGATCTGCTCCTCTGTCAGAGAAACAAAGTCCTCTACACCTAAACCCGCCACAAAAAATGTGCCGCAGATGATATCGTAGGGCAAATCATTTTCATCGAACAGCGGGCGATTGAACGGCAGGCCCAGGTTCTTTCCTTCCTCGTTACAGACCACAGCTGCTTTATCCGGGAAGGGGTAGATGGCCTGGATATACCCGCCTACAAGTGCCTGCATCTCCTCCAGGCCGTTGATCTCTTTGGTGTAGCACTTCTTCATCGGCTCTACCACCAAAACCTTCACGCGCGTTCACCTCCTGACTTTTGTTTTGCTCTCGGTTTTTTACAGTATTGGTAATGATAGTCCGGCGTGGGACGATCCTTCTTAAATTGATCGGTCTGATAGCAGAAGAGGAAAAACTTCTGTTTTTGCGGGAATAGACGTAAATAATAGCGATACCGGCTGGTATCGATACGAAAAGCAAAAAAGGTATCTCGCCCTGACATCTTTGCTTGGGGATGTTCCAGGCAAAAACGCCTCATAGCCTGCGAGTCATCCAACGGCCCGTCCTGGCACAGGTTTTTCAGCAGGTCCTTCAGCTCCGCGTCAAACTCCGGCGTGCACAGGGGCTCATTCCCTCCAAACCAATCCACCGCGATCCCGCCATCCTGAAATCTCCCCCGCAGGCACCCCACGTGCGCCTGATCCTGCAGCTTACTTGTGAACAGAGGGGAGATGTCATCTTTCTCCGTCTCGAAAAACGGGTAGGTTTTACCGCTCACGGTTCTTGTTCCCCTTTCGCTTTGTGAGCGCGTCAGCCTTGCGGTTGATCTCTGCGGTCTCCCGCTCTACTTCCTGGACACAGTGCTGCCACGCCGCTTTCAGTGCCCGCACCGGCAGGCCGTTCTGCCTGTAGCCCTCCAGAATGCCGTTGTAATAGGGTTCCGTAGGCAGCATCGGTTCCCGGAACCGCTCATCCATGATGTAGGCCATCACAGGCAATTCCCGGCCCAGACCGTCGCGCACTGTCACGGTCTGCTTATCGTAAAAGCGGGGATACCCCTCATAAAGGTCCAGGGATCGCTCGCACTCCGGCGTGATGCTCCACAGAAGGCCATGGACTCGTCCTCCCTCCTTGGGAGCGATAGTGGCAAAACCACCTCTGCGAAATAGCAGCTCGTAGTTCTCCAGTACCACCGGCCCCACCACCGTGGCATCTGGACAGCGGTAGTCCATCTGCTCCAGGTTGATGTTGCTCCCATAGGCAAAATACAGCTTATCAGCCATCCTCCAACACCTCCAGTGCGCCGACCTTGGCCAGAGCAGCGAACATGACCTGTGCCTGCTTTTCCAGTCCGGCCTCCGGCAGATGGCACTCCTGATCCGTCATGCGGATAAAATTGTTCTGGAGCTGCCAGAGGTAACTCTCCGCATCCGGGAACTCCAAAGGGTCAAAGGAAGCCAGCCGCAGCTGATCCAGGATCTCTGCTCCGGTCCCCTCATATATGGTTTCTTCTATCCGTATCTTCATCAGCGTCACCTCTCCGCTTCTCGTTGTTTCTTCTTTTTCCGATTGACCGCATAACTGTCCTTGTCATATCTCCAGGCACGGTCACCCTCCAGATTTGCCAGAAGATGATCTCTGGTGTGTTTGAACTCGTCTCCGTTGAGCCCCAGGCGCCCCAGCCACACCCGGAACGTGAACAGTTCGTTGTCGCTGCGGGTCTTGCGCATGACGGTGCTGCGCTGGGCGATAGCCTGGGCGGAGATCGCCAGACACAGATCGACATAAGCTGCGGCCCGGCCTGCGTGGAGCGTAGAGTTGAAGCAGCGCCACTCCACGGTACCGCGGTAAAAGACAGAGTGGAGGTTCAGGGCGTAATAGCGGGTCCAGTTGTAATGTTCATCATTGCCAATGTCTCCTTCATACCAGATGCTCTCCAATTGGGTCAGATCTTTTGTTTCTTCTGAGGATAATGTCCTGGCCTGTCGAAGCATGGGTTCCCGCACCTTCTGGCACCATCGGGAAGCACGGGACTCGTTTACCTGTAATGCCTTGAACAGAATGTCCTCTTTGGAATACATGATGCCGATGAGGTTCTTCAGACTTTGGCGGTTATGGTTGGCAGCATCCACATGGACATGTATGCCGCAGGAACTGTTGACTTTGGCCCCTGCAGCCCTCACCCTACGGATACACTCCTGGAATTTGGGAAGTTCTTCATAGGTGAGTTTTGGTGTGACCATTTCCACACGGTAACTGGTTCCGGCATTTGAGGTATATCCTGTCCGTGTTTTTCGTTCCGCCCGGATACTGGCATCGCTCATCAGTTTCCATACCTTTCCCTCCGGGTCTGTAGCTCCCCAAGTGTCGTAGCCAGTTCCAAGATATTGTGGGCTTGTCCCAAAATAGTCTGCGAGAGCATGAGCGGCCTGCTCACGGGTGATGCCTGTCATCTCCACTTCCACACCGAAGCACTGGTCCTTGATGCCGATCTCGCTCATGCTGCAGCATCCTCCTTTCGGAGTTCCTCGTCCACCGCCCGGATACGGTGGCCGATGGCCTCGATGACGTTGACCGTCACGCCGTTGCCAGCCTGTTTATAAGCCTGGGCATCTGAGGTGATAGCCAGGATCTTGTCGATCTGCTCATCCTCGAACCCCTGGAGGCGAAAACATTCACGGGGCATCAGGCGGCGGATGCACCCGCCGCGCTCCACGATGCCCTGGATGCTGCTGGTCTCCAGTGTGTGGGCAATGTCGTGGCCCACACGCCCGCGCCGGGTGTTGCTCCCAGCATAGCCCAGATCAACTGTGTCTCCTGGGTAAGCTGCTTTCCAGCCTTTTTTGGTGGCCTCCTTGATGTACAGTACTCCAGACCGTTCCCTTGGATGGGTAGAGAGTGTTGTCTGCCCATAGCGGGCGGTGAGACAGCGGGCCTTGTCTGTCCGGTGCGGCGCGCCCGCGCTCAGATCCACGAAGGGGGCCGCCGGCGGGATCAGGTACAGCCCGGTTTTCACACCGAGTCCGCCCCCACCAGCCGTCTGGGTACAGGCTACTCCTTCCGGGTCGTAGACCCGGTGTCCCTGCGACCCTCCAAGGACTTGTATAAGAGCTTTTCCATCTGTTCCAAAGACAGGAAGTATTTTTCCGGCGCATCGGGGATCAAGATAGCAGATAAGGAACACCCGTTTCCTTGATTGGGGAACTCCAAAATGTTTTGAGTTAAGCACAGTCCATTCGACATGATACCCCAAGTCATCCAATGCGGAGAGGATGGCCGCAAAGGTCTTCCCATGGTCATGCGATAAAAGGCCGGGAACATTTTCAAGCAGCAGATACCGTGGCCGTTTGGCTTCAGCCAGTCGGGCAATTTCAAAGAACAAAGTGCCTCGGGCGTCGGCAAATCCTTTCCTTCGGCCAGCATTAGAAAATGCCTGGCAGGGGAATCCCCCGCACAGCAGGTCGAATTGGGGCAGGTCGTCTGGGTCAATGGCTCTTGCATCTGGATAATATCGTTCCTCCTCTCGGATGTCGTGGATGGCACGGTAGCTGGCTTCAGCATACTTGTCGATCTCGCAGTGGCCAACGCACTGGAACCCGCCCACACGGGTCAGTCCAGCCCGAAAACCGCCCACCCCGGCAAACATATCAAAATAACGGATCAGGTCATATCATCTCCCTCCTGAAGCGCACGCAGAAAGCCGAGGACGCTTTCATCCACGTCCCCACCCTGCTTCGTTTGTTCGCTTTTACACTGGATATCCCGCAGTTCCTCCCGGATCAGGCCCCGCATGGCAGAGAGAAGGGCGTCCTGCTCCTGTGCTTTGCAAACCATCCGGCATACCGCGTCAGTGCGTTGTCCCGCAGGGATGGCTCGCAGGATACGCCACGCTTCCCGTTGGTAAGGGGAGGACAACGAGAAGGAGAGGTTCAGCCGCCGTTTCTCAGCCATCCCGTCCGCTCCGTTCTCCCCGCGACATCTGGGCCACAAGGCGTTCATATCCCTTGGCGTTCAGACATACGTCATCCAGGATAAAAGGCCGGAAAAGGCCCTCAACGGCCCCACCGTGCCGTTTCATCAGGGCTGCGCCGCCGCCCAGGAATACTGTGGGCATGGCCCGCACATCCAGACCGCTCTCCGTGATGGTGGAAAGCAGTCCCCGTACATACTTGTCCGCTTGGGCATGGATGACAGCGCGGACTCGCTCATCCATGCTGGCCGAGTCACCACGCAGGACGCTCTCGATCTGAGGTGCGGTCAGGGAAAGGCCAAACAGCCGCCGCACCTGCTCTCCAATCTCATCCACACAGCGGATCATGCCCAACTCCAGGCTGCGGCAGGTGGCGGCGTTGGGGATTCGTCTGTCCAGGCGCATCAGATCCACCGTCCAGCCCCCGATATCCGCCACGATGACAGAGGGTTCGTCCAGCAGTTCCGGTTGGGTCAGAACAGCCGCATAGCCCTGGGGGAACAGAGACACATCCGAAACGGTGATGGTATAACTTTCGCCCTCATACCGAAAGGTCACCGGCCCACCAGCCCGGAGCAGATAGTCACGGAATGCTTTCTTATCCCGCCCAAAACTAGTCAGGGGCAAGCCTGCTGCCAAATGGATATCTGCCATACCATTTGTTCCCCGAAAGCCCATCTCCATGGCGATGGCCGCAAGGGTCAGAAGGTAATAGTCCTCTGTCTGGGTTTTATCTTTTTGGAGCGGCTGGCGGCCGCTGCCCACTACATAAAACTTTCCGCCATACTCCAACACACCTTTTCGGGTGTAGGGTTCGTGCTCATATTCCACCAATCCAGTGGGAAACGTACAGTGTGTAGTTTTCATGGCCGCATAGCCATGGTCCACGCCGATCATAATGGGTTCGCTCATCTGGTGTTACCTCGATTCTTCCTCACTTTTTCTTTTCTGGGCCGTCGCGCGGGCCGGTCGGACCTTTACGCCATTGGTGTGCCATGCGCCTTTGTTGATCTTTGCTATCGAGCATCGCCTCCTCTGCTCATTTTCTTTCCTTCTTCTTTTTTGAGTGTTGGTTTTTCCAAACCCATACGCTCCAGCGCTTTGGCATAGAGCTGCCGTGCAAACGCCTGGTATTCTTCGGTGGAGGTATCCACCTCCCGCAGAATGGCCCGCTCATAGGTGGTCCCAGGCACGACCTCCCAGGAGACGGCCCCGAAATGGGCGGCGGTGAGGTAACGCAGGAGCTCATGGCCATTGGCCTCTTCAAACCGGCCACAGGCGTCCTCGTAGGGAAACTCCTCCCATAAGTTTCGGATGCCGGTGATCTCCCCAGCCGCACGGAACAGGCGGAAGCCCTCCGGGTCCAGCTGGGGGGCGGCCCCCTCATAACGCGCCCGAATGGTATCTGCGGTATCCAATACACTCACGATTCCTTCCTCCTACCCAGCATAAGATTTCCCACCAGACGATCCAGCACACGGATACGGCGGCGCACCTTGCCGGCGGAATCATCCAGGCCATTCATCTGGCTATGGATACGGTGGCGGATAGCCTTGAGGGCCTGCTGGTCGCTGCAGCACTCCACCACGATGTACTCACTGCCGCGGGCCAACACCTCGCGGCGCCCCTCCTCATCCCGGATACTGGCCATGAGCCGCTGCCCCAGCCGTTTCCGGTAGCTGTCCTGGAGTCGCTCCACGTCTGCCTCCACACCGTGCTTTTTCAAAATGGCAGCGATCTCCCCAGAGCCGATCCGCAGATCAGCCCCCAGCTTTTCCAGGATCTCCACTTCCGCCTCCAAGGGCAGGAGCGGCTTGCCAGGAGGCCCTGCCCCATGAATTGGCTTCTGTTTACGCAATGCTCTCGTTCCCTCCTTGATCCTTCAGCATAGTCCCCAGGATATTGGCGATGGCGGTAAACACCTCCGCCAGTTCACGGGCCTCCTGCGCGCTGTCCCTGATCTCATCCTGGTTCATGCGTGTACACTCCGCCCAGATCCGCACGTTTTCCTCTGTGGGTGTCAGCAGGACCGCTTTTTCAAACGCCTTGCAAAACAGCCCCGCGATCTTGTGCCTGCGGGCTGAGTCCTCATCCCCCTGGCGGATCTCCTTTTTTGCCTTTTCCAGTTCCACCGCCAGGGCTGCGGCTTCCTCCCGCCGCTCCTCCGGCAGATCCCGCACCTGACGGGTGATGTTGTAGCCCTGGTTGATGGACAGGTCCCCGCTGTCCAGGGCTTCCTTCACGGCGGGAGGAGCGTGTTCCCCGATCTGCATCACCTTGCCCATCGTGCGTTCGCCCAGGCCGACAGTATCCGCCAGCTCTTTGCGGGTATCAATGGGAGAAATCGGGTTCGGCAATGTTGCCAAACCCGATTTTGCATCCTCGCTTTTCTGATCTCCGCCCCCTGCGGACATATTCCTCCTGGCCCTGGCTTCAATGTCCGGTTTCAGCTTCAGGGCGATCTTGCCCAATTCCCACTTATCCAGGTTGCGGCGGCCCTTTTGGGTATCCAGTGCCCACTGCTTGGCCTCCAGCAGATCCACGAAGGAAAACACGGCCATCTCATAGGGAATGCCATGCTGCTGGCATAGCTTCTGGCGGTTGTGACCATCTACGATGACCATATCCTCATTGACGATGACTGGGGCATAGCAGCCATTTGCCAAGAGGTCTGCTTCCAGCACAGCCAGCTGCTCCCCGCTCAAAGGGGGGAGCAGCTCAGCCATCTCCGACAGCACGGTGGGCATACGCTCCTTGCTGTTGTATCGGATGCCGGTATTGCGCATCAGGCGGCCTCCGCTTCGGCCTGAACACCTTCCTCCACCTTCCGGGGAGAGAGGAACTCCACCTCCGTGGCTTTGATCAGGAAACCGGGCTGGCGGTCAGGGTCATCCGCAAAGGAGATGGTCTCGAAGTCGCCTGCAGCAGCCAGCTTGCAGCCCTTCCAGGCAAACTCTGCACAGCGTTCCGCCAGAGGGCCGCGTACCTTGATGGAGATAAAGTCAGTGAGCCGGTTGCCGTCCCGATCCCGGTAGCGGCGATCCGAAGCAATGCGCAGGATGGCGTAGGGCTTTCCGGTAGTCTCGCTCACCTTCAGCTCCACGTCGTTGGTCAGGTTTCCGATGGCAGTGATCTTCAGCATAGTTCATTTCTCCTTTTCATGTTGGTGATAAATATCGTTAATGAATGTTGCAAAAATATCGTGGACCTGCCCCAGAGAGCAGGTCCACGATGTATAGATCAATAGCCGGTACGGGGCAGAGGAATGGGTTTTCCATACACCTTCGTCACCCACCGGCTGATAGCCTGGACCCAGGTCCCGTTGTACACGCCGCCTACATCCGCGATGTTGACGAAGCTGGAACCTGCATTCAGATTGGAAACTGCGGTACAGTTCAGATAGGGCTTCTCCACCTGGGCAAAACCTGCGGGAGCCTGACCGAACACAAACATGATCTCGGTCACACGTTCATTGCCGGCAAGACCAAGAGCAGCCGCAGAGGCGTCCAGCGTATAGCTTTTGCTGGTAGAGAGATTGTCTGCCAAAGTGCGGTGCTCTCCGCCATTCACCCGGTAGGTGATCTTATAAGTACCGGGGAAATTCCAGGTCCCGGTCACTACCGTGCTCAATCTTACCTGAGCGGGCAGGCTGTCCCGGAAATAGAAACTGTCCAGACGGACGTTTGAGGTATTGGAAATACCGGAGAAGGTGTAACGGACCGGCTGGCCGCTCATTGCTTCCTTGGGGCCTGTCTTGGCGATGGACACACCAGTGGTCAGGCTCTTGTTGGTCACCTCAAAGCGCACGATCTGTCCCTCATGCTCCAGGTAGGCGGTCAGTTCCTGCTCATTCACGCCGTAGTTGGATGGAGCCTTGACCTCCCGGATGGTGTAGCGGGAGAGGTGCAGGGGCTTGGAAACCGCCAGCCCCCGGCTGTCAGATCGGATGGTGTCTACCACGTTCCCAGCCTTGTCCGTGATCTCAAACACGGCCCCCTCCAACAGCGTCCCGGCAGGCAGTCCGGTGGTGGGGTTGTAGTCGGCGGACTTCTTCACGATCTGGATCTGCCCTGTGATGGGGGTGTTCTTCCAGGTCACTTTCGTAGTTTCCCCCGCCTTGACATAGACAGTGCGCTCCTGAGTGTCCGGGATATATCCCTCATTCTCCAATTCACGCAGGTAATAGCGGCCCGAAACAGTCAGATCCTCAAACCAGGCATAGCCCCGGTCATCGGTGGTCTGCTGGTCAATGGGGTTGTGTCCGCTGTCGTAGAGGATGAAGGACACGCCGGGGATGCCCTTGCCGTCGGCGGTGGAAATTTTATGGAGCAGGATGCCGGAGAGGGGCGCGTTGGTCACAGTGAGCGGAGGGCAGCTCCCATCTTTTACAGTGAAATAGTGGGGCGTGTTGTCCAGTTTGAAGCCCTCGGCACTCTCCGTTTCCACCGCATAATAGCTGTCATCCTCCAGCGTAACAAAGACGCTGCCAGTTTTCCCCGTGGTCACGGTGTCCACCAGAGCGTCATCGCTGACCCGCCGGATCTCGAAGGTGGTGTTGGGGATACGCTTGGTTTTGTCAGCAGAACTGACCTTGATGATCTCTACACCTCCCACGGCGTTGTTGTAAAAACGGAGGGTCTGCGTGTCGTTGGGGTTGATGGTGACGGTCTGGCTCTGGCTGTCCGGGTCGATGGTATATCCAGACACGCTCTCCAGTTCCGTTGCGATGACGGTGCCGGTTACCCCGGACAAGGTGATCTTACCTGTGGAGTCAGAATAGTAGATGCCCTTGCTGGACAGGGTGCCGCCCCCGTCATCCACATAGCGGCCATCCGCGTATTTGATCTCAAACTTGACGCCCTCCAGGGGAACGGTCTTGGTCCCGTTCCGGCCCCACTTTTCGATCACCAGATTGCCCAGGGGCTTATTCCGAAATTCCAGAGTGACGGTCTGGCCCGCCTTGACCTGGACGGTCTGGGGGACATCATCCAACAGGTATCCGGGTTTGGCCCTGGTTTCCTTCACCACCAGCGAGGTGCCGGGGGCGACATTTTCCACCAGGAAGGAACCCGCGCTGTCCGTCACAAATTTACCGTTATTGTCGCCTACCACGGCTCCGTCTGAGGTGGTCACGAAGAACTCCACCCCGGAAAGCGGGAGCTTCTTATCATCGTCCGACACCTTCTTGACCAGGACGGCCCCCTTGGGTGCGTTGGAAAAATAGAGGGTCACAATGTCCTGATCCTCGCCGGAGATATAGAAAGACTGGGGGGCGCTGTCAATGACGTGGGCCCCGTCGCTCTCCAGTTCCTCGCAGATATAGTAGCCCTTTTTGAGCCCGGTCGCTGTGAAGGAGCCGTTGGCCGAGGACACATAGTTGCCGATGACTGTGCCGCCGCTGCCGCTGACCTCGCCGCCCAGGTATTTCAGTTGGAACCGGCAGCCGGAAATTCCAGCTCCGGTCACACTGTCCTGCTTGTAGACTACCAGAGCGGACAAAGGTGTATTTTCAAACAGGAATGTATGACCCTTGCCAGCGGGGATAAACGCTTCCTGAGTGTCGCTGTCCTTGATGGAAAATCCAGTGGGCGGGGCCAACTCCTTTACTCGGAACCAGCCGTCCCGCAGACCATTGGCCGGGCCGGTCAGCTCGATGCGGCCATTTTCGTCCGTTGTGAATACGCCCAGGTCGTTGAGTTCGCCGGTTTCTGTATCATTGCTGGCGTACCACACCTGAAAACGAACATTGGGGAGGCGGTCATGGGTGATGCTGTTCTCCTTGATGATCTCAATGACAGGCCGCTTGTGGTCGTAAAAATATGCTTCCCGGTCCCGGTTGGGGTACAGGGTGATATACTGGTCCGGGGCGTCCACCAGATAGGCGTCATTTCCCACAGATCGCTCGGAAATCTTGAAAACCCCTGGCCAGAGGTTAGGGACAGTCACAGACCCGTCCGGCCCGGTGGTCACTTCGGCAACGCTGTGGCCGTCCGCTGCCTCCAACAAAAAGGTGGTGTTGGGAATGGGGATGGAGTGATCGTCGGCGTCAAATTTCCAGATGGTAAGGTTGGGCCGCTTATCATTTTGCAGGCAGATAGTGGCGTCCTTTCCGGGGAACAGCTGCACATGGTACTCGGTGGGGTCCAGCAGGTGATCCGATACTGTGGAGGTTTCAATTAGGGAATAAACGCCCGGCTCCAGGCCCTCCCAGCAGATTTCACCTGTGCCGGAAGAGGTGCGGTCCAGATACCGGGAGCCGTCCTCGATTTTGGCGAGACGATAGGTGACGCCGCCCAGGGGCTTACCATCCGAACTCTCCTTATACAGATGGAGACTGGGCAGCTTGCTATTGGTGAACACGAACTGCGCCTGTTCGCCGCCATCCAGATGGATGATGCGCTGGGCGTCGTCGATCACATAGCCCGGACAATCCAATTCAGTCACGATATAGGCGGTATCGGCGGGGAGCTTGGAGAGGTCGATGGTCCCATCCTCCGAGGTAGTGTATTCCTCCGGCCCCCAGGAACCGTCCACCGCCTCAAAGCGGAACTTCGCGTTGGCGATGGGCTTGGAGAGGTCGGAGCTGTCCACCTTGATTAAATGGATGCCTGGCAAGCGGTCATTGAAGAAAACCAGCTTTTTGATGCCGTCTCCAGCCTTCAGCTCCACCTCCTGGGGCGTGGTATCCAGCACATGGCCGTCCCCGCCGGTGTCCCGTTCCTCGGCCCGGTAAGTGGCGGGCTTGCAGTCCGTGAGGAGGATCTCGCCGAACTCATCCGTCTGAAAGATGCCCAGACTCTCAGCGTCCCGGAAGATCTCGAAGGACACATTGGGCATCGCCTTCATGGTGCCCCGCTCATACTTGATGATCCGCAGGCCGGGCAATTCCTTGTTGATGATGGTCACATCGCTGGTCTTGCCCGCCACCACGGAGACGGTCTGGACGGTATCGGTGTCCGCGATCCAGCCGGAGATGCCTGCCAGTTCCCGTACCTCCCATCCGCCGGGCTGGAGCTGATCGAAAACTGCCACGCCGCCGATCTTGGTCTTGGCGGTCTGGACCTCGCCGCTTTCAATGTGCTTGATCTGCACGGTGACGCCGTTGAGCGCGTCCCCGGTGTCACTCAACTTCTGGACCCGGATGGAACCATAGGGCGCGTTCCAAAAGGTCAGGGTGGCAACCTTGTTGTACTCCACATCGGCGTGCTGGGTACGTTCCTCCGGCAGAAGGTGATACTGGGGCGGGATCTCCTCAGTGACGGTGTAATGGCCCTCAAGCGTCAGGGGGATGATGACTGTCCCATCCGGGCTGGTGGAGAAAGAGCCCACCTTGCGGCCCTCCGGGTCATAGACGGAGAATACAGCGCCCTCCAAGGGGATCTTGGTGCCCTCCTCCAGCTTCACGATCTTCAGCGCAGTCTCCTTCGGGTCAGGCTCACCGCCGCCCGTGTAGCTGCTCACTGCTGCCAGTTCCATGTGCCGGGAATTGTCCAGGTCGCAGATATAATTCTGCAAATTGCCGTACTTGTCCTTTTCCTGGCAGACTGCGTACATGGCGGCATACTGGGCAACATCCGCCGTCAGGGAGAGCTGGACGCTGCCGCTCTCGCCCTCGATGCTGTCTGCGGGGTACAGCACTTTGAATTTCCCGCCGTAGCCGTCCCCGGTCCACTTCGTAGTGACGGCGGTAATGTCCTGATCGTTCTCATCCACGATGCGGGTCCCCTGGGGCACCGAACCGGGGTCTGCAAAGGATACGGCTATATCGTAGTCATACACCCATGTTTCGCTCCAGATGGTGAATACCTGCTGTTTGTACTGCTTGCCGTCCACAGTGACAGAGTAGGCAGCAGATTTATCCGGGGTGGCCGTCATCCGGGGTTCCAGCATATAATTGTAGGTGGTGCCCCGCTTGTAGATATCCTTGGCCGCCGCCAGGATGCGGTTGCCGATGTCCAACTCAGAGCCAGTTAAGCCGGGGGCTACCTTCAAATTTGCGATGTTCCAGTTGGGGAGCAGGTAGCACCAAAGCGCCATTTTGGTAGCGTAGTAGGCTTGGTACTTGTTGTCCAGCTTCAATTCCCCCAAACTGCGGTGGGGGTAGCCGTTGGAGATGATGCCTACCACCTTGGGATCGCTGGATCGTTCATTGGCAAGATACTTGATGCTCTCACCCACGCCCACGGTCTGCGGGACGCCCTTGATATTGGGGTTGACGCAATAGGCTGGTACCTCTTTTTTCTGTCCCTTAGCGTCCACATAGTTGAAATAGGTATAGTCCTGAGTCCTGATCCGGCCATTGATGGTCAGGTATGACAGCTCATAGCCGCCGTTATAGATATCCACCTCGCCCAGTGCTTCTTCCTCCGTGTTAGCTGCAAGGGCAGCGGTGGGAAGGATGCCCAGGAGTGTGACAAAGGCCAAGAACAGCGACAATAAACGTTTTTTCATTTTGGCCAAATTCCTCCTTGTACACAAAAATAGCGGCCCCCGGCACAGTTTTGTGCCGGGGGCCGCC
>CDYK01000334.1_pt1 | contig 14664 bp, 9 predicted proteins | sample 554841 | NCBI WGS metagenome assembly CDYK01 (sample SAMEA3182102, study PRJEB8094) | gut metagenome | biome: human; feature: gut; material: Stool; isolation source: human stools | place: Canada | collected 2013-02-18
CCTAAAGATACAAAAAAGCCAGCTAATTCGCAAAACTTTGTGTATGAATTAGTTGGCTGATTTTATATTATTTACTGAATGTCCCAGATTATCGATTTCACCGACAAGGATGGCAACGACACCATGCAACAACAGATTGATGCCAACTACTACCTCATCAAGAACGAGGTTAAGCAGATTGTCGCCGATGAAATCGAGCGCATCAAGGCTGACCCGGAGCTGTCGTATCTGATAAAGGAGAAATAGGGCATAAAACAAAATTCCCGTTGGCAAACAGATAAAGCCAATGAGAATTTTTACTTACGAAGCATCTCAACTTTCTGAACTTATTGGATGTTCCGCACTAAATTTCCCTAATTAATTGCTTTTTTCCTCAATTAAAGCAGTTTTATCTTTTTTATTTGTACCTTTGTAGTGCCCATCTACAATTAGAAGGGGTTTCGAGGCTCGTTTTGGCAAGATCCAATTCGGAGCCTTGCGTTTTTTATAGGACTACCTCTAACTTCTTTTTCAGCATTTTCTTCATCTTCTTTTCACCGCTCGGCATATTCAGATAATAGGCAGTCAGTAGGTAATACCCGTAAGGGCTTCGTTGCGGTTCAAGGACGATTACATATTTTTCCTCCGTGTCATACACGTATGTTCGATAGACATTCTTACGATGCTTGATATCTCTTTCTTCACAACTGAATATTTCCAGCACATGGGATGTCCTTTCCTCAATATGGTGTCGAATCCAATGCAGACGACGGGAGCGGTCTGGCTCGAAGACTCTTTTCTTCGTTGCAGCACCTTCCGCTTCCTTGTCGTCAGTTGTCGTTAGGTGCATGAACTCTCGTTGCATATCTATCTCGCCATCCGACTTGATGGGATAGACACGCTTTTCCCGAAACTTGAACGTTTCGTTATCTTCGATGTCCCGTCGATACACCCTATATAATGAAGCCTTGCGCTCCTTTTCCTCCAAATGTAGGATTTCCAACAGTTCCGGGTATTTCTTTAACAAGTTGAATGGCATAGGCTTATTTTTGCAAATTGATAAAGAAAAGGTTGAACTTCTTGTTTTTCAGAGGAGTGGTGCATAATAACGAAAGATTTGTCTGCTTCTTTATTTTCTCGACAATCAGACGTTTTGCCCGGACCTTTCCCTCAATGACTCCACGCTGGATACGTAAGTGGTAGTTTATCGCTCCCATAAGGATGTCTGCCAATTGGATAAAGTGTACTTGGTGAGATTTGACAAAATTAAAATCCCGTATAGCCGAATTGTATTTCAATATTTCTGCCAGTTTATGCAGTTTTCGTTGGCTGCACGTGTCCTTGATGTCGAAATAGACATTATAGGTACTATCCATATCCATTTGATGATGCAATAGCTGGTAATACATCCGAAAATAAAAATCATTGTAGCTGTATTCTGCACGTGTATTGTCTATTTCCGACTTATTCACGATGACCGCCCTGAATTTCATGTTGGTCATAAAGAAATAATCCATTATCTCATTATAAAGGGCAAAAGTTTTATCCGAGATGTTCGTCCATTTCAATTCCCCTTCATACCCGTGCTTTTGTTTGATTTCCCGTATCTGCTTTTTGGCGAGACCCATTTCATTATACGGTATGCTTACATAACCGTATATCATGTAAGGTTGTCCGTCATTTTCCAAATGCGTACTTTCGTCACAATATATATTATAGGTTCTGTGCTTACACACCATCTTATTATTTGTTTAATTATCAATACGCAAAGATAAGGATTAAAGGCGTATCACTTAAAATATGGAGATAAAATATCGTTATCCTGTCACTGAAAAAATTCCCTTGTACGACAAACCGACGAACTGGACGACTTTTCTTGTAATCCAGAATATCGAAAAATAAAAATCCCCCTAAACATTTCCCTTTTTCGGTCAAAATACGTATATTTACATCAGTTCCAAGAGCAAAGCAAAGTAATGTAGCGAATTCCGCACGGCTACCAAATCGCTACCAGCTACCGAACTTTCTACACTTTACGTCTTATTAATCAGCTGATTAAAACAAAATCGTAGTTTTTCTTTAAAAAAAGTGCGGATATTCACTGTTTAACAGAGAGATTATAGATATTAAAGTGAAAACGGCAGACAAAATCGTCTGCCGTTTTCACTTTATTTTATTAATATGCTGCAGGTACGGGATTATAGACTTTTTTATTTTTCAGTTTCGGGTCGGTTCCTAACGGGAAATTTATACCAAAACTGAAACTCATGTTTGTCGTATTTACAGGTACATATTGCGGAGTATATTTTGCAGCGATATAATCAGCTCCCAAGAAAAGGTTAAATCCTCTGGGGCATAAATTTATCAAAGCTCCCCATGTGCATCCGGTATTCGATACCGATCCGTTGAGTGCTGCCATGAACCATTTTGCCGGGCGGAAATTGGCTGTCGCCATCAGTTTTGTCCATGTTTTTGGAGTACTGAACCGGGTCGAGGATAATAATCCGAATGATATTTTGTTATTTAAAATGCCATATTCTGCCCCTATATTCATAGTCGTTTTCAACCAAGTACTTCTGGAAGAAGCTCGAGTTTCTTTAAATTTGAATAAAGCTTCGAGATCATCTCCGATTTTATCGGTTTCGTCGTCAAAGGCGTTATTGCCGTTATCATCATCTTCAGCTCCTAAGTGTTTGAATCCATCGAATACGAATTCTCCTTCAGGGGTTTCTGCTTTTTTATTTTTATTCCAGCGGATAAAACCTATATCTGTTAAAGCCATGGACACAGTAAGGTTGTCAAAGATTTTATAAGTTGCACCGAGATCGATAGCACCACCGATACCGGCGATTCCTAATTTTCCTGTGTCGAAATCGAATCCGTCGATTTCACCGTTACTGTCGGTTTCCAGGGTCACTCCGGCAAGAGACAAGTCGGCTATACCTTTACTTTGTATCATCCATCGTTCATCGGATAATGTCATAGTCATGCGGTCTATTCTTGCATCCAGATTCCCTGCACCGATTAACGCTTTCAGTTTAGCCCCTATCGTTAACCTGTCGTTTATGCGGTGAGCATGTCCTAATGCCAGCTCGACATAATTGTTGCTTTTCGCCCGTATATCTTTCATTTCGTATTGAGTAACCTCTCCGGTTTGGCCATTTTTCAAAAAGGCAAATAAGTCTTTAGGCAAGAATATATCGGTACTGCTTTTTACTGATAAATCAAAAGTATTGAATCCGTTAAATGCGAAAAATCCGAATGATAAAATCGTTTCATCGATATTTAAACTCAGGTTGTTCCGGTTCTTTAACGATCCTATAAACTCGTTTGATGAGATGCTCGGGTGGAATCCTGTTAATAATTCGTCTCCTGACGGATACAAAAAGTGAGATAAGGCCATGTTGCCGTTTATTTGAATATCGAGATTTCCTAATCCGGGGAAACTGAAGTATCCGTAATCATTTATTAAAGCCGGATTCAATCTATGGCGATAGGGCATCCGTTCTAAAAAATATGATGAATATAAGGTCTGTGCCGATACTCCTGCAGAGACCAAACATAGGATGAATATGATGATTTTCTTTTTCATTTTATGTATTTGTAAAGAGTTCGACATTGATTTTAGAAGTTATCGATATCAGCTTGAATACCTTTTACCTTTAAGGCGACTTTCGCTTTAATGGATTGGCTGGGTTTTAACGGAACACCGCCTACAGTACCTTCATTTGCCCCCAGTCCACCTGTAATTAACAGTTCCAAACCGTCCAGACGTCTTAAAGCTCCTGAGCCTTCTCGCTCTCTGACTTTAATTAAAAGAGTAGTTTCAGAAGTATTTGTCGATCCTGTTTCGCTATTATATGTGCCTGCAGCAACATACCCTTCTTCTTTTCCGTTGTCGAACGTGAAAGATAGATCGTTTGAATCGATAGTGCTGACACAACCTGTCGATAGCGGGATAACTTTCAATGCCAATTCTAAAGGCAGGCCGTTATATACGGTCGCTTTTATCGAAATTTCGCTCGCTGTCGCTTTTTCAAAAATGTCGTCTGTATCGTCTTGTATGTTATCGATCGTGTCTTTATATACGATATTGACATCTTTACCTAAAACGAAAGGTACATCTGCGTTGCAGTCGATCAGTACTTGAGAGCCTCCTTTTGAGAGATCTACCGTGTGCCAGTTTTCTCCTTCTACGGCTTTTGGAGTCGGAATAGCGTCTATGACTATACTGTCCGGAACGTCTTTGATTACGCTTTGCAGTTGACTGAACGGAATTGCTTCGAACCCTTCAGGAATACCTTTTGCTATGTATTCGGGTGTCGCTAATATGAATTTTGAAGTTTTAGCGGTTTCTTCTTCTGAAGGATTTAAATCGTCATAAGCTGCGATGGTCATGGTTCTATCGGGTTTTAATCCTCCTGAAGCTAAAGGATTTCCGTTTTTATAGGGAGTGAAAATCAGATCGACGTTGATAGGGACTCCGATCGGGTTTGTCGCAGTCAATTGGAAATTGGCATTCGGAAGATACAAGGCTGACCCTTCTTTCAGATAATCCGAAAGATCTCCTAAATTTATTGATGTGTGCGGATTATCGGAGATAACGTCTTCGTTAACTTCTCCGGCTGCCAGTTGTATATTCATCTGTTCTACATTTACAGATGCTTTGACATTTAGATTTTGAAGATCGTCGAGGTTGATGTTTCCGGATGATACGGAAGCTCGACCGGTTATTACCGCATTCTTTTCAGGTAATATGAGTTTGTGATCTTCTGTCAGAATATTTTGAAATTCACGGTCTGTGAAATCAAGTTTTGTAATGTGTAATTGATTATTATATTCCCAAGTCCGTTCAGTAGCAGAAACTTTGGAGAATTTTTGGTTCTTCAAAATCAGGCGTTGGCTTTTTTCTCCGGTTTCAGGATTAGTATAGTTTATTACACCTGAATTCTCGTCAAAAATGATGTATTGAGGAAAATCGATTATCAATTCATCGAATTGTAAATCTCCAGCTCCGTCTGTTATATTGATGTTCGCTTGCAGATTTACAGCAGTGTTCCCTTTCAGCTTAACCCATTTTAGGGCTTTTAGTTCTTTCGGAACATCAGTCTCATCAACTTCTATTTTTGCTGTATTATTTCCGAGATCGGCGGTAAACGATTCTGTCTCGACATCGGCATCAGCAATATTCAAGATACTTTCCTGAAGTTTGAAATCAATTTTCGAATTGTTGTTAAAACTTTCTATTTTCTTGAATGTCGTATTGCCTTTAGCATATGTAGTAAAAGTATTAACTTTAAATTGAGGTTCGAAAGACAACGATTTTGTTCCGTCTGTTTCGGTTTTTAGTTGTTTTTGGGAGAGATCTATCGATTTTAATTTTACTTGTTTGGTAAATCCGGTTTTCAGTTCATCGATCGTAATGACGAGATTATCTCCATTCCATGTATTACCTGTTTTATCAAATTCGAAAGGGGTATTCGGATCGTTCAGGTTAATAGTTATCTCTCCTCCGGAAAGGTCTAATCCGGCAAGAGTAATAGGTTCGGATTTTAAGGTAAGTATAGAATTTTCGTCAAAATATACCTTGTTTATCTTTTTTACATCTTTGTTTATATTGGTAACCTTGATATCGGTACTGAAATTTGTCTGTTCTACATCTATTTTTACATCTGAGATGGTAAGATCCATATCATCGATATTGATATTGGAGCTGCTTATGCTTATAGGCATAGAGACATCTATTGATGATAGATTAACTCCTTTTGTGATACCTTTTATGCTGATATATCCTGATTGAGAATAGTTGATCGATTCTTCAAATCCCGAAAATTCGCCTTGTGCAACATCGATTTCCTTGTTATAACTTACCAGATTGAAGTTTACTGTGTTATCGGTTAGTGTCAGATTTACATTGTCGAGCCTCAAAGTGTGACTATTTATTAATGAGCCTTTTGTCGGGTTTGAAATCTCGAATGTATTGGGAAATGTTATTGTGAAATTTTTCAATGTTACGGTTGCCTCGGACAGATTTAGTGTATTTTTCAGCTGATCCATATCCATTTTCAGCTGTGCGGTTGTACCTTTGAATTTGATGTTGGAAATGTGTGTTACTTCTACAGGACAACTTCCTTTTGCAACAACAAAAGAAGTCTGATGATCATCGAGTCGAAACTCTTTATCCATTATGCTGACTTCTCCATTATTCGGAACATTTATCGGAGCATTTTCCGAGATCTTCATGGATACATTTCCTGTAAAAGACTGGGTGATCTCAGGTTTATCGATTATGTTTTTTTTCAGCAACATATCCGGCTGATTCTCATCGATCTTTATGGGATCTATTGTCAATTTTTCGAACGAAATGTTAAAGTCGGTAGATGTATTTATAGCATTGATCGATACCGGATCGAATGTCGGAATATCAGCTTTTACATTTTCTTTCTTGTGGATACCGTATTGATCGTCATCGGTAGTTAAATCTTCTATATCTTCAGGTTTTAATAAATCGCTGAGAAGTTTTGTCTCGGTTTCTCCTAAGGGAAATCCCAATTCTCCTCCAATTCCTACGATTGTAGAAATGTCTTTGGTAAGATCATACTTTTTGTCTATACAAGAATATCCGAAAATAAGGAAACTTGGGCACAGAGATAACATAATTATCTTGCCGATAGTAAATTTTTTCGCATTCATGCGTAATCTCATTTTTGATAACTGGTGATTTTAAATTTGATATAAATCAATATTTTGCAAACATAGTATTTTTTTTATTAAGTAATGTAACATTCTTGTAAAATTTTATGGATAATCCCGTATATTAACTTTTTAACTTTATGAATATTGAAATTTTTATATATCTTTCATTTATTGGATTTTCCGTGTTTTCGGATCATTGGTTTTGTATTATTGTGAGATCTCCTTTTTTCGAATATAAAATAATCGATTTGTGAAATTTTACAATAAAGATTTCTAAATGAATATTAGAACCTGTTTAAATTTAATCGGGCTATTTCTTATAGATGTTTGTTTCGGTTGTAAGGGGATGGTTTTCGGATTCTTGAGTTTTTAAAATTTACGATAGCCAGGTAAATTTTGTGTTTCTTCCGGATTATAATGATGTTGCGGTATCCGGAGTCTGTCGAAAGGGGAAACGACTGTTCTTGTGGATTCTTTTTAAACTTTACCTGGGCAAAATTTAGATAGCTCTTTAATAAAATAAGCTATGTTCCTAAGTTTCTGTTTAGGTATTGATATTGACTTTTTGCTATAAATGATGTGGCCGAATAATTGGCATATAGTAAATTTAACCGACAAAAGGTTATTTATTATGGTGTTATTTGCTATTTTTGTCAAAAAATAATTCTGAGGAATATGTCCGAAAAGAAAATTTCCGTATTGATCATCTACACGGGTGGTACAATCGGTATGATACAAGATCCTGAGACCGGAGCTTTGATGCCGTTTAATTTTGATCATTTGTTGGATAATGTTCCGGAGTTGAAACGTTTGGGTTTTTTGATTTCATCGATTCAATTTGAACCTCCGATAGATTCTTCGGAAATCGACCCTGCATCTTGGGTTCGTTTGGTAAAAATCATAGCAGATAATTATGATACTTATGACGGTTTTGTCGTTCTGCACGGAACTGATACAATGGCATATACGGCTTCGGCACTTAGTTTTATGCTTGAGAATCTGGCAAAACCAGTTATTCTGACCGGGTCTCAATTACCTATCGGTATGTTGAGAACAGACGGGAAAGAAAATCTGATTACGGCTATTGAGATTGCAGCGGCAAAAGAAAACGGATTTCCGGTTGTCCCGGAAGTGTGTATCTTTTTTCAAAATCATTTGATGAGAGGAAACAGAACCTCGAAAATTAGCGCTGAAAATTTCAATGCTTTCCGTTCTCTGAATTATCCGGCGTTGGCGCGGGTCGGGATGCATATACGGTATGACAATAATCTTATTAATAAAGTGCGTGTTCCCAGACCGCTGAAACCGCATTATTTAATGGATACGAATGTTGTGATTCTTAAAATTTTTCCGGGCATTACTCCGCAAACGGTAGATAGTATTTTGAATATCCCTCATTTAAAAGGTGTCGTCTTGGAAACATACGGTACGGGAAACGCCCCTTCAAAACCTTGGTTTCTGGATATGTTAAGGGCAGCGGTTGCTCGGGGAATTGTGATCGTGAATGTGACTCAATGCTCCAGCGGTAGTGTACAGATGAGTTTATATGGGCCTGGAAATAAGTTGGCTCAAGCGGGGATAATAAGCGGATATGATTCGACTACGGAGGCTGCGATAACGAAATTAATGTTTCTATTCGGGCACGGCCTTTCTTCGGAAGAGGTGAAAGACAGAATGCGTTTACCGTTGACCGGGGAATATTCTACTCAACATTTAGAGGATCAGATAGAAGCTTGAGTTTTTTGAAATAAAGAAAGAGCTGCATCTGCAACTTATCGGAGTTGTAAGCAGCTCTTTCGGTTTATACATCTCGTCTCCTCCCAAGATGTACGTTATTTGTCTGTCGTTGTCATTTCTTCTCCCGGGGTTGCCGGAGTCAAAGTATAGGTTAGCGTATTGAGATCGACGCTTATATGATAATAACCTTGTGGAGAGATAGAAATATCGCCCCCTTTCAATGCTAAAGTTCCCGGAGCACCTCCGCTGCCATATTCTTCACCTTTGTTCCATACCGGTTCTGTGGTTAATTTGAATGTGATCGGTGCATCGGGATTGTTTTCATCGATGAGATTCAGATAACCCTCGTATTTGTTGTTCATTCGGTAAGAAAGCAGGGTAGGAGCATTGGCAATGTTCCATCCTTGATAAGATCCCGGAACATATAATTTGGGATAGACGATTACCATAGGATATGGTGTAATTTCTAATGTGACGTATCGGGAGTAAACGATAATGTTGGAGGTAAGTTCGCTTTTCAACCGTACGTATGTTTCGAGAGGAATACCGCTTTCTCCTCCCAAAATCAGAGTTGCCATGTTTAGTTTCCCTACATTGACAGGAAGGTACAAGTTGTGAGTTTCTGCCAATGAAATAGGATCGGAAAACGACTCGGTATTGTCTATTTGGAGAGTGTAGAGAGGTGCAGCTTGAAATCCGTATTTCCCGGCACTCCATGAAAATGTTTCAGCGATGAAATTTTCAGCTTCTTCGTTGAGTACAAGGCTGGAGTTATCAAGCGGGCTTAATTCCGGAGCGGCTGTAAATTCATATACAGGGGATTTATCGTCATTACAAGATTGCAATAGCAGATATATTCCGATGCTGAAAAATAGCCAGTATTTTATCGTATGATTCATAATTGTATAAAGTTTATTTAGTATCCATAATTTTGTTGAGTACCCGGATTAGCTGCTATTTCTTTTGCCGGAATCGGATACAAATTATATTTGGTTTCAAGAGATTTTCCGGTCAGTACTCCGCCTTTCCATGCCCATAGATAATTTCCGGATGTAAAGACTCCGAAGCGTATCAGATCGGTGCGTCGGTGACCCTCCCAATAAAGTTCTCTCATCCTTTCTGCAAGAATTTCATCTAAAGTAATATCCGTAGTAGAAGTGTAAGTGGAGATACCTGCCCGAGTTCTCAAATAATTCATATAAGTTTTGGCTAAATTCTGGTCTCCATAACCTCGGTAGGCACATTCTGCGTACATTAGGTAGGTATCTGCAAGTCGAAAAACGGGAAAGTCCGTGTCAGGATAAGGATAGGCACGCTTGCTTGTATTTTCCCAGTCGGTCGAAAGCAGATTCGTAAATTTAGTAACGGCAAATCCATCCTGGAAATTTCCCAGATCGGTGTTTTCGATGTTTGCTCCGTCGCTGTAGAATGCATATCTGGAATCTCCGTCTTCAAAACTTTTTACCAGATTTGATGTCGATCTCGGTCCTGCCCATCCGTCATTTACTCCATAATTCTCTTTTACCATGCTGCCTCCATAAGCACCGATAGTAAGATATGTCGTTCCGCCGTATGTTCTCGTCCGGTCTCGATCGTATGGGACGACCATCAGAATTTCACCCTGTTCTCCGCCTCTTGCGAATTGATCATTATCGGCACAGAATAAAAATTTGTATGTTTGCGCCAATCCGTGATTAGCACCGCTTCCGTACTGTCTGATAATTTGCTGGCAAGTTGAAGCGCATTCGGAATACATCGGAGCTCCCGTGTAAACAGATGCGTTCAAATATAATTTGGCTTTTAGCATCCATAGAGCACCTTTCCCTGCACGTCCGTATTCCGGATTTACAGGCAGATCGTTCTCAATGGCATTCAGTTCGCTCAGTAGAAATTGAAATATTTCGGCTCTCGATTTTTGTTTAGGAGCTTCCATAATTTGTTCATTTTCGGTTACAAAAGCCACATTCCCGAACATATCTATTGCATGCCAGTAAGAAAATGCACGTAGGAAGCGGGCTTCTGAGCGGTATTTGGATATTTGTTCTGCAAGTTCTCCTGTAATGTCGTTTTGAGCTAAAGCTTGAGGCGTCGTCGCTTTTAAGAAAGAGTTGCAAAGAGCTATTTGAAAAAAGATGCGGCTATACATGACATATATAAATCCGTTTGCGGCAGACCATTTTGAAGTGCTTAATTCGGGTACGCCTGCATCGTTCCAACCTAATAGGGCTTCGTCGGTCGGCAATTCCTGAAGATTCCAGTATGACCGGATATATTGTGCCATACCTTCATCGAAGCCTTCTATATCGGGTTTTCCGGCAGGACCTTCTTGACCGGAAACTGCTAATCCTGCATATACTTTTGCCAGAAACTGGGTATAGTACTCGTGGTGCGATTTGAAATCGGAGTCTTGGATCAAGTTTTTATCGATCGGTTTTAGGTCGAGATCCCCTAAACACGATACAAGAGTAGATGAGCCTGCAATGAACAGTGCAATAAGACAGCTATATATTGTTTTTTTCATATCGTATTTTTTATTAGTAAGTGATTATGACTCCCAGCAAAAAGGTTACGGGACGAGGGTACACATTATTGTCGATACCTGAAAATACTTCAGGATCGAGTCCTTTGTATTTGGTGATGACAAAGGGGTTTTGTACAGCTCCGTATAGTCTGAGTTTCAGTTTATTTTGTGCCAACTCATTCCATGTATAACCGAGAGTGATGTTATCGCAGCGCAAAAATCCCGCGTTGTGCAGATAATAGTCGCTCATGTATTGCGGATTTTGAAATTTTGTTCCGCGACTTATCAAATTGTTCAAATATCCGGCACTGTTATATATTGCTGAATAACTTGAATTATTGGATTGTACGTTATCATAGACATAATTTCCGAGATTGGCGCGAAGAGAAAATCCGAAATCGAAATTTTTATATTCCATACGTGATGTGAAACTCATTACGACTTTCGGGTCTCTGCTTTTATATAATCGTTTGTCCGCTTCATCGATAACCCCGTCTCCGTTTCTATCGACATAAAGTCCTTCTATCGGGTTTCCATCCTTGTCATATACCTGCTCATATAGAAGATAGCTGAATGCCGGGTATCCGACCTTATGAGCCTGTACGGTATTTCCCGTTCCTCCGCTGATACCTCCGACAGGTATATAATAATCGGTATCGTTACTTTTATTCAACTTTGTAATTTTGTTCGAGTTATAGGCAATGTTAAATCCCAGATCCCAAATAAATTTGTTTGTTACGATCGGTTTTGAGCTGATGCTGAACTCTATACCTTCATTTCTTAAACTCCCGATATTCGTGTATATTTCGTTTGTCAGGTTCGATCCTGCCGGAACAGGAATACGACTGATCAGATCATTCGTTTCTCGATAATAATAGTCGAAAGATCCGCTGATCCTATTATCCAGAAAAGCAAAATCCAAACCGATGTTCCATGTAGTCGTTTCTTCCCATTTTATATTCGGATCATATCCGTTTGGCCGTAGAGTATTGTAATATCGATCTCCGAATGGATAAGAAGCCGTAGGAAATCCCATCGAATATAATGGCATATACGGAAAATAGTTGTCACTGATGTCCTGCTGTCCGGTGATACCATATCCTAACCGTAATTTTAATTCGTTCATTACATTAGCAACCGGTTGCATAAACGGTTCGTTAATAATTTTCCAACCCAGAGCCAAAGCCGGGAATGTTCCCCAACGATGATCTTTAGAAAAACGGGAAGTTGCATCACCCCGTAAAGTGAATGTTAGCAGATATGTATCTTTGAATGTATAGTTGATTCGTCCGAAAAACGAAAGTAATTGCAGGTGGTCGGCATAAGTTTTGTCATACCAAGGTTCATTATCGGGCATAAGTGTTGTTATGGTGCTTCCGTCTTTATAGAATTTTTGCCATGAATAACCTGCCATGACCTCCACTTTACTGTATATTTGGCGGAAATCGTTACTGTAATTCAAATAAAAATCCAGTAATTGATTTCTCTTTAATTGTTTCAGCGTTTCGGTTTGTCCGATCCCCAGCTTTTTGTTTTCTTTATAAGTGATAGGAGAGTTGGGGAACATTTTGTTCCATTGTCGGCTTTTCGACACATCATATCCTAAGTTGAGATTTGCTCTCAATTCCGGAAGGAAAGGCATGATATAATCGAGTTGGATATTTCCCAAACTGCGGTAAACATGAGAGATCATAGAACGATCGTCCAGTAAAGAAACCGGATTAAGAGGGGCAATTCCTATAACTGCTCCTGTATTTTGTTGCAACCACATGAAATATCCGTTTCCGATTTCTTGTCCCGGAACTTTAACCGGTTGAGTCGGGTCGAAACTTACAGCTCCCCCGATAGCGGCTTCGTCAGGAAATTCGTTGCGTATGTATAATCCCTTGACATTCATGTTTACACTTAACGTATTGTTAAAAAATTTAGGAGTGAGGGAAATCGAAGCCGTAGTACGGTTCATCGAAGATGTCTTTAAGATACCGTTTTGGTTCGTAAAAGTTGCCGATACACGGTAAGGCAATATTTTATATTGTCCGCCTACGCTTAAATTGTAGTCTGAGCTGACAGTCGTTCTCAGTACTTCATCCTGCCAGTTTGTATTGGCATTTCCCAATAGCTGGTATGCCTGACTGGAAGTTCCGGTCTGTTCGGCAATCAGTCTTCTGAATTCATCGGCATTTAGAACTCCGGTAGTTCTGCGGGAAGTACTGACCGACATGTTTGCATTGAAATTTATCTGGGGCTTTCCGCTCATTCCCTTTTTAGTGGTAATGATGATGACGCCGTTCGATGCTCTTGATCCGTAAATTGCGGTTGCCGACGCATCCTTCAGAATCGTAAAACTCTCTATGTTGTCGGGTGGAATCATACTGAGAGGATTCGACATTCCGGTAACTCCTGAATTATCTACTGGAACACCGTCTATAACGATCAGCGGGTCGTTTGTCGCATTTAAAGATGAACCTCCTCGAATACGGATTTCTCCTCCGGCTTCAGGTTTGCCTCCGGTTAGGGTAACGACAACTCCAGGGGTTTGACCTACCAGCAAATCTTGCGCAGATGTTGCCATACCTTTGTTTATTTCATCCGGTTTTATCTGTGTAACTGCTCCTGTGGCGTCGCTTTTCTTTACGGTTCCGTATCCGATAGCGACCACTTCTCCTAAAGTAATAACATCTTCTTCAAGAATAACAGATATTTCAGTCCTGTTTTTTATAGGGATACTTTGAGAAATGTATCCGACAAAAGAAAATATAAGAGTGCTGTCTTTAGGCGCTTCTATCTGGTAATTTCCGTCAATGTCAGTTACTGTTCCGGATGTTGTGCCTTTTACTATAACATTCGCTCCTACCACAGGTTCTCCATAGGAATCTTTTACATTACCATGCACTTTGATTCGTTGTGCTTGGATGTCGAGAGAAAGAAAAATCCCAGATAATAAAATAAGGAAAATTTTCCATCCCGGTTTAAAATTCATGTGCTCCATGCAAGAATTACGTTTTAAAGTTTATAAATTAATTAAGTAAATCAAAAAAACGTGTGTTGGGTTTATGTTCCCGGGATTTGTATGAAAAACAGACACGCGGGAGGTTCTTATTCTTCCTTAGAACACTGTTTGTTCAGATTTTGTTTTTGTATGTCGCTTATTTAAGACTTTGTAAAGAAAGACGAGTGGTTGTTGTATGTTTTATCTACTAAAGGATTAGTTATAAAATCGGAGGGTGTATCAAAATTCCGATACATCCTCTTTTCATATCCATCGGTAAAGAATGCATATAATGAAACAAAGCCCCGACTTTCCCAAGCCAAGGCTTTGCCCTATCATAAAAATTTTGTATCTTTATGACATACAATCATATATATGTCAGCAAAGATACACTTTCGGGATTACAATCCCAAACAAACGATTCTTTTTCCCCAGCGTCTTGACAAGGACATTGCGGACAATGACCCTGTGCGCGTGGTTGACGCGGTAATTGATAACCTCAAGCTGGAAAACTTCCGCAAACTTTATAAAGAGCGCGGTCGCAGTCCATACCATCCGAAGATGATGCTCAAGGCCGTGATTTATGGCTACATGAACAACCTTTATTCCTGCCGTAAGATAGAGTCCGCCCTTAAGCGTGACATCCATTTTATCTGGCTGGCGGGTTATGAACAGCCGGACTTCAACACCATCAACCGCTTCCGCAACCGTGTGAAAGAGGAAATCAACCATGTATTCACAC
>CDYK01007547.1_pt1 | contig 14244 bp, 10 predicted proteins | sample 554841 | NCBI WGS metagenome assembly CDYK01 (sample SAMEA3182102, study PRJEB8094) | gut metagenome | biome: human; feature: gut; material: Stool; isolation source: human stools | place: Canada | collected 2013-02-18
GGGTTGTAGAAATATATATACGCGAGATAAATAATTAATTATTTAATATACCTATGTAGGTATATATATACCTGAATATATATTATTACCTATATATAGTTTAGCAAACCGATGTCAAATGTGCCAATTGTGTCAAATCCCGTAAGGAATGTCTCCCGACGTTCCTGCAATCACCAGCCTGCGTTCCTATAAACGGCGGCCTGCGTTCCTGCAAATGTAGGCCGGTGATCATGGGAATACAAATCCTCCTTTAATCATCGACTATGTCTGTCATCGCTTTGACCAAGAAGGAGGTAGCTCCGACATACCGCCCAAAATCTCACGGTTCATAGACCCCGTCAAACGGATTCTGGTCACCGGCCGGCCAGATTTCATCGACTAAAGATTTGTTGTTCTTCATTTCGGCTCCCGGCAACTGGAAGATGAAACGCCATGATTTGGCGGGCAACGTGATCAAGCCTCCCCAGTCCATATGGTTACCGGTTCGTTCCAGGCCCTTCTGCGTCCGAAGCATATCAAACAAAGAAAAACCTTCTCCATAGAGTTCTTTTCTTCTTTCTTTTAAAATAGCTTCGATCAGTTCATCGCCACTTGCTTCCGTACGCTTGGCATTACGCAAGTCCTGAAGCTGCCACAATAGCGCTTTCGCTTCCGTATCTTTTCCCTGGTGCGCACAAGCTTCCGCCGCATTCAGCAACATTTCGTCGGAACGCATGACAACCATCGATCCGCGGCAGTCCTCATTATCCCTGAACTTATGAGAAATCCAGAATTCTTTTTTCGTCTGGCCAGAACCCGTAGACCAATTCTCGAACTGTTTGAAGCGAATATCATCTTCGTCAAACAAATCCACAAACTGATCAGAGAGGATAAAGCCTGCAAAAGTCCAACATTTACGATCACCGTTGTACCACATAGCAAAAGGAGAATAGTCGCCCATATTCTGCTCTTCCGTCTGTTTAATTCCCCAAATCCAAGATTTGGTAAGATGGTCATTAAATCCATTTGCATACTCTTCTGCAGTCGTCAAAGGATAAACCGCCAGCACCTTTTTAGCATATTCTTCCGATTTCGCCCAGTTATTCATTACTTGATAGACTTGAGACAAAACACCTTGTACAACCGTTTGGTCAAACACGTTCGGATAGCTGGAACTACGAACAAAGCCCTCCAACATCGATTCGGCAGTCGTCAGGTCTGACAAGATCTGCTGATAGGTTTCTTCCAACGTTCCACGCGGTTTACCTTGTGTACCGTCTACAGTCGGTTCCGTATAAATAGGAACTCCCGGCATGTCCTTTGCGATAGCATAAGTCTGCTGATACAAGCGGGCCAAATCGAAATAGGCCCATCCGCGCAAAGCCAAAGCCTGCCCTTTGATATATTGCTTATCCATATCTTCGCCTTCCGAATCATCGACATAAGTGATTACGGAATTCAAGTTATTGACCAACCGGTAATGGAAGGTCCACAACTGATCTGTACGGAATATATTAGCTTGAGTTTCTCCCCAATAATTATAGTTATATAAATACCATCCACTACCATTATTCATCACATCTTCACCGCACATGTCCGAAATCATCTGGATAGAAGGTATACCGTAGTCGTCACCCCGGTTAGCTCCCCCGCTACCATAGGCACGCATTTGATAGTAACAACCATTCAAAGCAGACTGTGCGCCGGAAGTTGTTTGAAAGACATCCGTATCATCGACAGATGTCGATGGTTTCGTATCCAAAAAATCACTACAGGAAACCATACTTCCCGTCATGAGACCTATAGCCAAAACCGACAATATATAGTTCTTTGATTTCATATTCTTCATCATTTATTTAATTAGACTTCTTACAAATTAAGTTGCAGACCGAATGAAACGGACTTCGTCACCGGGAACCGGTTGGCGGTCGTTCCGGATATGCTTTGTTCCGGGTCCGTACCACGACGGGCTGCACTACCAATCGTAACCAAGTTATCCCCCTGGACGAACAAGCGTAATGAATTGACCTGGAACTTCTTCGTGAAATTTTTAGGCAACGTGTATCCCAACGTCATATTCCTCAACCTCGCAAAAGAGTTGTTGAAAATAAATTTGGAAGTATAGGAACTCATATAATTCGCATAATTATAGTAGGTGGTCAAGCGAGGGAACTCGGCATTCGGATTTTCAGGAGTCCAAGAATCCAACATATCCGGGTGCATGCTATAGCCTCTCCGGTAATACATGGATTGCGCATAGTCGCTGTCATACAGCTTGCCGCCGATACTGTAATAGATCATGAAAGAAAGGTCGATGCCTTTATATGAGAAGTTATTGGTAAAGCCTCCAAACAATTTTGGAATGGCATCGCCCAGATATTTCTGCTGGCTGTCGCTTGTCACCTCATTATAATTTTCGGTCTTTACCCGTTCCTTCACGACTTTTTCTCCTTTGTCGTTTGTTTCGTAAATCGTTTTCCAATATTGGTCGTTTCCGGTTTCAGGGTTCACACCTGCATACTCGATTCCCCAGAAATTATAGCGGGATTCACCTTCACGCCATTTGAAGACACCGGCATTGACTTCGGCCTGCGGCAACTTGGTTATACGGTTCTTATAAGATGTCCCGTTCAAATCGATGGTCCATTTAAAATCTTTATTGGATATGGCAGCATAATTCAAAGAGAATTCGACACCCTGGTTCTTAACGTCACCGATATTACGGTCAATACCGCTCATGCCGGTAGACGGAGCCATCGGCAATGTAAACAACAGGTCTTTAGACTTACGGCTGAACCACTCGACACTACCGCTCAGCTTATTGAACACGGCAAAATCCAACCCGACATTGAACTGCAAATTCGTCTCCCATTTCAAATCCTTGTTTGACAAACGGCTGACCATAACACCCGGATCCCGGTAGTTGTTCATGCCTGTCGCATACAAACCTTGATAAGCATAATAAGTTCCCAAGTTATCATTACCGACAGCACCATAGCTGGCTTTCAGTTTCAAATTATCCAACCAGGAACTATAAGGTTTCATAAATTCTTCATTGGATATTCTCCATGAACCACCTAAAGACCAGAATTGCCCCCAACGATTATCGGGATGAAAACGGGAAGAGCCGTCCGTACGGAAGCTGCCGGAAATGTAATAACGGTCTTTATAATCATATTCGACACGGCTCAACCAGCTTAACAGACGGTATTTGTCGGTGTAAGAATTCATGCTGCTCATCACGGCTGCCGAACCGATCTCCGTAACACCAGGAAAAGGAAATCCCTGCTTTTCAGCAGATAACAACTTATATTCCAAAGCATAGGCTTCCTGTCCCAATAAAACGGACAAAGAATGATCCCCGAAAGATTTCTCATAAGTCACCAGGTTGTTGATCGTATAAGAAAGATTCCGGTCGCTTTCCTTATAGGCTGAACCTTTATAACCGGCAGCAAAGCCATATTCGCTGTTTACATAGCCATCATAATTATACTGATAAAAATCCACGCTGAAATTGGTACGCCACTTCAATCCCGGGATGAATGTTATTTCAAAATAGGTACGATTGGAAACATCGTCATGTGTCCAAGGAGACTTGTTATAGGTATCATCAGCCAACGGGTTAGTCCCACTCCAGGATGTACGGTAGTTTCCGTAGTCAAAAATACGATTGCCGTTCTTGTCCAATCTGTAGGCATTCGTCGCACTGTCCCATTCATAAATAGGATACACTGTCGGCATCGTACGCAAAAGCCATACAGTCTGATCACTGGCAGACCCTTCGCGCACGCTATGAGACAAACTGATGTTGGTTCCGACCTTCAACCATTTGTTTACATTATAGTTCAAGTTTGCCCGTGTTGAATAGCGTTCGAAACGCTGGATAGAAAATACACCTTTATCGTTCAGGTAACCGGCTGATATAAAGTAGTCGGCTTTTTTATTCTTACCACTGAAGTCTATCGTATATTCCTGACGCAGACGGGATTTCAACAAAGCGTTTCTCCAATCTCCCCAATAATTCAACTTGGCATCGGGATCCATCTTCCCATCTGTCCCGACCGGCATATCAATGTTATAAGGGTTATTACCGAACTCACCCATCACATAATAAGACGCATAGGAACGGGAATCTTCGTCCCGATAACCTGAATCCAGATAGCCATTATACAAAGCACGCCAAGTCAATTGCGATAGTTGGTCAGGTGACAGTTGATCCGGCAACCCTACAGCCAAACTGGAGAATCCCCAAGTTGAACGGAAATTGATCTGCCCTTTCTCGCTTGCGCCCTTACGCGTTGTGATCATCACGACCCCATTGGCTGCGCGAGAGCCGTACAAAGCGGTGGCCGAGGCATCTTTCAGAATAGTCATGGACTCGATGTCGTTCGGGTTGATAGCATTCAGGTATCCGTCATAAGCCGTTCCGTCGACCACATAAAGCGGAGAGCTGGATGCGTTCATGGAACCGATACCACGGATCATGATCGTCGCATCTTCGCCCGGCTCACCGGAATTGTTCAACACCTGCACACCGCTGCTTTGCCCTTGCAAAGCCTGGGTTACATTGGATGCTTTGATCTTCTCCAGCGATTCTTTCTTGACCACGCTGGCCGATCCTGTAAAGGTCGACTTCTTTCCTGTACCATAAGCAACAACCATCACCTCGTCGATAGCTACCATGTCCGGCTCCATTTCGATCTTCATGCTACGGCCGGAAATGGTGACTTCCTTTGTCTTATATCCCAAGTAAGAGAGATGCAGTGTTTTCGTACGAGGAGAAACGGTCATCGAAAACTCTCCTTTTTCGTTGGTGGTTACGCCATTCATCGTCTGCTTGTCTACGACAGCCACCCCGATCATCGGCAAGCCGTCTTCGGTAGAAACTACGATACCTGACACAGCCTTTTCCTGCGCCATCAGCAAATGCCCCCATAAGGACATCACAAAAAGAACCCAAAAGAACCTTTTCATAATCAATAGATTTAAATGATACATTCAAGTATAACCACATTGGCCTATAAAAACGTTTCCTTTTAATTTAAGGTATAGAAAGCATAATGATCCTCAATCAAAGGACGTAGTTCTAACAGGACATTGTATTCGACACACTAATAGACGCAAATATATTAAATTTATAATTAATCAAACTAAAATAATACTTTTTTTAATCGGAAAGGCTAAAAAATATTCAGATTGTAAAATAACAAGACCATCAGGAAAGCTTTTTCCAGGCTTTTTTTCTACCGAGTCTATACCCCCATGCAAGTAGGATGATTTTATAATCTTCCGTTCCGATGGCCAGGAAAACCAGCTAAAACATCGTCCCGCCAAGTCCTGTTAGAACTACGTCCTTCTTTTTGGCGTGATATCGAACTTTTTTCTGTCAAATTTCAACTTTCAGGCAAAAAAATGCTTGCATTTGAAAAATAATGCGTAATATTGCCGACGTAAATATAAACACAAGGAAAATCGCAAATGACATTAACAGGTTTCACATATCATACCTGGGCACTGACAATGACCCCTTGGGGGGTTTAGCATATACAAATAGACAAATGCGGAGACCACGTCCCGCTTTGTTGCAATTCTCACATTGCACTTGCGTTTCTTTTTTTCAAATCAATCAATAATCAGTAAATAACTGACATTCTCAAACCGGCATGCAGTTTTGTTTTTAAACTGCCGATTGTCGATTACCGATTGTCAACTAAATAAATACATATCGATGAAAGTATTGAAATTCGGCGGAACATCCGTAGGTTCCGTGGATAGCATCCTGAGTGTAAAGAAGATAGTAGAGGCCATTGAAGAGCCTGTAATCGTCGTAGTATCCGCCTTAGGAGGGATCACGGACAAACTGCTGAAGACAGCCTCGATGGCGACAAACGGAGACGTAGCTTATGAAAGAGAGTTTTCCGAAATCGTAGCTCGCCATCTCGACGTCATACAAGGTGTTATCCCCGACAAAACAAAACGGATCGAAGTGCAGAAGCAAGTGATGGCTTTGCTTGACGAACTGGGTAATATTTACAAAGGTGTGTACCTCATCAACGACTTGTCGGCCAAAACTTCCGACACGATCGTCAGCTACGGCGAACGTATCTCCTCTCTGATCGTTTCGAACGTGATAAACGAGGCCAAACTGTTCGACTCGCGCAAATTCATCAAAACGGTCAAACAGTTCAACAAGCATATCGTCGATTTCGAATTGACAAACCGCCTGATCGAAGAAACATTCGACCCGCTGCCTAAAGTATCTCTGGTTCCCGGCTTTATATCTTCCAGCAAGGAAGGAGAAGTGACTAACCTCGGACGCGGAGGCTCCGACTATACGGCCTCTATCCTGGCAACAGCACTTAATGCCCGCAGACTGGAGATCTGGACGGATGTGGACGGCTTCATGACGGCCGATCCGCGTGTGATCAGTTCGGCTTATGTCATCGACCGGCTGACATTCACGGAAGCGATGGAATTATGCAACTTCGGAGCGAAAGTGATTTATCCCCCGACGATCTATCCGGTTTATCACAAAAACATACCGATCCGCATCCTGAATACCTTCAACCCGACTGCAAGGGGCACTTATATCTCCAAAGAACGGGTGCAGGATGACAGCAAGGCGATGATCAAAGGTATTTCCTCCATCAACGACACGTGCCTGATCACGGTGCAAGGTCTGGGTATGGTGGGTGTTATCGGCGTCAACTATCGTATTTTCAAGACATTGGCAAAGAATGGCATCAGCGTGTTTATGGTATCACAGGCCAGCTCGGAAAACAATACGACATTTGCCGTCCGGAATGCAGATGCAGACCTGGCAGTCAAAGTATTGGACGAAGAATTCGCACTCGAACGCGCCCAGGGTGATATGAGCGACACGGTAGCAGAAAAGGATCTGGCCACTGTCGCTATCGTAGGCGAAAACATGAAACGTACTCCGGGTATCGCCGGCAAGTTGTTCGGAACACTGGGCAGCGCAGGTATCAGCGTAATCGCTTGCGCACAGGGGGCTTCCGAAACAAACATTTCTTTCGTCATCAAGCTGAAATACCTGCGCAAGGCATTGAACTCGATCCACGACTCTTTTTTTCTTTCCCAATACAAAGTGTTAAACCTTTTCATAGCGGGTGTCGGTACGGTCGGAGGCAACCTGTTGGAACAGATCCGCATCCAGCAACCGAAACTGATGCAGCAGAACGGGCTGAAACTGAATGTGGTCGGCATAGCTAACAGCAAGCATGCCATTTTCTGCCGCGAAGGGTTGAACCTGGAAACCTGTATTGACGAACTGAAAAAGAACGGACAGGAAAGTTCGCCCGAACATCTGAAAGAAGAAATCCTGAAGATGAATATCTTTAACTCGGTGTTCGTGGACTGCACGGCCAACCAGGCGGTCTCCGATCTGTACGAAGAATTACTGAACAATAACGTATCGGTCGTTGCGGCAAACAAGATCGCTGCATCCTCTTCATACGAAAACTATATCAAACTGAAAGAAACAGCCCGTCACCGCGGCATCAAGTTCCTGTTCGAAACGAACGTAGGGGCCGGACTACCGATCATCAACACGATGAACGACCTGATCAACAGCGGCGACCATATCCTGAAACTGGAGGCTGTCCTTTCCGGAACGCTCAACTATATCTTCAATACGTTGAGTGCGGACATTCCTTTCAGCAAAGCGATCATGATGGCTAAAGAAGAAGGATATTCCGAACCGGACCCCCGCATCGACCTGAGCGGGAAAGACGTGATCCGCAAGCTGGTAATCCTGGCACGTGAAGCCGGATACAAGGTAGAACAGGAAGATGTGAAACGCAACCTTTTCATTCCCGAAAGCTATTTTGAAGGCTCGCTGGACGATTTTTGGCGTAACATACAGGGCCTAGATGCCCGGTTCGAAGAGAAGCGCCAGCAGTTGGAAGCGGAAGACAAGCGTTTCCGCTTCGTCGCCAAGATGGAAAACGGGGCATGCGAAGTCGGTTTGCAGGAAGTGGATGCCCACCACCCGTTCTACGAACTGGAGGGCAGCAACAACATCATCATGATCTCTACCGAACGATACCACGAGTATCCTATGATCATCAAAGGATATGGAGCTGGGGCCGATGTCACGGCGGCTGGAGTCTTCGCCGATATTATTTCGATCGCTAACATCCGTTAAACAATTGATAATTGACAATTGACAATTATTAGAAGAGAATTATGAAAAGTATCATCATCTTGGGAGACGGTATGGCCGATGAGCCGATAGAGGCCTTGGGCGGCAAGACACCAATGCAGTATGCGGACACTCCCTATATGGACAAACTGGCCGAAATGGGCGTTACCGGACGAATGAAGACCGTTGCCGACGGTTTCCATCCGGGAAGCGAAGTGGCGAACATGGCAGTGCTGGGCTACGACCTCCCGACCGTCTACGAAGGACGGGGCGTGCTGGAAGCGGCCAGTATCGGATATGACCTGAAACCAGGTGAAATGGCCATGCGCTGCAACCTGATCTGCGTGGAAGGTGATATCCTGAAGAATCATTCATCCGGCCATATCACCACAGAGGAAGCGGACGAGCTGATCCGCTTTCTAAATGAGAAATTAGGGTCCGACCACATACATTTCTATACCGGTGTGTCTTACCGCCACCTGTTGGTTGTGAAAGGAGGCGATAAGCGCCTGGACTGCACTCCGCCACACGATGTGCCTCTACATCCCTTCCGTCCCCTGATGATCAAACCGGAAGCACCCGAAGCACAAGAGACGGCCGATCTGCTGAACAACCTGATCCTGCAATCGCAGGAGATACTGAAAGACCACCCCGTCAACCTCCGGCGCATCGCTGCCGGGAAAGACCCGGCAAACAGCATATGGCCCTGGTCGCCGGGATATCGTCCGGCTATGCAAACCATGCAGGAAATGTATGGCTTCAAGCAGGGTTCCGTCATCTCGGCCGTCGATCTGATACGGGGCATAGGCGTTTATGCCGGCCTGGAAGTAATCGACGTGGAAGGTGCCACCGGACTCTACGACACGAACTACGAAGGAAAAGCGCATGCCGCCCTCGAAGCACTGAAAACAAACGATTTCGTTTATCTTCATGTCGAAGCCAGCGACGAAGCCGGACACGAAGGAGATGTAGATCTGAAAATCCGGACCATCGAAAACCTGGACAAACGAGCCATCGGTATCCTCTTCGAGGAATTGCAGAAATGGGATGAACCGGTAGCGATTGCCGTCCTGCCCGACCATCCGACTCCTTGTGCCATCCGTACACATACGAATACTCCCGTCCCTTTCCTTATCTATAAACCGGGACAGGAGCCCGACAGTGTGACGCGTTTCGACGAGTTCTCCGTACTGGAAGGGAAATATGGCATATTAGAGAAAGACGAATTTATAAAAGAATTATTATGAAATATTACAGCACGAACAAACAAGCTCCGCTTGCCTCACTGGAAGAAGCCGTCGTAAAAGGCCTTGCCGGTGACAAAGGTTTATATATGCCGGAACATATCCGGCCTTTGGACAAGGATACGATCTCCGGTCTCAAAAACAAATCATTCCATGAAATCGCCTGTACGGCAGCACAGGCTTTCTTCGGGGAAGATATAGAACCGGAAACGCTCGATGCAATCGTCCGGGACACGCTGTCGTTCGAGACGCCGGTCGTCCCTGTACGCGACAATATCTACAGCCTCGAACTATTCCACGGCCCGACTTTGGCTTTCAAGGACGTAGGGGGACGTTTCATGGCCCGCCTGTTAGGCTATTTCATTAAAAAAGAAGGATTGAAGCAGGTGAACGTGTTGGTGGCCACCTCCGGTGATACGGGAAGCGCTGTTGCAAACGGTTTTCTCGGCGTACCGGGTATTCATGTGTACGTGCTCTATCCGAAAGGAAAAGTAAGCCCGATCCAGGAATGCCAATTCACTACGCTTGGACAAAACATCACGGCACTGGAAGTAGACGGGACGTTCGACGACTGTCAGGCATTGGTCAAGTCCGCCTTTATGGATGAAGAGTTGAACCGCCACATGAAGCTGACATCAGCCAACTCCATCAATGTGGCACGTTTCCTTCCGCAATCTTTCTACTACTTCAACGCGTATGCGCAACTGGATAAAATAGGCAAAGCGGACCAACTGGTAGTATCCGTCCCCAGTGGAAACTTCGGCAATATCACAGCTGGTTTGTTTGCACATCGGATGGGGTTGCCGATCAAACGTTTCGTGGCTGCCAACAACCGCAACGACGTGTTCCAGGAATACCTGCACACGGGGGTTTACACGCCGCGTCCCTCCGTTCCGACTATCGCCAATGCGATGGATGTCGGTGATCCGAGCAACTTCGCACGCATCCTGGACTTGTACGGCAAGAACGGCAACCCGCACGCGGAAATCAGCCAGCTGATCAGCGGTTACCGTTTCACAGACGAAGAGATCGGGGCTACCATGAAGCAAGTTTACAACGAAACGGGCTACGTGTTAGACCCTCACGGTGCTTGCGGTTACCAGGCTTTAATCGATAACAAACTGGCTCCGAACGAAACCGGCCTGTTCCTCGAAACCGCCCATCCCGCCAAGTTCAAAGGGACGGTAGACAAAATACTGGATGCCGACATCGAAATCCCCGCCAAACTAAAAGCCTTCATGCAAGGAGAAAAGCAAAGCGTAGGGATGGAAAAGGACTTCGAGACTTTCAAAAGCTATCTGTTGGCACAATAAACATCTTGCACAAAAAAATAAACATCCCGCCATTCAAGGTGAAAACCAATTCGAAACCCTGAATGGCGAGATGTTCATGTCCTCGTACTACTTTTTGCAATCACCTATTTATCCAATTTCAAAATACTCCTTATAACGGTCATACAGATGCCCTGCCTGCAAATAGGCGGACTGAGGACTCATGAAATGGGAGAACTCGAAAGTGATCGCCTTGTCGTACTTTTGTCGGGCGGCCGCTTCGAGCTTCATGCGCAGCTTGTCGAACTTGATCGGGAGGAACTTGATCGGCATATCCCGGTCAAACGATTCGGCATTCGTCCAGCACTCGATACCGTACTTATCCGCCATCTTCTTATTGACACTGAAAAAGGCATCCAATTCATCGTAATCGATATGACCGTCCTGGAAAGCACAGGCATCCACGTTTCCCTTGATCCCGTCGAATATTTCAGACCATTCCTTTTCATGCTGTTCCACAGAGACCGCTTCGGCTTTTGTCAGGTCTCCTCCAGCAGCAGCGACAGCTTTCTTTCCGTCAATCCAAGGAGAGATGAGAGTCGGCAGACCGCCTGAGACCTCCTTGCACTGCTTGCCTAAACTGCTGAATGCCGCGATCGCCCCCTTGGTCGCACGGCTGATCTCCTGGCAGAGATACCATCCTTGGAAACTTTTATGATGCCCGTATTTCTTCCAGACCTCCTCGATCACATATTTGTTGGATTCGATTTCCCAGGTCAGGTCGCCCGTATCCCAGTATTTGCCGGAATCGTATAGTCCGAAAAAGAACTTCATCCCGTATTTATCCGACAGACGCAGGTACATGTCAATCAGATCGACCGAAGGCATATAGCAGCCGAATGTTTTCATCAGATACTCCGAAGGATAGGTGATAAACTTGCGATAACCGCTCCGGATCACGATTACCGTATCGATCCCGATCGCTTTCATATAAGCAAAATCCCGATCCCATTCCTTTTCCCCCCAATTCTGATGCGGGATATCATGGGATATCTCATCCAAAAAAGTTCCGGATATTTTCAGCCCCTGCGCCTTCGGAATGATTAGTTTACTTTGGATATTCTCTTCCGTGCCGGCGCCCGAACAGCTTGCCGATGCCTTTTCTGCACACGAAACAAATGCTCCGGTTGCTAAAACAGCCCCGGTAGCAGAGACTTGCTTGATAAAATTCCTCCTGTTGTGATTCTTCATGGTAAATATACATTTTAGTCTAATCTCCCAAATATATGTAAATATATTTAGCATTCGTTTTTCTAAACTTTCAGGAAAGAGAAGCTATTTAGAACTCAGAAGCAAAAACTCCGGACAATATCACCAAACATGTTTCCGAGTTCTACAACCATGTTCCCTTGATTTTTTTCCTACGGGCAAAACATATCATTCAATGGCCCACTCCTTCATCTCATACATATCCAAGTATTCCTCCCATTCGGGGTCCACCTCCGTATAGATAGAGATCGGCAACATTTCAAACGGCGCCAGGGCTTCATTCAACCGTTCACCAAAAACGCGGACGGTGCGGGTATAATAGACCCATATCCTCTCTCCGCCGCCGGTATAAACGCCGGTCAGGATCGACAGCTTATCTTTTTCCATCGCCTTACGCAAAACTTCCTGTACCTCCTCCATCTTTTCGGCAAGCGCTTCGGAAGGCATTCCTTTATCGTCACCTTCATATTTCCAGGTGATTTCCACCCGTTCCTTGAACTTGCCCGACTGAATAAATTCAGTTAATTCATCACGACCGGAAACGGTGACCAGTTGTCCGGATTCATTCTCTGAAAGAGCGGTAAACCACTCGTTGCTTAATCTCATATCAATATCAATTATTCTACAAAAATACAGATTATTTTCCTTCTAATACATTATTTTTGCGGCAAGAATACAAGATAAAAGGGATATGATCAGACAAGTGGAGCTCCAGGACGCAAAGGCGATCACAAATATTTACAACGAATATGTGTTGCACAGCGTGGCTACTTTCGATACGGAACCGGTGCAGGAAGAAGAAATGCGTGCCCGAATTGCAGAAATATCTTCCCGCTTTCCTTATTTCGTCTACGAAGAAGAAAAGAAATCACCGGCTATTGTTATGCCCATACGTGGAAAGAGCGTTCAGCTTACCGCTATACGCTGGAAACAACTGTCTACCTGTCTCCCGGACATACCGGAAAGGGCATCGGGATGCTCCTGATGCAAAGATTGATTGAAGCATGTCGCGAAAATGGCTACCGAGCCTTGATCGCCTGCATCACGGAAGGGAACGAAGCCAGTAATATCTTGCATGAAAGACTTGGGTTCAAACAGGTTTCCCACTTCACGAAGGTCGGCTTGAAGTTCGACCGTTGGCTGGATGTCGCAGACTACGAACTTCTACTGTTCCCGACTTGCGGCTGAAAAAAGCTCTAAATGGGATCATTTTTTCTCTTCTTCCACAACTGATAACTGTTAAAAAGATTTTGCCACAGGACGTATGATCCGGGGCCGACCGATGAAAGCGGGTCCAGATAGGTATAAGCCATCCAGATGGCAAGTACAGTGTTTTTCTGCCCAAGGGCCTGCCCGGCACTGATGCGGTCGGAGTAGCGGGTTCCGATCCGTTTACCCAAATAGAACTGGACGGCGCAGGTCACTAAGCCCGCCAAGGCTATCAGCACCTCCACTCCTACCGGAGCATTGCTTTCGACAAGAGACTTCACGGTCTGGGCCGTCACGATGGCAAGCGCGACACCCCAGAGATAGAAAGCAAGGTCGCGGAAACCCAATAGGAAATGATGCAGTCCCGGAAGGAAATAGCGGAACAACATCGCCAGGAAAAACGGGCAGAGCAACAAAGGGAACACCTTGCTCAATATCTTCAGAAAAGCGGTCACAAAGGTTATATCGGCATGAGGTTCTACCAACGGAAACATCAACGGGACAACTATCGCCGCCAGAACGTTCGACAGCAACGTGTAAGTCGTCAGGCTGGATGCACTCCCCCCTAACTTGCCGGTGATGACAGCTGCTGCCGTAGCCGTCGGGCAGATCAGGCAGACCATCGCACCCTCGAAAACCTCCTTGTAAGCACCATCCATGTGTACGAATATCAACAAGGCAGCTACAAGCGAAGCCGAAACAAGCTGGAACAACAACAGCCATCCATGCCAGAGAGAAGGCATTAACTCGTGCGGTTGCACTTTGCAGAAAGTCAGCAATAGTTGAGCAAAGATCAAAGCGGGAGTCAGATAGGCCACAAAAGAACTCATGAACGGTTTCGTCGGCTCCAGAAAAGCGAAGTTGGCAAAGATAAAATACCCTAACGCACCGGCAAGCATCGCAACGGGCAATGTCCAGTTTTTCAGAAAATTCAACATAGCACCTTCTTTTATTTTCGGGCGCAAAGGTACGACAAATAATCAGATATATCAAAGCCTGTTCCGCCGTGTGACGAAACAGGCTTCGTTGCCTGACGGAGCCGCTTAAAGAGGCTTGCGATTGAAGCTTCGCGACCCGTCGATTGTATCAATCGTCAAGCTTACTTGCG
>CDYK01012498.1_pt1 | contig 14061 bp, 10 predicted proteins | sample 554841 | NCBI WGS metagenome assembly CDYK01 (sample SAMEA3182102, study PRJEB8094) | gut metagenome | biome: human; feature: gut; material: Stool; isolation source: human stools | place: Canada | collected 2013-02-18
AACCATGGTGGTAGTCATAGATCTCTTCGGTGGCAGGATCATAGTAAAGCGCATTAATCGTGAAGTCGCGGCGAGCCGCATCCTCCCACATTTCGCCGAAGACGTTGTCGGAAATTACTCTCCCGCTGCTGTCTTTGCGCACCCCGGCGCCTTCGAGCGCTCGAAAGGTCGAGCACTCAATAATTTCCTGCCCGAAAATCACATGCACGAGACGAAAGCGTCGGCCGATGATAATGGCGCGCTTTTGCGCACGTTTAACTTCTTCCGGGGTGGCATCGGTGGCCACATCAAAGTCTTTCGGCGCCACGCCGAGAAGCAAGTCACGCACTGCTCCGCCCACAATGTAGGCGCGGTAACCGCGCCGCTGCAGCGCTTCACAGCAGCGTTTGGCCTGCCAGGCAACGAGTTCCGGATCAATCCCATGAACTTCCTTAGGGATGATGCGCGGTTCGCGCTGCGGCTCCACGTTGGCCGAAGTACCTAAAAAAGAGCGGACGCGGCTAACGATTGAATCAAACATGGGGATTCCTTTTTTCTTATTTTCGAAACACCGAAGCCACCTCCCATCCGCGCTCCAGCGCCAAACGCGCGAGCTGCGGATCAGGATTTGCGGCAACGGCCCGGCCGTGCGGCTGAAAGCCCGCGGCGAATTCTAAAAGAGGCTTGTCGTTGATGGAATCACTCCATCCTTCAAATGCCTCAAAACCGCCGCTCGGCGCATGGCTCGCCATCCAGTTTTTGATCAGCGCAAGTTTGCCTTCGCCATAGCTGTCGAGCCCCACGAGTTCACCCGTGAATTCACCGTCAGAGCCAATCTCCGGTGTTGCGGCAATAAGATGCTCAATGCCAAAGAGCGCTGCAATAGGCGACGTAACGAAACGATGTGTTCCGGTAGCGAGCACCACCTCGTATCCTGCCAGTCGCCGCTGAGCAACAAGTTGCACCGCTTCCGGACGCACCGCGGGACGAATCACTTCGTCAATAAAGGATGCCCGCCAGGCTTCCAAATCTTGGCGCTTCTGAGCGGCAAGCAGTCCAAACTGAAAGCGAATGAAGCTCAGCGGAACAAAATGGCCCGTTCGATACGCTTGCGCATAAGCCTCAATCTGAGCACCGATCTTCTCTTCATCCAGACCGGCTTTCCGCACCAGCCAATGCGACCAGGCATCGCCGGAATCAATCGGCAAAAGCGTATGGTCCAAATCAAAAACAGCGAGCTTCATTACGTCATCAATGACCTGTACCGAAGAGCACAGCCGGCGCTTCACCCTGCTGCGCAATGCTTTCATCCTCAGCCATACCGGCCGCACGGGCAGCTTCCCGGATCACCTGCAGCGTCACCTTGCGCTGTGCATGCAGTGCAATCTGATTGGCAACATCCATTACCCGGGTGAGTGAACGCATATCGCGCGGCAGATGTGCAGAAATCCACTGCCCGATGTCGGGCGTGAGCAGTATGCCGCGAAGCGCCGCTTGTCGAGCCAGCTCCCGAATGCGATCTTCCTCGTTGAGCGGCTCTACCGCATAGCAGAGACCGCCCAAAAGGCGGTTGATGACGCCGGCAGGAAGCTTAAGCTCCTTCGGGGGCAGCCTGCCGGCACAAACCAGACGTGCATCAGGATCAACATAGACAGCGTTTTGCAGCTGCAGCAGCTGCCGCGCATAGCCTTCGTCTAAGGCGTCAATGTCGTCCACTGCATAACGTTTTACGCCCGGCTGGTAAATCGGCACGGGATAGAGCGCCGCGGCCGTTCCCGGCAGATAGGCCTCCAGGAGATGCGAAAGTCCTGCGCCGCGAGGGCCGTACAGATACAGGAACTTCGGTCCCTCATCAGCCGCCATGCGTGCGAGCGCAGCAGCAGCTTCGCTGTTACTGCCGACCACGAAGTTTTCGAAGGTCGGCCGATCCCGTCCCTGCAGTTCCGGCAGATCGAGAAGGTATTGATCGGGATTTTGAGCGATCGGTTGCACGAGTGAAGAAAACGCGTCAGCTGATGAGTAAAGGGGCGGGGGAAATTCGGGGCGGATGGAAGTTTAATGTTTTTCGTCAGCATTCTCGAGCCGTTCGCCGGTTTCAATGCATTCATATCTTTGTGCGTCAGCGCAACTTCATAAGGCTTCCGATAGGTATTCAAGAAGGCGCTTGTCTTATACTCACGCCCAACGTTTTTCACCTGCTCCTGCGCCCTTCGTTTCCCCGGAGCCTGCAGTGCTTTTCGGCCTCCCGGCCGACCTGCTTTGCGCACGAGCGTTTTTCCTTTTGGATGAGCCCTCATGAGCCAACTCTCCTACGCGGCTGCCGGCGTTTCAATCGACGCTGGCGATGAACTCGTTGAACGCATCAAGCCCGCTGCCAAACGCACGCTGATCCCCGGCGTGCTCGGATCGATCGGCGGCTTCGGCGCCCTTTTCGAAGTAAGCCGTGACTACCGCAACCCGGTTCTCGTCACCGGCACCGACGGCGTCGGCACGAAGCTCATGCTCGCCTTTCAGCTTGGCCGTCACGACACTGTCGGTCAGGACCTCGTAGCAATGAGCGTGAACGACATTCTCGTGCAGGGTGCCAAGAGCCTCTTCTTCCTCGACTACTATGCCTGCGGCAAGCTCGACGTGGATGTCGCCGAACGAGTCGTCAAAGGTGTAGCCAAGGGCTGCGAACTCGCGGGATGCGCACTGATCGGCGGCGAAACTGCCGAAATGCCGGGCATGTACCCTGAAGGCGAATACGATCTCGCCGGCTTTGCAGTGGGCGTTGTTGAAAAGGACGAAATCATCGACGGCACGACGATTAAACCGGGCGACGTTGTGCTCGGTCTTGCTTCAAGCGGCCCGCACAGCAACGGCTTCTCGCTGCTGCGCAAGGTCGTGGAAGTTGCCGGAGCCGACTGGTCGATGCCCTTTGACGGTGCGACCCTTGCCGACCGTGCGATGGAACCCACCCGCATCTACGTCAAGCAAGTACTCTCTGTCATGAAGAAGGTGCAAATTAAGGGCATGGCCCACATCACCGGCGGCGGCCTGATTGAAAACGTGCCCCGTGTGCTTCCTGAAGGCGTTCAGTGCCGCATTGACGGCAGCTCTTGGACCCGCCCGGCGATCTTCGAGTGGCTTGAAGAAAAAGGTCAGATTGACAGTCACGAGATGTACCGCGTCTTCAATAACGGCATCGGTCTCGTCGTCATCGTTTCCGCTGAAGACGCTGACCGCGCTATGGAAGCCTTCAAAGCCGAAGGTGAAAAGGTATTCCGCATCGGTGAAATCTCGACGCTTCCGGCGGGCGAAGCCCCCTGCGTCGTGCTCTGATCGGCCGCACCTCTGAACGGCATGCGTTTCAAAAAGCGCTCCGACCTTTACAGTCGGAGCGCTTTTTGTTGGATGAGCGGTCAGCCTGCCGGCACCAGCGGCTGCGCGAGCTTTAGGAGCGTCTCAAAAGCGTCCGGTGCAAAGGGTTCAATTTTGATGACGTCGGGCATTGAACGCAGCCATGTCAGCTGGCGTTTAGCGAGCTGACGCGTAGCGGCGATGCCGGCCAAACGAAATGCCGCATAGTTCGTGCGGCCTTCCAAAAACTCAACAGCCTGTCGGTACCCCACAGCCCGCATGGCAGGAGAATTGGCATCAAACCCCGGCTCCGCCATCAGCTGCCTCACTTCATCGAGCAGTCCTGCGGCGAGCATTGCGTCAAACCGCTCTTCAATGCGCTCATGCAGCGCAGCCCGATCTTCAGGCACCAATGCCGCAGTAAGCATCGGGAATGCGGGATGCGGCGTTTTGCGATGAAATTGAGAAAGGGGCTTCCCCGTCATGCGAAAGACTTCCAAAGCGCGGCCGATCCGCTGTTTATCATTTGGAGCCAATCGTTCTGCAGCGGCCGGATCAATCTTGGCGAGCTCCGCGTGCATCGCAGGCCACCCCTTGGCAGCGCCTTCTGCAGCGACAGCGCTGCGAACCTCTGGAGAGGTAGACGGCATTTCGTCAATACCCTCACGAATGGCCTTGGCGTAGAGCATTGTGCCGCCCACAATCAGCGGTAATCGGCCGCGAGCACGAATTTCACGAACAAGCCGGGAAGCATCCGCCGCAAAATCTGCGGCGCTGTAAGGTTCGTTGATTGCGCGAACATCGATCAAATGGTGCGGCGCGGTTTGAAGCTCTGCGGATGTCGGCTTTGCACTCCCAATATCCATGCCTCGATAAACCAGCGCAGAATCGATTGAAATGATTTCCACCGGGAGCAAACGGGCAAGTTGAAGTGCGAGCGCGGACTTCCCCGAAGCCGTCGGCCCCAAAAGCAAGAGTGCCTGGGGCGCAGCTGCTTGACCCATGTTCATTGGCTGATCAGTCATCAGCGGCCCCGCATAAACAGTCGATCGAGATCCGTCATGGAAAGCGTTGTCCATGTCGGCCTGCCGTGATTGCATTGATCTGCGCGCTCCGTTTTTTCCATGTCGCGCAAAAGCGCATCCATTTCCGGCAGCGAAAGTTTGCGGTTGGCCCGGAAAGCATTGTGACAAGCCATGGTGGAGAGAATGCGGTTTTTGAGCACATCCATCGCTTCTGAAGCACCTAATTCTGCGAGATCGTCGAGTACCTCTCGAAGGAGTGCTTCCAGTTCGCCCAACGGGGCCTCAGCGATCATGGCCGGCACGCCGCGAAGCACCACAGCACCTTCATCTGCGCCCGTGCAGATAAGGCCCAGAGCCGCAAAAACTTCTCCCTTTTCAAATTCCTCAAATGCCGCGTACTGTGCCGGTGTCACCCGTACAACCAGCGGCATCAAGAGCTCCTGTACCGCCAGCTTTGACTCCGCCATGGCCCGCTTCATTCGTTCATAAAGCACGCGTTCGGCAGCCGCATGCATGTCCACGATGACAAGACCAGAAGCGTTTTCGGCCAAGACATAAACACCGGCTACCTGCGCCAATGCACGCCCAAGGAATCCCCTGCCGTCAGACTGTGCCTGAAGCGGCGTAAAAAGCGCTGGATGCTCCTCCTGCTCCATTTGCGGCAGTTTCCGGGGCTCCACAGATTTCGGTTCGCCCGCTTCCCCTGAAGACGAATTGGGGTCATAAAACTTCATGGCTGCCGCTACGGCAACAGGCGAAGGGGCTTTGGGACGCTCTCCATAAGCGGCGGGAAAGCGCTGCAGCACCGGTTTGCCGGAAGCGGCCGACGCCGGACGCTCAGAATCAGCACGCTCAAATCCCGTGCCGGTTGGCGGAGCACCCCAAAGCGCATTGGGATGGTCCGCAGGTACTTTTGCCGCAATGGCTTCTTGCGGTTCGGCGAGTGAGGAACGGCCAAAAAGCGCTGCTTCACGGCGCGCTGGAACTGAGCCCAGAGACGCATCGGCGAGCGGGACAACGGCTGCCCCGCCGGCCGCCTGTGCGAGGGGCGGCGCAAGCGCCGCCTCAACCGCATGCAGAATGAAGCTGTGCACGCGGCTCGAATCTCGAAAGCGCACCTCTGTCTTCGTCGGATGCACGTTTGAATCCACCTCTTCGGGCGGAAGGGTCAGAAAAAGGCAGTAAAGCGGCTGAGCCTGACCATGAAGCACATCAGCATAGGCTGCCCGCACCGCATGGTTCATCACTCGATCGCGAATGAAGCGGCCGTTGACAAATAGGTATTGACCGTCTGCACGCGTACGAGAAATGGTGGGAAGCCCCACCAATCCCGTGAGCTTCCAACCGTCCGACTCAGCCGATACCGGACGACAGGCCTCTTTGAAATCCTTGGGCATCAGCGCCTTGATGCGGTCTTCCGCAGACTCGGCCTCAAGCTGCATGGCTCGTCGCCCATTGGCATAAAGCGAAAAAGCGGCCTGCGGATTAGCTAGCGCGATGCGTTCCATCTGCGCCGTCACATGCGCCGTTTCCGTACTTTCGGACTTCATGAATTTGCGCCGCGCAGGGGTCTTGTAAAAAAGATCCGTCACTTCTACACGCGTTCCGCCGGTCATCCCGCCGGCCGGCTCGACAGCTCCGCGCTGAATGCGCCAGGCTTCGCCCGCACCCGCGGCTTTGGACTCAATGATGAGTTCCGCAACGGAGTCGACCGATGCCAGTGCTTCCCCGCGAAAACCCAGCGTCGTTGCTGCTTCCAGATCAGCGAGTGTGGCCACTTTGCTCGTCGCGTGACGTTTCACCGCCAGCGGCAATTCCGCTTTAGGAATACCGCAGCCGTTGTCGCTCACCAGAATCCGTGAAAGCCCGCCCCCGTCGATGCGCACTTCAATGCGGTCTGCTCCGGCGTCCACTGCATTTTCAACAAGTTCCTTGACGACGGACGCTGGCCGTTCAATCACCTCACCCGCGGCGATTTGACTGATGAGCTGACTCGAAAGTTCTGCAATTGGACGATTAGGCTGCATGAGAAAAACGTATGCAAGTATTGCCGTCTTGGTCAGAACGGCAGAAGTCTGCGATATTCAAAGAGACGTCAGCCTATCAGAGTTAGTTGAAGCAAACGGCTATCATTGTCTCCCTGCTTCTGATCTGCTCGAATCGCTGCGGTTCAACTCCCCTTAAGCCGCCTCCGCAGACAGCATCGAGTCCCTTCGACTCTTTCGCATAAAACAAAATTGTACTTTCAAGATCATGGACCTCTTCGGACTCATCGTCGAGCTCTTTACCAACGCCGACCACTTTCTAGTGTCAATCGCCACTGACTACGGCACGCTTATCTACATCGCAATGTTCGTGATCTTTTTCCTGGAGACCGGCATCGTTGTCATGTCGTTTCTGCCGGGAGATTCGCTTCTTTTTGTGGCAGGCACCGTTGCGGCAGCCGGCACAGCCAGCCCATGGCTCATCATGCTGGCAGTGATTTTGGGAGCAATCTTCGGGAATTCCCTAGGTTATGCGACTGGCAAATGGCTCGGCAACCGAATTTATGACGGCAGTATTCACTGGATTGATGCCAAGAAGCTCGAGCACGCCCACAGCTTCTATCTCTCACACGGCGGGAAAACTGTGGTTCTTGCCCGATTCGTCCCCATCGTGCGCGCTTTCGCGCCGCTCGTGGCCGGCGCAGCCCGCATGGATGGTCTGCGCTTTGAACTCTTCAGCGGCTTCGGCGCCATTCTCTGGGCGGTATCGATCGTTGGCGCAGGCTACCTTTTCGGCAACATCCCTTTCATTCAGCAGAATCTTTCGAAAATCCTCATTCTCGGAGTCGTTGCTGCCGCTATGGGCCCCATTCTTGTGGGCTACGTCTGGAAGACGTATCAGAAGATGCACGAAAAGCGCGAACACAAATTCTGAGACACTGACCTCACCGATCTTCAAAAGCCGCCATGGGAGCGCTCTTAGCGCTCCCATGTGCTTATTAGGCAAAGCGTTTTAGGACGCCTTTCATCCCTCTCGAACGCACAGCCGGTCTTCTCAAGATGTGTCAGAGACTGCAGGTTCATCGTTTTGAAATGGTGCGCGCTTAGAATAGATGAGACCTGCTTTCATTCCCGGTGAAAACATTCGATGTCAGACAAACCAACCCTTAGCCGCAAAGCTGCTTCCGCACTCCAGACCGAGGGTGCAGAAACCGCAGCCAAAGAGTCGACCGCAAAGATCGACAAGCCCGCAGCTGTCCAGCCCGCAGGAATAGACGTCAAGCCTGCCGAAGCTGAAGTGAAAAGCGAACACACTGCAGTCAAAAAAACCGCGGTCCGCCGCAGCACGGCGTTTAAAAAGACGATCACGAAGACGGTCAAAAGCGCGAAAAGCGTAAAAACTGTCAAAGCGGTCAAAGTTTCCGCTTCCAGTACGGCTTCGCTCGAATCTGCGCCGCCCCCGCTGCCGCCCGTAGAAGGCGTGCCAGACCTCTCCGATCCGCTGCTCTACATTAACCGTGAGCTCAATTGGATTGAATTCGACCGCAAGGTGCTCGAAGAAGCCTGCGATCTGAGCGTGCCGCTGCTTGAACAGCTCAAGTTCCTCGCCATTTTCCACAACAATCTTGACGAATTCTTCATGGTCCGCGTGGCCAACATTATTCGTCAGTACAAGATGGGAGCGGCGTCGACTTCGGCTGACGGCCTGCCGCCCGTGAAGCAGCTCGCCGAAATTCGGCGCCGCGTGCTCGGAATGCTCGCGAGAGCGCAGAACCACTGGAAAAACAAGCTTGCGCCAGAGCTTGCTAAAAAAGACATCGCCATCCGGCGGTGGAAGAATCTCTCGGCAAAGCAGAAGACCTTCCTTGAAGGGTACTTTGACAACGAGATTTATCCCATTCTCACGCCGCAGGCCATCGATGCGGGACATCCGTTCCCGACCATTTCCAATCTGTCGCTCAACTTTATTGTTGAGCTCGAAGCCGCTGACGGCAGCATGCGTTATGCGCGCCTCAAGTGCCCCAACAACATGCCGCGCTTCATCTTCGTGCCCCGCACGAAAGAATCTGCCTATGCTGAACTGGGCTTCAACTCCTCCGGGCGCGATGACGACATCATCCTGCTCGAAGATTTAATTCGCGAACATCTCGGCAAGCTCTTCCCCGGGCACAAAGTCGTCAAGTCGGGCGTTTTCCGCATCACCCGCAATACCGACATCGAAATTGAAGAGGATGAAGCTGACGACCTCTTAGCCGCCGTCAAGGACTTCGTTGACCAACGCCGCTTCGGCGACGTGATCCGTCTTGAAATCGAAGCCGGCACCGATGCTGCGCTGACCAACTTCCTGATGGATAAGCTCGAACTTTTGCCTTTCCAGCTCTTTCGCATCAAAGGCCCAATGGCCATGTCGGAATTCATGGCTTTGAGCGGTCTCGATCGCCCTGCCCTGAAGGATGCGCCGTATAAGGGACTTGAACCGCTGCTCTTTTCCGAGGGCGACATCTTCGGCACCATCAAAACCCGAGACGTGTTCCTCTACCATCCCTATGAAAGCTTCAGCGGCGTACTCGACTTTATTCGCCGCGCCGCTGCGGATCCTCAGGTGGTCGCCATCAAGCAGACGCTGTATCGATGCGGCAGCAACAGTCCGATTGTCGCCGCACTGATCGATGCACGACGCCGCGGCAAACAAGTGACGGCCGTCGTTGAACTCAAAGCCCGCTTTGACGAAGAACGCAACATCAACTGGGCCGAAGAAATGGAAAAGGCCGGTGTCAACATCGTCTACGGCTTTGCCGGCCTCAAGATTCACGCCAAACTCTGCCTTGTCGTGCGCCGCGAGGCTGACGGCATGACTCGGTACGTTCACATCTCAACGGGCAACTACAACCCTTCCACCGCGAAGATTTATACAGACTATGCGCTCTTTACGGCCAATGCGGCCATCTGTGCTGACGTCTCCGACCTCTTCAACGTAATGACGGGCTATTCGGATCAGACGACATACCGCCGTCTAGTCGTTTCACCCCACAGTACCCGCAGCTCCATTATTGCTGCGATTGAACGCGAGGCGGCAGAACACCAGAAAACCGGCAAGGGCGAAATCATCTTTAAGTGCAATCAGCTCGTTGACCGCGCCGTCATTCAGGCGCTCTATGCAGCAAGTCAGGCCGGCGTGAAGATTTCTCTGATCGTCCGCGGCATCTGCTGCCTGCGCCCCAATATTCCGGGCATCAGCGACAATATTCAAGTCGTCAGCATCGTCGGGCGCTTCTTGGAGCATGCTCGAGCCTACTGGTTCCGCAACAACGATGATCCGTTCCTGCTCATCGGCTCAGCCGACCTGATGCCGCGCAATCTCGACGGCCGCATTGAAGTGCTCGTACCAGTGCTCGATCCCGCCATCCGCAGCCGCATCAAGGCCACACTTGACCTGCAGCTTGCCGACAATGTGCAGAGCTGGAAGCTCCAGAGTGACGGCACCTATGTGCGGCTCGCTCCGCCCAGACACGGAAAAGCTGTGGACTCGCAGGAAGTGCTTGCCAAGCACTACGGACGAGTGGAATAGCGCGTCATAAAAAATAGAGCGGGCGGCCTGAGCAAATCAAGCCGCCCGTTCTTTTGAAGCGAAACGGTCAATTACTTCGTCACGCCAGCGGCGAGTTCAACAAGCCTCAGTGTCACCGCAAGGCTCTTCAGCCACGAAGACATGGGCATGAACTCACAGGCACTGTGGAAATTGTGTGCGCCCGTGAAGTAATTCGGCGTCGGAATACCCTGCGTGGAAATGAAGGAACCATCCGTGCCTCCGCGCATGGCAATGTCCTTTACCGTCACATGTTCAATTTCCATCGCGCGGCGCAGCATGTCAATGCATGCACTGTTCTCGGGTTTGATAGCGTCGGCAATGTTGCCGTAGACATCCTCGATCGTCAGATTGATCTTCGCGCGCGGATAGCGCACGCGCAGGCAGTCGACGATGGCGCGGATAAGCGTCTTTTTTTCTTCATAGCGCTTGAGGCTGTGATCTCGGAGCTTAAGCGACACGCGGCATTTGGCGGGACCGCCCTGAATGCCGTTCACCCATACAAACCCTTCAGTCTTCTCGGTAAATTCCGGCGTCTGACCGCGGTCAAGCATGCCGATGAAGTCGTGCGCGACCAGAATCGGATTCAAAAGCTGTCCCTTCGAAGACATCGGATGTGCGGTAATGCCCTGAATATCCACCCAGGCACTGCCGGCATTGAAGGTCTGCCAAACAATTTCACCGAGTTCGCAGCTGTCAATCGTGTAGGCAAAATCGACCGGGAACTTTGAAAAGTCAATTTTCTTCGCGCCGCAAAGACCAATTTCTTCATCCGGCACAAAAGCAACATAAATATCACCGTGAGGACGACCTTCCTCAACGATGATGTGCAGTGCCGTCATGATGTTGGCAATGGCGGACTTATTGTCTGCGCCGAGCACTGACGTGCCGTCGGACAGAATCAGATCGTCGCCTACGTAGCGTTCCGCTTCAGGGTGTTCAGCCACGCGAAGCCAAAGGTTCTTCTCTGCGTTAAGGCAGATGTCGCCCCCTTGATAGTTCTTCACAACCTGCGGATGAATGTCCGGGGAAAGCCCGGCGTCGACCGTATCCAGATGTGCGCACCAACCCACCTTAGGCGCTTGGGCCCCTGCGGGAAGGTTGGAGGGCAGCCGGCCGGTGACGACAGCATATTCGGAAACTTCGACATCCGAGAGCCCGAGCGCTTTAAGTTCTTCGGCAAGCATCTGTGCGAGCACGCGCTGTCCCGCTGTGCTCGGCACAGTTTTTGCACCCGCTTCGCTCTGGGTTGTAACGGCTGCGTAGCGCATAAAGCGCTCGAGCAATTCATTTGCACGATTAATCATAGGGTCCTCACTTCTGCTGTTGGTCCTGCACATTTTTCTGCCGCATCAACAACCCGCTTCTCAGCTCCCAAGCCTCGTCAAACCCGCCAATGGTTTGTCTTGGCATCAAGGGGAGTCGGAGCTGAGCAGCGGGGCGCCGAGCGATTTATTGGTCTGCTCGTTCTTCGAGAACGGCGATGGCCGGGAGCGTCTTGCCTTCCAGGAACTCGAGGAAAGCACCGCCGCCCGTGGAAATATAGGAAATACGGTCTTCCACACCGAAGGTGTTGACGGCCGAGACCGTATCACCGCCGCCAGCGATGGAGAAGGCTCCCTTATCGGTCGCCTCGGCAATCGCATAGGCCAGCGCTTCCGTTCCCTTGGCAAAGGGCTTCATCTCAAAGACACCCACCGGACCATTCCAAACGATCGTTCCGGCAGAGCGCAGTTCGTGTGCGAGATGTTCTGCGGTCTTCGGACCCACATCCAGGATCATCTCGTCATCGGCCACTTCATCAACACTGCAAACGCGGTACGGAGCATCAGCCGCAAAAGCCTTGGCCGCCACGACATCGACGGGCATCGGCAGCTTTGCACCCTTCTTTTCAAGAATCTCGAGCACCTTGCGGCATTCGTCCACCAGATCCGGTTCAGCGAGCGACTTGCCGATCGGACGGCCAGCTGCGAGCAAGAACGTATTGAGGATGCCGCCGCCCACGATAAGGCGATCCACTTTCTCGGCGAGATTCGAGAGAATCGTGAGCTTGGTCGACACCTTTGAGCCGGCAACAATCGCGGCAAGCGGGCGAGAGGGGCTGCCGAGCGCCTTGGAGAGTGCTTCGATTTCCTTGGCCATCAAGGGACCCACGCAAGCAATCGGGGCGTACTTCGCCACGCCGACCGTTGTCGCCTCTGCGCGGTGAGCCGTACCGAAGGCATCATTGACATAAACGTCACAAAGCGCAGCGTATTTCTTTGAAAGCGCCTCATCGCACTTCTTTTCACCCACATTGCAGCGGCAGTTTTCCAGCACCACCAGCTCACCGGGCTTCACCTCAACGCCGTCGACCCAATCCTGAACAACCGGTACTTCTCGGCCAAGCAGTTCCCCCAAGCGATCGGCAACGACCTGCAGAGAATCTTCCGGGCGCAAAACGCCTTCCTTCGGCCGGCCCAGATGACTCGTCACCATCACGGCCGCACCCGCGAGCAGCGCGGTCTTAATGGCCGGAAGACTCGCCACAATGCGAGCGTCATTGGTGATCGCGCCTTCATCATTGCGGGGCACATTCAGATCACTGCGGATCAGAACACGCTTATCCTTCAAAACGCCCGAGGCGGCCAGGGAATCCAGAGTCTTCACTTGCATGGAAACTGCTCCTTTGCATTAAAAATACGTTGGATCTTCTTTAGACCGTAAGTCCAAAGAAAAAACCGCCTCGCGGGAGCATCCGGCATTCGGACGCTTCCGCGGGCGGCAGATATTGCTTCAGCCAATGAAATTGGGCTTCACTTTACGTCTGATTATTCAGAGCTTACTTGGCGGCCATCATCGCGCAGGCCGTGTCGAGCATTCGGCAGGAGAAGCCCCACTCATTGTCGTACCAGGCCATAACCTTGACGAGGCGGTCGCCAGACATCTTCGTGAGCGTCGAATCGTAGATAGAGCTGCGCGGATCATGGTTGAAATCAATCGACACCAGCGGCTCATCGTTGTAGCCGAGAATGCCCTTGAGTTCGCCCTCGCTCGCCTCTTTCAGGATCGCATTGATTTCTTCGATCGAGGTCGCGCGTTCTGCCATGAACGTCAGGTCGACAAAGCTCACATTAATCGTCGGCACGCGGACCGCAAAGCCGTCCAGACGGCCCTTCAGCTGCGGCAGCACCAGTCCCACGGCCTTGGCTGCGCCCGTCTTCGTCGGGATCATCGAGTGCGTCGCAGCGCGGGCTCGGCGCAGATCCTTGTGGTAGACGTCGGTGAGCACCTGGTCGTTCGTGTACGAATGAATCGTCGTCATCAAACCGTGCTCGATGCCAATTTTGTCCTGCAGGGGCTTGACGAGCGGCGCCAAACCGTTGGTCGTGCAGGAGGCGTTCGACACCACGAGATCCGTGGCCTTAAGCACATCCTGATTAACGCCGTAGACCACCGTCGCGTCCGCGGTCTTGCCAGGGGCCGAAAGCAGCACTTTCTTCGCACCGGATTCGATATGCACCATCGAGGCTTCTTTTGAATTGAAGGCTCCCGTGCACTCCATCACCAGATCGACACCGAGGTCGGCCCAGGGCAGTTCACGGGGATCTCGCGTCTTGAAGACGTGAATGCGATCCCCGCCGACAATCATGTCTTTGCCGTCCGTTTCAACGGGCGTAGTGAAGCGGCCGTGCACCGTGTCGTACTTCAGGAGATGGGCGTTCACTGCAAGGTCGCCCGGGGAATTGATGGCGACGATTTCAACGTCGTGCTGCTTGGCATACTCGTAATGAGCGCGGAGCACGTTGCGGCCGATGCGGCCGAACCCATTGATGGCAACACGGATGGTCATGTCGGAAACTTCCTAGATATTGAAGAAAGGGATGGGTAAAAAAACAAAGGGATTTACTGGAGGAGCGCCTCAACCTTGGAGACGACATTGTCGACCGTAAAGCCGAACTTGATCCAAAGATCCTTGGCCGGCGCGCTCTCACCGAAGCTGTCGACGCCAAGCACGTCGCCGCGCCCCGTAAAGTACTTCCACCAAAGATCAGTCTTTGATGCTTCAATGGCGAGCACCGGCAGGCCCGGCGGGAGCACCGACTGACGATACTCCGTCGACTGGCGGTCAAAACGGTTCGTGCAAGGCATCGATACCACACGG
>CDYK01020160.1_pt1 | contig 14005 bp, 11 predicted proteins | sample 554841 | NCBI WGS metagenome assembly CDYK01 (sample SAMEA3182102, study PRJEB8094) | gut metagenome | biome: human; feature: gut; material: Stool; isolation source: human stools | place: Canada | collected 2013-02-18
GCGCCATATGTTTCAGAAGGTAATGTAAAGATACATACTGGCGTAACCCTTGCTCCTGAGTGCGGAGAAGGCGTAGGACAGCATGTAGTAGATGTTCTTGACCGGGATCATCGTTTAGCTCACGGCAGCCCTCAGGCGCTGAGTCCATTCCTTGACCTTGCCCGGTTCGTCGTACCAATATTCGCGCAAGAGCGGGACAAGCTCGTAGTTGACGATCGTGCTGAGGCGTGCGGAATCCGCTTTTCCGTTCGGGATATTGCAGAAATAGCTATGGCCAATGCAGAAGCCCTCTCCTAGAGTTTCGTCCTCGGCGATTTCAGCATTAAGAGCCTTGACGGTTGCGATCAGCGCATCAAATTGCCTGCTGTCCAGATTGTCCGCATATGCCCCAAAGCCATCTGAATCGAATCCAGGACGGATGTCGAAGAATGCGAATCGCCTGCGAAGGGCGTAGTCCAACATCGCCAAGCTTCTGTCGGCGGTGTTCATCATGCCGATGATTCGGACGTTTTTCGGAACAAAGAACTCTTCGTCCGAGTGCAACAGATTTAAGCCAACACCTCGCTTGTCGGCTTCAATGAGCATGAAGAGCTCGCCGAAAATTTTGCTAAGGTTGCCCCTGTTAATCTCGTCGATGATGAGGAAATACTCATTATCGCTGTCGACCTCTGCTTTTTTGCAGAACCGGTAGAACGGTCCTTTTCTCAGCTCGAACCCACTGCCGGAAGGTCGGTAACCTTCGATGAAGTCCTCGTAGGAATAACTTTGATGGAATTGCACCATCATGACCCTTGATGCGTCTTTCTGACCCATGAGGGAGAACGCCAATCGCTTTGCGCAGTATGTCTTCCCGACACCAGGCGCGCCCTGGATGATCACGTTCTTCTTCGTACGGGTAAGGAAGGAGAGCTCCTCATAATCTTCCTCGCTCATAAACACGTCGTCGAGGAACTCGTCTTTCGTATATGCGGGATAGGCCGATTCGGGCGCCTCTTCCTCGGACTCGTAAGAGGAGAAGAGGCCTTCCATCTTTTCAACGTAATCCTTGTAGGGAGTAATGTCCGTAAGGGTCTTGATTGCTGCTTGACCCGGATGCTCCCAGGTTCCAACGTGGGTCCATTCAACGGATCTGACATTGGACCTGTCTTTTCCCAAGGACGGCACATAGCGGTAGTCTGAGGTGACAATACCCCTGCCGATGACCTCGGAGATTCCGCGCTTGGCGTAGACAATATCGCCAGGCTTCATCTCGTTCGCGAATTGCCAGGTCGCGTGGGCGGCGTTCTTGTAAGGCTTGGAAGGGTCGATCTTTTCCTTCATGGCCTGCTTCATGGCTTCCTTGCTCGCATAGGCGGACAAGTCCCCGATCTGCTCCCAGCCGATGGCGATTTCTCCGCGATCCCTGAGCTCGTCCCAAAGAAACGCCCCTGAGCCAGGTGAGTATAGCCAGTAGTGCGTTCCCCTTACATCGGTGAGAACCTCATCGGTGGCGACATCATCGCTGGCCGCCTTCCTGTTTTCCTCATTAACCTTTTCGGAGACAATCCATGCCTCATGGGAAAGCGAGGGGAAGTCGGAGAAGCAGTAGTCACCATCAGCGAACGTTGCTGCAATGCGGTCGCAAATGGACAGGTATTCGCTTGCCTGGGGAACTTCTCGAAGAGCCTTGACCTCTGCCCTGATGTCCTCGGGGAAACCAGACATCTCGTCGATAAACCAGCGGTTTCGGCTGTCGAGGTTTAGGAAGGAATAGGGACGGATCCAGTAGAGGCCCATCGTGAGCTTCCAGCGGTTACCTTTAAGGTCCTTAACGGCATCAAAAGAAGAGGAGAAAACGTCTTTGTTCTCCTCGGTCTTGGCATCCGCGAAAGTAATAGCAGCGCCAAAGAGGGTCCACAGGTTGTCGATATCGTTTTCTCCACGAGAAGCGTCATCTCTGAACCTGTAGAAGGTAGCATTAAGGTTGTTGAGGACTGGGACTCCGTCGAATGATTCGGGTACGGGGGAAGACATCCCGAATTCCTCAGCGAAGGCGCCCATGATCGTCTTTCGATTCTTGTCGGTGATGCCCTTGTTGAAAAGGCCGATGACGGTGAAGGGGTCAATGTCAGCAGGAGGGTTTTCCGCTTCGAGCTTAGGGAGCTTCAAGCCAGCTTTCGAGAAAACGGATTGAATTGCGCTTACTAGCTCTCCTCTATTACCCATGTACCTAAGGAGCGAGTCTGCGAATTCTTCGTAGAAGCTAATCCACTCCGTGTTTCTTTGAGCCGACTGCATGTGATCATCACCCAATTTGATATCTCCTCGCCCAATGCCTTTTTCCAGATAATTCTAAGGCATTTGTAAAGCGAAGCATTTTGCCTGACGGTGACTTGAGCTGTTTGATACTCGAGAGTCTCAACACCGGGCGCTGCATTCGCTGGCCAATGCCCATTACTGGGATTCTAGAACGAGCGTTGGCCAATCTATGTCCGCGCTAACGGACACCCTGCACTTACATGAACCTGAATACGGCTTTAATCAGCCATCTGATAAATCCTGAGATGCACTTACCAATCAGCTTCATCCATATCACCCCAATCCTCTGAGACGACCCTCGCGCCGCCCTTCTCCGGTTGCTTTTCCATCGCTGCTAACGCGTACTCGACCGCGGTCTTCGTCACTCCGGGGATAGCTGGATTCTCCTCTCCGGTCTCGATGACCATGAAGGCATGCAGTTTCCTTATCCTTTCGAGTACGCCGTCGTTCGAGGCACCGATGCGCATGAGCGCGGCTGACTCGAACTCCCTCATATTGCAGACATCACCGGCGATCCTCGCGATGACCATCTCTCCATCGACGGTGACGTCGCATAGCTCCTTTGCTTCCTCCGCGGTAGAGAGTAGGAATCTCCATCCGCGGGACCGCCTTGCAACGGGGATTCCCGCGGCACCCTTTCGGAACTCGGGCTTGGCGGCGTAGTAGTTCGCGACCAGCCAAAGCCCCTCTTCCTCGATGTCGCCCAGGCCGATCTCGAAATCCGTGAGCATGTTCTTCGAATCGAATGGCGCAGAAGTGGCATAGGCGTTCGTATCAAACACATCGATGCGCCCACCCGGGTAGGTGATCCTGATGTTCATCGCTCGTTCCTCCTTCGCTGTTGCTCACGTTGCCTTGCAGCCAGGCTTCTTTGCTCGTTCTGGTTCGTCCTGGACCTGCGCCTGTCGACAAGCTCCTCCTGCCTCTGCTCGTACCTGACCTGCTGAGGCATAAGCCCGTGCTCGGTCATATACTCCTTCGCCTGCATGAGCCTCTGGGCGCCCTCGCTGCCGATCTGGCCGCGTCGGGAGAGGGTAGCGAGGCGAGCATCGAACTCCTCCAGGGACTCGACATCGAACTTCGCGCAAGTCTCCAGCGCAGCGGAGAGTTTTGAAAGGTCCTCCAGGTCGTTCAGCTCGACAGCGTTCTCGGCGCGCTTCCTGATCTCGTCGATTGATTTCTCGGTGGGTCTGTATGCCCCGCTCCTATCGAAGCGCCGCTGCAGCATCTGCTTGCCGTAGGTGTAGCCAAGCCGCTCTCCGGAGACCTTCTTCGAAGGCCAGTCCGCAAGCGAGAAGATCCAGTCGTCCCGGCGCGCCTTCGAGGAGTTGTCGGCCACATGAACGTCCAAGGCGTCCAGGATCGCGAAGAACTCCGCCTCGCTGGCGGCCATGGTCTTCGCAAGGGCCACGCGCGCCCTGATATCGCCGACCCAGGTGTATCCGCCCGCCTTGGCGATTTCCCTCTCCTGCCGTCCCAGGTAGACGTTTCTCCGTGTCCTGGGCGCGTTAACCTTGTTCTTCTCAGCCGCGTCAGCCTTGCCCTCAGATGGCTTCCTCTGGTTCGACAGGCCCGAAAGTCCTCGCTCCCGCGCCATGTCCTGCAGCGCCCGGTTAAGGTCCTCGGGGTGCTCGGTGTGCATTCTGTTGCCAGTTAGGAGGTTGGTGCTATTGACGACGATGTGGGCATGGGGGATGCCGCGAGCGTTGTCGTCGTGGTAGACGATGGCGATCTGGTTGTCGGGGAAGAACCTGAGGGCCCAGGCGCTTGAAAGCTCCCGCAGCTCTGCAAGGCCGATGGCGTCATCTGGGTCCGGGGAGAGGACGAAGTGCTTGAAAGTTCTGGCCCTCATTCCATGCCAAGGTTCGTCATGTCCAAACTCGGCCCTTGTCGCATCCATCTCGACATCCCAGAGCACAAACTCCTTCTTGTCCTCGGGAGTGTCGATGTCTTTACGCTCGTCCCACGAGAGATTGAAGAAGTCCCTTGCTAACGCGCGGTTCTTCTTCTCCAGATACCGCCTGATTCCGACGGTTGAGCCATGCCCCGATATCGGTTTCAGAATTGGCATTACTTGTCAGCCACCAAAACAAGGCTCTGCATCTGGCCGAGCTCGTAGGCGAGGCGCTCAGCGTTGCGGTTCACGGTGACGAGCTCCACCTCGATCTCCTCCGCCTTGGTGCCGATGAACTCTCGGTCGATGGTGCCGCGCGCGACGTAGTAGTTGATGGAGTTCATCGCATGGACCGCCTGGTTGTAGTGGTACCCCCATTTGGTCAGCTCCCTCGACATAGCGTTCATCGCCTTTCGGTCCACGAGAATCGCATGCTCCGCCTCGGGGTTCTCCTCGGTGGCCAGGGGGATTCGCACGAGGTATCGGAGATACTCGGACTTGGTCAGCCCCGCATCCTCGCAGCGCTTCTCCAGCTTCTCGTAGTCTTCCTGAGCCATGCGGAAGGTGAGCCGCTGTTCCTTGTTGGTCTTCTTTGCCATGGTTTGCTCCTATGCTCTCCGCGCATCGCGCGGTCGTGGTTTGTCTAAAGCAGGGGCGCGGGGGATCCCCCGCCAGGCGAGCCGCTTTTCTTTTCACCGCGGCCGCCTGCTATTCCGGGCGTACTCCGGAGCGAGCCCTCACACAGCTCGCGACAAAGCTGCTCGAACGTGCCCGGAACAAATGCCTTGGGCTGTCAGATTTCTGTCTGACGCCCATGGGCTACTTGCTGGATTTGCCGCCTGAGTCCCTGACGGGACCAGACTGGCATGAATGGTCATCTCTTCAAGAAGCGGGCCGTCATCTCCGCTATCTCGCGGAGGGCCCGCAGGTCGTGGTCGGTGATGTTGCGGCGCGGCTCGTCGAGCCACGCGGCGATCTGGCGCTTGGCCTTCGCGAGCCTCGGATCGGCGACATGCTTCGCGCCGGCGTACTCGACCACGTAGTCGGATAGCTGCTTCTTGCTGACGAGACCTCGGCCCTTACGCTCGTAGAGGTCCGACTGGTCGGGTTTCGGAAGGCTGCTCAGCGCCTCCACTGCGGCGGCGGTGAGGTTGCCGCTGTCGGCCTCCGTGGCCCATTCCGGGGAGAGGTCCTCGGCGATCCTTCGGGCCATGCGCTCCTCGCGCTGGATGGTCTTTCCGGAAACCCTGCGGCCTGTCTGCTGCTCGATGATCCTAGCCTTGACGTCCTCGGTGCGCATTCCTGTGAGGGACTTGTCCTTTTGCCGCAGTGCCCTGACCTCCATGCCGAGGGCGCTCGTTGCGGCGGCCCTCTCGGAAACGGTCAGCGCCCTGACGAAGTAGTTCGCCGTGTGCAGCAACGTCACGGACTGCTCGTCGCTGATTCCCTCGATGATGCGGCAGGGCATCTTCTCGTACGAGGGGTCCTCCCTGGAGAGTAGCTCGTATGCCGCCTTGCGCCTGTGGCCCGAGATCATCTGCCATGACCCGTCGCCCATCTTTCTTACCAGCGGGATGTCCGTCAGGCCGTTCTCGGCGATGGAGAGGGCGAGCTTGCGGATGCTCTCGCGGTCCATGGAGTAGGTCACGTTAGCGGGGTGGTCGGCGATGGTTCGAACATCGATCTCGACGACGGGGTAGCGCTCCCTGGTCTTCGAGGACTGGTCCAGAAGCCCCGTGATGGAGAAGCCTGCGGCCACGTCTCTAGGCGAGCTCATGGGAGATCTCCTCGGCGAGTGCCGCGTAGTCGAGCGCCGGTCTGCTGCCGGGTTCGAAGGCCGTCACGGGCTTCCATTGCCAGCTGCCTTCGCAGACCTTGGAGCTGGCATGGATGACGGTTTCGAACTGGGACTGCGGGAAGAAGTTGTCCAGCACCTGCGCGCCGGTGGACTCGGCGTTGGTCATGCGTCCTGGGACGCAGGTGCGCAGGATGCGGTACTTTGGCGTCGGCATCCTAAGCGCCTCCGCAATCGACTTGGTTGCCTCTACCGTGAGGGCGGTGCCGCGCATGACAGTGGAGTCAAGCTTCACGGGAATCACCACCAGGCCATTGTCGGCAGCGGCGAGGTAGGCGTTGAAGGCGAGGCGCTTCATGACCGGGGAGCAGTCGATGAGGCAGACGTCGTAGTCCTCGGAGGCGTCGTCCAGGGCGAACTTGAGCCTCTGCTCGCGCAGGAGCAGCTCGTTTTGGTCCACCAGCTCGATGGTGGAGGGGATCACGGAGAGCCCCTCGGTGTCGGTCTCGTAGGCGAGCTCGGAGACGGGTCGTCCTCCGTAGAGGAGCTCGATGGAGGTGCGGTCCTCGGCGGCTGCCCTCTCGTAGAGGCCGAAGAAGTCCGTGGCGGAGGCCTGGGGGTCGAGGTCGATCAGCAGGACCCTCTTGCCCTGGGAGGCGTAGATGCTGGCCAGGTTCACCGCCGTGGTGGTCTTGCCAACGCCTCCCTTGTAGTTGGATATGGCAATCGTGCGCATGGAAATCCCTTTCCTTCTTGCATCGGTGTCGCGGGTGATGTGGAAGTCCCGCGCCACCGAAATCTCGTTTCGTCGGAATCGTACGTTTTTGTCCGACAAACACATCATAACACAAAACGTACGATAATGTACGATGCAAGAGGGAAAGGTGAACCGCGGAGATCCATGGGTATGGGCTCGTTGTGCGAGCAAGCGAAAGCCGGGCGCCCCTGCGGGCGCCCGGCCTACTCCTCGGAGGAGTGGAGGTCGCTACTCCTCGTCGGACTCCATGGTGGAAAGCTGGTTGATGTGATGGCGCAGGAGAGCTCGGTCCTCGCTCACGACCATCATCGAGATTGCGTCGAATCGGACCGAGACGTCCCCGCGGTCGGCGTTCTCCGCGAGCCACTTGGCTGCGAGGGCCTCGCGCTTGACGCGGTCGTTGTCCTCCTCGGGGAAGCCGTCGGTGGCGTTTTTGGTCTCGACGGTGACGAAGACGATGGTGTCCTCGTCCATCGCGACGACGTCGATGGTGCCGAAGCCGTCGGGTGCCTCCCAGCTGGTGGAGAGGACTTCGTAGCCCCTGCGCTCCAGGAACCTCTCGGAAGCGGCGATTGCCTTCTCGTGCAGATTGTTCATAACGTGACCTCCTAGTCTTGTCGGCTCGCCCCTGTGGCTTGCCTTGTGACACGGAGAGCGCGCGGGTCCGAGGGGGCGGAAGGGGAGGAAGCGAAGGCATGTCTTGGAACAATTATCCCCATGCCGCTAGTTTTCCGAAGCGCAGCGGTTTGTTTCGGCGGGATCCAAACCTCCCTCCCACCGCCGAAAGAAATCGAAAAAGTATCGCGGCCCTTGTAGCCCCTGCGGTTCCGTGCGAGCGTGTGTGGTCAAGGAAAGCCAGGGCGGGATGGCAGGCGGAGGGCGCGTGGAAGATGCGCAGGCGGAATCGCCACCCGGGAGATCATGGCCGCTGGGTCCCTAGAGGCGACACTATGGGACACCCATCTATTCGGTAACCGCGTTCTGCGATAAAATACGAGGATATATTTGTCGGACAAATCCCAAGGCCAGAGGCGGTGAGGCTCCCGTGACGTACAACAACAAGGCCAAACTGAAGACCCTCTACGTCAAGCAGATCCTCGAGGAGGAGACCGATGCGGAGCACGGCCTGTCGATGAGGCAGATCATCGAGAGGCTGGAACAGTTCGGCATCAAGGCCGAGCGCAAGAGCGTCTACCGCGACATCGAGGTGCTTTTGGAGTTTGGCTGCGACATCCAGACCTACCAGAGGAACCCGGTGGAGTACGCCATAGTCCGGCGGGACTTCGAGCTCGACGAGCTCATGCTCATGGTTGACGCGGTGCAATCGAGTAAGGCGTTGACGAAGCGGCAGTGCAACGCGCTGGTGACTAACATCAAGCTGCTCGCCAGCGACCACCAGAGGGCGCTCCTGGAGCGCAGGATCCACGTCCCCGGCAGGATCAAGACGAAGAGCCAGAGCGTGTTCGCGAACGTGGACGCCATCCACGAGGCCCTGAGGCTCCGAAGGAAGGTCGAGTTCGCCTACTACCGACGCGACGTCGACGGTAAGCGCTACGCGACCCGAGACGGCAGGCCGCACGTCGTGACGCCCGTGGAGGTCGCCTATGCGGACGGGTTCTACTACCTGACCGCCTGGGACGACGACCACGGCAACATGGCCGAGTACCGCCTCGACCGAATGGGCAAGGTGAGGGTGTCCGATAGTAAGGCCTCCCGAAACGACGAGATAGCCCATCATGTCTACGATGAGGGGAAGTACGAGTACTTCGGCAGGTTCGGCGGCGAGGAGGTCACGGCGACGCTCAACGTGAGGGCCGACAAGGTCGAGATCGTCATGGACCGATTCGGTGACGCGGCGGAGATCTCCAGGGTCGACGACGCGTCCGCAAGGGCCCATGTCCGAATCAGGAAGAGCGAGCAGTTCTTCGGCTGGATCGCCGGCATGGGAAAGACGGTAACTATTGCCGGGCCGAAGAGCCTGGTTGAGGAATACAGGAATTATTTGAAGGAGTTGCTGGAGGAGTAATCCTCCAGCCATGAGAAGGAAATGGCTATGGGCCAGTACCAATACGCATACTCGAAGATGTCGTTCTTCAACGAGGATGCGTTCGAACAATCGATCATCGAACATCTTTGCGACCAGCACGGCTACGAGTTCCTGCACGGTCCAGACGTGCCGAGGTCGTCGGACGCATACGATGACGCGTTCCTGCCCGATGTGATCGAGGACGCTATCGCGAAGGTGAATCCCGGCAAGCCGCGCCAGGCCGTCAAAGCCGCCATCAAGAAGCTCGAGGACATCGAGGGCGGAACGCTCGTGAAGAAGAACAAGGCGTTCATGGACATGCTCCAGAACGGCGCAGAGGTCTCCTACTTCGACGGCAGGCAGGACGTCAACGACATCGTCTACCTGGTGGACTTCGACAACCCCCAGGCCAACGAGTTCCACGTGGTCAACCAGTGGACGTACGTGGAGAAGGGCACGAACAAGCGCCCCGACGTGATCGTGTTCGTGAACGGCCTGCCTCTCGTCGTGTTCGAGCTGAAGAGCCCCGCCAATGCGGATGCAGACAACGAGGACGCCTACCAGCAGCTTCAGAACTACATGAAGCAGATTCCATCTCTGTTCACGTACAACGCCTTCTGCGCCGTGAGCGACATGCTGCACACGCGCTTCGGCACCATAACGGCCAACGAGAGCCGCTTCGTGGAGTGGAAGAGCGCGGACGGTAGCTACGAGTCCACGCAGTACGCCGATTTCACGACGCCCCTCGATGGCATGTTCCGCAAGGACCGCCTGTGCGACATCCTGAAGAACTTCATCTGCTTCTCCGATGAGACGCCGAGGGACGCCAAGATCCTTGCTGGATACCACCAGTATTTCGCAGTCAACAAGGCGATGAGCTGCGTGGAGCGTGCTATCGCCGCGAAGGACGGCAAGGGCGGTGTGTTCTGGCACACCCAGGGCAGCGGAAAGTCGCTGTCCATGGTCTTCCTGGCGCACCTGATGCAGAGGCGCCTTGACAGCCCGACCATCGTCGTCGTCACCGACCGAAACGACCTGGACAGCCAGCTCTACGGCCAGTTCAGCCGCTGCAGCGACTTCCTGAGGCAGGAGCCCGTGCAGGCGAAGCACTGCGAGAAGGGCGAGGACAACCTCGTCGACTTGCTGAAGGACCGAGTTGCCAACGGCATCATCTTCACGACGATGCAGAAATTCACCGAAGGCACCGGGGCTCTTTCCGAGCGCAGCAACATCGTCGTTATGTGCGACGAGGCTCACCGCGGCCAGTACGGCCTGGAGGAGCGCTACGACGCCGAGGGCAACAGGCACTCCGGAAGCGCGCTGCTGATCAGGAAGGCGCTGCCCAACGCAACGTACATCGGATTCACCGGCACCCCCATCAGCGAGGAGGACCGCTCCACGCGCGAGGTGTTCGGCGACTACATCGACATCTACGACATGACCCAGGCGGTCGAGGACAACGCGACGCGCCCGGTCTACTACGAGAGCCGAGTCGTCAAGCTCAAGCTCGACGAGGGCGTGCTCGCCAAGGTCGACGCAGAGTACGAGCTCCTAACCAAGAACGCCAACATCGAGACCATCGAGGCCTCCAAGAAGGACCTCGCGACCATCGACGAGGTGCTCGGAGCGCCCGAGGTCATCGACGAGCTCGTATCCGACATCGTCGAGCACTACGAGCAGAACCGCGCCTGCGAGCTGACCGGCAAGGCAATGATCGTCGCCTACTCGCGCCCATGCGCCATGAGGATCTACGAGAAGATCATCGAGCTCAGGCCTGAGTGGAGGGACGAGGGGAAGGTCGGCGTCGTGATGACGCAGGGAAACCAGGACCCTCCGGAGTGGTTCGACGTCGTCGGAAACAAAGCACATCGCAAGGAGATGGCGAAGAAGTTCAAGGACGACGACGACCCGCTCAAGATCGCCATCGTCGTCGACATGTGGTTGACAGGCTTCGACGTGCCGTCGCTTGCGACCATGTACATCTACAAGCCCATGAAGGGCTACAACCTCATGCAGGCCATCGCCCGTGTTAACCGCGTCTATAAGGACAAGGAGGGCGGCCTGGTCGTCGACTACGTCGGTATCGGAAACGCCCTGAAGCGCGCCATGAAGGACTACACCGGCCGCGACCAGAAGAACTACGGCGACCCGAACATCGGCGCCACGGCCTGGCCCAAGTTCCTGGAGAAGCTTGACGTCTGCCGTGACATCATGCACGGCTACGACTACGCCGACTTCATGGAGACTGAGTCCGCCGCGAAACGCGCGAGCCTGATCACCGGCGGCATGAACTACCTGCTCGCCCTGTCCGGTGGCAGCGTGGAATCGCAGGACGGCGAGGAGGAGACCCTGGCCATGGAGTTCGTCGAGCAGGCGGGAATCATGCTCAAGGCCTATGGATTGGCGAAGAGCCGCGCCAATAAGGCGCAGCGCGCCGAGGTGGGCTACTTCCAGGTCGTCCGCGAGCTGCTGGTCCAGCTGACCACCCAGGGCGGCGGGCATGGCGGCGGAGGAAAGGGCAAACTCACCCTGAAGCAGGTCAACGAACGCATCGCGGAGCTGCTCAGACAGAACGCCGTCCACTCCGACGGCGTGGTCAACCTCTTCAAGGTCGAGGACGAGACCGTGTCGGTCTTCGATCCGCAGTTCCTGAAGAGCCTTTCCAAGATGAAGGAACGCAATCTCGCGCTCGAGATGCTGAGAAAGCTTCTCGAGGACCAGATCAAGGGCTACAGGAAGAAGAGCGTCACCCAGGCCAAGAAGTTCTCCGAGATGATGCAGGGCATGGTCAACGGCTACATCAACGGCCAGATCACCAACACCGAGGTCTTCGAAGAGATGCTCAAGATGGCCAAGGAGATGATGGCCGAGAACCAGAAGGCCAAGGACCTGGGCCTCACCGACGAGGAGTTCGCCTTCTACGAGGCGCTGACGCAGCCCCAGGCCATCCAGGACTTCTACAAGGACAGAAACGAGGAGCTGCTCGCGATCACCCACAAGCTCGCCGAGGAGCTCCGCAGCAAGAGGACCATGGATTGGCAGCGCAAGAACAGCGCCAGGAGCGCGATGAAGGCCGCGATCAAGCGCCTCCTCAAGAAGCACAAGTACCCACCCGAGGGCATGGAGTTCGCACTCGAGACCGTCATGGAGCAGTGCGAGCTCTGGGCCGACAACGAGATTCGATAAGGAGCACAGGCAATGGCGAAGGACAAGGCGACGGAAGCCACAAGCGATTTCAAGAAGCAGATCTGGGACGCGGCATGCGTGCTCCGCGGCAACCTCGATGCTGCCGACTACAAGAACGTGGTCTTGGGACTCATCTTCCTGAAATACCTCTCCGACAGGTTCGAGCAGCGTTACCAGCAGCTCGTCGAAGAGGGCGATGGATTCGAGGAAGACCGAGACTTCTACGAGGAGGAGCGCGTGTTCTACGTGCCCGGTGAGGCTCGTTGGGAAGCTATCGCGAAAGAAGCCCACACTCCCGAGATCGGTGTCGTCATCGACAAGGCTATGCGCGCGATCGAGCGCGAGAACGACTCTCTCAAAGATGTCCTGCCGAAGAACTTCGCAAGGCCGGAGCTCGACAAGCGAAGGCTGGGCGACGTCGTAGACCTCTTCACCAACGTGAAGCTCGCCGATGGCGAGGACAACGTCGACGTCCTGGGCGAGACCTACATGTACTGCCTCGGCAAATTCGCCGAGCAGGAGGGCAAGCTGGCCGGCGAGTTCTACACCCCGAGCTGCGTTGTCAGGACGCTTGTCGAGGTCCTGCAGCCCTTCCACGGCCGCGTGTACGACCCATGCTGCGGCGCGGGCGGCATGTTCGTCCAGAGCGCCGAGTTCGTCAAGGAACACGGAGGAAGCGTCCGTGACGACATCACGGTGTTCGGTCAGGAGTCGAACCCCTCAACCTGGAAGCTCGCCACGATGAATCTCGCGATCCGCGGCATCGAGGCTGATTTGGGTAACTATGCAGACACGTTCTTCGACGACCAGCACAAGCGCGAGAAGTTCGACTTCATCCTGGCCAACCCGCCTTTCAACTTGAAGGATTGGGGCGGTGACAAGCTCGAGGAGGACGTACGCTGGCAGTACGGCATCCCGCCTGTGGGCAACGCCAACTTCGCATGGCTGCAGCACATGATCTGGCACCTCAACTCCAAGGGCCGCATGGCCATGGTTCTGGCCAACGGATCTTTGTCCAGCCAAACTGGAACTGAGGGCGACATCAGGAGGGCGATCGTCGACGCCGATCTCGTCGACGGCATTGTCGCCCTGCCGGGCAAGCTGTTCCTCACCACCCAGATTCCGGTCTCGCTCTGGTTCATCGACAAGAACAAGAAGCAGCCCGGAAAGATCCTTTTCATCGACGCGCGTGAGCTCGGCACCATGGTTAGCCGCAAGCTCTGCGAGCTCAAGCCCGACACCGACATCAAGAAGATCGCGGACGCTTTCAATGCGTTCCATGAGGGAACCCTCGAGGATGAGAAGGGCTTCTGCGCCGTGGCCAGCATCGCGGACATCGCGAAGCAGGATTACATCCTCACCCCCGGCCGCTATGTTGGAATCGCTGACGTGGAGGATGACGGTGAGCCCTTCGAGGAGAAGATGGCGCGTTTGACCGGCGAGATCGCAAAGTGCTTCGATGAGTCTAACCGCTTGCAGGAGCAGATCAGGAAGAACTTGGAGGCTATCGGCTATGGGCTCTAAAGTTGTGCGCGTGGGTGACATTGCGACGATTAATTCGTCTCAATATTCGCCAAAAGAAAAGTGGTCTCATATCCAATACCTAGATACAGGAAGCGTAACTAAAGGCTCAATATCCGATTTGCAGCAACTCGATCCTGCTGTCGACAAGATTCCAAGTCGAGCTAGGAGAAAGGTCTTCGATAAGAGCATTGTGTATTCAATGGTCCGCCCTAACCAGGAACACTATGCGTTTCTGGATAATCCCCCGACTGATATGTTGGTTTCCACTGGTTTTAGCGTGATTGACGCGAAAACAGAACTGGTTTCACCGGGCTATTTGTATTACTCACTGACCACCGCTGAAGCGACAGAACATTTTCAGTCGTTGGCAGAGCAATGCGTTTCAACATATCCGACTCTCGGAGTAGGTGACCTTTCTGCGTATGAGATTGTCCTTCCTTCTCTTGACATTCAAAGGGCTATTGAGCGTATTTTGGGAGATTTGGACGATAAGATTAAACTTAATTCTCAGCTAAATGATTATTT
>CDYK01020924.1_pt1 | contig 14005 bp, 16 predicted proteins | sample 554841 | NCBI WGS metagenome assembly CDYK01 (sample SAMEA3182102, study PRJEB8094) | gut metagenome | biome: human; feature: gut; material: Stool; isolation source: human stools | place: Canada | collected 2013-02-18
CTGCCGGTGTGGTGGAATTGGTAGACACAGGGGACTTAAAATCCCCCGGTAGCGATACTGTACCGGTTCGAGTCCGGTCACCGGCACCACAGAACAGAATATCGCGGGGTAGAGCAGTTGGTAGCTCGTCGGGCTCATAACCCGGAGGTCGTAGGTTCAAGTCCTGCCCCCGCAACCATAAAACACCTGATTTCGTATAAAATCAGGTGTTTTTCTGCACTTTTTACCCCGAAATAGTTTGGATCAAAATTTGGGTCAACGGTCTGACCCAAGCCGTGACCCAAACGCGGATAGATTCGAAAAGCACCAGCCGGACAAGTTAGCATGTCCGGCTGATTTTTCGTCCATTTTTTGTTGTTTGGGTCAACTTTTTTCTGTCCACTGTTTGGGGTCAACCGTTTTGCGCCGTCCCTGCCAGAACATTTCCCATGGTGTTTGCCGCTTCTTTCTGCGCCGCGGTGGTGACATGAGCGTAGGTATCGAGGGTGAATCCAGCGGAGAAATGTCCCAGCATACCAGATACCGTCTTGATGTCTACGCCGTTTTGCAGAGCCAGTGTTGCAAAGGAGTGGCGCAGGTCGTGGAACCGCATCTTGGGAAGGCCTGCCCGCTCCAGCACTCTGTGGAGCATGTTCAGCACACTGTCCGGGGAGATGGGACCGCCATTGGGGGACGGAAACACATATCCGCTGTCGCCCACCTTTGCTTTTTGTGCCTCCAGAACTTCTATCGCATCCGGCCCGATGGACACATTTCGGTAAGAGTTCTTTGTTTTCAGAGGTGCCTCCACGATCTCACCGTTGATCCTTGCCACCTGCCGCTGCACTCGGATGACTCCATTTTTTATGTCGATGTCATCCCATTTCAGTCCCAGCAGTTCGCCTCTGCGGAGGCCGGTGGCCAGTTCGATGTAGTACATCTCATATACGCCAGTCGCCTTTGCTTCTCGGAAAAACGTATCCAGTTGCTCTGCTGTCAGCGTTTTCATTTCTCTATGTTCTACTTTTGGCAGTGCACAGGCATCTGCCGGGTTGGAGTATATCAATTTCTGTTCCTTTGCCAGATTTAATGCAGAGGATATAATCTGATTGATGTTCCGAACCGTCTTGGCGCTCAAGCCCTTGGGTTGGTTCTTGGATTCGATCCGGTCGATTCGCCCCTCTGTCAGAAGCCTTTTGTACAGCTTCTGCAAATCCAGCGTGGTGAGTTTGTTCAGAGGAATATCACCAATGTTGGGTTTGATGTGATTTTTGATGTAGCCTTTGTAGGTCTGATGAGAGGACGGGCGAACCTGCAGCTCTGCATAGTTTTCAAACCACACATCCATCCACTGGCCGAAGGTATACTGTCCAGCCTTGACGATGTCCAGACCCTTGCTTTCCTCGACGGCTCGCTTCAGCTTCTCCTTGACTTCTGCCTGAGTCTTGCCCAGCACATTCTTGTGGATCAGCTTTCCGGTTTCAGAGGCATGACCTGCCACATAGCGACCTTCCCAACGACCATCGCTACGCTTGCGAATACTACCTTCGCCGTTTGCTCGTTTCCTTGCCATGTATCAACCTCCCTGTTCCTCTGCTCTGATTTTTTCGATGGCCAGTCTTTCGTCCTCATCCTCGAAGTTGTAGGGAGGTATCTCCTCCAACTCTCTGTGGATACCGCTGGCCAAACGGAAACCTGCGAAGAAGCTGTCGAGGCAGCATTGATCCCGTAGAGCATCCTCCAGATCTCCCATTCGCAGGAGGATCTTTTTCTGCTGTTTTGTCAGTTGGGGTGCCAGTTGCTTGCGGGCAGTTTTGACCGCTCTCCGTAGGATCGACGCCCGTTTCGAGGGTGTCTCAAACCTGTCGTACAAGGCTTTCATGTAATCTCTTGCCATAGTGTCACCTCCAGAATTCTTTTTGGCAACACAAACAAGTACCATAATCGCCTCTGGAAAGCTACTACTTTTTCAGCAGAGAAGAAAAGATTTCTCTTGGGAATTCCACACCCTTATTCTTTGTTTTATGCGACGCAAATTTTGACGTGGGTGAGCATTACTTCTGGTTCCATTTTCCGGTGTTCTCATTCATCCATTCAATGAATTTTTCCTTGGGGATGACAATGCGGGAACCAATTTTCAACGCTGGGAATCCCTCTGTCCGAACCAGATCGTATGCGCCGGCGCGGGAGATTCTCAACGCTTCAGCTACCTCCATGACCGTCAGTGTCAGAGGTAGATCATCAAATGATTTGAATCTTACTTCGTCCATAGACTTCCTTTCTACCTCTCGCATCGCTGCGGGAGGATTTTTCTTTACCACATACTCATACCACCCATGCCGAAGCCATGGTAGCTCTGATACTCCTGTTCTTCCTCTTCCTCATCATCCACCATGATCTGGATGCCAGTCTCGATTTTCTTTCCTCGCCGCAACAGCATTTCGATTTCTTTTTCGCTGTGATATAGCGTTTCCATGTGGAACCTGTCATTATCGCTAGCCTGGAGTGCTTCCATGATCGAGGCGATTCCGCAGACAGCATCATCCACGGTCGTCTGCGGCTCATCGAACCGTCTGTTGTCCAAATAGTCACAGCCGCCCATGGCGAAGTAGTTTTCCATGTTTTCACGAAGCAGCGTTTCATCGAACAGCTTATTGTCACGGCATTTGATTTTCTCCGGTGTTGTGTAGGTGATGTACTTCTGCCCCGGCTCCCAACGGACTTCGTATCCCCATAGGCACATCAGATCAATGAACTCCTTACGGGTGCGGCAAGTCTCCATGGCGTCTTTGATCTTCTTCCGCAGGTTCCATTTCCATTCCGGGATGCGCTTCCGATCCGCTTTCGTTTCTGTAATGGACAACCCATATTGCAGGCAGAGCTCGTTGGAAAACTTTTTGACCTGTTCCATCTCTTTTGCCGACTGATGGAACTTCTGACCATTTTCGAAACTCACGGAGTTCATCACGATGTGGTTGTGGATGTGAGCCGCATTCATATGTGTGACCACCAGACACTGATATCCTTTGAACTGCTCCGCGAACTTCAAACCGATTTCATGCGCCGTTTCAAAATCCAGAGGATCATCCGGAGCGAACGCCTGCACGATGTGGTAGTAGCTGCGTCCCTCGGTTTTGCGGAAGTGTTTCTTCACGGCTTCGAATTCATCCAGCGCACTTTCAGCAACGCAGTTGACTCCCGTGATGAGCGACTCAACCGTTTTCTCTCGATTGGTCACGTAGTCGAGGATGTCTTTCAGACCACGCGAGACAGCAACGAATTTAACGTTTGCCATGTTTCCGAATACACCTCCATGAACGGTTTCATGTCCACCATATCGATGCGGCCTTGCCGGGCCATGATCGTCAGCTGATTCAGATTGTTGCCCTGGCGACGCAGTTCTGTCAGCAGTTCATCGATGCCTTCGATGACAGTGACCTCACGACCCATGGCAGAGCTGCGGACGAATTCGCTGATCGACATGTGCGCTTTCTCTGCTTTCTTTGTGATGTAGTGTTTCTCCCATCCAGCAACTCTGAATCGAATGAATTCATCCTTTGCCATCTCTGGCCTCCTTTCAAAACCGTATCCCATCCCAAACGAAAACCCAGCGGAGCGGATTTCGTTTGGAGACGAGGAGCAAGGGAGCGAACGCAGTTTTTGCCGAAGGCGGAAACAAAGTTGAGCGGACTTTGCTCGGAGGACAAGGGGTGTGGGCCTTGCCCGCCTGCCGAAGGGGACGGGAGGGGCAACTGCCCCAATCCCGTACCACAAAGGCGAAACTTGTCATTCTCTAAACGAGAATTTTCCCCGTAATCCGTCCCTCTACGGCGTTTCAAGTCCGATGCCTATCGTTCCCCTCGTCACCACGCATTCGCCGCACACAGCGCCTCACAACGCGAAGCTCTCGTTACTTCGGCAGAGGTTTCCACTCACTGACATCCAGAAGATAATAGCGGTTGCAGGTTTGCCTGTGACCTTTGCCGTGCAGTTTCTGCGCACCGCCTTTGATGTCGATGAACCCACGGTCACGCAAAACATTCAGCGCCCGTTTGACGCTGGAGCGCGAGCATTCACAGACAGAAGCAATCGTCTGGAGCTTCATGCTGCAGGCATACCTGCTCCCCGAGCAGTATTTCAGATAGCTGTAAACTGTGAACTGAATTGGTGTCAGTCCGAATTGAAAAATTGAACTGTCCATCTGGAATGAGTTTGCTTTGTAATCCCGCATGGTTCATTGCACCTTCCTTCTCTGCATTAATTTGGAATTATATTCTATCGAACAAATGTACGACTTGTCAATGTCGCATTTGTAAACCTTTTATTTCTGCCGAGCTTTTATATACATACATTTCCCGGCTCTGTGTGGCCCCCCACTATGAACAGAGAAGAAAAATCCGACGGAGCAAAAGTGCTGCTGGATTTGTGCACAACCATTTGATGAAAATTGTTGTGATCATCAAAAATATAATTATGAAAAAGTTATTTTGGTATTGAAAAACAACCTCAAAAAAGTTATGATAAAGTCCGTAAAAACCTAACAAATAATTGAGGGTATAATTATGGCAAAAAAAATAACTTTAGATGATATTGCTCGCGAAACCGGACTGTCCAAATATGCCGTATCCCGTGCAATTTCTGGGAAATCTGGCGTTAGCGCAGCAACGCGGGAACGTGTTTTGCAAATGTGCGAAAACTTAGGATACACACGTATGTCTTCTTCAGTTGCCCGAAAATACATAGTATTGTTTACACCAAAATCACAAATGGACACGGCCGCATTCTGGATGCGCGTCATACAGGGCGTGGAAACCGCCGCAACAAAAAAGGGGTTTACGTTGTCTCTTAAAACTGTAGAGGAAACAACCGACGAGGCCGAGGTGCTATCTTTACTTCAAAATACTGCGGGCGCTATCTTTATAAGCCACAAAACAGGCGAGCTCATTCAGAAGGTGTGTGGCTATTGCCCCACCTTACTTCTTACTTATCCGCCAGTCCCTCTGCTACAGACAGATTGCCTGAACATTTCCGACAGCGAAGCTATGGAGGCCCTATGCGATCAAGTCATTGCCTGGGGGCACCAGCGAATCGCTTACTATGGTCCAACAAATCGTCTTTTCGGAAAAGAGTTGATACGCGGCATTCGCCGCTCCACTGAAAAAGCAGGATTTTCCTCTGCTGAAATATGGAGTGATACTGAAACTCCCGACAGCTATCAAAACACGGTAGCGATGCTGACAGGACGAAAAGCGCAAGGCAATTTTCCCACAGCGATTCTCTGCGCGAGCGATCAGTTGGCTCAATCCGTCATTTTTGCATTGGGACTGCTATCGATCTCTGTGCCTCAGCAAGTATCTGTAACCAGCTTTAACAGTGACACAGGATTCAACAACGTAATCCCTGTAACAAGCATGGGTTTTGACAAATTCAGCTACGGAGTAGAGGCATTTAATATCCTTTATCAGCGTATATTAAACCCCGATCTTCCATTTCGCAGGATCCGTTATATACAACAATTTATGCGGGGCTCAACCGCAGGAACCATTTCTTGCGAATAAAATTCATAGACTTAAATGCAGGCGAATCCTCGCCTGCATTTATTTTTTTGTTATCATAATTTAATTAATTTATTATGAAATATTATGCAAACAGTTATTGACAAGTATTATTGGCCTCGTTATAATTATGGCATAAAGGCAAGAAGCAATCTAATTTTCCACAGATAAATTTGGTGGATTGGCCAAGAAGGCGCATTATGCAATTCTTTTATATGGTCTTTTCTCCTAAACCAGAAGGGAGTCAGTTATGAAAAAGAATGTCCTGATGTTAGGAACCTTTGACACAAAGGGCGGCGAGTTTACCTTTCTTCAAAGCGAATTGACCCGTCACGGATTGAATGTAATTTCTTTAAATGCCGGCACAATGAAATCAGCAGTTCCTTTTGCGGTGGATATTGATCCCGACACAGTTGCCACCTATGGCGGGCAATCAATTGATTCCCTTCGCGAAAATGCAGATCGCGGTGTTGCTGTTGCTGTTATGGGGCAGGGGGCAAAAGCGATTGTCAAAAAGCTTTATGTTGATGGAAAAATTAGCGGCATTATTGGTATGGGTGGTGGCGGCGGCACCTCGATTGCAACCACGGCCATGTCTGCGCTCCCGATTGGTGTTCCCAAAATCTGTATTTCTACGCTGGCCTCCGGGGATACCCGTCCCTATATCGGTTCGAAAGACATTTTGCTGTTCCCTTCTATCGTAGACATCAGCGGAATCAATTCTTTCTCAAAAAAAATTATCTCCAACGCCGCAGCGGCCTTAGCAGGTATGGTTAAAAATGAAATGCCTGACTGCCACGCCACGCAAAGCAAAAAAGCAATTCTTCTATCCATGTTTGGAAATACCACCGCTGCCGGAACAGCGTGCAGCAAACTGCTCTCTCAAGCAGGCTATGATACGTTGGTATTTCACGCAGTGGGAACAGGCGGACAATCATTGGAAGCCCTTACCCTTGACGGCTATTCCTCCGGTGTTTTGGATCTTACGACGACCGAATGGGCCGATGAGCTGTGCGGGGGTATTTTCCCAGCAGGCCGCAGCAGACTGGATGCTCCGGGAAAAAAAGGAATTCCCCACCTAATTGCTCCGGGCTGTCTTGATATGGTCAATTTTGGCCCTCCCGATACAATTCCGCCTCAATATAAAAACAGCAATCGCGTATTTTTCCAATGGGCGCCGGAAGCTGTGCTGATGCGGACAAATGCAGAAGAAAACGCAAAACTGGGCCGCATCTTTGCCGAAAAAGCAAATCAGGCACCCGGTACCACAGCATTTCTGATTCCAGTTGGCGGCTTTTCCGAGCTTGGCCGGGAAGGCGGTGTATTCCGAAATCCCTCTGCAGATAAAGCGTTCCTCGATGCCCTGCAGGAAAATCTCAATCCGGAAATCCCGGTAGAAACCATTGCCTGTAATATCAATGATGCAGCATTTTCCGAAAAAGCTGTGGCAATGCTGCTCAAGTTGATAGAAACCACCAACATACATGCAATTTAAAGAAAGGATGAGAAAATATGCCTCCTATTGCACGTAAAGAAATCCTGAGAAGACTCCGTGAGAACATTGCAAACGGAATTCCCATCATCGGAACCGGCGCCGGTACAGGAATCAGCGCCAAATTCGAAGAAGCCGGAGGAAGCGACCTGATTATTATTTACAACTCCGGCCGTTTCCGGATGGCCGGCCGCGGTTCCGCCGCAGGCCTGCTGGCATACGGGGACGCAAATGCAATTGTGATGGACATGGCGAAAGAAATTTTGCCTGTTGTCAAGAACACCCCTGTTTTGGCCGGTGTCAACGGCACAGACCCCTTCCGCGAAATGCACAGATTCCTGGCCGAAGTCAAGGACGCCGGTTTTTCCGGAATCCAGAACTTCCCTTCTGTCGGTGGCTTTGACGGAAGAATTCGTGCCGAGCTGGAGCAGACCGGTATGGGTTTCAAGCTGGAAGTGGAAATGGTTCGCGAGGCAAATAAGCAGGATCTCTTCTCCTCTCCATACGCCTGGGACGTTGAGGAAGCAAAGTGGATGGCTGATGCCGGCGCGGACATTGTGGTTGCACATATGGGCTGCACTCTTGGCGGTTCCATCGGCATGGAGTACACGCTCACACTGGATCAATCTGTAGAACTGGTGCAACAGATTCACGACGCCGCTGTCAGTGTGAATCCCGATGTGATCGTGCTCTGCCACGGCGGTCCCATCGCCAGTCCCGATGACGCAGCCTACATCCTACAGAACACAGAAGGTGTTCACGGCTTCTACGGAGCCTCCAGTGCGGAACGTCTCCCCGTAGAAGTAGCAATTCAAAATCAGATCGAAAAGTTTAAGGCAATTCGATTTTGATTAAAACAATCAAGAAAGGAAGAACTGAAATGAAAAAGTTTTCTGCAAAGAGAGTACTATCCCTGACGCTGATTCTGTCTTTAGTTCTGGCACTGGCAGGTTGCGGCGCCCCCTCTGATAACCAGAAAGACCCCGCCGTCGATCAGACTGTGACTCCAGTCGAAGACGATGGCAAGATCCATCTCGGCGTGACCGCCCCTTTCTCTGGCTTTAACGCTCTGATGGGTCAGAACCTGATCAACGGTGTCTACCTTGCCATTGATGTTGAGGGCGAGGCCGACCGCTTTGAAGTACATATTGAAGACACCAAGGTTGACCCCGAGCTGGCAGTCACCAAGCTGGACAGTCTGAAGCAGAAAGCCGGCTGCAATCTAATCATCGGCTCTATCACCGGCAACGAGGGCGAAGCTCAGGCCGTCTGGGCACAGGAGAACACCGATGTTCTGTTTATGACCGGTTACTCCGCTCCTCAGAGCATGACCATGCAGTACGCCTCTTTCAATGACATCCGCGCGGGCTGGACCTCTGACCAGGTGACCTTCAACTTTGGCGAATATGTCGCTAAAGAGCTGGGTTACAAGAAAGTCATCTGTGTCGGCGCCGACTATTCTCACCCCTGGGGCCAGGCCGCCGGCTTCATCCGCGGTTTCCTGGAAAACGGAGGTGAAGAAGTCAACCGCATTTGGTATCCTATGGAAAACTATGAGTTTAGTTCCATCATGGTTCAGCTGCAGGATCTCGCCGGCGACTATGAGGCCGTCATCCTGAACGACGGCGGCTCTGTCCCCGTGGCCTTCTACAAGGCCTGGGAGCAGTATGGCATGAACGAGCTGTATCCCCAGTTGCTGGGCATGACCAACGTTGCCGAATCCAGCATTCTGCCTCAGATGCCCGAGAGTTTTGTCGGCGTCATCAGCCCCAGCCACTATGTCGACGGTGCCGACATTGCTGCTAACACCGAGTTTATCGAGGCATATCAGGCCTCTTACGGTGAAGCCCCTGACGCTGTTGCCATGCAGGGCTATGACTCTGTCCGCCTCATGATCCGTGCTCTGCGCGAGAACGATTGGAACGACGAGGATACCAAGGCTCTGTCTGATTCCATCCTTGCCATGCAGGTCGACGATTCCCCCCGTGGCTCCTATACTTTTGACGAGTATGGAATGGCCGTCCAGAACGTGTATATCAAGAACGTCATCCTGCGCGACGGCGCTCTGACCAACGAGATTATCGAAACCTATGAAAATGTTAGCCAGTTCGGTCCCTATGATCCCGATAAGTATATGTCTATGCCCGCAGACAGCAGAGACTATCCCTATGGTACCCGTGACGAGTATCTGGAAGATCTGCGCCAGTACATGGGCGACGAGTATGTCGACGGCATTATTGAAAACGGTGGCTGGTAAACTATAATTATGTAATCAACAGGGTTCCGGGGCTGAAAAGCCCCGGAACCAAAACAAAAGGAGGAATGTGATGTGAATGCTACGATGTTTGTATCAACATTCTTAAATGGACTGACCGTGGCAAGCTATCTGTTCGTTTTAGCGATTGGCTTGAATTTGTCTTTTGGCATGCTTCGCATCGTCAACATGTCTCACGGAACCTTCTATCTACTGGGCGGCTATGTTGGGTGTGTCATTGCAGATGCTACAAAAAACTGGTGGCTGGGTTTTTTAGGCGCCGGCGTTATTATTGGTGTTGTCGCGTTGCTGGAAGAAGTTTTATTTCTTCGACGTGCACGAGGCAATTCTAACGTAGAAACCTTGATTACGCTGTCTGTTTCTGTAATCGGAGCAGACGTCATGATCTGGATCTGGGGCGGATATCCCAGATCGATCTCTGTTCCCGATCTGTTTAAGGGACAGTTCCGTTTTGGGAATATCTCCTTTCCGAAATATAATCTTGCGATTATCCTGTTTGCCATCATTGTAGGCATTGTATTCTGGCTGGTTCTTAAAAGAACCAAAATTGGCATGATCATCCGGGCGGGTGTGGATAACTTTGAAATCACTTCCACGATTGGAATCAACATAAAGTGGCTGTTTTCTCTCGTTTTCGCAGTTGCAGGCGTTATGGCAGGACTTGCCGGCGTAGTTGGCGGAACTTTCCAAATGGTCTCCCCCGGAAATGATGGCACGATTCTTGTATATACGCTTCTCATCGTTATTGTTGGAGGCATGGGCAGTTTTGAAGGTGCTATCCTCGGTTCGCTGATTATTGGATTGATCTATACATTTGGCTCCGTTCTGGCACCACAATTCGCTTTGTTCTTCATGTTTGCTCCTGCAGCCCTTATTTTGGTCTTTCGGCCTCAAGGTTTGTGTGGAAGGAGGCGGTGATTCGTGAAACTTTTAAAACAACATAAATCAGCGCCTATGCTGCTCTGCGGATTAGGCTGTCTGGTTCTGATACTGCTCCCCTTCTTCTCCAGTCAGTTTACACTCACGATATTGATCCGTTTTATGTATTTTGGCCTGCTGACCATCTCTTTCTCTTTTTTGGCGGGCCAACTGGGGCTGTTTTCCCTTATGGTCCCGGTCTCTTTCGCCTTGACGGCCTATGCTATTGCAATTTGTGATATGCGGGGTTGGGTGGGATTTCCCTGGTCCATGCTTATCGGTATTGTAATTGCGCTGGTCTTTGCAGGCATCAGTGGTATCATGGTCAATAACACCAGCGGAACCTCATTTCTGATGCTGACGCTGGTATTGTCTCAATTGGTATGGTCTATCATTCTGCAGTGGACAGATTTGACAAACGGAGCAACCGGCATTGTTGGCGTAAAATTTCCGGAAGCACTGAAGATTTTCTCTGATAGGCCCAATTTCAATCAATATTACTGGGCATTGATCATGTTCCTGATCTGTGCCGCGTTGGTCTACTTCCTTTCCCACTCCTCCTATGGTTTGCGGTTACGGGGAATCAGGGATAGCGAAAGCCGGATGAAGTCCCTTGGGTACAATACCGCTTTCTTGAAGTGGTCGGCTTTTGTGTGGTCTTCGTTTTTCTCCTGTGTCAGCGGCATCTTATTTGTGTACTATACTGGTATCATTGAGCCTAACCAGATGAATTTGACCGCTTCCAATCAAGCCTTGATCTCGTCTATTCTGGGCGGCGCAGAAAGCCTGCTGTTCGGCTCCATGCTGGGCACGGTGATCAATCGTATGCTGGAGTTGGTTCTCGGCGGCATGGTCCAGCGTTACGCGACCATTACGGGCTGCCTGTTCCTGCTGATCATCTTGGTGATTCCCAATGGACTGACATCCGTCTTTAAGAAGCTTTTGGATCGTTTGCAGCGAAAGGAGGAGCGGAAATAATGGAGCACAAAGAGCCGTTTCTCAAAGTCGAACATGTAACAAAATCGTTTGGCGGTATCAAGGCCACTGACGATGTCTCTTTTTCCTTGGAGGATGGGCAGAGTCTGGTCTTGATCGGTCCCAACGGCGCAGGCAAGACAACCCTGTTCAACCTTATCGCCGGAGAGATCCCATTAGATTCCGGCAGTATTCATATTGGAGGCGTGGATGTCAGCAAGAGTTCTGTTCAGGAACGTAGCCGCCTTCGGATGGCTCGTACCTATCAAATCTGCAATCTGTTCAAAGAGCTGACTGTAACTGAAAATTTGTTTCTTGCTATGCAGAACAGTCAGTTTCAAGAGAACTTCGGCTTTTGGGAGCCATTTCGCGGCTGGAAATCTCACAAAGCGAGGTTGGAACGCGTGAATTGGGCGCTGGAACAGGTACAGTTGACAGAGCTTCGCGATATAAAAGTCAAAAACATGTCCCATGGCGAGCAGCGACAGCTGGAACTCGGTATGGCGCTGGCCCCGGATCCCAAGCTGATCCTGTTTGACGAACCCATGGCAGGTCTCAGCCCCACAGAACGCGTGTTCATCGGCGACCTGATCAAACGCTTGGCAAATGAAAAAATGCTGATCGTTATTGAGCACGATATCAATTTTGCTCTAAATATCACAGACAGGGTCGCGGTTTTGAATCATGGCCAGCTTGTAACGATCGGAACTCCTGAGGAAATCAGAAACAGCGCGGAAATCCAGAAGATCTACAAGCTGTGATGGAGGGCGTTCATATGGAAGGAAAAAATTTGGTAATCCAGAACCTGAATGGATACTATGGAAAAGCCCATGTTTTACAGGATGTGTCGATCTCCATACAGCCGGGCGAGCGTGTTGCTATTCTGGGACGAAACGGCATGGGAAAGTCCACATTGCTGAAGGCTATTTTAGGAATTGGCGGCGTGAAAAGGTCTGGCAATATCCAGTATGGCGGCGTACAGATGATCAACAAAGCAACATATGATATTGCCCGCGCCGGGATTGGCTATGTTCCGCAAGGCTGGCAGCTGTTCCGCTCATTAACTACGGAAGAGCATTTGATTATGGCCTATCGTCGCAGCAAAAAGGGATTTGACTGGTCTCCGGAAGCTGTTTTCGAGTTTTTCCCCGAGCTGGCACGGCGCAAAAAAACCGGCGGCTCCAACCTGAGTGGCGGTGAGCAACAGCTTTTGGCCATTGGCAGGGCACTGGTGACAAATGTTGATATGTTTTTGATGGACGAACCCTCAGAAGGCATTTCCACCATGGTGCTTGACCGTATCATTGGCTTATGTGACAGACTGACTAATGATGGCAAGTCGATCCTTTTGGTGGAACAAAATTTGGAGCTGGCGATGAACATTGGTCAAAGGGTGTACATTTTGGTCAACGGGCAAATTGTCCACGAAACAACGCCCGAAATGTTCCGGAATGACCACGAAAAGCATCATTTGTATTTGGGAATTTAACCTTATATATCTATGTTCAACTTGAGTTGACAGTTCTCATATGTCTTAACTTCAAACATTAAAAGCCTCGCGGATTGCTCACTATTGAATCAATCCGCGAGGCTTTATATAATGCCTACTAAACAACAGCCAAACTTTTCTGGGCATGAAAATGTTCCATAACAGTGCAAACAACCGCAAAAGGGCGCACTGAATCTTGCGGAGATTCAGCCTTTCGAGTAATATCCAACGCAAAATAGAGCAACCCGAATTTCTTATACTTAAGTTTTTAAATGAGGAGTCCGCAAACTGCTCCTCGTTTTCCTCGACTCTTACAAACCACTGCCTCAACAACACCTCGAGTTGTTTTTTGGTTTGCAGCGCAAATTCTGCCGGAATAATTAAGAAAACACGCTCGGCTAATCTCCCAAGAAAAACACTTTTATTTTCCTTATGTCCATGGTATACTTAATCCAGAAAAGGAGGTGTTTCCATGGCTGCATATTCGATTCCGGAACTCCGGAGCATTGTTGGAAAACTGGCTTCGCAATACGGCGCAGAGCGTGTCTGGCTGTTTGGCTCTTATGCCCGTGGAGACATGACTGCCGATAGCGATATTGATCTGCGCATCGACAAGGGGTCCATCAGAGGGTTGGAACTGGCAGGGTTGCTATGCGATCTGGAGGATGCCCTGGGGACTTCTGTAGACTTGATCCCTACCGGGGGACTGGACCCCAAGTTCCTGTCTGCCATTCAAAATGATGAGGTGCTGTTGTATGAAGCCGTTTGACCGCAATGCCAGCATTCTGGAACATATCATTTCCTATTGCGACCAGATCCAGCAGACTGTGGAGCGCTTTGGTGACGACTATGCGCTGTTTGAATCTGATCCGATCTATCGGAACGCAACGGCGCTTTGCATCCTGCAAATTGGCGAATTGGTCGGCATGCTGACCGATGATTTCCGGGAAGAACATCCTTCTGTACCTTGGCGGCAGATCAAGGCTATGCGGAATATCGTTGCCCACAGCTACGGCTCTGTTGTTCCAGAAACCACTTGGGAGATTATCACGGGCGATATCCCGGATTTGAATCGGTACTGTCAGGCCATACTCGAAAATAATGCCTGACCCAAACTCCGACCCAAGTGCTGACCCAAACCTTGACCCAAACCACGAAATGAGCGCATGGACACAGTGGACGGAATAGGCTTTTCGACCTTCGGGTTACCCCAAAATTCGGAACAAAAAGCACCCGAAAGCACTGCGCCGCAAGGGTTTGACGGTTCGACAGCAGCTCATAACCCGGAGGTCGTTGGTTCAAGTCCAGCCCCCGCAACCACA
>CDYK01040955.1_pt1 | contig 13766 bp, 10 predicted proteins | sample 554841 | NCBI WGS metagenome assembly CDYK01 (sample SAMEA3182102, study PRJEB8094) | gut metagenome | biome: human; feature: gut; material: Stool; isolation source: human stools | place: Canada | collected 2013-02-18
TTAATTAAGAACCTTCACTTTTTGGTTCGTTTTGTGATTTTGGATTAGTCGCAATGCGGAAGATAGAATCTCCCAATCCCCTGTGTAATTAGCCTTTATTGAAATCTCGGCAGACGAACGTTGGCTTGTATTGGAAGATACAGCTGGCCATTTTAGATGGGTTAAACTTTCAAGAATGTGCTTTTTCGGTAGAGAAAATAGAGAAACAGCCAACATATGGCGACATAGCCTGCGTTGCTGATCACCCGTGCTATCGCTTCGGGACAATGGGAAGCCGCCCCGCCGAAAAAGAAATTCGCAATGCCGCCGAACCCGACGATTCGTTGCGCCAGATAGATCGTGATGGAATTCAACCCGATTACGCGGAAGAAAAAAGTCCACCGTTTCCAGCCCCGCACGTCGATCAGGTAGTAGAACAATGCAAACAATCCCAATGAATAGCCCGTTACCACGCAGGTGAACGAACTGCTCCATAGTTTTTTGTTTATGGGTATCCAGCAATTCCAGATGATTCCAATTACCGTGATGGCCACCGCGGCCAGTGCCATGCAGAGTGCAATCCGTTTGCCGCTGAGCGACGACCGTTTCCGGAGCAGAAATTCGCCCGTGAACATACCAAACAACGCCGAGACGATGGCCGGAAGCGTGCTCAGCAATCCCTCAGGATCGAACGATTCGTAAACAAACGTTCCGGGGAGCCATTGGCGATCTACCCATCCGGCGATATTCCCGGCTACCGAAAGCGGATCGGTGCCGTCGGGTGCGTCGGGTGCGACGACGAGGTACATCAGCAGCGAATAGCCGATCAGCACGACGGCCGCGAAAACAGCTCGTGTGCGCACTTTGCAATACATGTAAAGCAGGGCGGCGAACATCCACGCCAGTCCGATCCGGCCCAACACGCTCGCCACGCGCAGCGATGCGAAGTCGAAGCAGAACAGTCCGTTGTAGATCATTCCCAGAACAATGAGCGTCACTCCCCGGCGGATGACCTTGAACAGAATCCGTCTTTCGCAGATTCCACCGGCGCGTTGTTTGGCCAGCGAGAAGGGAAATGATACTCCGGCGATGAAGAGAAATAGCGGGAAGATCGTGTCGTGCTGGGTCAGCCCGTTCCACGATACATGACCCATCTGCCGGGCTATGGCGTCGGTCATGGGATTGGGCCAAAGGGCACATATTGCGGTAATAAGGCCTGCAAAACCCATGATGAAAAGCATGTCAAAACCCCGCAGGGTATCCAATGAAAGCAGTCTTTCGTTCGGTTCCATAAGTTCGGTTATTAAGAGACCGGGCGGAAGGGCTTCGGCCCGGCCCGCCCGCTCTCGTGACAAAAAATCAGTCAATGGAGACGACGCTGATTATCGGCGAGGTTCCCACGGCACCTGCCAGACGGTGGTTGCCTGTGTTGGGATTCTCACCGTTGCAGGCGATGTCGGCAGCGCAGCGCAACCGGCATTGCAACCGGTTGCCTGCAGTGATCTGAGCGCTCAGTGTGAAATCATTGTCGATCTGTGCGTTGTCCGAACCTACTCTCTTGTTGCCCGTGAGGTCTGTGACCAAATCGAGCGTATAGATTACTGATTCTCCGGCTACTTGGGCGGTGCGCTGTGCAGAAATGGGTTTCCAACTTTCGTTGTCAAGGTATTCAAGCGACCAGTAGCGGGCTGCTCCAGCCGCTGAACGGGTGATGAACTTGATGTGCATCACTGTACCGGCAGGCAGCGTCTCCTTGACCGGAATCTGGAAAAGCCAGTAATCGCCCGTCAGAGAACCTGAGAGATAAGGGTGGCCGGTTGTGCCGACAACTTTTTGGATGGTACGCGTATTCGCGGCATCTTGGACATAGCTGATCGTTCCTTCGCCGATTTCAGCCGGAAGGGCGTTGTCGAAGACGAAGGCATTGGTATATTTCCCTGTGGCATAGTAGTCGGCCGTAAAAAGCCATTCGACGGGGAAGCCTTTTACAATGTAGGCTCCCTGCTGGAACACGGCAATCGTGCGGGTTTCATCGCCACAGGTCAGCACAAGCGTTCCCTCGCGCTTTTTTCCGGTATTGGCCGAGCAGTTGATCTTGACTTCCCGCGATCTTTCGGCACCCTCCGGGATCAGCGTGCACCAATCCGGTTTCTCGGAAACCTTCCACACTCCGGGGGCTAAAACGATCAGGTTTTGCGTGCCGCCCTCCTTGGCAAACGACCATTCGTCGGTCGACAGGTCAAATGCGAGGGCCTCCTTGTTGTTGTCGTCGCATCCGGCGGCAAGCGCGGCGAGACAGTAAAGTATCGAAAAGTATTTTTTCATGAGATTTGATTTTTAGCGTGTAAAACGATCAATAGCCGGGATTCTGCACCAGATTCGGATTTTTATTGATTTCGCTCATCGGCACTGCCATCCAATAGCTCTTCGGGGACTCGAAGATACGGACACGTCCGCCCTGATTGGCTTCGATCACCTGGTAGAACTCCTCGGCGGTTTTTCCGTCGCGGTTCCACGAGCGAGGTTGTTTGTTCATCACTTCGGGAGCTTCCTTCCAGCGGCGCAGGTCGTGGAAACGGCGACCTTCGAACAGAAACTCGATTGAGCGCTCCTGATGGAGTACCTTACGCAGTTTTTGACCCGTGGGAATGCCTCCGGCAAGGGCCCACGAAGCTTGGAACGTAGGCAGGCCGCAACGCTTGCGCACCAGGTTGATATATTCGAGACTCTGTGTGCTCAGCGATCCGTTATATTCGAAATCGGCTTCTGCATAGCTCAAGTAGAGTTCGGGCAGACGCAGATAGGGGTAAGCGTAATAGTAGAAACTGAACGAATTGCTCGGAATGCTGTAGGTTGAAGCCTTGGGAATCCATTTCTGGCAAAGATAACCCGTACAACTCTGATATTCATCGGTCTCCTTGAGCGTTGATCCATGCAATTCACCGCCGCGCAGATAGAGCGTGATTTCTTTGCCGTCAATCTCATACGTGCCGCGGTCGTAACCCACTGAGGCATAGAACCGCGGTTCCTTGTAGAGATGCAGGTTGACCGTGCCGGCTTCGGCGTTGTAGGCATAGGGGTCAATATCTTTGGTTTCGGGGTCGTCCTCCCACGGAAGTCCGTTCTTCGTGTAGTACATTTCGACGGCCTCCATAGTCGGAACCGAAGTGGTCTTCCAGCCTAACGACATGTTGTTGGCGATCGGGCGGGGCCCCATCAACTGTTGCAGGGTCTGACAGCCACCACGGTCGCCTTTGGCTTCGATAAATTCGAGTCCGTTCCAATGCTCTTTGGTGAAGGCATCACGGTAGTTGCGGCGACCGCGCTCGTCATTGGGCAGACTCGAATCGGCCGAAGTGTAGAGCATGAAGTTTTTCCGACCGAGTTCGGAGTTGAATTTTTCGGCTACAGAAATGGCTTCGGCCGCAGCCTCCATCGCCTTTTCCCATTTCTCGGGATCATAAGTCGTGTTCATCAGCGGCGTGCCGTCGTGATTGTCGAATCCGACATAGTCGGAGTTGCCGTTGACCAGCGGAGAGGCGGCATAGAGTAGCAGGCGGGCCTTGTAGCTCAGTGCCGACATCCTGGTCGGAAGTCCTAATTCGGTATCGATGACCGTTTCGGGCAGCAGTTCGGCTGCCTTGTCATAGCATTCGGCTATGTATTTCACACACTCGTCGTAGGGCGAGCGGGGGACAAAGATTTCCGAATCGGGGGCGTCGTTGGGAATGTATCTTTTGACCAGAATGATAGGACCATAATATTCCAGTAACAATTGGTGGTAGTACCCGATCAAATACCATGCTTCGCCGGCATAACGGGCGGCATTCTCCGGACTGATAGCCGGTACCTTGTAGACGTTGTCCAACAAGTAAAAGGCATAGCGGATGCCGCGGTAGATGTCATAGTTTGTACCGCCGCTCGTACTGTAAGGCGCCCATCTGCCGAAATAGGTGACATTAGCATTCTCCTCACCGTAGATGAGACTCTTGCTGGAAAACCAGTAGGTTGTACCCACACCGCCGGTTATCATGTCGTCGCCGGCGAACTGATCGGGCGACCAGTCATATCCAATCAGGTTGGGCATGTAAGTGCGCATGTAGTAGCGGTATTTCTCGGCCTGTTGCGTCGTTTTCCAAATGTCGTCCTGCGTGGCCTTGCCTTCGGGAACGACATCGAGGTATTCGCATGAGGTGAGCAGCAACAGGAATGAAAGCGTGATCAGTATGTTTTTCATGGTCGTGCGGTATTGTTTAGAAGTTGAATTGGAACCCGAGGTTGAACGTCCGTTGGAGCGGATAGCTCAATCCGTTGCCCGAACCTTTTTCGGGGTCCCAGTATTTGAATGGTGAGAAAGTCAGCAGATTGGTTCCTGAAACGTAGACGCGCATCATTTTGTAGGAGTAGCCAATTTCGGCGGTCTTCAGACGCAGCATCTTGCCATTGCGCACGTAGAGCGTGTTGGCTTGACCGTTGTGTTCGTTCCATTGCGAGGAGAGACGCGGATATTTGGCGTCGGGATCAGGGCTCGCCTCGCTCCAATGCTCGTCGGCAATCCACTGTACCAGTCCGAATCCCGGCTTGGCTTTGGTCGAGAAAGGATGCGCATCGTACATGATGAGCGATATCTTGCCTTGTCCCTGGAAGAAGGCTGAGCAGTCGAAGCCCTTGTATTTGAGCGAGAATCCGAATCCGTATATGATTTCAGGGATTGTCGGGTTGCCATTCCAGCACTTGTCGTTGTCGTCGATGACTTCGTCATTGTTCAGGTCCTTGTATTTAATGTCGCCGGGTTGGAGCGGATAGCGGGTCGCGTAGACGCTCTTGGGTGACGAGGCGATATCCTTCTCATCCCGATAGAGTCCCTCGGCGATCAGACAGTTAATCGAGTTGATCGGGTGTCCTTTCTTGTATTGGTAGCCCCACTTGTATTGGGGTTCGTCCATCGAAACGATCTCGTTGTGGGCGTAGGTGAACGTACCGCGCAGCGAGAGGATCAGGTCTTTGGAGAAAGCTTTGTTGTAGTCGATCGAGATGTCTACGCCGCGGTTGTCCACCTTGCCAATGTTGCCCCAGGGAGTGATGCCCGACATGCCGAACGACGAGGGCAGTGACGAACGCTGCATGAAGATGCCCGAACGTTTCTCCTTGAACCAGTCGAAGATGATGTTCAGGCTGTCGAACAGACCAATCTCCACGCCGATGTCAAGCTTGTGGCTCTCCTCCCAGGTAGCATCTTCATTGCCGTAGATCGAAAGGATGGGACCCCATTTTTGGTCGAAGTTAGTTCCGATCATTACGTCGTACATCTGATCCATAGCTACGGTGCTTAGGTAGGGAAAGCGGTCCTTGTAGTTCGATGAGATTACGTCGTTGCCAACCAGACCGTATGAAGCGCGCACCTTGAAGAGGTTGACCTTATCTTTGATCCCCTTCCAGAAAGGCTCGTTCGAGATCACCCATCCGCCGGCGATCGAGGGGAAGAATCCAAAGCGTTTGCCCGGAGCGAAATTCTCCGAACCGTTGTAACCGAAATTGGCTTCGATCAGGTAGCGCTTGTCGAATCCGTAGGTAACACGGCCCGCGAGGCCCTGTTGCCGGTAGGGCAACGAGGCATACTCCTCGGCATCGGAAATATTCATGTTGCGCTCTTTTTGATGGTAAACAAACGTTGCGCCCACGTCATGCTTCTTATTGAAAGTGCGTGCATAGTCGAGTTTGACCTGGAACGCCAGTTCCCGGTAGCCATCGCGACCGCGGCTGGTTCCCAGATAGGTCGTACCGGTATTGGTCGAGGAGCTCGTGTAGCTGTAATTGCCGTCGGCGTCTACGTCATAGCCCGAGAGTTGATACATGAACGGTGTGAACGAACGGTTGACGGCTGAATAAACGCGGTTGTAGAACGTAGCCATGCCGGTCAGGCTCAGCCCCTTGGTGACGAAATCGAGATTCTGGCTGACGGTCAGCGCCGAAGTGAAATGGCCGCGGAACTTGTCGCTGTAACCGCGGCAGAGCTGGGCGTAGGGGTTGACGAAGGTGTTGCCGTCCCAGGCGTTCGCCGTGCCGAAACGCACGAACGTGTCGGTCTCCTCACCGGGCAGCGTGGCCGGAAATTCGCAGGGCAGGGCCGAAAGCGCGTAGGTGAAAAGCGAGCCGACGCTCTCGATGGGCGCATGATTGTAATGCAGCTGGGTGTTCATCTTCAGCGACACGCGCGTGGTTTTGGTGGCGTCGGCCGAGATGTTGGCCTGGAAGAGGTATTTCTGCGAATTGATATTCGTGTCGAACTTCGAAGTGGAGGGGGCACGCATGATACCGTTCTCGTTGAAGGCCGAGGCATTGAGGAAGTAGTCGATTTTCTTGGCGCCGCCTGTCATGTTGAAGTTGAAGTTTTGGTTGAAGGTGCTGCTCTTGAAGAGCATATCGTACCAGTCCACATTGGGATAAACGTAGGGATCGAGTCCCAATTTGGTCCCCATGATTTTTTCGCGGGTGTAACGTGGATTTTCGCCGCGTGTGGTACGAGCCTCGTTATAGGTTTCCATGAAAGTTACACCGTCGGCGATCTTAGGGATGCGCGTCGGGGCCGATACGCCCAACTCGGCCCGCACGTTGATGGTCATCTTCTCCGAATCGCGGCCGTTCTTGGTGGTGATGATCATCACGCCGTTGGCGCCGCGCGATCCGTAAAGGGCCGTTGCCGTGGCGTCTTTGAGCACCGAGAACGATTCGATGGTCTCGGGCGGGATGTTGTTGAGCATCTGGTTGGTGATCTCCACGCCGTCGAGGATCAGCAGCGGCGACTGTCCCGATCCGAAGGTCGAGATTCCGCGGATCCAGAAATTGGCGCCGTCGGCGCCCGGCTCGCCCGATTTCTGCACGGCGATCACGCCGGCGATCTTGCCGCTGAACGAGGTCGAGAGGTTGCTCGACGAGGTTTGCAGGTCGCTCGGCTTGACCGACTGCACGGCGCCCACGAGCGACTCTTTCTTCTGCACGCCGAAGCCGACCACCACCACGTCTTCGAGTTTGTTCGAAGCGTCGGCCAGCGTGATGAGTTTGAAGAGGTGGATGTCCCGGACGGAAATTTTCTTGGTGTCGTAGCCCAGGAACGAAACGGTGACCGTCTTGGCCGAAGCGGGCACGGTCAGTTTGTAGTTGCCGCCGGCGTCGGTGGTCGTGCCGACGTTCGTGCCCTCAACATAGATGTTGGCTCCGACGATGGGCTGGTTGTCGGCCGAGGAGATGACCGTTCCGGCGACGGTCATCTCCCCGTTCGGGGCCGTCGGGGCGGAGACCGGCGAGCGGCGGGAGATGGTGACCAGTTTCCCCCCCCCTTTGACGGTATAGCGCAGCGATTTGTCGAGCACCGTGTCGAGCACGGTCTGAAGCGTCGCGTCCTTGAACGTTGCCGTGACCGGCCTGCTGACGTCGACGTCCTCGTTTTCGAAGAGGATCGAGTAGCCGGTTTGCCGCTCCACCTCTTCCAGCACCGTTTTCAGCGGAACGCTCCGGAAGGCTTTGGTGACGGTTTGCGCGTTGAGGGCGACTGTCAGCAGCAGGCACGGGATCAACGCTGCAATCTTCTTGAATAGGAGATTTACATGCATAAGTTTTAAGATTTAGGTTTGTTTGGAAAGAAGTTTTTTCAGGGTTCGGTTTTTCGGGGGCGGCTGTCGACGCGGTAACCGCAGGTGTCGCGCCTGACGCTGATCGGCAGGATGTCGCACAACCCGCCCATGATTGATTCGATGTCCTGCGCCTCGGTGATTGATATGCGGAAGGTCTTGTCGTCGAACGCGTCGGTGCAGAGTTCGATCTTCACGTCGTATTCGCGGGCGAGCCGCCGGAGCAGGGCCGGGAGGGAGATCGCGTCGTAGCGGATGATGCCGTCGATCCAGCTGCGGAACTGGTCGGTGTCGACCTGCCTGCGCGACGCCTCCATCGTCCGGCAGTCGTAGGTGATCAGGTCGCCCGGAACCATCGTTTCCGTGCTGCGGGACGATTCGAATTGCAGCGAGCCTTCCATCAGCGCGGCCAATACGTCGGGGTCTTCGTCGTAGGCCGAGATGTTGAACCGGGTGCCCAGCACGGTGAACGTGCAGCCCCGGGCCTGCACCCGGAAGGGGAGGTCGGCGTTGCGGGCCACCTCGAAGTAGGCTTCGCCCGAAAGGCCGATGTCGCGCGACGAGCGGTTGAAATCCGACCGGTAGTTCAGGGTCGATCCGGCGTTGAGCCACACCTGGCTGCCGTCGGGCAGCGATATGCGGCTGTTGGTTCCCTGGGGAGCCTGTACGGAGAACATTTGCACGGGGTCTTCGGTGTGTATGAGGTGCCGGGTGGTGAAGGCCGAGATCAGGATGAGCACGGCTGCTGCCGCCGAGAACCGCAGCCAGCGCCGGCGGGCGCGGATTCGGTTCTCGCGCCGTTCTATTTTTCCGTTGAGCCGGGCGAGCGAACGGAGGACGTCGGCCGACGGCACGTGCCGTTGCTTCCATTCGCGTTCCCATTCGCGCATCAGGGCGGCGTTTTCCGGCGAGGCGGCGAGGAATCCGAAGAGTTCGCACTCTTCTTCGGGGGCGATGGGTCCTTCGAAATAGCGGACGGCGAGTTCTTTCAGGCTTTCGTTCATGGGGTCGGTTGTTGTACGCATACATACATACAACAATCGGGGCGGATTTTACCCCCCCCCTAATCTTGAAAATTAATTGTTATTATGGGTTGCAGACCTTGACGATGTCGGAGAACTTCAAGAAAGCTGTCCCAACGACCATATCAGAATCAAGCTTTGCAGGTAGGCAGATTTTTCATATTCAAGCGCTTTGATGAAGATGCGCAAGGCTCGCTGGATATGCCGTTCAACTGTATTGAGTGAGATATGAAGGCGTTCGGATATTTCTCTGTTTTTAAGCCCATCAAACCGACTGAGGACAAACACCTCTCGGCAGCGCTCCGGCAGAGAATTCATAATACGTTGTATCTGACATTCCAATTCCTGATACAAGAAAGGATGCTCGTTTTCAATGAACGAAAAATCGTAGTTATACAAACGCTCTTCTCCAATTTTTACTTGTGCCTGCAATTGGTAGCGGTGTCTGTCAACAATATTTTTGTGCTTCAGATAGTTGAGACATCGGTTGCGGGCGATGACGAACAATAACCGGCGAGTTTCTTCTGTGTCATGCGAAATCTGCTTATTCCACAAGACCATAAAACTGTCTTGCACTAAATCTTGTGCTGTGGAGTTGTCGTTAATAAAACGTTGTACATAAGCTAACAGTCGGGGATGATAGTTGATATACAGTTTCTCGAACTCAGATCGTATAAACTTACTATGCATAAATCGGTGTGGTGGGAATAAACATTGTCGGAAAGTTTTTCAAAAAGCAAAAGTATAAAAAATGTTAATAAACAATAGTGAAATTAGAAGTATATGTTGTAATAACGACTAAAAAAGATGTTTTAAGATAAAATTCTGGCAAATTGCAATGTTGGAGGGATTGTCGTACATTATTAGTTGAACAGTGGAATTATTTTTTAAGTATCAGAGATCGATTGAGCCCTACAACTACAAATTGTTGAAATATAAATTTTGCCACCAGGAATGAAGATTATAATCATCCTTATTTCCGGATAGGACGTTGGCCGTGTTTTCTCACACGTTTCTGATATTCGGTTTTACTATATGTTTTTTCCTTACCCGTGACTGATTGCAAAATCTGCGACAGATAATAAATGGTGGTGGCGGAACTTACCACTTGACGGGTTTGTTCTGTATTACTCCGTCAGACACATTTGCGACGGTGAATGTATTATCGCGATATTGTGCGCAGAGTATCCGAGCAAAACTGTCCCATTGTTCCGCATACTTCGCTTTCCATCGGGAACCGCGCGTAGCGTACTGTCCTTCTGCATGGAAAGATACCGACCTGCCCACTTGTAACTCGTCCCTTGAGGAGGAAATTCAGTTCCTTATGTTGTTTGTGCATCGTACTTGGCAGGAAGAGTAGGAAAGAAAATTCGCCATCTGTGACACCGAGGACTGCGCCTCTGAACATTTTTCCGAGTATCTTCACTTTGGGGCCAAGTTCCAGTACATAGCCGTTTAATGATGATACTGAAATTTGCTACTGCCGCAGTTTTTTCAATTTGTTCTTTATTTAAGGTTTATACGCTTGCTATTATTTAATCTTTTTAACTTGCGTTGATTGTATTGTCGCTAGAGGGTAAACTATTATTAGGTGAAATATTAAAAACTTGTTTTAAATAATAGAAGATTATGATGCAAGATTTACTCTGTCCGAAATGTGGTGGTTCGCTTCGGAAGCAAGTAGTCCCGCCTCTCCTCTTTCAGTGTCGGATACAATTCGTCGAACACGTTTGCCGAGAACTCTTTGCCCAGCACCGAACCGTTGGCAACAATGCCTGCGTTGTGGTCGATGAAGGTCACACCGTAAATCCTTCCCACGGGATTTATGCGGAACACGACATCGATACCGTCCGCTTTCAACAGTTGCCGAAACTCTTCCCTTGTATTGTCCGGGCTCATGGCGTCTTTGACTGTTTGCCGCAGCCGGTCGAGTGTCCCGTCCTGCTTCAACGCGCTCTTCGACCGCTCATAATACTTTTGAAGGGCCTTATAGCCGACATCCTTTCCGATACGGCTCGATTTGAACGGCGTGCCGATACCGTAGCCATCGTCGGTCATGGCACCGTAAATCACTCCGGCATAGTCCCGTCCGTCGACGGTTCCCGTGCGTTCCTCGACCGAGACATTGAACAGTTCCAATAAGGTGCGGAACTCGCCATAGGACGAGCATTTGTAATTCCGCAGGCATGACCTGACGACAGACGATATCTGTTGTTTGACGTTGCCCGCCTTATAGTTTATTTTCCGAAGATCGGGGGGGGAAGTCTCCGTCTGCTCCTCGCCTTTGATACTCGGATGCAGGCCGTATTTGCGTTCCAAGTCACGCAGAATCTCCATCGAGTGCCGGGCCTCGAAATCATGCGGTAGCTTATGTCCGTTCTCATCGACACGTAATGACACGATATGGAGATGTTCCCGCTCGATATCCTTGTGTTTGAAAACGATATAAGGCTGGTCGCCGTAACCCATGCGTTCCATGTACTCACCGGCGATTTTCCGGAGCTGTTCGTCTGTCAGCCTGTCCTCCGGTGAAGGGTTCAGCGAGGCATGGAAAACCGTGTTCGTAGTCCTGCGGTTGGCTTCGAGATACAGCATGAAGCTCTCCATGCAGGCGTCAATGTCAAGGCGTCCGCATTTATCGTATGGTTCGAGCATCTTCTGCCAGAGGAGCACCTCGGCTTCATCCTTATCCACTTTCTCCTTGTTATAGCGCAAAGCCCCACCGGGCGAGGAGCCCGATCTTATATTCGCAACCATTCCGCAGCGCGTTTGGCAAGGTTCAGAATCTCGATACTGAGGGCTTTCAACTCGCGGGTTCGCTGCTCCAAAGCGGCGATCTGATGCGGGATAGCAACGTTGGAAAAGTGCGCGTTGATGGCTTTTACAACCTGGTTATAGTTGTTCCCGAGCTTTTGAAACTGGAAATAAAAGTCGTTCAGCCGGGCGATGAACTGCACCTTCGACGGGTCGCGTTTGATAACGACGAACTCTTCCCCGAAGAGTCGTTTTACGATAAACCGGCTGCGGTTATGCTCAAGTCCGGCTTGGCAGAGCAACTCGTTGAAGCGGATGTTTTGCTCCTCGTTAAGTCGGAAAGAGTACTTATAACTCGGTGTTCGGGGCTTCTTTCCAGTCTTGTCAGTCTGTTTTCGGTTGGTATCCATAATATCGGTTAAAAAGGCGTTCGACTTGGGAGAACGCCCCGGCCTCGCAGAGCGAGCACCTTTGTCGGACAAATGCCAATTTGTCGGACAAAGGTACAGCTCGCTCGCCTCAAGTGAGGCGAAAAATCCGCGGCGGAAAAATTTTCGAAAAATCTATGCCAAACCTCCGCTACGGCTTCCGAGGGTGGGTCGTTTCCCTCTGCAATATTACAACCATGCGGGCGCCAAAACAAACCCTCGGTACGGACTGGAGCGGTCTGGAGCGGACATCGGAACCGAGGTATTTCACCCAGTTGTATCTTGCAGCATGAAAGGTCGATTTTCTTATTGCGTTCATTATCCCGATATAAACTGCATGAAATAGAAAACGGTATTTTGAATGGTTTAACCCAATAAACCAGACATACATACTCTATGCTCGTATGGCTGACAATCAATCTCAAAAACGTTGCACCATGGATTCATTAAAGGAAAAAGACAACCCCGCACCCAATCCTGCTAAGCGTCCCCGTATCGAAGTCGACGAGGAACTGATGCGTCAGATGATCGCCGGACAAGCCCCTTTGGACTCGGAAGTCGTCCGCAGGATTCCCGAGCCGGAAGAGGAAGATACGAACGCTCTTGAGGAAAACACATCGGAAACGGTATCCGGAGCATCGGCACCGACTGCTGAGAAAACAGGCATAGACTCCACTGCGAGTACCGTAAAAGAACATTCCGGTTTCCGTCGGAAAAAGCTCACGCTACCGGATTTTGAACGCACGTTCTTCGCTCCGGTGGATTGCCGCAACCGCTCTGCGATCTATGTCAGTACCCGAACCAAGCACAAAGTATCGGAAATACTCCACCTGTTAGGGAATGAGAGTACAAGGCTTACGGCCTTGGTCGACAATATGCTGCGATTTGTCATGGACATTTACAGCGGTGAGCTGAATTATCTCCACGAGAAGAAGAACAACAGACGACCGTTTTGAACAGACAATGCGAATTATAACGGACAGCTGAACGAAACGTCGGGAGCGGTTGTTATGCCTATTGGGGTATATGACGTGCGTGTCGTGGATTATGGCTATTGGAGGGGCAGTCCGCAGGGTAGCGTCCGGGCCGCAGAAAGCCGCCTATTCCGACGGTAGAATTCTAAGATAAAACCAAATAAAAGCTGCAAAAAGTTTCATGCCCGGAAATTGTCATTTTTTGTCGTAGCGTTTAGCAAAATGATTCTGGCTATGGGATGCAAGGCCGCGAAGCGCTTGTATAGCCTTGCATCCCATAGTCAGAATCGTTAATTTGCGGAGTACGGAAATGACAATACATTAATTATGAGTAGGTTCGGCCCCAATTAGACGGACTGTTCCGACAATAAGATTTTGAGATTTTGAATGATCTCAAAATCTTATCGAATGGCAGATATGTATGCCGGATTATATCTGCAACGCTACATATGGTGTTCCACGCCTTACGACGGCAAAGCATCTGGCGGCGATTTTGGCCCTCACAGCATTCAGGACGCTGAATTTATGTTTACCTTCAGCCACTTTGCGTTCGTAATATGCCTTTAGTTGCGGATCACACCTGATGGCAATCAGTGCACTGCGGTTCAGTTGTACTTTAATGTCTCGATTCGCCATGCTCGATGTGTGGCATCCCCCGCGAACGCTTGTGCCGGAGCTATGTTCGAACGGAGCCAGCCCGCAATAGCAGGCAAACTTGCGGTGGTCTGTGATTTTGGTGAAATTAAGCGTCGAACAGAGCATCACAATGGCCGTGATCGGCCCTACACCTTTGATGCTGGTCAGCAGCTTGTAGTTCCGGCAAATGTTGCTGTCGGCGGCTATCAGTTCCTTCATTTCCCGTTCGATGGTTTTCATATGAGTTTCTGCATACGCGATCTCCTCCTGGAGCATGGAACGTTGAATAGATACATCCGCGAATTTCTCTTTGTAGTCTAATTTTTCGAGCAACACCAGTTTCGC
>CDYK01039893.1_pt1 | contig 13549 bp, 8 predicted proteins | sample 554841 | NCBI WGS metagenome assembly CDYK01 (sample SAMEA3182102, study PRJEB8094) | gut metagenome | biome: human; feature: gut; material: Stool; isolation source: human stools | place: Canada | collected 2013-02-18
TTCCTATAGATATCTACAAAAAAATCGTATCACAATATTTTAAAGAAAAAGAAAGGAACTTCTGAAATTTTCTGAAAATTTCTAAAGATTTCTGAAGTTTGTAGTTCAGTTCGTAATCGGAAATCGCAATTTTACATAATAGCAGTATTCTTTTGTTTCGTAAATTGCTCTGCCATGCATACGTCTCATCAACAGCTCAACATTTTTTAGTCCTAATCCTGTACTCTCCAATAAGCTTTTTTCCTTACACACCGTGTTGCTTATGCATATTTCAAATATATTTTTTGAATATACTGTTTCCATGACCACTTGCTCATCAATATCAGCATACTTGCAAATATTATTAGTAAGGTTACTAAATATTCTTGATAGTAAACTTCCATTTACAGCAACTTTAACCTTTTCCCAATAAATGCCATCAATATTAACACAAAAACCATTCTGGCTTATAATGGTATGCATTTCAGAAAGATAATCTCCTATTGCATATTCTACGAAAGAAGGCTCGTCCAAATGTATATTCTCGTCTGAACTTGCAATAGAAAAATCCAGTAACAGATTTGAAAGATCTCTTAATTCATTAACTTTAGATGTCAGAATATCCAAATTTTTGTTAATGCTCTCATTTGATTTGTTTTGCAATTTTAAGATATCAATGTATGTCATCAATCCCGTTAATGGTGTTCTTAAATCGTGAGCCATATTTCTCATCAATTGATCTTTTTCATCCCGTGCTTTCCGTTCCTGCTCATGTGCCTTACCAATATTTACTTTATAATCTTTTATGATATTATTAACACATCTATAGATTACATAAGCTCCGCTTAAGATTGATATTACAATGCCTAAAATTATGACTCCTAAATAATACTTTTCAGTATATCCGGCATATATATATACATTAGCCTCTCCATCAGCAAAATTTACCGGTAGTTGATATTTAGCAATTTTTCTACTATCATACATGTTTTTCGCTGATACAATAAATTTATCTACATTCAATTTACTATATACAGCTTCTCCATCTTTTTCTATAATGCAAAACAAAACACAATGATAATCCATCCATTCATCACATTCCGATATATCTGATGCGGCTATATTATTCTGAGACACATACTGTTGAAATTCCTGAACATATGGAGATTCATGGTCATAAATATATCTTGAATTATTAAAAAAAATAGTAAGACCATTTACCCCTATGCCATATATCCCCCCAAATATACAGCACGATAATATTATTGCACCAAATATAATTTGAACTGCCTTTACTGCTTTAAAATCACTTTTCAAATTTGTATCCCTTTCCCCATATAGTTTCTATGACAGCCCGGTTGCATATTTCATAGAATTTATTCCTTATATTTTTTATGTGTACCATAACTGTATTTCCCGAATTATATGTATACAGTTCTTCCCAAATATTTGAATAAATCACCTCAAGTGTGTATATTCTATCAGGATGTTTTGCAAGCAATTTGATTATTTCATACTCTTTTCGTGTAAATTTAACACCTATGCCATTCACTTCTACTCTATTCTTATTTTCGTATATCCTTATATCTTTTCTGTCTATATATTCATTTCCTGCATTGTCATCAATTATTTCTCTATCATATACATTTCTACGCCTTAATAATGCCTTGACACGCGATATAAGCTCCATATTGGAAAACGGCTTCACAAGATAATCATCACCGCCCACTTCAAAGCCTTGCATTATATCTATTTCTGATGATTTTGCAGTAAGAAATAAAATTGGGACACTTGATTCTTCCCTCAATTTTTTGCAGGCATCTATACCTGATAACAACGGCATTATTATATCCATAATAACCAGGCTATATGTTTCATCGAATTTCTTTAAACCGTCCACACCATTTACAGCAATATCGACATAATATCCCTGTAATTCTAATAATGTCTTTATTCCATTACGAATTGTTTCATCATCCTCGACTATTAATATCTTGTACATCTTATATCCTCAACTTTGATTAAATTCAGTAAAAAATCCATATATACTTAAAAAGCAGTTATCCCTCTATCATTTAAATATTCATATATCTGATCATATGTCACCAGCGACACATTTCCCATTTTTCCGGCTTCCTCAATACACCCTTGGGTAAATCCTTTTTTTGCGAATAAAAATAAATGGACATTCTCATATCTAAATAATCTGCTTCTCTTTTTCAGCTTTTCGAGCACTTTTACATCCACATTTTCATTTATCCACTTACATTCTCCAAACAATGCAGTGCTTTTATCCTGATCACCCATTATATCAATTTCTGTCTGTATTCTCTCTTGTGGATCTGTTCCCCACCATCGTCCAAGATTGCTAAATTCCACAGGTGCTTCCCCATCAAGCAGCAATTTCCACAGATACTGCATACATATTTCTTCAAATATCCTGCCCATATAATCTGACAGATTTGGAGCAATTCTTTTATACGCAAGTTCTGTTGCCCCTCTGCTAATGATAGAATTATTATCAGGTATAAACCGATACCAGAATCTAAACATATTATCAGCTATTGCATATATTGATTTTCTGGACTCTTTTTCGCCATATGGAGTTTCTTTCCGTATTAAGCCAAGATTAATCAGATTTTTCATATACTGTGAGCATACACTTGTCGTTTCGCCTATCTTGGTTGCGATTTCCGACATACGGGAGCTGCCTGTTGCTACTGCTGTTATTATTGCATTATATACAGCAGGTTCACGGACTTCCTGCTTTAACAGATTTTCAGGTTCCTCGAAGATTGCTGATGCGGGGTTGAGGAACACATTTTTTATATTGTCCTCTACACTCATGCTGTCATTCATCTGTAAAAGATATTGCGGAGTACCACCAACAATACCATATATCAGAGCCATATCCTCTGCTGAAAATCCGTTAAAATATTTGCAGCTATCCTCAAAATCAAACGGAAGTATCTTCATCTGGGCGGTTCTTCTGCCATACAAAGGCGCCTTATACGCCAGCACATTATCTTCCATGTAAGACATAGATGAGCCACATAATATAAGCATCATTTTAGAATTATCTTTATTTTTATCAATAAGCATCTGCAAGGTTGAAGCCATGCTTTTCGAAGCTTTTGCCACATATGGATACTCATCTATGACAAGCACCAGTCTTTCATTTTCACATAATTTAAATACATATTCTATTGCAGCCTGAAATGACACAAATGAAGTCCCCGGCATTATTCCTGAAGCATATTCCATGATTGCCTGACTAAAGTTCTCCAGATTCTGCTTTTCGTTGCTCTCTACTCCCATAAAATATATTGCTTTTTTATCCTGTATAAAATGGCTTATGAGAGCTGTCTTCCCCACTCTTCGTCTGCCGTAGATTACTGCGAATTCAAATTTATCCGAATTATATAATCCGTTTAAAGTTGCAAGCTCTTTTTCTCTTCCTATAAACATAGCTCTTCTCCCTCCATTTCTATACACAATATTTTATTACTTATATATGGTTTAGTCAATCATAATTTAGTTAATCGTAAATAACCAAATCGTAAATGACTAAATATTCATCTTTCATTTCGCGTACAAAAAAAGACGGCCGTCCCGGTCCCCACCGGTTCAGCCGTCTTTATAATAAATTTCAATGTTATACTTTTATATTTTACTCTTATTTATACTTTTTTACTAACTTTTATACTTGTTTGGATTTAGCATCTACTGCTGTGCAAGCACTGCCTGTACCTCTGCCTCTGTAGCACATGCCATTACCTTGTCTGCCAATGCCTTGCATTCTGCCATGCTGCTGTCTGCGATGGTCTTTCTGGTCTTGAGCACACTTGTGGCACTCACTGAGAACTCATCAAGTCCGAATGCGAGTAACAGCGGAATAAGCTTTGGATCAGCTGCTGCCTCTCCACACATGCCTACCATGATTCCCTCTTTCTTACCGCACTCGATGATACGCTTGATTGCGCGAAGCACTGCCGGATTGAAGGCTGAATAAAGGTATGCTACCTTTGAGTTTCCACGGTCTACTGCCATTGTGTAGCCTGTCAGGTCGTTTGTTCCGATACTGAAGAAGGCTGCCTCTTTTGCAAGCACATCTGCCATCATGCAGGCTGCCGGTGTCTCCATCATGATACCGATTTCGAGGTTCTTGTTGTATGCAATGCCCTCTGCATCAAGCTCTTTCATGATGTCAGCTACCATTGCCTTTACACTGCGAAGCTCATCTACGCCTGTCACAAGCGGAACCATTATCTTTATCCTGCCGAATGCACTGGCTCTCACAAGTGCACGAAGCTGTGTATTGTAGATGTCTGTTCTCTGGAGACAGAATCTGATAGCTCTGTAACCTAAGAATGGGTTGTCCTCTTTCTCAAGGCCCAGATATGGGATTTCCTTGTCGCCTCCGATATCAAGTGTACGGATGATGACAGGCTTGCCCTTCATTGTCTCTGCTACTGATTTGTATGCCTCAAACTGCTCTTCCTCTGTAGGAATTGTATCTCTGTCCATGAAAAGGAACTCTGTACGGAAAAGTCCTATTCCCTCTCCGTCACACTCTACAGCTTTCTTTGCGTCCTCAGGCTTTCCGATATTGCATACAAGCTCTACCTTTGTGCCGTCTGCTGATACTGTCGGCACACCCGCAAATTTCTTTAAGAGCTCTTTCTCTTTTTTGTATTCCTCAAGCAGCCCAGCGAATTTCTGCTCTGTCTCAGCGTCAGGGTTTACGATTGCCTCTCCGCTTGTTCCGTTGAGTACCACTCTGTCACCATTTTTGACAGCTGTGCAGATTCCATCAATACTGAGAACTGCCGGGATTTCCATTGCTCTTGCAAGTATTGCTGAGTGGGAGGTTCTGCCGCCCACCTCTGTGAGTATTCCTGCGATATTCTCTGCCACGATACCTGCTGTCATGGATGGTGTCAGGTCATGTGCCACGAGCACTGTGCCTGCCGGAGCTGCTGAGATATCATAGTCCTCGATTCCAAGCAGAATCTTAAGGATTCTGGCTTTGATATCCCTGAAATCTGTTGCTCTCTGCTGCAAAAGCTCATCAGGTATCTGTGCAAATATCTCTGCTGTCTGCTCAAGCACCTGGTCGAGCGCCTTCTCTGCCGTGATTTTCTCACTTACTATGAGCGCTGTAATCTGCTCCTCTATGGTCGGATCCTGAAGCATCTGGATATGTCCGCGAAGGATATCCGCATCCTTTGCTCCGACTGTCTTTTCCATTCTGTCTGCCATGGCGTTTGTTTCATTTACAAATTTCTCAATGGCTCCCTGGAGACGTGCGATTTCAGCGTCTGTATCTGTAATTTTCTTATTCTCAATCACTATCTCATGCTCTTCGATAATGACCACATTTCCGATTCCGATTCCTTCTGAGCCGGCGATTCCTTTGTACATATCACACCTCCGATTGACTTTGTTTGTTGATTAATCTCCGAAGTTGTCTGCCTCGAGCTCTTCCATCTTTGCAAGTGCTGCTTCCTCGTCAGCTCCCTCACACTCGAATGTAATCTCTGCATCCTTCTTGATGCATGCTGCGATGATGTTTACAAGGCTCTTTGCGTTGATTCTCTTGTCGCCGAATACGATTGTTACATCTGAATCAAACTTGCCTGCCTCTCTTGCGATAACTCCTGCAGGTCTCATGTGAAGTCCCTCTGCTGCTTTTACTACCATTGTCTTGCTTACCATAGTTTTGTCCTCCTGAATTTAAAATTATTGGTTTGTTTATTTCGCTCACACATATGATTAACTGTATCGCTCTCTGCTATTCATCAGCCTGTCATATGTCCGTTGCTTTCTATGGTTTTATTGTACTGTGCGGTATGAGTTTTTTCAATATTCCCCAAAATGCAAAATTGCACCATCTCTGGTGCAATTTTGTATTAATGTGATATTCAGTTCCACCCCAGCTCTTTCCGGATAGCTGCACAAAGCTCATGAGGTGAAGCAGCCTCCCTGAGCCTGTCCGTCGCTCCATTTTCATTCAGAAGCTTTGTGAAATCATGGAAAAATGCCTTTGTCGTGTTGACACTGTCAAAGTTTATCGCAAGCAGAAATATCATGTCTGCCATTCTCTCGCCCCACTCTATCGGCTTGTCGAGACGTATCACAAGTATCTGGCAGCGGTTTACATGCTCAGGCTTTCCGTGCGGTATGGCTATATTGCAGCCCACAGCGGTTGCCTCCACCTTCTCACGCTCCAGTACATCCCTCGCAAACTCGCTCTGCACTATTCCTTTGTTTATGAGAAGCTGGCACGCGCGCTTTAAAACATCCTTGCGGTTTTTCGCCTTTTTTTCAAATATGATAAATTCCTCCGACAGCATCTGTGAAAACTCGCTGACCTCCGCGCTCTGGCCGGTCATGAGCTCAAAGCACTTGTTTCTGATATTTTTCTCATCCTGCGCACTGATTAGTGGAGAAACATACAGAAATCTCATATCCTTGTGGATATCTGCCCGTGTGTCTATGGTCGAGAGTATGAGGTCACAGTCATACTCGTCAATATGCTCTATGCGGTCTGACGACAAAATGCTTACTATCCTTACATCCGGCACTCTGTTTTCTATTTTGCCCGCTATTATGCTGCCGGTCGCATAGCCTGCTGCACCGATTAACACTGCGCGCACTGTCATAGGATTTCTGTGCAGGGCTCCGCCCACCTGCAAGGCAATAAAAGCTATCTCATTCTCGCTCGGCATGGCGCCTGTGTACTTTTCGTAGTATCTCGATACTGTAAAACATACCGTAAAGAGACTGGCATACGATTGTGTGATATCGGAAAGAAACGGATTGTCTATCTCTATGCCAAAATGAGTCCTCGCAATGGAGCCCGGTAAAAAGCTACGCATGCTCTCACGTAGAAGCTCATTTTCAATCAGATTGGCAGCGAGAAGATTTGACAGATACACTATCATCTCATCCTCTATGCTAAGTGCCTCCTCACAGGACATGACAACACGGTTTTGTCCCTCGGCACAGGAAAAAAGCATTGCCAGATACATGATTTCAGGCTGTGCGAGACTGATACCGTGATGCCTTTCCAGAAAGTCTGCTGCCTCCCTTGCCATGTGCTCATGCTCTGTCATTATGAATCTATTTTTCTGGTTCGACAAATCTAACTCATCCGTTTTCAGCTCCTTCTCCACATCCACCCTGAAAAGTGCAATGGCTATGTACTCTGCCAGCATCTGAAATGTATAATCCGTAAAGATGATATCAAAGCGTCTCTCCACATGATGTATCATGTCAACTGCCATCGACAGATTTACGCTTCTGAAATTATTGGCTATCACCTCGGCCGCGCGTCTTGAAAGCCTGTGGTCATCGGTCTTGATAACCTGCTTATCACTGATTGGATACCTGCAGAAATGCCTCATGGCTTTTCTGATATCAAACTCACTGCCTGTCGCATATATTCCGTAGCCCGCCGTTCTGTGCACCTTAATGCCAAAGAGCAGAAGCTCTGCGTCAAGCTCATTTATATCATCCATGATGACATTTTTGCTGACGTTTAACTCCTCCGAAAAAAGTGCATACGTGTATGTATCCCAGCCGCTTAGCAGAATATACGATATGTAGTTCTGTCGCTTCTTCTGCGATACTGCTGCCGATTTCCGCCCTGCCACATCCAGAATCTTTCCTATCTGTGCATCGCTAAAGCACGGCTTCATGCCTTTGCCCGGCTTTCTGTCGAGCGTCATAGAGTTTTGCTCACAAAAATCAGCCACCTCCTTCAGATATGTCTTCACACTTCGCTCCGACATACCTGTGGACGCAGCAAGAGCCTTTGATGTGACAAGCTCATTGTTGTGCTCTGCCAGCTTTTCAATTATCAATAATCCCTTTTCTGAAAGCATAAATCAAAGTTCTCCTGATTATACGTAATTTAACAATTCGACCGGTTCATCTATCAGATTTGTTGCACCATGCTCCTTCAAAAACTCTACATCCCTGAAGCCCCATGTGACAGATACGCACTCCAGACCTGAGTTTTTCGCTGTGGCGATATCCACATCAGAATCCCCCACATAGATTGCTTCATCTGCACTCACCTGAAGCTCTTTAAGTGCCTTCTGCACCATATCCGGTGCCGGCTTTTTGCGTATACCCTCTTCCTCCATCTCGCCGACTGCCGATGTCATATACTCCTTGAAATAGAGCTGATTGAGCTCCTTTACCGCCGGGTCAAGCTTGTTTGAAACAATAGCAAGCTTTATGCCGTTTAATTTAAGCTCCTTTAAAAGCTCCATGATTCCATCATAAGGTGCTGTATTGTCATTGCAATGAGCCTCATAATATTCCTTGAAATCCGAAAATGTCTTTCCAAACTTTGGATTGTCTGCTCCCTGTGGCACTGCGCGCTCCATCAGAAGCTTTACACCGTTTCCCACAAATCTGCGCACCTCGTCGAGTGTACGCTCCGGCATGCCATTTTGTTTCAATGCATAGTTTGTTGCATTTTTTAAATCCTCAAGTGTATAGAGAAGTGTTCCATCAAGGTCGAAAACGACCGCTTTTTTACGGTTTTCCTCCTCACCCTTTGCTATATGTGTCTTTTCAAATTCTGTCTTGCTTATCATATATGCCTCATTCCTATCATCATTTGGCAGAACCATAATATCTCCAGGTCTGTCTGATATATAACTGCTGTCATCCTTATTCTTAAATAGCTTTACCTTGTGCTTTAGCACAAATGCCCTTGAAAAATCCGCCTCAACAGGTATGCACACTCTGGCATGTGCCATTCCATCCACTATAGTCTCCGTATCCTTATTCTTGAACTTCGGGACATAATCTGTCTGTTTCACAGTAAACCGCCAGTCCTTGTATATCCTGAAGCTTTTGTTCAGCCTGTCCAGATTTAAAATCCGTACACTGCCGTCTTCTCCTATTATGACCACCGTATCCTCACCAACCGGTGTGGAGATATCCCCCTTAGCTGTCCGCACTCCCATGCAGCAGCCCACAGGCAGTATATCCTTTGCAATGATACATCCCATCGGTATCGGGCGTTTTTTATAATCCACTTTTTTGAAGCCACTCGTATCAAAATCTTCTCCGTAAATTATCTTTGTATCGTTTAAATAATCAAAAATCCTCTCTTCCAATAATGATTTGATTGCAGAATCCGAAGGACGTTTGTGTGTACCATCGCTGCTGTACTGAAATCTTGGTGTCACGTCTTTTTCTTTGCAGTAGACATTATAGCTGTCTATCAGCAGATCCATCGGAATAAATCCACCGGCCTTGTAATAATGCCCTCCGCCTGAGCCTATGTCCCTGCACACTTCCTGCGCCATTTCGCTTGCGCTCACCTCTTTTATACAGCTTCTAAACGAAAGCTTCACTCCATTCTTAATCACTGAAAATACCATACATATGTCAATAGCATCCACCTCCAGCACAAAATCGCTTATGATGCCGAGTACATTCGGGTCACATGCCCCTGCCTTTACGATCGCCAGACGATATTCCTCTATATAATCGCGCCCCAGCAATGCTGTTGCGGCTATGTCCAGCTCCTCAAGTGACATGTTGGCATTTCGGAATTTGGCCACTATAGTGTTGTCAAAATCCGCCTCATCGCGCAGGTCCCTATCAAGCGAATGTGTTATCTCGGTAAATTCTCCGGTGTCGGTGTAAAGTCCATAATACAGTGCTGTTGCCAGGTTTCGATTTATCTCTACGCCCTCCTCACGCAGCATATCCCACACAATTGTCGCACATGAGCCCATATAGCTCATGACACGGTTCATAGCAGGAAGCTCTCCCGATACTCTGTGGTGATCTATGACAGCTACATTTTCTGCCTTGAAAAATGTGACATTCCCACCACCGTACTGACAATCGACAGTCACAAGCAGCTGCGGATTGTCTAAAAAATCCACATGCTCTATCGGTATGCCAAGACTGTCTACCATAAGCACCAGATTGCTCTTGTGTATGATATTCCTGCCTCCGTATACAAGTCTGGGACTTTTTCCATTCATCCTCAGATATTCATAGACTCCAAAGCCGCTTGCCAGTGCATCTGCGTCCGGATTATCATGACATTGCACAATTATGTTATCAAATTGTAATAAATCACTTAGCTTCATTATTAGCTCCCTGAATAGTTATATTAATTCATTTTCTCATATGTGTATTTATGGCTGCTTCAAATCATAACATTATTTCAGGTACGGAAACAGCAGCGAGCTTCTGTCCTTCTCGTCAAACATCGAATTGTACTGCAGGATATTGTATGCCTTTATCCATTTTGCCTCGTCTCCTGTTGCGTCTTCCACATGCATAAAACACTCATTCTTTTTCGAATAATAGCCCCTTGAATTTATGGCCGGAATCTTCTCCATCAGCTCTGCGAGGAACCGGTTGTATGCCGGCAGATCTATGTTGGCTCTCTCAAGCGTCAGTGTGGACAGGTAGTTGAGGCTCGTCACATCAACTTTCTGTGCATCCGTCTCGTAATTGGTCCATATCAAAAACGGCACCTTGTACAGATTCTCAAGCTCCTGCTCCGTAAGTCCGGAATTGCCCTTGCCATTTAAGAGCTTGATAAAATCATTGCATAATCCAGGCTGGTGGTCTCCAAAAAACACAATCTCTACCGGATCATCCACACCCTTAAAGTATGTGATGAGATTTTCGAGCGCCTTGTCACTTTCATTCAAAAGTGACAGATACTGGTTCGCATCGGTGTATGACGCTCCAACCTTGTAAACCTCCTGGTTGAAGTTGTCATATCTCTCACCGTAGCCACCGTGGTTTTGCATCGTGACTCCCATGATGTAAAGTTTCTCGTCATCGCTCTTTTTCTCGTAGCGGTCAATAATCTTATCATAGAGCTCCTGGTCAGTGATATATTCCCTGAGTATCTTTGTCTGGTCAAAATCATCTATAAAGTAAGTCTCATCATAGCCCAGATGCGGATAAATCTTGTTTCTGCTCCAGCCTGTCGCATAGTACGGATGCATCGCAACCGTCGTATAGCCGATATTCTTCAGGTTTGAGACTATGGAGGTCGGGTCATCATTTATATACTGCTGATAAACCACCGAGCCGTCCGGCAGAAATGCCATCGAGTTTCCTGTCTCAAATTCCCACTCAGAGTTCGGCGTCTTCGCACCGTACACGGACGAAAGAGCATAGCCTTTAAGCGTATTTTCACTCAGAGAATCCATAAACGGTGTGACCTGCGTGTTGGTCTCAAAATCTCCCACCACCGACAAATCCGCAAACGACTCATTCATGATAACAATGATTGTCGGATTTTTCGCATCAGACTGCGAATATGAGCCGTCCGTTTCCTTGAAATTGCCTGCTATCTTGTCAACTGCTGCCTTGCTGTAGCCATCAGGTGCCTTCACAAAGCTGTCCCTTATGCCGAGCACAAAGTTCAGCAGATAGCCGTTTCTGTACGTGCCCTTTTTCTCCCAGGTCTCGGTGTTCAGTGACATGGAATTCATAATGACATACAGCACGCATATTATTGTGAGAAGAATCGAAATAATTCTCATATGGATAGCCGACTCGAACTGCACTTCTATGCGCCTTACCAGCATGATATACAAAACAGCCGCCAGAATCACATACAAAAACTTGTAGTCTATGACGAATTTGTATTTTGTCACGACAGAAAGTCCTGTTCCCGCTGACTTCAAATCCGCATACGTAAACTCATTGCCACGGAATTCATAGACAAAATAATCTATAAATCCAAACGCGAGTATGGCAATTGATGCTATGGTACATGTAAGCCTCGTGTTGTTTGTGATAAAAAGTATCACCAGATATATAGCGAGCGCCAGAACCACATTCACCACGCATACCATATCGGTGGTTTTCACAAAGTCCTCATCCGTCAGCAGCACATACTGCACCGAAAAAACAGATAGTATCGCTCCGATGACAAGCAATATCGCAGCCCAAAGCCACGACAGCTTCACCGGAAGCTCAAGCTTCACATTTACAAGTCCAAAATATACTGCCGCAAACAAAAGAATCACCCACCAGCTTGCCGATGTAAAGTAACCTACCAGCGCGGCCGCCACTGCTGCAATTCCAAAGTGTATGTTGTTTTGTTTTGTTATCTCAAATTTGATGCTCATTTCTGCCTCTTCATATTGCCTCTTAATATTGCTTCTTAATGTTGCTTCTTAATGCTTCCTCTTAATGTTGCCTCTTAATGCTTTCTCTTAGTGCTGCCTCTTAATGTTGCGACTTGATTTTAAATTATATTTCCTAATTAGCAAAGAAGTCCTCAATTTGACTGTATATAATGTGCATCAGATTTGTTCTTGCCTCAACGCTTGCCCACGCTATATGCGGTGTGATAATCAGCTTGTTTGAATCCTTTATCGCACGGAGCGGATTTTCCTCACTCATAGGCTCCTGCGCCAGCACATCAAGACCTGCCGCCGCCAGTTCTCCATCCATAAGCGCCTGTGCCAGATCCGCTTCATTCACTATAGGACCTCTGCCAAGATTTAAAAATATCGCAGATTTTTTCATCTTTTCAAACGCAGCCTTGTCCATCAGACCAAGTGTATCATCTGTGAGCGGTGCATGCACCGACACGATATCAGACGTGGCAAGCAGAGTATCAAAATCCACCCTCTCATAGCCCGGCTGCGAATTTCTTCCTGATGTAGAATAATAAACCACATGGCAGCCAAAAGCCTTTGCAATATCAGCCACGCGTCTTCCGATATTTCCAAGCCCCACGATGCCCCAGGTCATACCGCTAATCTGGTGAAACACATTAGAAAAATGCGTAAACGACGTATCACCCACATATTTCTCGCTCTTCACATAATCATCATAATATCTCAGTTTCTCAAGCAGGTAAAATAGCAGTGCAAACGTATGCTGCGCCACGGTCTCTGTAGAATACCCTGCGACATTTCTCCATTCAATGCCTCTTTTTGCCAGATATTCTTTATCCAGATTGTTTGTGCCTGTTGCAGTCACACATACAAGCTTTAAATTTTTTGCCTGTCCTATAGATTTCTCATTTACCTCAACCTTATTTAAAACAATCACATCAGCATCCCTTGTGCGCTCCGCTGCTTCCTCTGTTGTCGAAAAATCATATTTGACAACCTCTCCGAGCTTGTCATATTCGGAAAGGTCGATGTCGTCACCAATTGTTTTGGAATCTAAAAATACTATTTTCATGGTTTGTTTCCTCTGTGCTATATATTTATTCGATTTTATTTTTGGGGGTATGGACTTCGCACCTGCAGGCTGTGAGGGTGCGCCGGCATATGGTATATTCCTCAGAAATATATGAAGTCAGCCACAAAATGTATCCGGATAGTCTGTTTTATCAGTCTGCTTTTTATCGTCACCGAAGGTTAATGGAACTTTGTGGCAGTTCATATATTTCTTCGGAACACACCATATGCCAGCGGTAATGCAGGTTTTCGTGTGCGAAGTCGTATAAATAATTATCTATATTTATCAATGTATTTCATACATATAAATATACATATAAATGTACACATAAATATACACATAAATATACACATAAATATAC
>CDYK01022410.1_pt1 | contig 13503 bp, 9 predicted proteins | sample 554841 | NCBI WGS metagenome assembly CDYK01 (sample SAMEA3182102, study PRJEB8094) | gut metagenome | biome: human; feature: gut; material: Stool; isolation source: human stools | place: Canada | collected 2013-02-18
CTGGGCATGCTGCCCATGATCGAATCCAAGGCGCTGCAGAAGCGGGTGCGGGCGGTCTACCGCCGCATTGGCCTGCCCACCCGCACCACCTATAACAAGGAAAAGGTGCTGGCCGAGATGCTGCACGATAAAAAGGCCCAGGGCGGCCAGATCACGGTGATCAAGGTGCCGGGTCTGGGCTGCTGGCGGGCCGAGACCATCCCCGTGGAGGGGCTGCGCCCCCTGCTGGGTGTGGAGGAGTAAGCCATGAAAAACACCTTTGGCAGCGACCTTTCGCTGACCATTTTTGGCGAGAGCCACGGCAGGGCCATCGGCGCGGTGCTGGACGGCATAGCGGCGGGCGTGCCCGTGGAGGAAGCCTTTCTTGCTGCCTGCATGGACAAGCGCCGTGCCCGGGGCGACGGCCTTTCCACCCCCCGTGTGGAGGGAGATGCGGTGCAGTTTTTATCTGGCGTGGTCAACGGCCGCACCACCGGCACCGCCATTGCCCTGATGATCGAAAACCAGAACACCCGCAGCGGCGACTATGCCAAAACGGCTGACCTGCTGCGGCCCGGCCACGCGGATTACACTGCCTACGCCAAGTACCACGGCTATCAGGATGCCCGGGGCGGCGGTCACTTTTCGGGCCGCGTCACCGCCGCGCTGGTGGCGGGAGGCGCTTTGGTGCTGGGAGCCCTGAACCGGGCCGGGATCGAGATCGTGACTCACATCGGGCGGTGTGCCGGGATCAGCGATGCCCCCTTTGCGCTGGATGATCCCGCCGCGCTGGCGGCGCAGGCCGAGGCACTGCTGAACAAGTCCGAGGGCTTTGCCCTGCTGGACGGCAGTGTGGAGGAACCCATGAAAGCTGCCATCCGTGCCGCCGGTGCTGAGGGCGACAGTGTGGGCGGCGTGCTGGAGACCGCCATTCTGGGCCTGCCCGCAGGCGTGGGCGAGCCCTATTTCGACAGCGTGGAGAGCAAGCTCGCTCACCTGGCCTTCTCCATCCCGGCGGTCAAGGGCATCGAGTTCGGTTCTGGCTTCGGCTTTGCGGACCAGAAGGGCTCGGAGGCCAACGATGCCTTCCGGATGCAGGGGGAGCGCATCGTCACCGCCACCAACCACAATGCGGGCCTGAACGGCGGCATCTCCAACGGGATGCCCGTGGTGTTCCGCACGGCGGTCAAGCCTACCCCCAGCATCTACAAAACGCAGGACACGGTGGATTATATGGCAAAGAAGGACGCGGAGCTGTCCATTCAGGGCCGCCACGACCCCTGCATCGTGCCCCGGGCCGCCATTGTGCAGACCTGCGCCGCCGCGCTGGCCGTGGGCGACCTGCTCACCGCAAAATACGGCATGGCCTGGATGGAGGACCCCACCGGCTACCGCAAGGAGGTGCTGTAAATGGAATACGGACTCATCGGCGGGCGGCTGGGCCACTCCTACTCCAAGGTCATCCACGAGATGCTCTGCGGCTACCGGTACGACCTGTGCCCCCTGCCCACGGAAGAGGAAGTCCGGGCCTTTCTGACCCGGCGGCAGTTCAGGGCCATCAATGTCACCATCCCCTATAAGCTGGTGGTCATGGAGTACTGCTCCTACATCGACCCCCACGCCAAGGCCATCAACGCCGTGAACACCATCGTCAACAGGAACGGCCTGCTCTACGGCTACAACACCGATTACCCCGGCTTCTCCTATCTGTGCGATGCACACGGGGTGAAGTTCAAGGACAGGACCGTGCTCATTCTGGGCACCGGCGGCACCCACAACACCACCTGGGCCGTGGCCCATGACCGGGGCGCGAAACAGATCTATACCGTCAGCCGCCATCCCGACCCCGAAAAGGGAGAGCTGACTTATGCTCAGGCCCTGACCACCGGGGCGCAGATCATCATCAACACCACGCCGGTGGGCATGTACCCCAATGTGGGCGTGAGCGCCCTGGATATCACCTCCATGCCCGGGCTGGAAGCCGTGATCGATGTCATCTATAATCCCGATAAGACCGAGCTCATCCTCCGGGCCGAGGAGCTGGGGGTGCCCGTTGCCGTCGGCGGCCTGGAAATGCTGGTGGCGCAGGCAGTGTACGCGGCAGAATTTTTCCTCGACCGCAAGTTTGAGGATGCCGGTGCCGAGATCGCCCGTGTGACCAGCGAACTGCGGCGGGAACAGCTGAACATTGCCCTCATCGGGATGCCCTCCTCGGGCAAATCCACCCTGGGCCGCGCTCTGGCGGAACGGCTGGGCAAGCGGTTCGTGGATCTGGACGAGGAGATCGTCAAGGCCGACGGCCGGAGCATCCCGGACATCTTTGCCGCTGAGGGGGAGGCAGGCTTCCGGAAGCTGGAAGCCGTGCAGACCGCCCGCTTTGCCCGGGAGAACCGGCAGGTCATCTCCTGCGGCGGCGGCGTGGTCAAAGACCCGGCAAACCTCCGGGCGCTCCACGCCAACGGTATCGTGCTCTTTATCGACCGGCCGCTGGAAGATCTGCTGGTGGGCGGAGGAAGGCCCCTTTCCACCAGCCCTGAGGCCCTGAAAACCATGGAAGCCCAGCGCCGCCCGCTCTATCTGGCGGCAGCGGATGCTGTGATCCCCAACAAGACCACCCCTGCGGATGCCGTGACGGCGGCAATGGAGGCGCTGGATGAAATTTTTAGTCATTAACGGTCCCAACCTCAACCTGACCCAGTTCACGGAGCCGGGCATGGAGGGGCAGATCGATTTCAATACACTGCTGGATTATATCGAGGCGGGCTGTGTCCAGATGGATGTTCAGGTGGACTTTTTCCAGTCCAACCACGAGGGTGACCTCATCGATGAGATCCAGTCGGCGGCAGGCCGGGCCGATGGCATCATCCTCAACCCGGGCGGCTATGCCTATTACAGCGTGGCCATTCTGGAAGCGCTGCAGGTGTGCGGCGTGCCCGCCGTGGAAGTGATGCTGGCCGACCCCAGCGGCAAGGAGCCCTTCCGCAGCGTGGATGTGATCTCCTTTGGCTGTCAGGGCCGCTTTGCAGGCGAGGGGGTCAGCGGATATCTCCATGCCTGCGCTTACCTTGTGCAGCTGCTCCGGCTGGATGGCGGCGCGCAGACGCACCTGGTGCAGTAACAACCCTCTCAGTCTCGCATTCGCTCGCCAGCTCCCCCGAAGGGGGAGCCCTTGGCAAGTAGGGCAGGCTGTGCAGCAAAACTGAAAGCATAGAGACAAAACAGAAGGGAAAAGAAACAAGATGATCATTTCGACCAAAAAAGGCACCCCCAAGGAAGAGCTGGAAAAGATCGTAGACAAATTCGAGAAACAGGGCCTGGATGTGACCCTGATCACCGGCAAGGATTACAATGTGTTCGGTCTGGTGGGCGATACCACCAAGATCGATGAGCGCGACGTGCTGGCCAACCCCTGGATCGACAACGTCACCCGCGTGTCCGCTCCCTATAAGCGGGCCAACCGCCTGTTCCACCCCGCCGATTCCATCATCGACTGCGGCGGCGTGAAGATCGGCAGGGGCGAGAAGATCGCCGTGATGGCAGGCCCCTGCAGCATCGAGGGCGAGGAGCAGGCACTGCGCATTGCCAACGGCGTAAAGGCGGGCGGTGCAAGCCTGTTCCGCGGCGGCGCTTATAAGCCCCGCACTTCTCCCTACTCCTTCCAGGGTCTGGAGACCGAGGGCATCCTCGATATGGTCAAGGCACGGGAGGCCACCGGAATGCCCATCGTGTCCGAGCTGATGAGCGAGGACCGGATCCCGGAGTTTGAGGAATATGTGGACGTGGTGCAGATCGGTGCCCGCAACATGCAGAATTTCCAGCTGCTCAAGGCCGTGGGCAAGATGCACAAGCCTGTTCTGCTCAAGCGCGGCCTGTGCAACACCATCGAGGAGTGGATCATGTCCGCAGAATATATCATGGCCGGCGGCAACGAGCAGGTCATTCTCTGTGAGCGGGGCATCCGCACCTTTGAGAAGTACACCCGCAACACCCTCGACCTCTCCGCTGTGCCTATCATCCACGAAAAGACCCATCTGCCCATCATCGTGGACCCCAGCCACGCCACCGGCAAGGCCAATCTGGTTGAGCCGATGATGATCGCCGCTGTGGCCGCCGGTGCCGACGGTCTGGAGGTGGAAGTCCACTATGATCCCCGCCACGCATGGAGCGATGGCGCACAGTGCCTGACCCCGGATGCCTTTGCACAGGCCATGGCAAAGTGCCGTCAGGTCGCATGGGCCATTGGCCGGGATATGTAAAGATGGATGTGGTGGTAAAACGCGCCCGCGCAGTGGCGGGCAGGATCGCCGCACCGCCCAGCAAAAGCATGGCTCACCGGGCGGTGCTCTGCGCGGCGCTGGCAAAGGGAACCTCCCATCTCCATCATCTTGCTTTCAGCAAGGATATCTCCGCCACGCTGGGCGCGGCGGGCCGACTGTGCGCCCGTGTCACCACCGGTGAAAACGACGCGGTGGTGGAGGGGCTGGGCCGCTTTCTGCCGGTTGATGCCCCCGTGGACTGCTGTGAGAGCGGCAGTACCCTGCGCTTCCTCATCCCACTGGCCAGCCTGACCGGGCAGGAAGTGACTTTTACAGGCCGTGGGCGGCTGATGGAGCGGCCCCAGTCGGTCTACAAAACGCTGTATCAGCAGCAGGGCCTGCGTTTTGAGCAGGGCGCGGACCGCCTGACTGTGGAAGGTGCCCTGACCCCGGGCGAGTACGAGCTGGCGGGCAACGTGTCCAGCCAGTTCATCAGCGGGCTGCTGTTTGCCCTGCCCCTGCTGGGCGGCACCAGCACCCTGCACCTCATCCCGCCTGTGGAGAGCCGGAGCTACATCGATATGACCCGCGCGGTGCAGCACGCCTTTGGCGTGGAGAGCCGCTGGCTGGATGAAAACACGCTGGAAATTCCCGGCGGGCAGCACTATCTTCCCGGTGATTACACCGTGGAGGGCGATTACAGCCAGGCGGCTTTTCCTGCCGTGCTGGGCGCTGTGACCGGCGGTGTGGCCATCACCGGCCTGTCTGAGGGGACCTTGCAGGGCGATGCCGCCATTCTGGAGATCCTCCGGCGGTGCGGCGCAAGATTCACCCGCACCGGGCAGGGCGTGGTGTTTGAAAAGGCCCCGCTCCACGGAACGGACATCGACCTTGCCGACTGCCCCGACCTGGGTCCCGTGCTGATGGTGCTGGGCCTGCTGTGTGAGGGAACCACGGTCATCCGCAACGCCGAGCGTCTCCGCATCAAGGAGAGTGACCGCATCGAGGCCATGGAGACCGAGCTGCGGGCCTGCGGCGGGCAGCTGGAGAGCGAGGGCGGCACCATTACCATCCATGGCTGTGCCGGCGCGCTCCATGCCCCGGAGCAGCCGCTTTCCGGCCACAACGACCACCGCGTGGTGATGAGCCTTGCAGTGCTGGCGCTGGCCGCCGGGCTGGCCCTGCCCATCAGCGGGGCCGAGGCCATTGCCAAGAGCTGGCCGGATTTTCTGGAAGCCATCAAGCCTTTGGGCGCGGAGGTGGAACATGTTGGATAAATCAAAGCGTTATCTCATTGTGGGCCTGGGCCTGCTGGGCGGCAAGTACGCCTTGGAGCTGAGCAGGGCCGGGTTCCATGTGGACGGCATCAACCGCAGCGAGGGCCATCTGCAGTATGCCCTCGACCACGGCTATATCGCCAGCGGCAAGACCCACGATTTTGAGGATCTGGTGCGTCAGGCCGATCATATCATCTTTGGCTTGTACCCCACGGCCCTGATCGAGTGGTTCCGGACCTACGGCCACCTGCTGAAGGAGGGCTGCATCTTTACCGATGTGTCAGGCGTAAAGACCGGTCTGGTGGAGCCCATTCAGGCCATGTGCAGGCCGGGCGTGGAGTTCATTGCCAGCCACCCCATGGCGGGCCGTGAGACCTCCAGCGTGGAGCACGCTGCCGAGGTGAATTTTGCCCCGGCCAACTTCATTGTGACCCCCACGGAAAAGAACACCCCGGAGGCCGTTCAGTGGGCCAGGGAGCTGGCCGAGGTGCTGGGCTTCAAGCATATCTGCACCCTGACCGTGCAGGAGCATGACAGGATGATCGGCTATGTCAGCCAGCTCTGCCATGCCATCGCCGTCAGCCTGATGTGCGCCAACGACAATACCTCGCTGTGCGAGTACACCGGCGATTCTTTCCGGGACCTGACCCGCATTGCACGCATCAACGATAAGATGTGGGCGGAGCTGTTCCTCTGGAACAAGGAAAACCTCATCTCCGAGATCGACCAGTTCAGCGGGGCGCTGAACGAGATGCGCAACGCCCTTGTGGCCGATGACCGGGAAAAGCTGGAGGAGATGTTCCGCCTGTCCACCCAGCGCCGCGCGGCGTTTGATAAGAAAGCACCGTAACCTTTTCAGCACACAGCACTGCTGTTTTTTCTGGCTCCCCTGCTGGGGAGCTGGAATCGAGACTGAGAGGTTTGGCACAACACGAAAAAATGAGGTGTACCGAATGCCCAAACAGGAAGGCCAGAAATCCAAGCTGCTGGCGCTATTGCGCATTTTTGAGCAGCAGACCGATGAAAACCACCTGCTGAACGTGCCGCAGCTGGTGGAGCTGCTGGAGGCGCAGGGCATCCGCTGCGAGCGCAAGAGCGTGTACAGCGATATTGAGGCACTGGGTGCGCTGGGCTATGACATCAAGCTGCGCCGGGGACGGGGCGGCGGGTATTTCCTTGCCAGCCGCACCTTTGATCTGGCGGAGCTCAAGCTGCTGGTGGATGCCGTGCAGGCAAGCCGGGTGGTATCCGGCACCACGAGCAGGCGGCTGATCCACAAGCTGGAAAAGCTCTGCTCCAACTACGAGGGCAGCCAGCTGCAGCGTCAGGTCTATGTGGAGGGCCGCCCCAAGACCGACAGCAAGAGCCTGCTGTACAGCATCGATGCCCTGCACGAGGCCATCAACAACGGTAAAATGGTGGAGTTCCTCTACAGAAAAGCCGACAGCCGCGAGAAAGAGAAAAGGACCGTCAGCCCGTGGCAGCTGGCCTGGGAGAACGGGTGCTACTACCTCATTGCCTTTGCCGACGAAAAGGGCATCCGCCATTACCGGGTGGACAAGATGAGCGGGGTCCGGGTGCTGGATGCGCCCCGGCGGGGTCAGGAGCAGTTTGCGGATCTTGACCTGCCTGCCTATCTGCGCAAGCACTTTGGAATGTACGGCGGGCCGGAGCATCGCGTTACCCTGCGGTGCACCGCGGATCTGGAAGGTGCCATGCGGGAGCGCTTTGGCGCAACGCCCATGTTCCTGCCCGAAGAGAATGGCTGCTTCCATTTTGATGTCCCCATCTGCGTCAGTGACCAGTTCTATGGCTGGGTCTGCGGCTTTGGCGGCAAGATAGAAGTGGTTGCCCCGCCCGAAGTGCGGCAGGGGCTGTTCGACCTGAGCAGCAGAATCGCACAGGCGAATCAGTAAAAATAATATGCACAAAAAGGTGCTGCCCCGCAGGTCGATCTGACGGGGCAGCACCTTTTATTGTGTGTATAACTTGCTTTTAATTATTCCAGTACGTCCTGATATCCTTCAAGCTCTTTCTGAAGGCGTATCAGTCCACTGCTGATACCGTCATATCGGCGGAAAACATCCTCATATTGCTGAGCAGTTTCTTTGTCCAGCGAATCTTCAAATTTAAGATAATGCCCGGTAACAGTCTGCCAGAAGTCATATTTGATTAAATCCGGTTGCGATTCAAACTGAACATCAAGAACCGTATCCCTCCGGGCAACGATTCTGCCAGGGCCATACTTGAGATTTGCCACAGCAGTGCCGGGCACAAAGACTGCGTCATAGTGCTGTACTGCCTGATCCAGCAGAGCATACTCTTCTTCCGCTTTCTGATATTCTTCTTGCAGTGCCAGTGCCTTGTTCAAACGTTCCTGATATAGTTTTTTATCTTTGAACGTGAATTTTCTAAAGGACAAATCTCTGTCCAGATCATAGGTCTTATTGCAGTAAATAATATCGTAAGCGAGGATATGATAGCTTTTATCTACTGTTATACTTTTCTCTGACGGGGGTATTTTTCCATAATGCTTTTCATCTTCAAACCGTTCTCTTAATGTGTACCGGCTTTCATCCGTCTCCAGCAGAGCAGGGCATTTCTGAATTTCGGTAACCAGTTCATTACACATCCGGTAATATTCCCGTAGCTTGATCTGGTCGCCACTGCCCCAGTCACCATAATATTCTACATCATCAGCAAAGCGTTTGGCTTCCGTTGCTTTGTACATATAGTATTTATCCGGTTCATAGAGAAACAGATATCCGGCAACGGAACGAGCCGTCTGTTTATAGCTGTAATAGTTCGGAAAATATTTCAGCCGCAGTTTTTCACTGTCCTCAAGAAATGCTGCGATTTTTTCTTCTCGCTTTTCCAAATCACCGCAGTCATCCTGAAACAAATTCTGGAAGAGTTGCTTGACCGCATCAGCAGATTCGCAACTGTTTTTCTCGGCGATTTTCACCAGCCCTCTGAACGGTTGCATCCGGCCATCAATGATCACACCAACAACATCTTTACTCACAATTGTTTTCAGGCCGTTTGTAAATTCTTTTCCGCTTTTCTTGAGAGCATCTGCCATCACTGCATGAAACTGAGCTGCTGCCCACCATTTGAATGTTTCATTGTGCTCCGGGTTATTCAGCTCTTCAAAACGGTCAATATAGTTTGCGAAAATCTGGTGCAGGTTTTTGGTATTCATCAGAAACTCCTTTCTCCGTTTTATTCCTCCGGCTCCTTCAATTCCAGATCACTGGGCAGGATCAGATCCAGGACAGCGGCGGGCTCGGCCACAAGGCGGCGGCTCTGGTGGAAGATGGCCTTTTCCAGTGTGTTGCGGGCAAGGCGGCCATTGCCGGCGGTGCGGGCATCGGCCGCCTGCCAGCGGGCATAATAGCCCAGCAGGGGTTCGGTGCAGGCTTCGGCCAGGGTGTAGCCCTTGTTTTTGGCAAGGACCTGGGTGATCTGCAGCAGCTCCACGGCGGTGTAGTCCGGGAACTCGATCCGGTTGGGAAAGCGGCTGGCAAGGCCGCTGTTGGCGGTGAGGAAGGTCTCCATCTCCCTGGTGTAACCCGCCAGAATGACCACCAGCTCATCCCGGTGATCCTCCATCCCCTTTACCAGCGTGTCGATGGCTTCCAGCCCGAAGCTGTCCTGCTCGCCGCGGTAGAGGCTGTATGCCTCGTCAATGAAGAGCACACCACCCAGCGCGCTCTCGATGACGCTGTTGGTCAGGGGAGCGGTGTGGCCGGTGTAGCGGCCTACCAGGTCGGCACGGGTCACCTCCACCAGCTGCCCGCCCTTGAGGGCACCGATGGCTTTCAGATACCGTGCCACCAGCCGGGCAATGGTGGTCTTGCCGGTGCCGGGGTTGCCCGTGAAGATCATGTGCATCGAAAGGCTGGCAGTTTTGAGCCCGGCGGCGGCGCGGCGCTGCTGCACCTGCAGGTTGTCGGCCAGACCGAACACATATTCCTTGACCGGGGCAAGGCCCACCAGCTCGTTGATCTCGGCGCGGATGGCATCCAGCGCGCCGGTGTAGGCGGCAGGCAGCAGGTCAAAGAGCGGTTCCTCCGGGCCATCGTTCAGCCGGAACAGCAGCCCTTCCGGACGAGCGGTCAGGGCCGCCGTGCCGGACAGGGTCTTGTCTGTGCGCAGGCAGTATTCACTCAGGGCACGGAAGATGCGGTCACAGCATTCGGCCAGCCCGGCGGCACCCTTCTGCGCGGTGCACTGGGCCGCGACATAGTCCCGCACGTCGGCCCCGGCGGAAAGGGTCAGCCCCAGCCGGGTGCGGATCTTCTGGGCCAGCGCGTTGAGCTGCTGTGCGGCAAGGGCGGCCAGATCCTCCCGGGTGTAGGAGGCCGTCTCGCAGACATCCCCCAGTGCCGATACCAGCGCCGCACCGAATTTGTCAGCCAGTGCCTCCCGGCCCTTGTGGGAGTAGAAGATGAGGTATTTGCCGCAGGGGTCGATGCGGCTGACGGCTCCCGGGGCCAGCGCTGTGCCTGCATCCACAAGGATACCCTCTTTGTTCACGAGATACCGGCTGGACAGGGGGGCACTGCCCTTGACGGCCAGATCAGACAGGGTCTTCAGAAAGCCGGGATAGCAGCTCTCATAGTGCTCAAAGGCAAGGATCTCTCCGGGTGCGTGCAGGGCAGCGTAGAGGTCCTGCAGGAAGAGCTTCTCGGCTCCGGAATTGGGGTAAAGGGCCAGATCCAGCGTGGCGATCCTGTCGCTCTGCAAAAGGCCCCGGGCCGCCATGCAGCGGGCAGTTTCTTCCAGCGCAAAATGCCTGCCTGTGCCTGCCCCGCCTGTGAGCAGGATGACGTTGCGGGCGGCGGGGGCTTCGGTGCCCAGCACAAAGGGGCGGCGCATGGCCCGCACCACGCTGTCCACAAAAGCATCCTGCCCCAGCACCGTCTGCTTGACCTCGGCGGCAAGGCCTTCAAAGCTGCCCAGGTGCTCCGGCTTCACGTCGGTGGTGCCCCTGGCCAGCAGGCCTTCGTCCTCCATGTCCCGCAGCATCTGGCGGCTGCTTTCCAGCGCGGCGGCGGTGGCATCGCCCTGGGTTTTGAGCTGGGCGTTTTGCTGCTTCAACAGCTCGTCCAGCCGTTTCTGCTGTTCCAGAAGCGCCGCGTTCAGGTCAGGCAGGGCGGCGCTGCCGCCTGTTTTGGGGGCAGAAGTGCCGGGGGCGGCCTTGAATCTGCCCCCTGGGCCGAACACGCCGTTCATCAGACTTTCCCAATCATCGGTGTATGCCATAAAACTTCCCTCCGTGCAGTGTTTTTTCTTTCAGTATAGTGGAGTTGGAAGTGTTTTGCAAGGAAAGGGTTGAAATAAAGGACAAAGTTCGTTACACTATTGTCAAACGAAAGGATGAATTGCCATGGAGCCAAGAACACCTGCTGAATGGAAGACGCTGTTTGAGAGCGAAGCCTTTGCCCGCCAGACGGAATACTACGGCCCGCTGGGGGTGGAGTATACCCCCGCCGGGACACACCTGCGCCTGTGGGCTCCCACGGCAAAACAGGCAGCAGTGAACCTGTACCGCCGGGGCACCGGCGGGGCCTGTGTGGGCACCTTGCCCCTGCAGCAGCAGGACAAGGGTGTGTGGAGCATCTATCTGCCCGGCGACCAGCACGGAAAATACTACGATTTCACCCTTACCACCCCGTTTGGTACCTGCAATGCAGCGGACCCCTACGCCCGCTCGGCAGGGGTGAACGGGGTGCGCAGCATGATCTTTGACCCGGCCCGGGTAGACCCGCAGGGCTGGGAGCGGGATGTGCGGCCGGTGATCCCACCGGCCCGGCGCAGCGTTTGGGAGGTCAGCGTCCGGGATTTCTCGCAGGACCCGGCCAGCGGTGTGCACACGGCCTGGCGGGGCAAATTTCTGGCCTTTACCCAGCAGGGCACGACCCTGAGCAGCGACGGCATCCACCCTACCTGCCTGAATTACCTCAAGCGGCTGGGGGTGAGCTATGTCCAGCTCATGCCAATCTTCGATTTTGGCAGCGTGGATGAGAGCCGCCCCCTGACCCGGCAGTATAACTGGGGCTACGACCCCACCAACTTCAATGTGCCCGAGGGCAGCTACTCCACCGACCCCACCCGGGGTGAGGTGCGGGTGCGGGAGTGCAAGCAGATGATCGCGGCCCTCCATGCGGCGGGCATCGGCGTTGTAATGGACGTGGTGTATAACCACATGTATCGTTCCGATAATGTGCTGAACCGGGCGGTGCCCCTCTACTACTTCCGCCAGAACGACGACGGTTCCCTCTCCAACGGCAGCGGCTGCGGCAACGAGTTTGCCTCCGAGCGGCCCATGGCCCGGCGCTATCTCATTGATTCGGTGCTCTACTGGGCACGGGAATATCACATCGACGGCTTCCGGTTTGACCTGATGGGCCTGTATGACGTGGAGACCATGAACCTCCTCCGGGCTGAACTGGACAAGCTGCCCGGCGGGCGGGATATTCTGATGTACGGTGAGCCGTGGCAGGGCGGCTGCAGCGCCCTGCACCGGTACGAGGCCAACAAGAACAACCTGAATATGCTGAACGAGCGCATCGGCATCTTTTGCGACAACACCCGGGATGCCATCAAGGGCGGCTGCTTCGATGCCCGGGAGCCGGGCTATGTGGAGGGCAAGCCCGGGAGTTTCTGGGATATCGGTGCTTCGGTGGCGGCGTGGTGCCGCAGTGAGAAGCTGCCGCCCCACGCCCCGGGGCAGATCATCAGCTACGTTTCGGCCCACGACAACTTCACCCTGTGGGATAAGCTCCTGATGGTGCGCTACGCCCTCCCGGAGTTTGCCGCTGTGGACAAGACCGCCCTGGCCCAGAACCGGCTGGCAGCGGGCATCTACCTGACCAGCATGGGCCTGCCTTTCTGGCAGGCGGGCGAGGAGTTTGCCCGCACCAAGAAGGGGCAGGGCAACAGCTACCGCTCCAGCCCGGCCCTCAACCGGCTGGACTGGCACCGGGCCGAACAGTTCCACAGCCTTGTGGATTACTACCGCGGGCTCATTGGTCTGCGGGCGGCGTTCCCCCGGCTGGGCGCGCTGGACAAGGCCAGCCCTGCCGCCATCGAGTTCTTCCCGCTGGAACAGCCTCTTGTGGGCTGGCGGCTCCCCGCCCAGTGGGGCGACGGCGCAGCGTGGAGCGCCCTGTGCGTCTACTATAACCCCACCGAGACGGCGCAGGTCGTCACCCTGCCCGGCGGCAGCTGGAAGCTGCTGAGCGACGGCATCTCCTCCAGCCTGTGGCGGGGCAGCAGCCGCATCTGCACCGGCCAGACCGTCCTCCTGCCCCTGAGCGCCACCGTGTTCGGGCAGGTATAAAAATACGGTCTGCCGTTGCTTGACAAACCGTTAAAAATTGACTATACTACAAATAGAAAAGGCGCTGGCCCGCAAACGACTAGCTCCTTACCTGGTGATCAAGAAAAATGACCGTTCAAGTTGGGGAACTGTGAGGCGGTCATTTTTTCTTGCGTTTTTTATCGCTTGTATTGAAAATCCCCTGACCAGTTCACGCCGGTCAGGGGATTTTTGATTTATGGATCAGGAAAAAGATTGGGGAGAATCAGGAGTTTTTCTGTGCCTGCTGGGTCTGGGCGTTCTTTTCGCCCAGGGTCAGGCTGACGGTCTGCATCTGGCCTTCCCGGGCCACGGTGATGGAAAGGGAATCACCGGCAGCGTGCTGCTGGATCAGGGTGCCAAGGTCGTCCTTCTGGGCGATCTCGGTGCCGTCGATGCTTACGATGCGGTCACCGGTCTTCAGACCGGCCTTGTCGGCGGGGCCGCCCTGCACAACATCCACAACGTAAACGCCGTAGGCAGTGACGTTGAGCTGTGCGGCGGTCTGGGCATCGGTCACAGCCAGATAGGTGATGCCCATGTAGGGGCGGCCGGAGACATAGCCGTTCTCCAGCAGATCCTGTGCCACCTTGATGGCATCGTTGATGGGGATGGCAAAGCCCAG
>CDYK01016636.1_pt1 | contig 13329 bp, 10 predicted proteins | sample 554841 | NCBI WGS metagenome assembly CDYK01 (sample SAMEA3182102, study PRJEB8094) | gut metagenome | biome: human; feature: gut; material: Stool; isolation source: human stools | place: Canada | collected 2013-02-18
ACAAACAAACCGCACCATATAACACCATAAAACATCAGCGCGACAAACAAATTTTCATTGTTTATCGCGCTGTAATTTAATAATTTAGCTTACTTATAAGCCGTCAATACTCGTCCTCATTGAAGAAGAAATCATCTTTACTGGGATAGTCAGGCCAAATGTCTTCAATACTTTCGAAAATTTCTTCATCATCCTCTATATCCTGAAGATTTTCGATAACTTCCATAGGCGCTCCCGAACGAATTGCGTAATCGATTAATTCATCTTTAGATGCAGGCCATGGTGCATCTTCCAATTTTGAAGCAAGTTCCAGTGTCCAATACATAGCTATATAGTTTTTTTAGCGTTCCCATAAAATTTTCGCAAAAGTAAGTTTTTTTTGGTAATATACAAGTATAAAACAACTAAATTAATAGTAGCCCCCAATTTTAGATTTGCGATTTCCACCTCTAATCTCCCCTGCTTCTCCTGACAGAGCCGGTTAGCGGGTGATTTATAATCTAGTTTTACAACGATAGAAGGGTTTATAAAGTTACATTTTCAAGGGTTCGATATGGATAGTCGCATCGATCTTCAATTCTGTTTTTATCTGCATTTCGATAAGGGTAGCTTTTCTATGAGCTTCCTCCACGGTCTCTTCCCCGGGCACTTGGATATGAAAAGTGAATTCGATATGGTCCCCATAATGATGAATGTGGTAATGATGCGGATAAGCCACATTTCCCATTTCAGCTTTCACGATCTGTTCTACTTTCCCGATCACTTCTTCCGAAGGTTCTTCTCCTAAAATTTTATTTACTGCTTCGCGAATAATCCCATAGGCGGCATAGAATAACATGAAAGATATCAACATACCCAATACACTGTCGATCCACCAGAAATAGGGGCTGAGAAAAAGTCCGGCCAAAACCATCAGTGACGATAAAGCATCGCTCCGGTGATGCCATCCGTCCGCTTTTACAGCAGCGTTACCGGTTTTACGGGCGATATAAAAAGCATAGCGGGCCAATCCTTCTTTTAAGACAATCGAAGCAACCGTAGCCAGATAAGCCAACCAACCGAAATCAGCCGCCTCATGTCCCCTCAATTTTGCGATAGCGTCTTTCATAAACTCTACTCCGATCAAAGCCAACAGAATAGCGATAATCAATGCAGAGATTTGTTCCCAGCGGCCGTGTCCGAACGGATGCTCCTTATCCGGTTTCTTCGAGGATAATTTAATTCCAAGAATTACGACCAAAGAAGTCAGGGAATCCGAAAGGGTATGCCAGGCATCGGCAATCAAAGCAAGCGAGGCCGATGCAATACCGGCATAATATTTTAAAACAAACAAGAGTAGATTCAGAATAACGGAAACGAGTCCTTCCCGATACCCCAATTTTGAATGTTGATCCATATGATTCTATTATTCGTCGGAAAAATGTTGAAGCACCCTTCTGTAAGTGTTGAATATCTTTGCTTTCGAAACAAACCCGATATATCTTCCTTCCTCGATCACAGGTAAATTCCAGGCTCCTGTATCTTCAAATTTTTTCATAACCAGGTCCATCGAATCCGTCACATCGACAATCGTAGGTGGAGTTGTCATAAAGTCGCGGACAAAGGTGACATTGTACAAATCCTGATTGAACATGATCTTACGGATATCGTCCAGCAATACAATCCCCAGCAATGCTTCGTTTTCATCGATCACCGGGAAAATATTTCTACTGGAACGGGAGACTTTTTTCACCAGATCCCCCAAAGTAGCCTCTATGGATATCGTCTGTAAGTCGGTCTCGATGACTTTATTCAGCTTCATCAAAGTCAGCACGGCTTTATCTTTATTATGGGTAATCAGATCTCCTTTCATAGCCAGCCGACGTGCATAAATAGAGTAAGGCTCCATGCCCCGCCCCGTTAAATGGGCCGTCACCGAGGTTATCATCAAGGGCACCAGCAAACTATAGCCACTGGTAATCTCAGCGATCAGGAACATAGCTGTCAACGGAGAATTCATGACACCCGACATCACCCCGGCCATACCTGCCAATACAAAATAACTGACAGGAACCGTGATCACTCCGGTCATATTGATCAGGTAAGCAATCAGGAATCCGGTAACTCCCCCAGTGAACAAACTGGGAGCGAAAACACCTCCAACTCCCCCACTACCGTTGGTGAAAGCTGTAGCTACTACTTTGATAAATACCAAACCGATCACATACAAAACAACGACGAACGCATAGTTCCGAAAATCGAAAAAATAGGTATTGTTCAACAACGCATCTGCATTATCGGTCAGCAAAGCTTCCAAAGAAGAGTAACCTTCACCATAGAGAGGCGGAAAAATATAAATCAGCAAACCTAATAATGCTCCTCCTACCAAAATTCTTTTGAATTGGTTCTTTATCCCGGTAATAAATTTCTCGATTCGGATATTCGTCCGGATAAAATATACAGAAACCAATCCACACAATATCCCCAGAATAATATAATACGGCACATTAGCCAAGGCAAAATGTTCGTGTACGGCGAATTCGAGGACCACCCCTTCGCCCATCAGAAAATATACAATAACGTAAGATGAAATGGCAGCAATCATCAAAGGCACCAAGGAAGCCATCGTCAGATCCAGCATCAGTACCTCCAGGGTAAATACGATACCGGCAATCGGAGCTTTGAAAATTCCGGCGATAGCCCCGGCTGCCCCACACCCGATCATCAAGGTCATCACCTTGTAGTTCATGTGGAAAAAACGGGCCATATTCGAACCGATGGAAGCACCGGTCAGTACAATCGTCGCTTCCGTTCCCACCGATCCTCCAAAGCCAATCGTAATTGTACTGGCAATCATAGAGGAGTAGTTATTATGAGGTTTGATCATACTATTACGCCGGGAAATCGCATATAATACCTTTGTCACTCCATGACTGATATCTTCTCTCACAAAATAACGAACAAACAGGGAGGTCAACCAAATCCCTATAAAAGGAAGAATAAAAAACAACAAACTTCCGCTATCTATCTGCAAACGCTCGGTCAGAAACTGGTGGGTATAATGGACGGAATTTTTCAGGAATACCCCGGCCAGTCCGGTGATAATACCTACCAGAAGACTCAGGATGACGATAAAATTCCTTTCTTTGATATGGCGTACCCGCCAACTCAAAAAACTCACATACCAGTTATTCCACCACGACATAATTCAAGTACTAATACCAATACAGATAGCCTGTATCAGCGATTATTTTTTCCGAATACTTTTCAAGGATCCGAACTGCGGATAAAATTCCAGCATCAACCCTTCGCTACTAATCACATCCACAGGAAATTTCTTAATTTCTCCCAATTGAGGAACAATAGCAGGATAACTCATTATTTCTTCTTTCCCTTTCAGTAACTTCAACGTAGCTGTAGCAGGTACCCTATAATAAACAGCAGCCGCTTCACCTCCTCCACTCACCGGTGACGAAGCCGGAACCACAGCCTCTTCAATCTTCAGAAAATAAGCCTGAGCGGCAACATTTTTCGTATCTGTCACTCCGTTTTGTTCAGAAAACCGGAAAGCGACAACCGGTTCGTTAGCCTTTTCCGGAATACACTGGAATACCCGTTTTACCTTGACAGTTTCTCTTTTACCTAAGAAAAGACTCAGGTAGTTTTTTTCCATCCGATCGAATTCTTTCAATATGATCTCTAAAGATTTTCCATCAGGAACATTATTTTCGGCTCCCAATAATTTTACTCTTTCCGAGCGAATCCGGAAAATCTCACTTACTGCTTCTTTTACATTGTCAGCATCGGTCTTAACAGCATAATGTACGATCGGATCCCAAATTCTCTTCATCTCACCGTCCACCTCCTGATAAGTATAATTGGTATCCAACACTTCTTTCAGCTGATTATAAGTATTCAGTTTCATGATATCGATCCTCTCTTCGTCCCCCAAGGCCTCGGCGATATACTTCATCTCTTTTTTTTCATTGAAAACTTCCCCTTTACCGGCAGCGATACCTGCCAGAAAACCTTCAGCACTAAGGCTCAGTGTCACCGGCCAATAATCCCCGTTGGCAGAAACAGAATACACCGCCTTTTCATCCGGAATATACTGTGGAAGAACATTTATTTTTTTTATGGCCCATTTTTCGGAGACTTGTGTCGCTTCAGGACGGATTCCCAATTCTTTCTCGGCATAATTCTGATAGGGTCCGGGAACAAAACGTTCGCATTCCAAGATGACCTCTACTTCATAGGCTACTTTAGGTAAAGTATAATTTACGTTCACTAACGTAGTCAGTTCTTTCTTTTTTTGAGCTGCGGCAGCCAGACAAACCACCAACATTAACGATACAATAAAAACTCTTTTCATAGTAATTGTTATTATTTTTCTAATCTTTTCCAGGCCTCTCCCATTCTCTCGGCTATCATTCCGGCACAACATCCTCTCCGGCCTTCTTTTTCCGCGACACAATCACCGGCCAGCCCATGGGCAAAAACTCCTATCCGGAGCAAATCCAACAAATTCAATTTATTGGCAGCCAAAGCCAGCAGCACTCCTGTTAAAACATCCCCCGCCCCGCCTTTAGCCATTCCCGGATTACCACTCATATTGAAGAAAAGCCGGCGATCCGGAGTAGCGATAACGGAATGAGCTCCTTTCAACACGATATGCACCCGATATTGATTTGCAAAAATGCTTAATTTATTTAATCTCTCAAAATCATTTACACTTTTTCCTGCTAATCTTTCAAATTCTTTCATATGCGGAGTAAGAATACAGCCTTCATGGAGTAAATCCAATAACTCCCGGTGTTCCGCTATAATATTCAGCGCATCTGCATCCAGAATCGTCGTCCCTCTCCAGGTACGTAATAATTTTTCCAATCCACCGACAGTCTCCGGTCCTTGCCCTATAGCAGGTCCGACAGCAATCGCATCGTAATCTCTCAGTTTACAGACAGCAGAAAACCGTTCGGCCGATTCATCCGGATCAGGAATCGCTTCCGGCACAGTCGTCTGTATCACCTCGATTCCTTTACCCGGAATATGACAGTACAACAAACCGATACCCGAGCGTACAGCCGCTTTAGCCCCCAAAACAGCCGCCCCCATCATCCCATAACTGCCAGCGATCAACAGTCCTTTCCCATTAGTACCTTTATGAGCAAAAACCGGCGAAGGAGGTAAAATCGCTTTTACCGTATCTTCTGTCGTATAAAACCAATCGGTCGGTTGCCGAGCGATGATTTCAGGATGTAAGCCGATATCCAGCACTTCCCACCGGCCGACATATTTTTCATTCTCCGCCAGCATAAAGGCTAACTTCGGGAACTGAAAAGTGAAGGTATACTCTGCACAAACAATGGTTTCGGGATCGTTCCAGGTATTATCCTCCCCTGCCAACCCGGAAGGAATATCGACAGCCACCACCCGGTTAACAGAAGCATTCATTTGCTTGATAATCCGGGCTGCCAAACCGGTTACCGGACGATTCAGCCCCGATCCGAAAATAGCATCGATCACGATTTCTCCCTTCTGTAACACCAAATCATCGGCCTGCTTTAATTCTTCCACCTTTCCCCTGGTCAACCAACGCCGATAATTCGCCTCACAATCGGGGCTTCTATCCTGGGTCCCGGCAATCCGGAATACTCTGACCGGCACTCCCCGCCGATTCAATAATCTGGCAATCGCATATCCATCGCCACCATTATTCCCATTCCCGGCAATCACGACCACTCCTGCAACTTCAGTGAAAATTTTCAAAAAACGATCTGTCCAAATCCCGGCAGCCCGTTCCATCAAATCCAAAGAGCTTACCGGCTCATGCTCAATTGTATATTTATCAATCGCAGCCAGCTGAGCCGTTCGAAAAACTTTATTTAACTTTTCCATAACATTAACTCAATCGTTTTAAAGACGAAAAATACGGAAATATTCTTACATTTGCGACCGAAGTGGATTAATATTAACTTAAATACATTATCTATGTCTAAAAATCATCCTAAGGGGTTGCTTACTGCAGCTCTGAGTAATATGGGAGAACGCTTCGGCTACTATATCATGAATGCCGTATTGGTGTTGTTCCTGTGTTCTAAATTTGGTTTAAGCGAAGCCGCCAGTGGTACTATTTACTCATTCTTTTATGCTGGCATATATATTTTAAGTCTTGTCGGAGGTCTGATTGCTGACCGCACTCAAAATTACAAAGGAACTATTAAAACAGGTCTTGTTGTAATGGCCACCGGATACATTATTCTTTCCATTCCAATTCTTGCTACGGCAGCCAACACCACCTGGTTGCTGACCCTTACCTGTTTTGCACTTTTCCTGATTGCATTCGGAAACGGTTTGTTCAAAGGAAATCTGCAGGCAATTGTCGGCCAGATGTATGATAATTTCGAAGCCGAAGCTGCCAAGAAAGGCCCGGAGGCCCTCAAAATCGCAAAAGACAAACGGGACTCCGGATTCCAGATTTTTTATGTATTTATTAATGTGGGTGGATTGATCGCTCCATTCATTGCACCGGTATTACGCCAGTGGTGGTTGGGTGTAAACGGTTTCACTTACAATGCACAACTTCCGGCACTTTGCCATGAATATATCAACAACGCCGCTGCCATGGCTCCCGAAGCATTGGCGAACTTGCAACAATTAATAACTTCAGCCGGAGGTTCCATTGTTGACTTGACCGTTTCTTGCGCTCAATATTTACAGATTTTCAATGAAGGTATCCACTATTCATTCATTGCATCTGTTGCCGCGATGCTGATTTCTCTCATTATTTTCTTCGTCTCTCAAAAAACATTTCCTACTCCTGCAAAGAAAATTGCAGCTCAAAATGTAAGTTACACACCAGAAGAAAAAGCTGCTATGGCGAAAGAAATCAAACAAAGAATGTATGCGCTGTTCGCTGTATTGGGTATCGTTATCTTTTTCTGGTTCTCGTTTCACCAGAATGGTATGTCCTTATCATTCTTTGCCCGTGATTTCGTAGATTCGTCGGCCGTTGCACCAGAAGTATGGCAAGCAATCAATCCGTTCTTCGTAATTGCGCTGACACCTGTCATCATGGCCATTTTCGGAGGATTAGCAAAACGCGGTAAAGAAATTTCAACTCCCCGCAAAATTGCAATCGGTATGTTCATTGCAGGAACGGCATTCTTGTTCCTTGCCGTTTTTTCTCTGATAAAGGGTTATCCCTCCGCAAACGACTTCAAATTATTACCCATTGCAGAACAAATGGCAAACAAAGCTCATTGGTGGGTTTTGATTGCAACCTATTTCTTCCTGACGGTTGCTGAATTGTTTATCTCTCCGCTGGGACTGTCTTTCGTATCGAAAGTAGCACCTAAAAGTATGCTAGGTCTGTGTCAGGGTCTGTGGTTGGCGGCTACGGCTCTTGGTAACCTGTTGCTTTGGATTGGCCCGCTCATGTATAATGCATGGCCGATCTGGCAATGCTGGACAGTATTCTTTATTGTATGTCTCGTGTCCATGGGAGTTATGTTGGGTATGGTTAAATGGCTTGAAAGAGTCACAAAATAATAACAACGCTCTAAAACAACAAAGTCCTCTAAGCATTCATTGCCCCGGGGACTTTTGTTTTTAACCTACTAATTTAATTTATAATATTATGTTTCAAAACCAACCTAAAGGATTGTATGCCCTGGCTCTTGCAAACACAGGAGAACGTTTCGGGTATTACACGATGCTTGCTATCTTTACACTTTTCCTGCAAGCAAAATTTGGCTTCAGTTCAGCAGCTACATCAAACATTTTTGCGGGTTTCTTAGCCTTAGTTTATTTTTTACCCATCTTAGGGGGTATCCTGGCCGATAAATTCGGTTATGGTAAAATGGTAACAGCAGGTATCATCGTCATGTTTGCCGGTTATACCTGTCTTGCTATTCCTACCGGAGGGGATGCTTTTGGAGTTGCCGCTATGTTCGGGGCTCTTTTCCTGATCGCATTAGGTACCGGATTATTCAAAGGTAATCTCCAGGTAATGGTAGGAAACCTTTACGACGATCCTAAATATTCAGACAAACGGGACACAGCATTCAGTTTATTTTATATGGCGATCAATATCGGTGCTCTTTTTGCTCCGACAGCCGCTTCAAAAATCACAGAAAATTTCATGGCGAAAGCAGGCCTTAAATACCAAGGTGATATACCTGCACTTTGCCACGAATATCTGGAAAAAGGCCAGCAAATGGCAGCTAATTCCCTGGACACCCTGACTCATTTCGCACAGTCACAAGCTTCCGCATTCAACGGAGATCTGGCAACATTCGCTCATAAATACATCGATGAATTATCACTTTCTTACCACTATGGTTTCGCAGTGGCTTGTATATCTCTGATTGTATCTATGTTGATCTATCAGGTATTCAAGAGTACCTTCAAACATGCAGATATCAATACCAAACAAGCTGCAGCAAGCGGAAAACAAGAAAATATTGTCGAATTAACTCCGGAACAAACCAGATCCCGCATTACCGCTCTCGTACTGGTATTCGCCGTAGTGATCTTCTTCTGGATGGCTTTCCACCAAAACGGCCTTACCCTTACTTTCTTTGCCCGTGATTATACAGCCAGAACCGCCGATGGCGCTATAGGTATGAGCTTTAATGTTTTCAACCTGGTATTCGTGATTACTTTGATTTATAGTTTGTTCTCTCTGTTCCAGTCCAAAGAAGCTAAATCCAAACTGATATCGGCAGTTGTCGCAGTTATTTCTGTCAGCATATTAGTCTACAAATATCTGTCGTTAGCACCGGGTTCTTTCATTGAAGTTCTTCCTCAGATGTTCCAGCACTTCAATCCGTTCTTCGTTGTTGCTCTGACCCCTGTATCTCTTGCTGTATTCGGAGCTTTGGCCAAGCGAGGCAGCGAACCTTCGGCACCCCGTAAAATCGGTATCGGTATGTTTATCGCAGCTTTAGGATTTACCGTGATGGCTCTGTCTTCTATGGGACTTCCCACTCCCAATCCTGACGGAGCGATTGTTGTAGCTAATGATTTACTCGTATCTCCTTCTGTTTTGATCAATACCTACCTGGTATTAACCTTTGCCGAATTGTTTCTTTCACCTATGGGTATTTCATTCGTATCGAAAGTAGCCCCTCCAAAATACAAAGGTTTGATGATGGGTTTATGGTTCGGAGCAACTGCAGTCGGTAACTATCTGGTTTCTATCATCGGTATGCTTTGGGGTCACATGCCATTATGGGCATTATGGTCTATCCTCATCGTTTTGTGTCTGATCTCTGCATTATTCATCTTTATGATGATGAAACGTTTGGAGAATGCCACGAAATAATAAAATTTCTTTTAGCATTAAAAGAAGTCTAAAAAACAATAATTAAATAACAAAAGCTGCTCTGTTCCGGGCAGCTTTTGTTATGATTATAATTATATTTGCAGGCAAAAGAAAGGTAAATATGTTTAAACAGATCAACCATTCCTTTGCAGCGAAACTCAATATATACCTTATTTCGTCGGCATTTCTATTATGGGGAATCGGTTTTTGCTTGTTCTATCACTATTCCTCCAGGGCGATCGAGCACCAAGCTTACCTGAAAATCGACGAATCGGCGGAAAAAATCAATCTTAAAGTGACTCGTTTATTGAGGACGATAGAAAAGATCCCTGAAAATCTCAGCTGGATTATCCCTTCCTATGTTACTCATGCCGATTCGATTTATGCGATTACCCGGCAGGTCGTTTTGAACAATTATGAGATCTTCGGATGTGCTATAGCTTTCGAACCCTATTATTTTCCGGATAAAGGGTATTATTTCGCTCCTTATTCATACATGAGTGGCGATAGTGTCGTCACCACACAAATCGACCCGAAATACGATTACTATCAAAAAAATTGGTACCGGATCTCAAAAGAAAGGAATGTCTCCCGCTGGAGTCGTCCTTACCACGAGCTTTCGTCCAACGATATCCTGACCTCCACCTATTCGGTACCGCTCCGGGACCCCAAAAATAATGTAATCGGTATTTTTTCGGTCGACCTCTCTTTGAATTGGCTGACCGAGCTGATCGACTCGGTCAAACCCTATGAAGACAGTTATAGCATTATAGTCAATCGGGAAGGAAGGTATATACTTCATCCGGGAAAGGAAGGTATATACTTCATCCGGGAAACGACTTTTTCACGGATCTGGATAAAGATATCCTTCATGAAGCGGAAATCCTTCAGGACACCAATGCTTCAAAGTTGGCGCATCTCATGATGCAGGGGCAAAAAGGGAAAGGAGTATTTGTCAACAATCATGTAAAATATTACATCTATTTTACACCCATCCTCGGCACAGAGTGGAATATGGCTACCTTGTTTCCTTATTCTCATATTTTCGACAAATTACACCGATTCACTTGGATCATCATTCTTTCTTCGGTATTATTTCTGGCTCTCCTGGTGATTATCTGTACTACAACCGTTCGTAAAATTACGAGACCTTTAAAAATATTCGCAGCTTCCACGCATTCCATTGCGGAGGGAAATTTCAACATAACTCTACCGGTCATCCACACCCAAGATGAAATGCTGGATCTTTATAATGCTTTCAGTGAAATGCAGGAAAAGCTTTCAAAATATATGAAAAACCTGGAAACGACTATAGCAGCTAAAGAGAAAATAGAAAGTGAGCTACGCATAGCACATGATATTCAAATGAGTATGCTTCCCAAAAATTTTCCTCCTTTTCCCGGTCATGAAATAGGCCTTTATGCAGTACTCTATCCGGCCCGTCAAGTCGGTGGTGATTTATACGACTTCTTTATCCATGAGAACACCCTCTTTTTTGCTATCGGCGATGTATCGGGAAAAGGGATTCCTGCTTCGCTTCTGATGGCCTCTACCATCAGTCTGCTACGTACGCTTTCCTCAGGCAGCAATTCTCCGTCACAGATTGCTTATTCGTTAAATAATAGTATTGCTGAAAGGAATGAAGCCGATATGTTTGTGACCTTCTTCATCGGAATGCTGGATCTCCGAACCGGAGTAATGAAATATTGCAATGCAGGTCACACTCCTCCAGTACTGACAAGTCCGGATCGGACAGTAGCTTTCTTTGAAATGCAATCCGATCTTCCTTTAGGTATCCTAAAAAATCATGATTATCAGGAGTACACCTACCGATTCGTGAGCGGCTCGGGTATATTACTATATACCGACGGCATTACGGATGCAGAAAATGAAAAGAACGAATTTTATACCCGGGAACGTCTTTTGGAGATAGTGACTCAAAATCAGGAACTACACCCCCGCGAATTTATCCGTTCGATAATCAATGATATTCAGTCACATATCAAATCACACGAACTATCCGACGATCTCAGTATGCTCACAAAAAATCATAAAATATACCGGTTTTTCTTTGTGATATTTAAATAAAGTATTACTTTTGTGCCGTCATAAAAAACAACACTGTCCAATGGTGTAATGGCAGCACAACAGATTCTGGTCCTGTTTGTCCAAGTTCGAATCTTGGTTGGACAACTTCGAAAACCTGATTTCACATCAGGTTTTTTATTTTTACGAATCAATCCTAAATTCTTGTTGTTTTACACCAAAATATCACCTATAAAAAGGGCTTTCCGGTTCATGAAAAGCGGAAAGCCCCAGGTACTTGAAAAGTACAGATTATTATTCAAACACAAGTATGTCCATAAGGGTTCCCTGCGTTTTCACAACCGGAGCAGAACTACATTGATCTGTTTTACGATTATAGGTGAAAATTCCCGTTCCATTTTGCTCCGTTGCCAAACCAAAAAGGATGTCATCCCCGTATTTATTTATAGCACAACTATATCCATTCGTGCGAGGAAGATTCAACGCTTTCATCGTACAATGATATAAATCGGCTTTCAAACAGTAGTTCGTTTTCTCGTTGATGTAATCAGGACTGGCACTGGCAAATGCCGGACAATAAGCCAGGACGTACAATTCTCCATTTCCGGCATAAAAGTTAGAAATAGAATACTGCAATTTGCCCCCTTGAACTCCTTCCACGTTCATGTCAGTCATGTTAAAACAGTAGTCCGGATCAAATTCCGTCGCCCCCTTTTTAATCCGTAATAATCCGAATTTCTGATCCGGAACATAACCATAAGATCCCCAACAAGTCACGTAAAGATCCCCTTTCTCATCTATAAACATACCACAATCAAAAATAGATGCCGCGGAAAGTCTCGTGTCATGAATAATCTTTTCCGGTGTATCGGTAGCCTCATCAATAATCAGGACATGCGCACCACTTTTACAAATAGGCATCTGATCAAATTCTCCACACCCGACATAGAGTTTCCCATCCCGCAGGATCAACCCCAGCGGATTCGGAGTACTACTTCCGTCAAGCCCGTATTCAGGCCTGGCAACATTAATTTCCCCTGTTTTTACCATGGTCGTCGGGTTAAATATAATGATCTTGTTATCGTTCGGAGCGGATGCATAAGCTTTCGTGGCCGAAACGAAAGCGATAGAAGCACACATAGGAGCAGCCGTCGCCACTTCCAAACGTCCTTCCACTTTCAAAGTTCCATCATCTTGCCGGGAGTATTTTACAATCGTACCCTCCGAAGTTCCAGGCACGTAGAATACCCAATCACGATAAGACATCAGATAAGGAGTAATTTTGGTTTCAACCGCATTTGCGAAAGACATCGTTCCGGCCTTCATATCCTGTATAGGAACGATATATCCCATATCCGCCTGCGGTTGCATGTTAATACCTACGATAATCGATGCTTTACCCTCATTTTCATCATCATCTTTGTTGTCATCCGTACATGACGTTACAAACAAGGCTGTACATAGAAAAGCCCCCAGAATAAAGAGATTGTTTTTCATTGTGATTTACTTTATTTATATACTTCAAATTAAAATTCTCAGGCACATTACCATTTTAAGGTTGTAAACCGAATTTTAGCCATGATCGTCCGGCCCGCCAGCGGGTAATTGAAATTAGTCATCTCATCCGTATCAAACAGATTATGGCATTCCACGCCAAACAAAACTTTTCGGTTCATGATCCCGTACTCCAGCCCCACCGTGTGCAGGCAAGCAGAAGGTATCTTATAATCCTGATGGCGGCTAAGCTCATATCCATAATAATATTTATCCGTGTAACCACCCTCGTAATACGCCCTGGCATACTGCCCTTTACCACCAAAGGGATTATCCTTCCGGTAATCCAGCATCCAGTTGAAAAAGAGAATCGGGATATGAGGCAATTGCATTTTATAGGTCTCACTCTCGGTGTTTGTTCCCGCTATATATTTCGAATAATCCAAAGATTTCTGCCAGGTAGCATTAAATGATACAAACCA
>CDYK01004546.1_pt1 | contig 13256 bp, 10 predicted proteins | sample 554841 | NCBI WGS metagenome assembly CDYK01 (sample SAMEA3182102, study PRJEB8094) | gut metagenome | biome: human; feature: gut; material: Stool; isolation source: human stools | place: Canada | collected 2013-02-18
GGCTGATACTACTGGAAGTAAACAATCTGGCCGGGGTGGCCGAAGCCGAACTGGTGAAACAACAAGCCGCCCTGCTGCCGCAAACCTTTGCCGCCTTCTGTGGCTCCAGCGGACGAAGCGCCAAAATATGGGTACGCTTCACCCTGCCCGACGGAGGGCTTCCAAAGAATGAAGACGATATCGCCTTATTCCACGCCCACGCCTACCGCCTGGCAGTGAAGTGCTACCAACCCCTTCTCCCTTTCCCCATCACCCTCCAGGCTCCTTCACTCCTACAAAGCTGCCGGATGACCGTGGACGAACAGCCCTATTATAGCCCCACCGCCGTGGCCTTCTGCCTGGAACAGCCCTGCGCCCTGCCCTCGGAAGACAACTACCGCCAACGGAAACAGCAGGAAAGCAATCCGTTGCTGAGAATGACTCCCGGCTACGAAGTGGCGGACACATGCAACCTGCTCTTCGAGGCCGCCCTCGACCGCGCCTTCCGCGATTTGGACAACTGGCGACAGGGCGACGACCTGCGCCCGCTGCTGTCCCGCCTTGCCGAACATTGCTTCAAAGCCGGCATTCCTGAAGAAGAAGTGGTGCGCCAGACACTGATGCACTACTACCGAGAGGCAGACGAACCCCTTGTACGCCTGACGCTGCATAACCTTTACGGGGAATTGAAAGGCTTCGGCACCCGCAGTAGCCTAAACAAAGACCAGGAAACAGCTTTCCGGCTGGAAGAGTTCATGAAACGCCGCTACGAATTCCGCTACAACACCGTGCTTGGCGACTTGGAATACCGGCAGCGCGACTCCATCCACTTCTACTTCCAGCCTGCCGACCAGCGCGTACGCAGCAGCATCGCCATGAAGGCACTGAAAGAGGGAGTACGTGTGTGGGACCGCGACATCACCCGCTTCCTGTCTTCGGACTACGTGCCGCTATACAACCCCATCGAAGAATATCTCTATAACACCGGACGCTGGGACGGCAAAGACCGCATCCGCGCATTGGCCGACCTCGTGCCCTGCCACAATCCCCACTGGAGGGAACTGTTCTACCGGTGGTTTCTTGGCATGGTGGCACATTGGCGGGGAATCGACAAACAGCACGGCAACAATACCTCGCCCCTGCTCGTAGGTCCGCAAGGTTACCGCAAAAGTACTTTCTGCCGTATCCTATTGCCACCGGAACTGCGTTTCGGCTACACCGACAGTATCGACTTCAAGAGCAAGCAGGAAGCGGAGCGCAGCCTTGGCCGCTTTTTTCTGATTAATTAAACTAAAAACATTATTGATTAAATAATTAGCTGTAAATCAGTATAATATGAAAGTAATTATGATTGTTAAATATGATTTACAGGGTTGGGAGCATTATAGACTACTTATATTGTTACTCAGTACTTCTCTTGATTGGGTAAGAACAAATAATGTGTCTCGGATGTGTACATTATGTAACTTGCGTTACTTTGATTTAGAGTTGCCTCTAAATTCCTCTAACTTTAATCATTCTACGATGATAGCTTCTTCGACATTATCAGGCAAGAGATTATATCCTGCATCCTCTGTCGTTTCAACTACGTAGTCTGCGGGAAGGTCTATATTCATAGCTTCCTCTTGCTTACGTTCATATTCATCCCGTAAAGCTTCTAAAGTTTCTTCGTCAGGTATTGTTATAATCTTCGGATTTAATGGAAGTGTTACCTTTCCACTTATGTCCGACATAAAACCAATATAACTACACCTGTAGAAGAATGCGTTAATTGATAGGTTTGAGTAAGTCTCCTTATAAAGGAATGCAGCTATAGCAGCATTGACATCATAAATGATGAAATATGATTTAGCCAATTCATTCAGCGAAGTAACTTTCTCAAAGTCCAGCTTAAATAAGGTGTCCTCCATTCTATTTACGGTAACTTTTACAAACTCAACCTTAGTTAAGTTTTCAATATTATCGTATATAGCATTAAACGCCTTTGTATAGGTAACTTTACAAAATAAGAGTCCCTTTACTAAACGTTTAACAATCTCTTCATTAGAGATTTTAGACACCTGATTTACTGAAATCAGAAAAGAATTAGTTCTATCGAACATTCTCCTTGCTTGTTCTCTATTTGTCATAATCTTTTATTTTAATAGTTAATTATTAATTAGATTATGATATGTGCCTATCAACAGACCACGATTCCACCTCTTAACAATTCTCATAACTCGTATAAGTGCTGTTATATGGACTTGTAACGTTTAAAGATGCTCTTATGCACAATCAAGCGTTTGCTGCTAATGGTCTTGCAGTAATTAATGTACACTAAACCAAAGAACACATTATTTGTACTGCAAAGGTAGTAAAGATTGGCTTATAATGAAATAAAAGCAGCATAAGAGTTTCCTCAAATGCTGCTTATGCTACAATAAGAATTTATTGCTTGGTATAAAGTTCTACATGTCCGTCCTCGTACATCAATTTCATCTTATTGTCAGATATGTTATAATAGTACGTTTCGGGTGAATTATCTCCAAAATCAATAATAAACTTATCCTCCTTATCATCCATTGTATAAGTAAATGGGTCTAAATTGGAAGTGTTGTCATGTATATTCACTGACTCCCAACGACCAGTGTTATCACTGTAAAAAGTGATAATCTCTTTATATCCTTCATCTGTGATATAAACCCAACTACCAACAAGGGGAGAAACATTTTGGGTTTCAGAGATTGTGCCGTTCTCAATATTTAGGTAAAATGTATAATCTTTCTTCGTTCCGTCATAATATAAGAGGTCTAATTTGTACTTCCATATATTGGTGGAATTGTCAAGTAATGTACATTCTTTCTTGGTGTCAGAGAAAATTTCAAATGGAGGTTTATGCTTCGTGTACCAAACGTTCTTATATGTTTTATAATTAATTCTTGACGCAGTGATTTGTGTTAGAAAATCATTGACATTAACATCAAAATTAACATCAACATTGACGCTAACAGATTCTTCATAAGAAATAGGTGTCCCTCCTACTGCGCCATTGTTTACTTGGCTAACATAAAGTGTATCTCCCATGTCGTTATAGCAACAATTCCCAACGAACACAGATTCCTTGTACCAATCAGTAATATATGCACGATAGTCGTTTTTTATTTCTTTGAGCGTTCCTGCTGCTGTTTTGAACAAGATATTATCTTCATTGTATGACTCACCATTATAACTGACACTCGCAACGAAGATGTTGTTCTTGGCGCAAGCTCCATAGGTGGTAATGCTTGATATTTCAATATCCTTATATTCTCCATATCCAACATGAACTGTACGTTTTTTGTCAAAAGTTCTATTATCAGTCCATTCCCAAAGTTTTTCTTTAGTCGTCCTATCATAAGAACTAATCCATAGATGATTATTCTTCAAGCCTGAGAAATGATTAATATTCCCCCAATGGAAAGAGCCATAGCATTCATAATCTCTGAAATTCAGTCCATAAGTAGAAAAAGAATCTCCATCAATGAACATTACTTCTGTTTGATGTTCTTCCAATTCATCATCGCCACAAGAACTAAATCCTGCGCATACGGCAACTAATAATGAAGCTGCCAATAATCTAAATATTTTCATTATCGAGTTTAATCTACGCTCACCTGTTCCCTACGGCAAGCCATAAATAAAAGAGGTGTGGGAACTATATCTGTCTTATCCTACATTCAGGTCTTCGCATTACCTTTGGCACGGATAAAACAATAGCCCCACACCAAAAGGTATATAGTTCACCTAACCGATGAATATATATCAAATGTGTGGGTGCTATTGCTATCATCTTCGTGCCAATATCAAAGTTGCGAAGTTTGAATGTAGAAGATAATTTCAATAACACCTTTCGTTAAATATGTCCTTCCAACTCCCTAACACATTAGTTCATTGGAATTGATGCAAAGATAATGAAAGGTTTTAAATCATTAGGTATGAAGTGTGGATTAATAGTAAATTCTATGCCCTCAAACATGGTCTGAATGGGATATTTAATAAGAGTTGCATCTGAACTTTGTAAATCCATGTGGGTATCAAATTCACTTCTTCCCATATAAAGACTAAATTCTGAATATTCTTACCCACCTTGAATTATCATCTTTAAGTCAGTATATTGTTGGATATTCAAGAAGTGCTACCTGTAACATGATTAATAAGAGTTGAGATAGTTCTAAAGTCTGTAAACTTATATAATTGATTTACTTCTATAAGGCTGAAATGCCAAACTACCAAGATTGGACTTTAGATGTATCTAAGCTCAATATTCTATGGATTTGGGACAGAACTATTCAGACCACTATAAAGATGAATCTTAATAATCCTGTCCCAATCAATTAGAAGCTCAAACAGTCATAAGTCTGTAGAATCTCTTCCTGCCTTAGTCCCAAGTATCTTTTTGTAATGGCAACAGAACTATGGTTGAACAATTCCATCAGCTTTACTAAGGCAAGTTCAGCATTATCACTATTCATATTATAGACCTGCCTACCAAATGTCTTTCTAAGCGAATGGCAACTAAAGTTCTTAATCTTTAACTTGTATTTCTTCTTCACCTCTTTAAGAATGATATTGATTCTCTGAACTGTGAAGATAGTGCCTTTCTGACTTATAAGAATTGGTGCATTGATTCCAACAGGATTTATATGCTCGTAGCACTCTTTAATATGATGTTGTAATTGGGGGTTCAGTCTGATAGTCCTTACTTTGTCTGTCTTCTTCTCAATTACTGTAAACTCGTCAGCATCTAATATCTGCTTCCATCTTAGAGATAGAATATCAGATATTCTTAATCCTGTGAAGCATCCTAAAGCTATAAGAAGTGAGATTTTATAATTCTCGTCTTTGGCTAACTTCCTTATGAGGTTCATTGCATCAGACCAAACAAGATAGTCTGCGGTTGTGCTTGAATATTTAAGTGACATAATGTTCTGTTTTATAATGAAATGAATAGAAGTGAATATTAATTTTTAGTTATGTTTGCTAACTCATTGATTATTAAAGGAATATTCACTAATTATCAAAGTGAATATTTTGTTTATTGTATTCAAACGATTATCTTTGGATATAAATTAATTAATTATGAGAATTTCTTATCCAGAAGCAGAAAGAATGGGATGGAATTATGAGGATGTCTATTTATTTGCATTCTCAGAATTAGACTATTTGACTACTGAATTACAAAAGTTGTATAATAATGATGGAATTAATGATATTCCCAGCTATGTATTGCGACTTGTAAAAAAAATGTTAGAAACATGGGAGTCTATATTCCTTATTTATTCACATAACCGTGATTATGTATCAGCTTGTACCTTATGTAGAAATATTATTGATAATTTAGCCACTATCTATCATGTATATATGAACTCCAACGAAGATGAAAAGGTGTTCAAACATTATTTATATGTTTTGGATGGAATTCTTTGTAGATATAAGGATTATCCAGATTATAATCAAATAGTTAATAATGGACGAATTAAAGAAGATGAGTTTATAGCATTAGTAACCCAAGTAAGAGATACTAATAAATCTGATATGATTGCAAAGGAATTCATAATTAAAGAATTAAAAAGAAGCCCACTCTATAATAATAATAAAATTGTTAATCAGATTATTGAGAATGCAAATTGGAAATATAAGAGTTTAAAACCTCTTCTTAACCCCAAAGAGAAAAATCAATTTACTTGGAACTCTTTATATAAAATGGTCGATTCAAATCCCTCTTTCTCAACTTATGCAAGTTATTTATCAGTGTTTGTACATGGCTTAAGTATAAGTAACTGTGACTTGGACAAGAGCGAGGAGTTGTTTGAACCTATATTAAGTTTATCTATTGTTAATTTAAATTCAACATTGGTAGCAATTAAAGAAATCTATAAAAACGAGATAAAACGATATAATATAGATTTTAAGAAATCTTCAACCGCTAAGACCTTACTTTGTTCTGTAAGTGATGAATATTTGCAAGGACTAATAGAACAATGCCAGAAAGAACACTTAAAATAATGTTCTTTCTTTTTACATTAATTCTTTAAAATGGTCTGTCACCATATTCATAAACAAGAATTGAGTTACAAACTCTGTCGTAGAATGAGAACCCGCAACAAGTATGGAAGTAACTTTCATAAACTGCTGCATATTTACCATGCTGTTTGCTGTTCCTATCTAAAAATGAATCAAACTTGTGCAGCCAATATTTAAGTGCTTGCAAGCGTTTGATGTATTGAAGGTTGTTCTCACAGTAGCATAGTCTTTCTTGTAAAGAGTTGATATGGTTGATAGCATTTTCAATTTTAGATTTATTCATGATTGTAATATTTGATGATTGATAAAATGAAGAAAGGACAACTAACTGAATAGCTGCCCTTTCCTCTGTCAATCAACAATCCACTCAGCCCAAGAACCAAGCGTATTCACTATCTCCTAATTTGGCACGTTGAATGCCTTGTACGAACTCTGTGCAATTAAGATTCCTCTCCAAAAAGTTATCTATGTAACTTGACTTCACAGAACCATTGAGCAGGTTTAAGAGCTGCCAACCTGTAATGCTGTCTCCTGTACTCTTGAAGTTCACATCAGAAACGAATGCTCTGCAAGCTGCATTAATCTGACTATCTCCCAACAATAGACGAGGTAAGCGTTTCTGTTGGTTGGGTGTAAGAGCTTGATATAATCTCATTCTGCCTATTATCTGACAAAACTCGCTTGTGGAGATTGACATTTGTCCAAGTGTTCTTAACAGGTGCAGGTCTTTGGATGGATTGTAAGCATGGAACAGATTCAATGCTGCTGCATATAGTTCCTGTACGCTTAGGACTTCTATCTTATCCTGCAAACCGTCAGTGGTGAGCATGAGATTACTGCAAACTCTATTCCTAAATCCTATGAAGATTTTAAATCTCTCAACAGATTTCTTACTGTATAGGTTAATCTCGTTATATGCTCTCACTCCACCAATGGATAACGCTAAACGATTACCGTATTCATCATGTACAATGGATGGAATTTCAAAGCAGAAACACATTCTCTGATAGAATAAAGTTTTCTCTTCGTCTGTCAATTCAGATGCTTTCTTACCCAATGCACTTGGTATTCTACCATTGATAGGGTGTGAGATTCTAATCTCTGGCATATCAAACTGTTCTCCATGAAAGTAATCCTTAGCTGCATCCACTACTGCACCTATAAAGGATTGGTGGCTAATGGTTTCTTCCATTGATGCAAAACTTGGAATGATGCAGTCTTGTTGTAGGTGCTGTAAGGTTACTTCCTGTGTATTTGCTTCAATGAAATGATTTACTCTTTTGGGTGCTGTTACTTCTTCCACAATGATTGCTTCTTCTGCAAACTCACCCATGTTTAATGATTCTCTACGCTGTGCCATAGCTGGCATAATTACTAAATCTCTCATAATGAAATTGAATTAAATGGTTATTGATTGAATTAACTCTGAAATTGGTAAAGTCCATATCGTTTTGGATTGCTCCGTTACGATTTGGACTTTACTACAATTCACTGAATTACTTTTAAGTGATATTTACAATTAGACAGTATTACCATTATGTCTGTATTGTGTATCGCTTTAAGAAGTCCATGAATGATGTGAGGTGAATAGTAAAATTTATAATGATTGAGGGGGTGGGCAGGTCTATGCTTAAACTCATTTTTCTTTCACTTGGTGAGAGGGGGAGTTTAAAGGGGTGTAGTAGCGTTCACAGTTCAGCTATCGGGTTCAGTTCAGCTATCGGGTTCAACCTTCGCTTCGCTCGGTCTCACAAATTTATATCTGAGAATGCTTTCAACTTCAAATTTTTATGAATTGGGACAAAACTATTCAGACCATAATAAAGATTGATTTTAATAATTCTGTCCCAATATCGGACTATTCAAGTGAATATCTCTTTTCAAGTGGAATGTACCCTTTAAGGCGGGTTTTGGGTATGGTCATTCTGTCAGAAAGTCTAAAATATTTATCCAAGTAGGTAGCCTTAGCTTGTAAAGGTTTACCGTTATCATCCACAAGCTCATATTTATCATATATGGTCTGTAAGTTGGTTACTATCTCATTCTCTGAATATGGTCTGCCTATTATAAAAGTGCTATGGATTTCATCTATTGGTACGAAGCAAATCTCCTTCTTATGTGCGGATTTAAGTTGCCGTTTCATGGTAGCTAAATCATAGTCGATTTCTATAATCTTATCCATGCCGAACTTCTCATAGTACTTGCACAGTTCGGGAGCTTCATGTCTTAAAGACCTCAATTCTTCCTGTTGTTCTTCGGTAAGAAATTTCAAAACCAGTCCTTCGGGTTTTAAATCCTGCAACCGTTCCAATATCTGTAACTTTCTCTCTCTTGACAATGGTTTAGCTTTTACAGCTTTAGGTTTCTCTTTGTAATGCTCATAATGGTACGACACATTAAAATGTCCTGTCTCATTGTAAGCATTGTTTAATGACTGTAAGTCTTGGTAGAACGATTCGACTTTGGACTTCTGAATGTCACATTCTACCAAGAACGGGTTTACCTTTCCTTTGTAATCATTATTTCTAAACAAGACCTTATAAATTGGGATGCGCTCCTGTATCTCGGTCAGAAGCTGCCTTTCCCTGCCTGTAAGAGTTTCCTTTAAGTCTGCAAGCATATTATAGACCTTACTCTGTGCTTCCATATCTTCAATGATTTCTTCACGAGATTTAGGCTTTAAATCCTCCTTCCAATTCGTTATATGTGTAATGTTACCAATTCCTGAACGAAACCTGCCTGTTATTTGGACGGAATGGGTGAAAGGGTCAATCATGGTCTGAGCCTTGCTCAAACAGTCTGTAACCATTATTATATCAGGCTTGTCAGGAGTATCTAAATCTACTGCTGAATAGAACCTGCTCGTAAAGAAGCTGTACTGTTCCAATATCTCACCCGACACGAAGCTGTCAGAAGCCTTGTAGCCGTCCTCATGGAGTTTGTTAATGGCGTTCTCCTGATTGGAGCAATAGATTTTACTGTGGTTCCTGATGTCTGCTTTATCTATCAAGGTCTTTGCATAGTCAGGTGAGTTTAGGAATATAGCTTTCTTGTTATCGTTCAAGGATATTTGCTTTAAGAACTCCAACTGTACGTTATTCGTGCCTATTAACGATAGATTCTTCTTGTAGTCGTAAGTGGGTACAATCTTGATATGACTGAACGAATGTTTGGTAAAACCTTTTAATTTGGGTGATAATGGAGTAGCTGAAATCAATGCCTTGTTGTCAAAGCTAAAGAAGTCGAAGAATGGCTGAACTATGGCAGGTCTAAAATTTGAGTCCTGTACTACTTTCTCGCACTCATCTATAAGCAGGAAGAAGTCTTTAAAGAGGTTTACACCTGCATATTCAGCCGCCTGTTTGACTTTGGAATAGCTTTCAGGAGTTACTATAATCTTCTTGTAACGTATGGACTTGTCGAGCAGATATTTCTTAACATCGTAATCCGTAACTCCTTCACGCACTCCCAACAAGTTTGAGTATTTGACTTGCTTGCTGTCAATTACGGGAACATTGGGTTCAATGATTATGGAGTTACGTTTGGCATATCTTTCATCCAATTCACAAGTTGTAGCTCCTTTGGCTGTTAAAGTCTTATCAATAATGGCATTACTCGGCAGACCGTCAGGGTAGAGGTCTGACATATATTGATTGTCCCGAATTTCAACGAGTTTTAACTCCAAGTTGGTATTCTCTATCATAATCTGAATTTAAAGTTTAATCGTTTGAATTATGGGACAAAAGTAATAATAATTATCTTTATTATGGTCTGAATGATTCTGTCCCATTTTAGTAAAATTTGGTCTAAAGGCAGGCATATCGTTCTAATTCCTTTAACGGCTGCTGCAATCATTCCCTGTATCGGACTTCAAACCCGTTCCTGCTACAAATCTCTTTCATTTCCTCCAATGTGTAGTAAGCATCCACTTCATCACTGTCTGTCAGTAATGTGTTATTGGGAGTATAGAAGTTCCGTATGTCAGGGTGGTACTGTGCCAATGTGTCTTTGATGAAGTAGGCGCACTTTTGTTGAGCCTTTCGTGGTTCGTAGAATATATTGAATATTCCTTCAATGGTATCAACCTTCAGGAAACAATAAACCTTGTCTATGTATAAGGGGTAAATGCCTTTCACGTACTCACGAAGGACTTTCATCTGCTTTTCAAGGTCTGCTTCCACCTCTTTAAAATATTGCTCCGTAAAGTCCGTACTGTTGAACCGCTTGATGTTGAAATCTGACAGTCTTATTCTGTCTGTCAGTCTATCCATTTGAGCCTTTATGGATGAAAGCTCTTTCTCAATCTTGGACTTCCGTTCCTTGTAACGGTTCTTGTCTATGTCATTATCCAAATATAAGTCCTCCAACCTTGTAAGTTTGTTCTCCTGCTCCTTATAAGATATTTTAAGTGCATCCTGTTCCTCAATGGCTTTACTCTTGTTATCGTTCTCTCCTGCAATAGCTTCAAGACGTTGCTCCACATTCATCTTACCGACATAGAACAACTGTTCCTTTACGAAGTTCCATATTATAGGGTTTACAATCCTTTCATTCAGATAGACTTGGCTCTTACAGCCTGTCAGACTATTCTTGTCACTTGTGCATTTGAAGTGTACGGTATCTCTCTTATTGGAGTGCAGCCTTGTGTAGAATGCTCCACATATGGAACACTTGATAAGTTTCTGTAATAGGTACTTGGTAGCTCTCGGATAAGGGGTGGTGGTTCTGTTGTTAGCTAACTTCTTCTGCACCTTGTTATAGGTTTCCTCGTCTATAATGGCAGGAATGTCAAAGTAGAATGTATCAGTAACCTTGTCTATCTCGTCATAGATATTGGCTTCCGCTCTGCCTGTGTAAGCTTTGTTGTTTAGTATGAACTTGGTGTTGCCAATGCTCTTTAGCTTCTTTATATCAGGGTACTTACCATAGATATATCTCGTTGTGGTAATCAACGCCTGTCCTTCTTCAAGGTACTTGTCGAACATCTCTTTCACGATTGGAGCATATTCATTCTTGACTAAATAGCCGTTCTTCTGTCTTGTATATCCGAATGGTGGGATGCCTGCAAACCATTGACCTAATCCTGCTGAATCTCGTTTACCTGACGCCATTCTGAAACGAATGGATGCAAGTTCTTCCTCCGCCTGTTCAAATGCTTTGCGTAGCTCCTTCTCAAATTCTAAATTGACCTCGCCTGTCTCTATGTCAATAGTCCATTTCCTTTTATCTCTAAAGTAGATTGGAATGCTGTAATCCCGATTAAACTTATCGACCAAAGTTACTCCATATAGAAAGTTTCTTGTCAGTCGGGAGACCTCCGAGATAAGAACGACATCAATTTCATCATTCTCACAGGCATCAATCAATTCATCAACAGACTTGCGGTTGCCCTTACGAATATCATCCTTACCAGTTACGTGTTCACCGAAGACTTTGGCGACTTTCAATTTAAACCTGCTGGCGACTTTCTCAAGTTCCAACTTCTGACGGTTATAATCCTGTATATTGGTGCTACATCTTAGCAATAATGCTGCTCGTTTCATCTTCTTAGTGCTTGAATTTCAGCACAAATATAGCACTTTAAATTTTATCATAAAAGTTATTAGCTTAATTAACATCGACGAATTCGACCAGATAAACGCCAATCAGCAAGGCTTCTTGAAGCACCTCCTGCAAAAACCGGTTGCCAACCTGCGAAAGCCCTACGGTACCACTATTCAGGAAATGCGCCGCTATGCCTCCTTCATCGGGACCAGCAATCTGAAAGACCTGCTGACCGACCCGTCGGGAAGTCGCCGTTTCATCTGCATCGAAGTGACCGGTCCTATCCAGACAAACGTCACTATCAATTATCACCAGCTCTATGCCCAAGCCATGCACGACATCATGAAGGGTGAACGCTACTGGCTGGACGACACTGACGAAGCAATCGTAAAGGAGTACAACCGGGAATTCGAGCGGGTAGACCCATTGGAAGAACTTTTCCTTTGCCATTTCCGTGGCGCGGAGGAGAGCGAAGAAGGCGAATGGCTCACAGCCATGCAGATTTTCAACGACCTGCAACAGAAAACGAGGGATAAGTTGGCCATCAACCGGATAGCAGCTTTCGGGCGCACGCTCCGCAAGCTGGACATCCTCAACAAGAAATCGAACCGGGGAACACTTTATCATCTGGTAAGAATAGAAGAATGAACCGGCACTCCCACCGATTGTACCAAAGTGAGGGCAAACTTGGCCCTCACTCTTTTTATAAAAAGTATTTCCGTACGCAGCTGATGCAGTTCAACCATTATTTAATAAGGTGAACAGTTGACTATTTGCAAATTATGATTGATAATACTAAAAATACCCAAATAAGTGTTTTTGATATTAAAATAAAACGTATCTTTGTTGCAAACAACGTCCTCCTTAATAATACTATTATGAAGAAACTGCTGCTTTTAGCCTTTGTGCTATGTAGTTCTTTACTGTGCCGGGCACAAGAAGAACGAGTTATTTTAGGTGATGAACAGACTTCCGAGTATTTTCCAATCCTAAAAGATAAACGAATTGCCATATTCTCCAATCATACTGGAATGATAGGAGACAAGCATCTGCTGGACATTCTGCTGGAAAACAAGTTCAATGTAGTAGCCATTTTCTCCCCTGAACACGGTTTCAGAGGAGATGCCGACGCAGGCGAACACGTGTCCAGCTCGGTAGACAAGAAGACCGGAGTACCTATCCTCTCGCTGTACGACGGGAAATCCGGAAAACCAAGCGAAGCATCCATGCGCAAGTTTGATATCCTTGTGGTAGACATCCAGGATGTAGGCCTGAGATTCTATACTTATTATGCCTCTATGTGCCGGCTGATGGACGCTTGTGCAGAATACAACCGCAAGGTGCTGATACTGGACCGCCCCAATCCGAACGGACACTACGTGGACGGCCCGATACTGGACATGAAATATAAATCCGGTGTAGGTTGGCTGCCGATTCCCGTGGTGCACGGCATGACGCTGGGCGAACTGGGCCTGATGGTAAACGGCGAACGCTGGTTGCCGGCGTCACGCACTTGCGACCTGACCGTCATTCCCTGCAAGAACTATACGCACCAGACCCTATACAAGCTGCCGATTCCCCCGTCCCCCAATCTGCCGAACATGAAGTCCATCTATCTGTACCCCTCGACCTGCTATTTCGAGGCCACTCCGGTCAGTCTGGGAAGAGGAACCGACCTCCCCTTCCAGGTC
>CDYK01010739.1_pt1 | contig 13180 bp, 9 predicted proteins | sample 554841 | NCBI WGS metagenome assembly CDYK01 (sample SAMEA3182102, study PRJEB8094) | gut metagenome | biome: human; feature: gut; material: Stool; isolation source: human stools | place: Canada | collected 2013-02-18
ACGATAGGATGGGAATGATAGAATAACAGAAAGGATAGAAAAATTCATTTTAAACATGATGACGGTATCCACTTATGATAGTGACGGTATATTCGTGGGATAGGGTAACCATCCCGACCGGATAGTGACGCTATGTTTTTGCTGGGAAAAGAGCATAAAAAAAGGCTATCTATCCCAGACAGCCAATCTTTTGTTAACCTTAAATCTAATACTATGAAAAACACATTGCAAAGATACGGACTTTCTGCATATCTCCAAATTTTCAGGCTCAAGTAGCGTATCTTATAACATGGTTTAATAGAAGTAACAGTTTCGTTAACATTTAACATAAATCCATCGGATATTAACGAATATCCGATGGAGTAGATTCAGAGATTACTCATATCGCAATGAACGAGCAGGTTTGCTCATTATTATTTTCATTGTCTGGAAAGCCACTGTCACAAATGAGATGAACAACATCAGCAATACAGGTACTATAAAGAACCACGCTTTGAGATCGGTACGGAAAGCATAATGGCTTAACCAGGCATTCATACTAAACCAAGCTACCGGAAGAGCTATAACAACTGCAATCAAAATCAACTGGAAAAATCCTTTGACCAACTGATAGAAAAGATTCCAGCGGGAAGCTCCCAACACTTTACGTATTCCCATCTCTTTGGTGCGGGTGGAACAGGAAAACATGACTAATACCCAAAGTCCGAGACAGGAAATAAAGATTGCCAATCCGGTGAACGAACCGATCATCGCTCCGAAAACCTCGTCTTGCCGATATTGGTGGTCGAAGAACTGATCGAGGAAGAAATAATCAAAGCTGGAATCCGCGAAATACTGATTCCAGATCTCTTGTACTTGAGATACCAGTTCACGGGGATTTCCGGAAGCCATCACAACAGAGATATAACGCTGGGGCAACCAATCAATTTTATCTTTATGAATCAGCATGATAGGTGTATAGTTCTTGCTCAACGCCTGCTGATGATAATCTTTCACCACTCCGATAATCTGCATCGGCGCATCAGTACATTCCACTGTTACCAACTCGCCTATCGCCTCATCATTGGAAGCAAATCCCAGATTACGTACAGCTGTTTCATTAATCACCAGTTTATCGACATCATCACCATATTCTTCGGAGAAACTTCTTCCGGCTACTATCTGCAAACCGTATGCATCCGCATAATCAGGATCACAAGCCAGCATCTCATAAAGACGGTTCTGCTTCAAAGCGTCATTGGTGCGACGATTGGAAAGGAATGTGGCCACTTCTTCGCACGGCACGGCACCGGAAAAAGTAACCCGATGGACCAGAGGAAGACGCGCGATTGCTTTTTTCATTGCTTCCAACTTGATATTCTGCCCCTCTGTATGTCCCGGAAACTTAACCACTAATGTCTGGCTGGTTTTCACTCCCAAAGATTGATTGCGCATAAAATTCAGCTGTGCAAAAACAATCAATGTAACACAAAGTAAAATCATGGAAGCTGTATACTGGACAACCACCAGTACCTGACGGGTTCGGTCGCCTGACTTGCTATGCAAAAACTTCCCTTTCAACAAGGTTATAGGTTTGCGATTCAACAAAGCCAATGCCGGATAATACCCGGAAATAAATATTCCGGCTATAAAAACGAGAACCAGCAAAATCCACCAGTAATCCATGAACCAGATAGAAAACGTAACTGTACGTCCTACCAATTGGTTGAAATGTGGAAGAACCAGTTCTATTAATCCCACAGCTAATATGAAAGCTATCAGATTCATAACCAAGGCCTCAAACAGGAATTGATAAATCAACTGTTGGCGGAAAGCTCCCACTACCCTGCGCACTCCCACTTCTTTAGCACGCTCCATCGAACGTGCTACGGTCAGATTGATATAGTTAATCCAGGCAATAGCCAGAATAGCGACAGCCGCAAAAATCAGGGCGATCATAGCAGAACGATTTCCTTTGGTTTCCGTCTCATAGCCTATCTGTGGGGTGAGATGTATATCTGCCAAGGGAATTAAAGACACGCCCCACGTCTTATTTTTCAGTGCTTCCTCTGTCTTGTATTTCTCCGCCATCACAGGAAATTCTTTTTCTATCTCCGCTTTTCTTTCCGGTGAATCGAGCAAAACATACGTATAGGCTTCATGCTTATACCAGTATTCCTGCATATATTGAGGCAGAGAGGCATAGGAAATCAGAAAATTATAATGAATGTGTGAGTTGGAGGGCATTTCTTTCATGACTCCGGTCACTTCGCACGATACTTTATCATACGTTCCGGTAAAGATCAGAATTTTGCCGATAGGGTCTTCATCTTTGAAATACTTACGGGCAATACGTTCGGTGATTACCACTTGCCGGGGCATGGAGAGACAAGTCTTTTTATCCCCTTTCAGAAGTTCGAAATCAAAAAGACGGAAGAAGCCCGGATCGGCATAGGCTATCTGATTCTCCCGTAATGTCAGTTCGCCATATTTCACAATCTGCTCCGGTTGGAGATGGGTAGCGATACGGGTATAATCTTCGATTCCGGCAAGATTCTCTTTCATGGCCGAGGCATATCCGAAAGAGCTGGTCGCCCAGTAATCGGTCAGGACTTCCCCTTCATGAAAAGTGCTTTGCACCCGATAGATATGGGCATATTTCGTGTGCATTTTATCAAAGCTGAACTCAAAAGTGACATAGGTTAGCATCAGTAATGCCGATGCCATTCCGATTGCCAATCCAAAGATATTGATGAAACTGAACTTCTTCCGCTTCATCAGATTCCGATAAGCACTATTCCAGTAATTCCCTATCATACGGTTTCGTTTTTAGATGACGTTTTCTTTTCCAGCGGACGGTTGATGTTTTCGGCTACAATCTGTCCGTCCAATAGTTGGATGACCCGGTGTGCATACTTCGCATCCCGCTGTGAGTGGGTGACGATAATGATTGTGGTTCCCTGACGGTTGAGTTCGCTCAACAGTTCCATCACTTCGATGCCATTCACCGAATCCAGATTTCCGGTAGGTTCGTCGGCCAGCAGTAGTTTACATTCGGTCACTACGGCACGGGCAATGGCTACACGCTGTTGCTGTCCGCCGGATAACTGCTGGGGATAATGATTCGCACGATGTAACAGGTTGACTTTTTCGAGCACTTTATTGACTCGTTCTTTCCGTTGGAGAGTCTTCATACCCAGATAGACAAGTGGCAGTTCCACATTCTCATACACGGTCAGTTCGTCAATCAGGTTGAAACTCTGAAAGATAAAGCCCAGATTGCCTTTCCGCAAAGCAGTCAACTGGTTTTCAGTCATTTTATCGACTTGCTTCCCCTCAAAAAAGAAAGAACCGGAAGTCAGAGAATCCAATGTACCGAGAATATTCAACAAGGTGGATTTGCCGCATCCTGACGGTCCCATTATCGCTACAAATTCTCCTTGTTCCACCTGTAAGGTGACATCATTCAATGCTTTTGTCTGCACCTCTTCTGTGGTGAAAAGCATAGATAGTTTTTCTGTTTTAATCATAATAATTATTCATTATTTTAGTATTAGTTTCTCATTGTCTCCAAATAATTCATAGCCGGATATGATTACTTTCTCACCCGGAGACAAACCGTCTGTCACCTCGTAATACAGTGGATTCTGCCGTCCTATCTTCACAGGGCGCCGCGTGGCAAATGTACCACTTTCATCGACAACGTACATCCATCGGCCCCCGGTAATTTGAAAGAATCCGCCACGGGGAACCAGAATAGCTTGTGCCGGATCACCCAATTGCAGGTTTATGTGATAAGTCTGTCCGGCACGGATATTCTCCGGTCGTTCGGATATAAAATTGAGGTCTGTACGAAACTGACCGTCTTTCACTTCAGGATAAGGTTTAGTCACTTCCAGTTTATAGGTTCCTCCGTCACGGGTAAAGTCGGCAGGAAGTCCGGGAAGTACCCGTTCTACGTAGTGCTCGTCTATCTGTGCCTGTACTTTAAGGTCGGAAGTGATGATTTGCCCGATATGTTCGCCGGCAGAAATAGATTGCCCGATTTGCGCATTCAGGTTTCCTACCTGTCCGTCGATCGGAGCTTTCACTTTCAGGTTTTCCAAACGCTCACGAACCAATGCCAAGCTCCGTTTCATATTACGTATATTCTCGTCAAGACTGCCTATCTGACTTTCCCGAAAAATATGATCCTGCCGGATACGTTCGTCAATAACAGCCAGTTGCTCTTTGGCTGCTATATATTCTTCCTCTGCCTGGCGATAGTCTTCACGTGCTATCAGTTGTTCGTTTACCAAACGTTTATACTGCTCATAACGGCGTTGCTTCCCGATAAGCTCTTTATTCAGGCCGATACGTTCTTGTTTCAGTTGCAGTCGTTCCTGCTCCATACTAATCCGGGTATTACGCAACTCGTTTTCCTGATAAGCAAGATCGGCTTCACTCTGCATGATACCGATATTGAGCAATGGGTTGCTAAGACGCAGAATCACATCACCGGCCTTTACCATAGCTCCCTCTTCTTTCAGGCGCTCTTCCACACGACCGCCCTCGATGGCATCCATATAGATAATCCGGCTAGGCATGACCTGACCAATCACACGGATATAATCACTGAACTCGGCCTGCTCGACAGTAGCAATTGTCAGCCGGTCTTTCTCCACTGCCATAGAAGAGGCTGTATCTCTGAAAATAAAATAGGCAATCACAGCAAGTCCGAGCATTACCCCACCGACCCAATAAAGACGTTTGCGATTGATGCCGGGTTTTCGTTCAATAAGTGTATCCATAATGGTTTATAAAAAAGTTCCTTGTCGATAATATTTTTCTAGTTTCATCATCATTTCTATTTGCAAGCGTACACGAACCAGTTCTGCTTTGGCAGCAATAAACCGGTTACGGGCTTCCATCAATTGAAAGACGGAAATCAATCCCTCTTCCCATTTCCGTTCGGATTCTTTCAGTACCAGTGTTTCAGCGTCAAGTTGTGATAATGCCTGCTGATGTTCACTATATCCGGTGTGAAGAGAAAGGAGTGTTTGCTCAATATCCGTATATAATTGTTGTTTTTCAAGTTCTTCTTCGTTTTTGAGCCGATACATATTCAATTTCAGCTTGCGCTGATTGGTCAAACGTTGCAAACCGCTTAGCAGGGGAAAGGAGATGCCAACACCCACATATTTTCCTATATTATCACGCAATTGTCTGGCCGAGAAAGCTGTATTATAATAATTGGAACCGACGGTGAAACGAGCAAAGACAGAGGGTGAGAAAGCTCCTCCCGCTATCGCATACTCTTTATGAGCTGCTTTTTGTTTCAAATCAATCATACGTATGGAGGGCAATATTTCGATAGATTGTGCGTATAGAGTTTCCACAGTCGAAACAGAATATGGTGGTAATTGGGATGCTGTAATCGTATCCAGAATAGCGAGTGTGTCGCCCGGCTGGATATTCATTAATTGTTTCAGATGCAATAAAGCGATCCGACTGCTATTTTCGCGCGACTGATAACGATAAATATCTCCCTCCCGGCGTGCTTTCACCTCCTGTAAATCGGAAGCTGATTTCAATCCCAGTTCCACGAAGACCTCTGTCTGTTTCAAATACCTTTCGCTCAACCGGCTTTGTTCCAAAGCAAGATCGAGCAATTTTCTCTCCAGAATCAGTTTGTAATAAGCATCCGTCACCTGATAGGCCAGTTCATTCTGTTTCTCTTTCAGCTCCCATTCACTACGTTCTTTGTTCATTTTCCGGAAACGCACCTGATTGATACGCGAAAAGCCTTCAAATAAGGAAAGTGTCATATCGAGTCCCACCGTTCCCTCTTCAAAAGATTCACTGGTATACCCATTGGTGTCAGGATCCAGCGAACGTCCGAATCGTTTGCCTGTTTCCGCATTAACCACTATGTGCGGCAGGAAAGCACCGACAGAAGCTATATAATCCGCTTTCGTTTCCTTTATGCCGATAACTCCGTTACGTACAGCCGGATTCTGTTTATAAGCCAAACGAATGCAATCGTCCAAACTCATAGCGGATTGGGCTAGCAGGAAAACCGGCACTGAAAGCAATAGTAGTAAAAGAAATCTTTTCATCCTTTATAATATATGATTGTGTGATAGCAGGATGATAAAAGCAAATGCAATGCCACAAATCATAAATAATTGATTATAAAACAAATAGAAATTACATAATTCTTCCACCGTCCAAAAATTAAACGCCCTAACGTCCAATAATTGGACATTACCGAGAGAATCCCTCTATTCTACCCCATTCTAACTCGTTCTGACTCATTCCAGCATAAACTTTGTATGAAAACGTCTAATTATTGGACACTCCCTTGCAAAGAAAATCAAAAACAGATACCTTTACCCGGAAACTTAAAAGGAACATTCAACGGACAGAGCCCCCAATCTTGCGTATGGAAACAGGAACGATTTTAATTGTAGACGACAATAAGAGTGTATTAGCCTCACTGGAGTTATTACTCGAGAATGTGTTCAGCACAGTCCGCACAGCTGCCAATCCTAATCAAATCACGACCATCTTATCTACCACTCCGATTGATATTGTGATTCTGGATATGAACTTTTCAGCAGGAATCAACAATGGTAACGAGGGACTGTACTGGCTGAAACATATCCATGAAATCCGCCCTTCACTGCCCGTTATTATGCTAACCGCCTACGGTGATGTAGAATTAGCCGTTAAAGCACTGAAGAATGGTGCAACAGATTTTCTACTAAAACCATGGGATAACCACATACTGATACAGAAAATAAAGGAAGCCTATCAAAACAATCGTCCAACCCATCATAAAAACTCTCCCAAATCAACCCAGAAAGCATCCGGTGATGAAAATCTGAATAAGTCAGAAATGTTGATCGGTCATTCCCCTGCAATGCTACAGCTAATTAAGGTAGTTACTAAAGTCGCCAAAACCGATGCCAATATCCTGATAACCGGAGAAAACGGAACAGGAAAAGAGATGTTAGCCAGGGAAATACATCGCTTATCTTCACGAAACACCCGTCAGTTACTTAGTGTCGATATGGGGGCTATCAGCGAATCGCTCTTTGAGAGTGAACTCTTCGGACACGAACGTGGAGCGTTTACTGATGCTTATGAAAGCCGTCCGGGTAAATTCGAAGCCGCCAATGGTGGTTCGCTTTTTATGGATGAAATCAGAAATCTCCCTCTTGCATTGCAGGCCAAACTACTGACTGTACTACAAAACCGAAATATCACCCGAATCGGAAGCAACAAAGTGATTCCCGTTGATATCCGACTCATCTCCGCCACCAACAAAGACATACCGGAGATGATTAAAGAAGGTTTGTTCCGCGAAGACTTATTCTATCGCATCAATACCATCCATCTGGAAATTCCCCCTTTGAGAGAACGGGGAGATGATCTATTATTATTCATCGATGCTTTTCTTCATCGCTTCGCTTCCAAATATCAACGACCGGAAATGCGAATGCATGAGCAAACGATTGAAAAGCTACGCTCCTATCATTGGCCGGGCAATATCCGGGAACTGCAACACACCATCGAAAAGGCGGTTATTTTATGCGAAAGCAACGTGATACGTCCTAAAGATATTCTGGTGAAACAGACTTGGAAACCACAGACAGTCCAAGCGGTGCCCAATCTGGAAGAAGTGGAACGACAAGCCATCGAGACGGCCATCTTGCAAAATAATGGAAACCTGACTGCTGCGGCCGAACAACTTGGTATCAGCCGACAAACGCTCTACAATAAACTGAAACGATTTAAGCCCTAAGCCGTATGCTATTCAGCCGACATATATATTGGACCACATTAGAACATATCCTATTTATTCTTGCTACCGCAGGAACAGGTCTATGGCTCATTATTTCCCAACAAGGAGTGGTAATAGGGATATTACTGGTTATCTGCTCCTTGTTTCAGATTGGAAGATTAGTGAATAAGCTAAACTCTTTCAACCAAAAATTACGCCTTTTCTTCGATGCGATAGAAGACAAAGACAATATGCTCTATTTCCCCGAAAACAATGTCAGCCGGGAACAGGAAATGCTGAATCGTTCACTCAACCGTATCAATGCCCTGCTCATCCGAACTCAAGCTGAATATTCAAAGCAGGAACATTTCTACCGTTCGCTATTGGAAGAAGTCCCTAGCGGTGTGTTGGCATGGGATTCTTCCGGAAAAATAATGATGGCCAACAGTGCCGCACTGACTTTATTGGGATGCCAGCAACTAGCCCAATACGACCAACTGAAACCTATCCTGCAGGAAAAAGAGAAGAAAGAACGACTTAGTCTGTCTCAAAACCAGATGAAATTACAGAACGAAACTATTACCATCTTATCCATCAAGGATATCAGCAATGAACTGAATGATAAAGAGAGTGAATCATGGAACAAGCTAAGCCACGTGCTTACCCACGAAATCATGAACACCATTGCTCCCATCATCTCCCTGTCGCAAACATTATCCGCATATCCGGACAACAGCGAAAAAACACTTCGCGGACTTCATATCATCCAGGCACAAAGTGAACGCCTGCTGGAATTTACCGAATCTTTCCGTCGTCTCTCCTATCTGCCCCAACCGGAAAGGAAACGGTTTTCACTAACAGCCCTCCTGCAAAATCTGCAAGAACTCCTGTCTACCGATTTTCAGGAAAATCAGATTCATTTCACACTTACCTGTCAGCCGGAATTCATCGATATGGATGGAGACGAGAACCAGCTATCCCAAGTCCTGCTCAATCTCCTTAGAAACTCCATTCAGGCGTTAGACGGAAGAACAGACGGAGCAATCGAAATTTATGCATATCGGGACGAGCATATATCTATCGACGTCACAGACAATGGTCCCGGTATCCCCGATGAACTGCAGGAAAAAATATTCATTCCGTTCTTCACCACCAAATCCGAAGGAACCGGTATCGGATTAAGTCTCTGCCGACAAATCATCCGTAACCACAACGGTCATTTGTCTATTTTGGAAAGCCGTCCCGGTAAAACAATTTTTCATATCGACATTTCACTGTAAAACAAACCTTTCACGGCCTTCGAGTGTTTATTATCATATAAACGAATTTTACACGATATGAGCACCAAAGAACAATACTGGAAATATTCCCTCATTGTCATCATCCTGTTTATGGGAGTCATCATCTTCCGCCAAATCACTCCTTTTCTGGGGGGATTGCTGGGAGCACTCACCATCTACATTCTTGTACGCGGACAGATGAATCATCTGGTAGAAAAACGAAAGCTGAAACGAAGCATCAGCGCACTGTTGATTACCGCAGAAACGATTTTCGTCTTTCTTATCCCTTTGGGATTGACTGTCTGGATGGTGGCAAACAAGTTACAGGATATCAATCTGGATCCACAGACCTATATTGCACCTATTCAACAGGTAGCAGAATTCATCAAAGAGAAAACAGGATACGATGTATTGGGAAAAGATACGCTGTCATTCATCATGTCCATACTTCCCCGTATCGGACAAATTATAATGGAAAGCATCAGCAGCCTTGCCATCAACCTGTTCGTCATGATCTTTGTGCTTTACTTCATGCTGATTGGAGGAAAAAAGATGGAAGCTTATGTCAATGACATTCTGCCATTTAATGAAACCAATACGCAGGAAGTCATTCACGAAATCAATATGATTGTCCGTTCCAATGCTATCGGCATTCCCTTACTGGCTATCATTCAGGGAGGCGTGGCTATGATAGGCTATCTGCTTTTCGGAGCACCCAACATACTGATGCTGGGATTCCTGACCTGCTTTGCAACCATCATTCCGATGGTAGGTACGGCATTGGTATGGTTTCCTGTAGCCGCTTATCTTGCCATCAGCGGAGACTGGTTCAACGCCATCGGGCTTTTTGGCTATGGAGCTATCGTCGTATCGCAATCGGACAACCTTATCCGGTTCATCCTTCAAAAGAAGATGGCGGATACACATCCGCTTATCACTATTTTCGGAGTAGTCATCGGCCTGCCGATATTCGGGTTTATGGGAGTCATCTTCGGTCCGTTGCTGCTTTCATTATTCTTTCTTTTTGTGGATATGTTCAAGAAAGAATATCTCGACTTGCGAAATAACCTCCCATCGAGATGACGAAACTACCGAAAAATTGTGTACTTTTGCGGCTGTAAAAACGACACTAAAATTTGATGGAAACATTTACATTCAATACTGTCGAACTGATTCTTTTATCGGTGGCAGGTATTCTTTTTATCATCCAGCTCATTTATTATTTCGGCCTGTACAATCGAATACATGTCCACAATAAGGCTGTAGGCAAAGAAGAGGCGCATTTCACACGAGAACTGCCTCCACTTTCCGTGATTCTCTGCGCACGCAATGAGGCTGAAAATCTTCGTAAAATTCTACCTGCCATTCTGGAACAGGATTATCCACAATTTGAAGTGATTGTCATCAATGATGCTTCCACAGATGATACCGAGGATATATTGGGAGTGATGGAAGAAAAATATCCTCATCTTTACCATAGTTTTACGCCCGAAAGTGCACGCTATATCAGTCATAAGAAACTGGCTCTGACGTTAGGCATCAAAGCCAGCAAACATGACTGGCTCGTATTTACGGAAACAAACTGTATGCCCGCCAGCAACCAGTGGCTAAAACTGATGGCACGTAATTTCACTCCGCAGACCCAAATTGTGTTGGGATATAGCGGATACGACCGCACAAAGGGATGGTTGCACAAACGTACTGCATTCGATACTTTGTTCCAGTCTTTGCGCTATCTGGGATTCGCGCTAGCCGGAAAACCTTATATCGGTATCGGACGCAACCTAGCTTACCGGAAAGAACTATTCTTTCAACAGAAAGGTTTCTCCAAATACCTGAATCTGCAACGTGGAGAAGATGATTTATTCATTAATGAACTAGCTACCTCCGCCAACACCCGTGTTGAAACAGACTTCAACGCTACCACACGGATACAGCCCGTATATCGCTACAAAGATTGGAAAGAAGAAAAGGTTAGTTATATGGCTACTGCCAGATTCTACCACGGAATACAGCGTTACCTCCTGGGATTTGAGACATTCTCCCGTTTGTTATTCTATATTGCCTGTATAGCAGGTATCGTATTCGGGATACTTAATTTCCACTGGCTAGTAGCAGGCATCGCATTCCTGATGTGGTTACTGCGCTTTACAGTACAAGCTGTCATTATCAACCGCACGGCAAAAGAAATGGGTGGAGGACGAAAATACTATTTCTCGTTACCTGTTTTCGACCTTATCCAACCTGTACAGTCATTGAAGTTCAAACTCTGCCGTTTCTTCCGGGGAAAAGGAGATTTCATGAGAAGATAAACCGGATTTCGTGAGAAGACAGACTTATTGTTAAATCAATCGCTGCATATAAATAGCATCCGAACCATCGTGATAATAGCATGGCTTTATTCCAGCAGGAATAAAGCCATTTTTCATATATAGTCCGATAGCGGAAGTATTGGTCACTTTCACTTCAAGCGTAATCTTTGCAGCCTTACATTCACCGGCCGTCTGAATCGTCTGGTCCATCAATACCTGCCCCAGTCCTCTTCCTCTATAATCCGGATGAACAGCTATCGAATAGATTCTTAAATAGCGAGTTCCCCCATGAAATAACAGGGAGACATAAGCGATCACCCTATCCGCCTCCATAATCACATAGAAAGTTCCTTTCGAACGGCTTATCAGATAGGCAAACTGCTCTTTTGAAAAACTGTCTTCCCGGAAACACTCCCACTCTATTTCCAAAATAGCGGGAATGTCTGCCTGCTGTGCTTTACGGACGATTATCGGCTCCATAATCAATAATGTTTTGTTTCTAGCACTTGTTCAAAGTGATTCAACAAACGGTAATACATTTCATCACCGATAATGGCATCTTCCAGTCCATGATCGATGCTCGGATTGTCATTGATTTCAATCACATAAGCCCTATCATCCACCATTTTCAGATCGACTCCGTATAACCCTTTTCCTATCAGATTGGCAGCCTTTACAGCTGTATCCAATACCACACGAGGCACCTGATAAATAGGAATCGTATCTACCAATCCACAACGGCTTCTGCCCGAATCATAGTGACAGTAAATTTGCCAGTGTCCTTTTGCCATATAATATTTGCAAGCATAGAGCGGTACACCGTTCAATAGACCGACACGCCAGTCAAATTCCGTTGGAGTAAATGCCTGTGCCAGCAAGATTGCCGATTTTTCAAACAGTATCTTCAGACTGGCTTGCAGTTCCTCTTCGTTCGACACTTTTTTCATACCAATGGAATAAGAGCCATCCGGTATTTTCAGGATAAAAGGAGCACCTACCAGTTCGCTTATCTGTTCAAACGAATGATGGTTGGATTGAAAAATCAATGTAGACTTAGGAGCAGATATCTTTTCCTTCTCAAAAAGTTCTTTCAGATACACTTTGTTCGTACACCGAATGATAGACAACGGATCGTCAATAACAGCCATTCCGTTTTGTGCAGCCAACTGTGACAAATGGAATGTATAATGATTGAGTGAAGTTGTAGTACGAATAAACAAGGCATCAAATTCGAGCAAACGGATAGCATCATCTTCGGTTATCATCTCCACATGGATGTTCATTTTCTTAGCTACCTCCGTCAATTTGTGCAGAGCACCTTTATTGCTGGGAGGAAATTTCTCCTGTGGATCGACCAATACAGCGAGACTGTAACGGGAAGCCTTTGCCGACTTCGGTGCACGCCATATTTTCTTGTTAAAGTTATCCAGCGTATTGGCAAAGAAATCCTGCTCTGCATCATTAAGCTGATTCAGGGGAAGAAAATGAATGCCCTCGATCTGATTTCTGGGATGAGTATTCAAAGCCACTCTTAACAATGGGCAAGGGTAATTCTCGAAAATAAAACGCGCAATCCGTTCCATACCTTTTTCCCGGCATTTGCCAAAGTAGATATTCAGGTACCAGATATCATCCTTGATGTCATTCTTCTGTATCCATTGATAACAAAGGGCTTGCAGACTACGGTCCATCCGCACCCCCGTTCCAACCTCCATTTTGTTGATGATATCAACATCCGGAATGACTTTCTGTCCTCTCGTTTGGGCTAGCAGCGAACAGTAATACCCTTCAGAGTTATAGCTGTAATCATTGCTAAGATTAATAACTAACTTCCGGTCTTT
>CDYK01029337.1_pt1 | contig 12923 bp, 14 predicted proteins | sample 554841 | NCBI WGS metagenome assembly CDYK01 (sample SAMEA3182102, study PRJEB8094) | gut metagenome | biome: human; feature: gut; material: Stool; isolation source: human stools | place: Canada | collected 2013-02-18
TTTTATAATTTTCTGTTTGCCGCATTCGTGAATATGGAACAGAACATGGAACGTGATGCTTCCATTTATGTGTTCCATGCGGATACCGAGGGATTAAACTTTCGCAGGGCGTTTAAAGCAGCAGGATTTTATCTTTCCGGTACATGCATTTGGAAAAAGCAGTCATTGGTTTTAGGAAGAAGTCCTTATCAATGGCAGCATGAGCCGATTTTATTTGGATGGAAGTTGGGTGGAAAGCATATGTGGTATTCAGACAGAAAGCAGTCCACCATATGGGAATATGACCGTCCGAAGAAAAATGATATGCATCCGACTATGAAACCTGTGGAACTGGTGGCATATCCAATCCGTAACTCCAGTATGAGTAATTGCATTGTCTTAGATCCATTTGGTGGAAGCGGTTCTACGATGATTGCCTGTGAACAGACAGGGCGTATTTGCAGGACGATAGAACTGGATGAAAAATATGCGGATGTGATAGTACATCGTTATATGGAATTTGTGGGAAGTGCAGAAGATGTATATGTAGTGCGGGATGGAAAGAGAATAAAATATTCAGAGTTGATAAAGGAAGGTGACACGCATGACGCAGTTGACCTTCCTTGATTTATGTTCAGGCATTGGCGGATTCCGTTTGGGGTTGGAATCCGCCGGCCATAAGTGTGTGGGATATTGTGAATATGATAAATTTGCAAGGGCTTCATATGAAGCAATGTATGATACGGAAGGAGAGTGGAAAGCGGATGATGTCACAAAACTTAAACCATCCGATGTGCCAAGAGCAGACATCTGGTGCTTTGGATTCCCCTGTCAGGATATTTCAGTCGCAGGAAAACAGCGGGGACTGGTCGGAAAAAGAAGTGGAATATATTTTAACATTATTGACCTCCTCAAAGGCAAAGAAGAAAGTGATAAGCCCACATACCTTTTTGTTGAAAACGTTAAGAACCTGTTATCAATTAATGCAGGATTCGATTTTGCCACGGTTCTGTCTGAAATGGGAGAAGCAGGGTATGACTGTCGCTGGCAGGTGCTTAACTCAAAAGACTACGGAGTTCCGCAAAACAGAGAGCGCGTGTTCATTATCGCAAATCTTAGAAGCAGAGGTAGACGAGAAATATTATCTCTCAGAGGAAAAAACGAAGCAGCTCTTAACCAGATTATAGGCGGAATGCAGGGATACCGGGTATATGATTCTCAAGGAGTTTCTACTACATTGATTGGAAATGCAGGGGGAATGGGAGCGAAGACAGGACTTTATTTTATCGATCAAAGCAAAGTTGCACCGAAGATTACGGATACTGCAAGATGCCTGACCGCAAGATACACAGCGGGAATGGTAAATCATACTGCAATGAATTCTGCGGTTATGGAAGTGCATCCTGTTTTGACACCGGAGAGGATGGAAAAACGTCAGAATGGAAGACGAATGAAAGAAGATGGAGAGCCAATGTTTACGCTGACCTCCCAAGATCGCCACGGTGTGTATTTTTGTGAGAAACCCGTTAAATCCGTGAAAGTGAAAAATGCAACAAAAACTGGATATGAAGAAGCGCATCTGGGAGATGGAATTGTACTTGCGTATCCGAATAGTGATACTCGCCGTGGAAGGGTCGGAAAAGGATGTTCACAGACATTAGATACCGGATGCCAGATGGGGACATTGATGAGATGTGGAAGAATCCGGAGATTGACACCAAAAGAATGCTTTCGATTGCAGGGGTTTCCAGATGAATTATACGAGCGTGCCGCTTCCGTGAATTCTGATTCACAGTTGTATAAGCAGGCGGGAAATGCCGTAACAGCGACGGTTGCGTATGCATTGGCGATGTGTCTTCCAGAAAGTCAGAAAGATGGTTAAAATGCTTGACTTTATGGGCGTTTAGAGTGATGTATGTAGTACCCAAAAAGAAAGGAGACTGCATACATGAGAATTGAAACGATATGTGAAAACAGAAAAGAACTGGTAAAAGCGGTGGCAGAAATATTGGGAGAACCTTCAAAATATTTAGGACCGCCGAGTTTTGGATACCAGATAGGGGGTGCAATTGTGGATCGTGACGGAAACATTGAAATAGAAGATGACGAAATTCTTCGGAAAGAACTGCAGCGAAGGGGATTCATTGAAAATAATCAGGGAGAGTTAAATTTACAGATTCCAATAGAAGGTCATACCGCCGAGAGCATCCGAAATCTTATTTTTATGATTCATAGTAAACAGTATCTTTTGAAGCGGGCTGTCGGTACAGAAGTGCTGCACATGAGTGAAAGTCTGATTGAGAGATTATCAGAAGAAAAAGATGCGGATATGAACAGGGTAATGGAGATTTTTGAAGAAGAAAAAGTACATTGCTTTGGATTGGAGTTTGTGGCTGACAAAATTGTTTTTAACGGATTTCCGATGGAAGCAGAAAGTACAATTTCTTTTGCGGAATTAACTTGCATGATGGCGGAACGTGCAAAAGAGATGAAGTGGATTAATTCTGCGGAGACAATTGAGGCAAATGAAAAATACTATATGCGCATCTGGCTGATCCGTCTTGGACTTGGAGGAAAGGGTGGAAAGAAAACAAGGGATCTTCTTTTGAAAAATCTGAAAGGGAACACAGCTTTTCGGACGGAAGAAGAAAAGGAACGCGCAAAAGAGCGTAATCGGCAGAGAGCTGCTGAACGGAAAGCAACACAGGAATAATTTTCTGTAAAATACACAATTTCTTTTCCGAATTTTTGTGTACATTATCGTTTGAAATGACTGGATAATATGTGCTTTTAGAGTGATATATAGACTACGAAAAGAAAAGCACATAGGAGGCAGTAGGGAAATGAAAACACAGAAGTTCGGGATTGAAATTGAATTAACGGGAATTACCAGAAAAAAAGCGGCAGGTGTTATCGCAGAGTATTTCGGAACAGAGAAATTTTATATCGGGACGTATTATCAAACTTATGGGGTAAAAGACCGTAAAGGAAGAACATGGAAAGCAACATTTGATTCCAGTATTATCGCACAACGAAAAAAGAATGGTAGAAAAGAGCCTGCATCGGAAGAATATAAATGTGAAATTGTTAGTCCGATTTTAGAATATGAAGACTTGGAAGATTTGCAGGAAATTGTTCGTCAGCTTCGGCATAAGGGAGCATTTGCAAGTGACCAATGCGGCATTCATATCCACGTGGATGCAAGCAGATATACACCTCAGACTTTACGCAATCTGGTAAATATCATCGCCAGCAAAGAGGACATTTTATATAAAGCTTTACAAATTGATCCGGCTAGGCTTCGATGGTGTAAAAAGACAAATGAACAGTTGATTCAAACAATTAATAAAAGAAAACCCAAAACAATGGAAGAATTAAAGGACATCTGGTATGAGGGGAGTCATAGAAGAAGGACAGACCATTACAACGATACCAGATACCACGGTTTAAATCTTCATGCGACTTTCACAAAAGGAACGGTAGAGTTCCGCTTGTTTAACAGCACTACGCATGCTGGGGAAATCAAAGCATACATACAATTCTGCCTTGCAGTCAGCCATCAGGCATTGACGCAAAAGAAAGCGAGTGCCAGAAGAACAGTTACAGATAATGAAAAATACGCATTCCGGTGTTGGATGCTCCGGTTGGGATTAAACGGGGATGAATTCAAAACATGCAGACTTCATTTTCTGAAACATTTGGAAGGAAATTCTGCATGGAGACATGCTGCTTGAAGGGAATAGGCACAGCCCCACCAATGGCGGTCGAGAGACCGTCTTGAGGTGGTAGGAGGGAGACCTCACTATCAACGGAGAAAGGATGAAACGAATATGAAGAAGTTGTATATTGCCTATGGCAGTAACATGGATGAGGAGCAGATGGCATTCCGATGCCCGACTGCAACTTTAGTAGGAACAGCAATCGTGGAAGGGTATGAGTTAATATTCAAAGGTTCACGAACAGGTTCGTATGCTACGATAGAACCAAAGGAGGGAAGCATCGTTCCGGTATTGGTTTGGGAAATCGGTCAAATGGACGAAAGAAGACTTGACTACTATGAAGGATATCCGAATTTTTACTATAAGAAGATGCTGGAGGTGCAAATCAAGGGGAAAATAAAAAGTGCGATGGTGTATATTATGGATGAGCAAAGGAAAATAGGAGTACCAAGTGCAGGATATTATCGGACTTTGGAACAGGCATATGAAAAGTTTGGGTTTGAGGAAGATGTTCTGAAGCAGGCTTTGAAAAATTCAATCGAGGAGGTGCAGCATGGTATTTCCGAATAGAAAAATTGTGGAGAATATTCGCAGAGAATATCCAGTCGGTACCAGAGTAGAACTTGTAAGAATGCATGATAAACAGGCACCGCCAGTTGGCATGACAGGGACCGTTCTCGGAGTGGATGACACGGCATCCCTTCTTATGCATTGGGATAATGGCTCAGGACTGAATGTGATTTATGGGGAAGATTGTGTAAAAAAGATACCCATAGTCAGAACTGTTTGTTATGGAAAGACAGAGGAGTGGTATTCGAGGGAGAAAGCAGAAGAATTTTTCTTTCAGGCAATTTTGGGAAGTGAAGGGAGTGAACAGAGCCGATACATGAAGATATATAATGAGTTAAAAATGGGATTGGACTTTTGTACGGATGGAGAAGATGTCTAAAGAAAATTTGTGCAGATTGTGTGGTACGGATATTGCTGGATATAAACAAGAGTCAGAGGTAACATGTGTGTACAAAAAGAACAGGAGAATTATTATGGGAGAAACATACAGAGGGTATCAAATTACAATCGCTTGGAATAGTGAAACTACAGGATATGATTTTATTATTACCCCGCCGGACAATGGGAAAATAATTACAAGTGAAGATTCATATTTTTATGATTACAATGCTGTGAAAGCAGCAAAAGTAAAAATCGATGAACTTTTCAAGTAAAAACAAAAGGTGCTGAGATAAAAAAGACTTCTTCGGAGGTCTTTTTTTAGTGATGTTTTGGAAGGAGGTGAGAGCAATGGCACAGAGAGGAAGAAAACCTAAGCCTACGGCAGTAAAAGTATTGGAAGGTAATCCGGGGAAAAGAAGTCTGAATACAAACGAGCCGAAACCCGTGAAGAAAGCGCCGAGATGTCCTGCGTGGCTGGAGGATGAGGCAAAGAAGGAATGGAAGCGGATGGCGAAACAGATGGAGCAGTTGGGGATTTTGACAGAAATTGATATGGCTGCTTTTGCAGGATACTGTCAGGCGTATGCACGTTGGAAAGAAGCGGAGGAATTTATTACTCAGCATGGAACAATCGTAAAGACTCCATCCGGTTATTGGCAGCAGGTTCCACAGGTGTCCATTGCTCAGACCTATCTGAAAATCATGAATAAATTCTGTGAGCAGTTTGGACTGACACCTTCCGCAAGAAGCAGGATTGTTACGGACAATGGTGATGATAAAGAAAGCGATGCAATGGAACTTCTGCTGATAAAGGGAGGTGGTGGATAGTGTATGATCAGACAAAAGCGGATCATGCCGTAAATTTTATTAATTGTTTGAAACACACGAAAGGGCAATGGAGAGGTGTCCCGTTTGAGTTGCTTCCGTGGCAGGATAAAATCATCCGTGATATTTTTGGAACGGTAAAAGAAAATGGCTATCGTCAATATAATACTGCATATGTAGAGATTCCAAAGAAGAATGGAAAATCAGAACTAGCTGCCGCGGTGGCTTTGCTAATGACCTGTGGTGACGGAGAATGGGGTGCTGAAGTATATGGATGTGCTTCTGATCGCCAGCAGGCTTCGATCGTATTTGACGTGGCAGTTGATATGGTGGATCAATGTCCAGCTCTGAAGAAAAGAATTAAGCCAATCATGTCTGTAAAGCGGTTAGTATATCAGCCGACAAACAGTTTCTATCAGGTACTTTCTGCTGAAGCATATACCAAGCACGGCTTGAATGTACACGCAGTAATTTTTGATGAACTTCATGCGCAGCCGAATCGAGAGTTATTTGATGTCATGACAAAAGGTTCGGGTGATGCAAGAACACAGCCATTGTATTTTTTGATTACGACTGCCGGAACGGATCGCAATTCCATTTGCTTTGAACAGCACCAAAAAGCAGAAGACATTCTTATGGGAAGAAAGATTGATCCGACTTTTTATCCCGTGATTTATGGTATTGCGGACGATGATGATTGGGGAAGCGAAGAAAGCTGGTATAAGGATGAGATGACCGATGAGCAGTTTCTTCGCGTCCTTCACGGGAGCGGGATCGTAAAATATCGGTTTGCCGTTCACGATGCGCACCTGTTTTTCCTGCGCGGTTGCGGTCGGCGGCTTCATTGCTATAAAAAAGTCCATTTTCTACACCTCCGTGTATCCTGGGTTCTTCTTTTCCGTGCTGTTACGTTGCGCTCCGCAGAAGTGGAAGGGCAGGCTATGCAGCCCTTCACACTTTGGGAGTGTAACGACCGTTCTTCCGTCTATATCTTTTTATAGACAGCGTAGAAGAAGAAAATCCGATCAGCCGTTTTCAGGGTTCGTTTTCGTGATGACGCCTTTGTCGAGAGTGAACTCGTCGCCCATTTTCTTGAGCCTTGCGTACACGGTCTTATCAATGACGCCCATGTACTCCGCCATGTCCTTCACAGTGACCTTGCCGTCCATGTCGAGAGCGGAGAAAGCGGTGCGGAACTCATCGGCGGCGTCATCTGGCGTCTTGCTCTTCGGATTGTTGAGCCGTCCTGCCTGCGGAGTGCCCTGTGCAGGCATCGCGCCGAGCGTCCCTTTGTCATCGACCTTATGGATCGGGTACTCGAACCAGAAGTTGACGGGCGTGATGTTCGGGAACTCACGCAGCGAGGATTCGAGCCGCCATGCGGTTTCATTGCCGTCACGGACGTTGTTTGCGATATCCTCGGAAAGCTCAAGCTGAATCATGTCAAGCTGGGCATCAGGATCACGGGCGAACACGCCGGAGCCCGACGCTCTGTCCATCGCTTTTTTCATGCCCTGCGCACCCTTGCTGTGATGATGGCAGTAGATGGTGCTGCACCCGGTCTCCGTGCAAATCTTGTCGAACTGGTTACAGAACGCGCCCATTTCGGAGGCGTTGTTCTCATCGCCCGTGATAACTTTGTAAATGGGATCGATGACGATAGCGTCAAAGTGCTGATTCCGTACACGGCGGATGAGTTTCGGAACAAGCTGGTCGAGCGGTACGGCGTGACCTCTGAGGTTCCACACCACGATGCTGTCCGCATTTTTGATGGGCAGACCGAGTGCCTCGTAGATTTTGAGAAATCGGTTGATCGCGCTTGCCGGATCAATCTCAAGGTTCACATAGAGGACTCTGCCTTTTTTGCATTGAAAGCCGAGCCAAGGCTTGCCCTCCGCGATAGCGATGCACAGTTCCATGAGAAGAAAGGACTTCCCGGCTTTGGATGAGCCGGATATCAGCATCTTGTGTCCGCGGCGCAGTATCCCCGTGATGAGTTCCTCCGGCAGTTCCGGCGGATTGTCCTTGAAAATGTCAAGGGAAACCATGTCGGGTAGTTCATCGGAAACGCCCTCTACGAAGTCGAGCCAGTCTACCCAGGACTTCCTTCCGATGTTTGTAGCGATAAGGTACTGGCGGTTGCCGTTTCTCGTGACGCCGGGCATACGGGAGAGGCGGGACGGATTGCGGTTCTGTTTGTCGATGGACACTCCGTTTTTCTCCAGGAAGTCGTAGAGGAACTCCACGCGCTTTCTGTACTCGTCGTAATTCTCCGCATCCACGCGGACGATGGCATGGAGGCTTTTGCCTCCGCTGTGAACGAGCGCCGCGATAGGCAGTTCCAGCTTGCGGAAGACGATATCCTGTTCCGCAACGGGTAGCGTGTCCGACTCCACCAGGGCAAAGCGGAACTTCGTGATGTTCTCGTTCTTTACGCCGTCCCCATCGAGGGGATTGAAGCGAATCCATGCGCCGACTTCGGGTTTCCAGTCACCGACCGTAGCGCCGAGGTCATCGGGATACTTTTTAAGCGATGCGATGAGTTCCCCGGCGGTGCGGTCATACACGCCCTTGCTCGGCAGCCACTTGCCCTCGGCATCCTGCCACACATCATTTGTGACATAGCCGACACGGTCATCTGCATCAAAGAGCAGTTCAAGATAAGTGATGAGGTCTGCCGCAGGGCTCCAAGCATCGGGGGGAGCAAAGCCGTTAAAACCGTCCTCGCCGTCATACTCGATGGCGTCATCCCAATTCATGCAGCCGTCCTCTCCACCGAAGGGAGTCCAGCCGCGGTCTTTTGCCATCTGTACGATGGTGCCGCCCTTGACGGGAGTGCCGGAGCCGTGAAAGCTGTTCCACTTGCGTTCGCACTCGCCGGGATGATAGCGGCTGTCATTTCGGGACCAGTCATCCCATATGGAGCAGGGATAGCCCTCCTCCTTAAGCGCCATGCCGACTGCGATCCAGTCAGCACGGCTCAAGGTTGATACGTCTATGGCTTTGAGAGCCGAAAGAATATGATTATCCATGAATGGTTACCTCCTTAAGGTCTGTAGAGCGCGGGAGTCATGCCATAAGGCACCCTCCAGCTGTTGTCGGCAAGTCTTGAAATAAGGGAACTGGCATCCTCGAATGCCCAGGTGCCGACCTGCCTGAAGCCGTAGCGTTCCAGACACCGTATCTGCTTGGGAGTAGCAAGCCCCATCTGCTGACGGCGCTGCAGGCGGTCAATGAGAAGGGACGCAAGCCCTGCGTTCCTCACGCTGTCAGCAAAGATGCCCCTCCGCTCCAGGAAAGCGATCTGCTTCTCGGACGGAGGTGCCATTTCCCATGCAAGTAGTCCTTGTCCTCGTAGGTCATGTCATCGAGCGAGAATGCCGTGTGGTAGCGGTGGCGCTCGCTGTTGGCGTGTTCCTCACGCCTGGAATCCAGGATGACGGTACCGATCTCGTCCGAGACCTCGACCTCCGTCACCTCGCCGGTAGCGAATTTGTACTTGATAATCATTAGAAAACCTCCATTCGTGTTGGGAATGGAGGCTTCTCGCTGGTCAGCTGCAAAAAGGTAATAGAAATCTAACCGCAGTCCTGTAGGAGTTTCCTCCATTCCGGGATTGCAGCTTCCTTATCCAGTAGGCAGCTGTTTTTATTAAATTATCCTGTCATCCGCACTGGATCATCCGGGCCAATGGATGTACCGATGCCAGGTTAGCCTTGGGGGAATGTTCTTGCCGTGGTCTTATTGCCGCAAATAAATCCTTTATGACCGAAAAATGTCTACAACGCGAACGTCTGATTTGACAAACGGACACTTTTATGCTATAATTCATATAGCGTGTTTTGCGCCCGGCGTCGCATCGTCCCCAACGCTGATGTCATTATAAAAAATGGGGTATTCGGATTTGGGGATGGTTTGGTACACCGTGGTTCACCGTGGTACAAAATCCGAGAAAGGATGAGGAGTATTCGTGGAGTTTAAGGATTTCTTTTCAATGATGAAAAATCGAATATCTGATGGCTTGGATGTGCCACGCTTCTTTCGGGATTTGGTTGCGATGATCACTGAAGTTACCGAGGATGGATGGGATACGCCAAAAGACCCATCATCAAAGCTGACAAAAGAAAACACGCTCCGCACGTATGCAAAGCGTGATATTTCAAAGAAGTTTGCACAGAGTATTGTCTACAAATTATCGCCGGAGATGTTCATTGAATCTCTTGAATCAAGACCCAAGGCGGTCTTAGCCTTGCTTGCGGATGATTATAAAAGCTATGACCCGACCGCTACGGTAGGCAATATCGCTGAAAAGCTGGCAGATTGCTTCGTGGAGATTATTCGCAGGGCAGCTGGGCTTGTTCAAAAAACGGAACTCGAACGGCAGAAGCTGATGCAGCAGGCATTTGAACTGAAGAGCAAGTACGGCGATTATTTGCGGGATGAGGCTGACAACATTTGTGCTTTTCCTGGCTGCGGCAGACTGCTATCCACCGCAGATAGCGGACGAGTAGCATATACCTATGAGGTGGTGCTCATAGATAAAAATAAAGAGCCGAAAGTAGATAACCTACTGGCTCTTTGTCCGATGTGTCATGCGACCTATTCTATTGATGATAGCAAGAAGCTGTGCAAGGAACTACAGGGTGTCAAAAAGATATTGATTGCACATAAACAGAGTATGCGCCTCTTGGACGGAATGCCGCTTGAAAAGGAAATAATAGGTGTCATCTCGAAAATCAAGAATCTGAAAGAAAAAGATTTGCTTGATCCTTCTCTTGATCCGAAGGATATACGGGAGAAACTTGTCCCGGATGACAACCTCGCATTGTTCAATACCGTAAAAGGATATGTTGATACCTACTATGTCACGCTGAAGGAAATCATAACCAATGCCGACAAACGCGGAGAAATAGACTATGACGAAGTACAGGATCAGATGAAGGCCATCTACAAACGCCTGAAGAAGGCAAAGAAAACGAATGTCGAGATTTTCAACGAGATATCAGAAAAGGTACATAAGGTCAGCCTGCAAGAGGACATTTACTGTCAGATCGTAGTGGCGTTTTTTATAGCGAAATGTGAGGTGTACGATGCAATTACCAAATAAGCTATATTCCTATAAAAACAGCACCTTATCGCTTATACCGATAGTGCTGGATGAGATAAAAAATGGCCCAGTGGCGGTTAAAGTTTTGTATGAGCGGGTAAAGCCGTCATTGAAAGATGCTACGGATTTTATCTCTGTTATGGATTGCCTGTATGCGCTGAGAGCAGCTGATCTAAACGATGAAGGCGAGGTGTTCATATGCTTATAGAAATGAAATCGCCTGCCTTTAAAAAGCAAGGCGAGGAACGGCCTCCGATTCATTTTAAGGAGGGCTTGAATGTTGTTCTCGGCAAGGAAGACGGTGCCATGTCTATCGGCAAGTCATCATCCTTGCTTGCTATTGATTTTGTCTTTGGAGGAGACACCTACATCAAAAGCGATGGCGTGAAAAAAGAGGGGCATCATACAATCTTCTTTGCTTTTGAGTTTGACGGAGAGAAGTTCTATTTTGCCAGAAATACGGGCGACAGTAACACTATTTTTATTTGTGATAAGAATTACGAATTGACCGGCGGACAGTATACCAAGGACGAATATACGACATGGCTCAAAGGAAAATACCATCTTGATTTTGTTGGTCTTTCTTTCCGCATTGCACTGAGCAGCTTCTTCAGAATATACGGAAAGAAAAACACGGATGAGCTTAATCCGCTTCAAGGCATCCCCGGTCAGAATATGGACAAGTCGATATCATCCATAGTGGCTTTGTTTGATCGCTTCAAAGACATCGAGGAGTTCAAGGCTAATGTGACAGAACACAAACGGAAACTGGATGCCTACAAAGAGGCACGGAGATATCAGTTCATTTCAGACCTCGTAGGCGGACAGAAAAAGTATGAGGAGAACCTTGCGATTATTCGAGACCTGGAACTGCAGCTTGCTACGCTTATGGAAGAAGCTGAAAAAGGCCATTCTGAAGAGGAAATTGAACTAAACAAGAAAAAAGCGGCTTTAACGAATGAAAAGCTGACCATAGAGAATGTCATACATTCCAAGGAAATGAAGCTACGTCTGGTGAGCATGAGTCTGGAATATGGACTGTACCCTACTGAGGCGGACATGACAGCTTTGCAGGAGTTCTTCCCTGGTGTTAACTTGCGGAAACTGTACGAAGTCGAACGCTATCACCAGAAACTTGCCAAGATACTGGATGCGCAGTTTACAGATGAGAAAACAGCAATCGAGGGAGAAATAACTGGTCTTAGACAGCAGCTCGATGGGATCAATGCTCAAATAAAGGAACTTGGCTTTGTTGGCAATATTTCAAGAGAATTTCTTGACAGGCACTCGGCTCTTAAAGCCGAGATTGATGCCCTTAAAAACCAGAACCAGGCATTCCTTACACAGAACGAGTTGCAGGCGGCAAAGGCGAATGCCGATGCAATACTGAAGCGCAGCATTGAGGACATTCTCCAGGAAATCGAGGATACACTGAACGCAAAGATGAAGGAGTTTAACGATTCCCTGTTTACTACCAAGAAGAAACCGCCTCATGTACACTTCAATGCCTATAACAGCTACAAATTTGAAACTCCCGATAATACCGGAACTGGTTCAAATTTCAAAGGTATGATTGTTTACGACCTTGCTGTTCTGTTCACAACTGCGCTACCTGCACTTGCCCACGATTCTTTGCTGTTTAAGAATCTCGGAAAAGATGTTGAAGACGGAATCTTCCGTATATACAACAGTACAAAGAAGCAGATATTTATTGCTTACGACAAACAGAGCGATTGCAGACCTGAAACCCAGAAGATTCTTGAAGATAATTGTGTATTGAGACTGTCAACTAATAACTGTGAACTATATGGAAGGTCATGGGACACGGAGGAATAAAACAAAATGAAGATGAGTTATAACAAGCTGTGGAAGTTACTGATTGATAAGCAGATGAAAAAGTCTGATCTGCGGAAAAAAGCAGGAATCAGCTCTTCTTCACTCGCCAAGCTCACCAAAGACGAGAATGTAACCACAGAGGTTCTTTCAAAAATCTGTCAGGAACTGAAATGTGATGTTGCTGACATTATGGAATTCGTTCCAGACCCGAGTCCGGAAACACCGGACGGGATAAGCGAAGGAGAAAAAGAGCCTTCCGAATGAAATCAAAGAATGACGAGGAAACTATATGCCAAAGATAGATGCGCAATATAGCTACAATTTCATCGACCTCTTTGCGGGTGCCGGAGGGCTTTCGGAAGGGTTTCTTCAGGCTGGATTCAAGCCTGTCGCGCATGTCGAAATGAATGAATTTGCGGCTAAAACGCTTGAAACGAGAAGTGCCTATTATTACCTGAAAGGTACTGACAATCTCGGTTTATATAAAAAGTATGTGTCCGGGAAAA
>CDYK01012520.1_pt1 | contig 12740 bp, 10 predicted proteins | sample 554841 | NCBI WGS metagenome assembly CDYK01 (sample SAMEA3182102, study PRJEB8094) | gut metagenome | biome: human; feature: gut; material: Stool; isolation source: human stools | place: Canada | collected 2013-02-18
GGAGCAATCCTACCGCTCGATGCTCCGAATACTCGGATACTAAATCCGAACGCCCCGACGGGCGCGTGCAATACACCGCACAGACAATCCCCCTAAATCCCCCTTTGAGAAGGGGGACTTGCTTCGGGCGACCTGTTCGCCAGGGAGCAATCCTACCGCTCGATGCTCCGAATACTCGGATACTAAATCCGAACGCCCCGACGGGCGCGTGCAATACACCGCACAGACAATCCCCCTAAATCCCCCTTTGAGAAGGGGGACTTGCTTCGGGCGACCTGTTCGCCAGGGAGCAATCCTACCGCTCGATGCTCCGAATACTCGGATACTAAATCCGAACGCCCCGACGGGCGCGTGCAATACACCGCACAGACAATCCCCCTAAATCCCCCTTTGAGAAGGGGGACTTGCTTCGGGCGACCTGTTCGCCAGGGAGCAATCCTGCCGCTCGACGCTGCGCATACTCGGGTATTAAGCCGCATATTCCGCCACTAAAAAATCCACCTCTCTCAAGGTGGATTTTTTAGTGGCATTCGGCCGGATCGCTACCGCAAATAACGCCAGGCAATCAGCAGTAATGCAATGACAAAAAACGAGAGAAAGACGATATTGCCTATCACCTCCCGGAAACGAACCGACCGGGCGGACTCCCGAGACAATTCATCACCCCGGCGGACACGGACGATCACACAGCCGATCCGGATCGCCACAACCAGCATAAGTCCCGTAACGATGAAATCAACCAAGAAATCCGCCGTATTCCGCGGAACGAACCAACTCGCGATGAGCAGGAGAAACCCGACGCTCACGCCCCAATCGACCCACTTGTCCCCAAAAATGGCTTGCAGATATTTATACGACTGCATAGTATCCGTCTCTTTCATCTTGCTTCCCGATATTTTGCACTGTATGAAGCGACACCCACGCCGATACATACAGCATATTTATCTTCTGTAAGAATAACTGTTAGCGGGATGTCAGGCTCGCCGTCTCCCTCCCGGTCTCCAGTTGGATCATCAAAACCCGTACAGGCGCTTATACAAATATAAATATTCAATTACACATTTCAACTAAAAATAATCCGTTATTTCACATAATAGATAAAAAACTTCGCGACAATTCCGGCCGAAACGGTCTCGATTCCGGGGAAAATTTGTATATTCGCCGAAACTTTCGAACTTCTACCCTGCTATGAAATTTGCCTTGCGGGCCCCGATTCTGAAATATACGCTCTTCGGCATGTTGTTTCTGAACAGCCCGGCACAGGCTTCGGAACCGCGTTCGGAGCGAATGGAAAAAACGGCGGCCGAAGTGATTGCGGCGGACAGCGCAGCGATCCCCAAAGGCTGGGACAACGACTGCCGCGCAAGCTACAAAGCCGGATACGAGGCGGGATACCGAGCCGGATACCTCCATGGGCGGCGGACAGCGACGCAACCCCACAGTTCCGGGCGGGCGTCAGCCACCCGCTACGCCGACGGATCAATCGTCCCGACCCGCGACACGACCGCTTCCGGGCGTCGTTTCATGCACCGCATCGGCGCGGAGTTCCGCCCTGAATACATCTTCCCGACCAACCCCTTCGTCGAAGGCGAGAACCGCGCCGGACAGCCCATCGACCTCTCCCTCTCGGGACACCTCCGCTACTCGTTCCAGTTCCGCCCCGGATCAATCCCCGACCAAATTTACGGCGGCGCCTATCAGGGCATCGGGGCCGCTTACTACGACTTCGGAAGCCCCGACGAACTCGGAAACCCGATCGCCGTCTACCTGTTCCAGGGCGCGCGCATCGCACGGATCAGCCCGCGGCTGTCGTTCAACTATGAATGGAATTTCGGCCTCTCGTTCGGCTGGAAACCCTACGACGACGCCGTGAACCCCCTCAACAAGATGATGGGTTCGAAGATGAACGCCTATCTCAACGCCGATTTCTTCCTCGACTGGCGCGTCACGCGCGAGGTGGACTTCACGGCGGGCCTGAGCCTCACGCACTTCTCCAACGGCAACACCAAATTCCCCAACGCGGGACTCAACGCCGTGGGACTGCGCGCGGGCCTGACCTACAATTTCGGACGGAAGTCGGCCGAAATGGCCCCGCGGACGGTCTGCCCCGCATTCCCGCGCCATTTCAGCTACGACCTCACGTTCTTCGGCTCGTGGCGGCGCAAAGGCATCGAAGTGGGCGACAAGCAGTATGCCGCGCCGGATGCCTACACGGTTCTGGGATTCAACTTCGCCTCGATGTATAACTTCGGCTACAAGTTCCGTGCAGGCGTGTCGCTCGACGGCGTGTACGACGGCAGCGCCAACGTAGCCATCGCCGACCAGATCGTGGAGATGGGCAGCAGCGCCGACCTGACGGTGGAGAAACCCGGCGTCGACAGGCAGCTGGCGCTCGGCGTCTCGGCCCGTGCCGAGTTCGTGATGCCCTATTTCAACATCGGGGTCGGTCTGGGAACCAACTTCCTGCACAAGGGCGGCGACCTGAAAGCCTTCTACCAGATGCTTACCCTGAAGGTGGCCGTGACGCGCAGTTCCTACGTCCACATCGGTTACAGTCTCCGCGATTTCCACATGCCCAACTTCCTGATGCTGGGCGTCGGATACCGGTTCAACAACAAATACCCGCGGCACCGCTGAACAATTCACAATTATTTAGTTTGCTGACGTAAATATCGTGCAATTGTTTCAGCGAAGCCGAAATTGCGCATTTTACGTTCCCCCTAAACTCCGAAAAGAAAGACGAAGGGCTTGGCCGATTTCCGGAATTTCGCCGTGGCGTCGCCCGCATAGGTCTGCCCGCCGGCAAGCGTGAGGGTGCGCTCGCCGCTGCCCTCCGAAAAGTCGATCGCCGCCAGGTCGACCCAAAAGGTCTCCATGGCCAGCGTCGGTTCGAAATAGTAGACCCGGTTCTTCTGGTCGCAGACCGTGCGCCAGCGCGTCGAGGCGATGTGCGGCTTGTCGGGCGTGGAGATGCCGTAGGGAACCGAGACGTTGCGCATGACCGACATCACGGCCGGCACGGCGATCTTCGGGTCGGAGGTCTGCACGACGGCGTCGATGTAGAACGACGCCCGCACGAAGCGGTCCGAAGCGCGGTTGGTCCCCGGCAGCATCGTCAGGCCGCCGATCTGCCGCCAGTAGCCGAGAATCGCCAGCTGGTCGTCGTAAAAGGGCGAATTGGTCATCACCTGACACTGCCGTCCGTGGTGGATTTCCAGTTTGCCGTCGCGATACTCGAAGATCGCGCTGTCGCCCGAAGGATCGGAAATCGCCAGGTGGAGCCGCGACTGCACGCCGTTGGGCAGGTCGGGAGCGTCGATGCGGAACTTCTCCTTCGAAAGTTCGGCCACGGCCTCGTCCACGGTGGCGAAATTGTCGAGCACATACTGCGTCCAGACGCTCAACCCCATGACGGGGCGCGTGTCGCCGGGACGTTCGTAGACCGACTCGGGCAGGAACAGCAGGTTGGCGACCAGCCCGGCTTCGTTCATGCCGTCGGTGATGCCGATGTCGTAACCGGCGGCCGAGAGCGACCCGTATTTCGAGGTCCAGAAGACGGTCTTGTCCGTGTTCGCACCGCGACGCACGACGCCCCGCGGGAAGACGTAGAGATTGGTGAGCGGATCTTCGCGCCAGTCCATCGTCCGGCCCGTGACGGTCATGCCGTCGGGTCCGAGGTAAACGGCGCGGGTGCAGGCTTCGGCCTGCGGAGGGAAGACGGCCAGCGCAGCGGCGCACAGCATCGTCAGGAAGGGTGTTTTCATAGACTGCGAAAATTTTGGAATCACACGTCGTCCGCTTCAAATCGGATGCTAAACCCGCATTTCCGGAGGAAATAAATTTGATCTTTCGCGCAGGTTGCCTTATCTTTGTGGAAAATTGACTTTCCCGACATGAAACCCTTTCTGCGCATTCTCCTGCCGGCCGCCGTGTGCGGCCTGCTGCTGGGCGCCTGCACGCAGCGGCAGACGACCCTGAAATTTATGAGTTACAACATCCGCAACGGCCGCGGCATCGACAATGTTCAGGATCTCGGCCGCGTGGCAGAGATCATCAACCGCACGGCCCCCGACATCGTGGCCCTTCAGGAACTGGACAGCGTGACCGGACGCATGGCCGGACGCTTCATCCCCGGGGAGCTGGGTGAAATGACGGGCATGCACGCCCGTTTCTGCCGCGCCATCGACTACGACGGCGGCGCCTACGGCGTCGGCCTGCTGTCGCGCGACGAACCGCTCGCCGTGCGCCGCATCCCGCTTCCGGGACGCGAAGAGTCCCGCGTACTGTTCGTCGCCGAGTTTCCCGACTACGTGGTCTGCGTCACCCACCTCTCGCTTACGCCCGAGGACCAGCGCGCGTCGCTGCCGATCATCCGCACGGTCACCGACACCTGCCGCAAACCGGTGCTGCTGGCCGGGGACTTCAACATGAAGGTCGCCAAAACCGTCCTCGACGGGCTGGGCGGCGCATTCCGGCCCCTTTCGGACACCACGCAGATGACCTTCCCGTCCGGCAAGCCCTCCATCCGCATCGACTACATCCTCGGCCGCGGACTGCCCGAATCGGCCGTCGTCACCGAGCGGCAGGTGGACACCTCGACCGTCGCCTCGGACCACTGTCCGCTGTGGGTGTCGCTCGCGTGGAAAAAGTAGCCGCCCCCTGCGTTACGCAAATCGCAGGCGCAATACGGACTTTTCCGCGGCCTTAAGGAGGTAACGCCCCTTTTATCAGCCGGAAGGTTTTACAGACCCGCACGCAACCCAGGTTTGCAACCATCCGGCTTTTTCGTACCTTTGGGGTCGTAACGACCCTTTTAGCAGCCGGAAGGTTTTACGGAGCCGCACGCAATCCGGTTTTGCAGCCATCCGGCTTTTTCGTACCTTTGGGGTCGTAACGACCCTTTTAGCAGCCGGAAGGTTTCACAGCCCCGCACGCAACCCAGGTTTGCAGCCATCCGGCTTTTTCGTACCTTTGTATAAAACCAGATACCGATGCAGATCACCAAAGCCGAATTCAAATGCTCGTCCGAGCGCATTTCGCAGGTCCCGAAGGACGACCTGAAAGACATCGCCTTCATCGGGCGCAGCAACGTCGGAAAGTCGTCGCTCATCAACATGCTCACCGCCCGCACAGGGCTGGCCAAGGTGTCGGGGACGCCCGGAAAGACACGTCTCATCAACCACTTCCGCATCAACGACGCCTGGTATCTGGTCGACCTGCCCGGCTACGGCTACGCCCGCACGTCGAAAACACAGCGCAGCGAATTTTCGAAACTGATCACCGACTACGTCATCAAGTGCGAAAAGATGCACTTCCTGTTCGTGCTGGCGGACATCCGCCTCGAACCCCAGAAGATCGACCTGCGGTTCATCGAGATGCTGGGCGAAAACGGCATCCCCTTCGGCATCATCTTCACCAAGGCAGACAAGCTCTCGAAAACCCAGCGCGAAAAGAGCGTGGAACGGTTCCGGACCGCACTCGCCCAGCAGTGGGAGGAACTGCCGCCGATGTTCGTCTCCTCGTCGGAAAAGGCCGTGGGGCGCGAGGAGATCCTCGACTTCATCGGCGAATGTCTGCGACAGAACTGACCCCTGCCGTCACGCAACGGGAAGAAACGTCCCGGGGCTACGGAATGAAAACCGTCCCGCGGCGGAAAAGTTTAACCGAATGTTGAAAAAACACGCCCGGGCGGGCGTGTTTTTTCATCGTATTGTTCTATATTTGCAACGTCAAAAAAATCCTCGAAATCTATGGCTATCCACAAAATCAAAATTTTCACCGGTCGCGATTCGGAGTATCTGGCCAAAAAGATCGCCGCGAGCTTCGGCACGACGCTCGGACAGTCGGAAGTCCTGCGCTTCAGCGACGGCGAATTCCAGCCCTGCTACAACGAGTCGATCCGCGGCTGTACGGTCTTTATCATCCAATCGACCTTCCCGCCCTCGGACAACCTGATGGAACTGCTGATGATGATCGACGCCGCGCGCCGCGCCTCGGCCCATCAGGTCGTGGCCGTGATGCCCTACTTCGGCTGGGCGCGCCAGGACCGCAAGGACCGTCCCCGCGTACCGATCGGCGCCAAGCTGGTAGCCAACATGCTGATGGCCGCAGGTGTCGACCGTGTGATGACGATGGACCTGCACGCCGACCAGATCCAGGGATTTTTCGACGTTCCGGTCGACGCCCTCTACGCCAGCGGCATCTTCGTGCCCTACATCAAGAGCCTCAACATCGAGGACCTCTCGATCGCAGCGCCCGACATGGGCGGCGCCAAGCGGGCAAACACCTATTCGAAACTGCTCGGCACGCCGATCATCATTTCGCACAAGGAGCGCGCCAAGGCCAATGTCGTGGGCAAGATGACGGCCATCGGCGACGTCGAAGGCCGCAACGTGCTGATCGTCGACGACATGATCGACACGGCCGGTACGATCTGCATGGCCGCCGACATGCTCATGTCGCGCGGCGCAAAGAGCGTCCGCGCGGCCATCACCCACCCGGTGCTCTCCGGCCCGGCCTACGAGCGCATCAATGAAAGCGCGCTGGAGGAGGTGATCGTGACGGACACCATTCCGCTCAACCCCAACAAGGACCTGCACAAATTCACCGTCCTGTCGGTCGCCGACCTCTTCGCCGACGTCATCGAGCGCGTGCACAACTACAAGGAAATCTCGTCGATCTTCTCCAAATAGGAGAACCGGCTTCCAGCCAAAAAAATTCCCCGGAACCTTTTCGCAAAGGTTCCGGGGAATTTTCCGTTCACGGGAGAAGGACTACCCCGCCTTCTCTCCGCCCTTGGTGCGGCTGCGGACATACTCCGTGGGCAGGCAACCGCCCCCCGCCCGCCGAAAAACGGGTCCCGCGGAAAGGGTGCAAAAAGGCGGGAACCTTTCGTAAGTTCCCGCCCCTGTCATCCGACTTCCGGCTACTTGAAAGGCGAATCCGGCTCGCGGGACATCACCAGATAGAACATCCGGTCGAGGAACGCCGGGGCGAACTTCTTGACGAAGTGCGTGGCGCGCCCCTCGCTCTCCATCAGGCAGAGGCGTTTGCGCCGGAGGATGCCCTTCGCCACGATGCGGGCCACCTCCTCGGGAGTCATCATCTTCGACTCGTTGCGCGGCGTGGCGCCCTGCTGCTTCCCGTCGGCCGTGAGAGCCGAGAAGCGGACGTTCGAAGCGGTGAAACCCGGACAGGCGATCATCACGTGCAATCCCTTTTTGAGGTTCTCAATACGCAGCGTTTCGAGGAATCCCGTCATGGCGTATTTCGAAGCCGAATAACCCGTGCGGCCCGGCAGTCCGTGCAGCCCGGCGACGGAGGAAATGCCCACGACGGAGCCTTTCGACGCCTGAAGATACGGCAATGCGAACTTGCAGCAGTTGACCGTACCCCAGAAGTTGACGTCCATCAGCCGGTGCAGCACCCCGAGGTCCACGTCGTCGAAAATGGCGCGCATCGAAATACCCGCATTGCAGATCAGCACGTCTATGCCGCCGAACTCCCGCACGGCGGTTTCGATCAGCTCCCGGCACTCCTCGGGCTTCGTCACGTCCACCCCGCAGTAGGCCGCCTGCCCGCCCCGGGCGCGGATGTCGCCCGCAAGAAGCTGCAATTTCTGCACGTTGCGCGCTCCGAGCACCACTTTTGCGCCCTGCGCGGCGTATACCTTCGCCATCGCCTCGCCGATACCCGACGATGCGCCCGTAATGACGATTACCTTATTTGCCAATGTCTTCATATCTTTTTTATTCATGTTTTGCATCTCCGCCCGCCGTTTTCGCGGCGTTCCGCCGCATCTACAAGTCTGGCCCCGCCCTCGCCTTGACGGAAGCTTACAGCATGCGGCCGGAATGCGAGCCTAAATTTCCACCTCCAACCCGTCGTAAGCCAGGTGCACGCCCGGCGGAAGCGTCGCCTCCGTCTCGGCATGCAGGCCTATTTCGTGGGACATATGCGTGATATAGGCCTCGCGCGGCCCGACGCGGCGGATCAGCGCCAGCGCCTCCGCGAGGTTGAAATGCGACGGATGCGGGGCGAAACGCAGCGCATTGACCGCCAGCACCTCCGTACCGCGCAGTTTTTCGGCCTCGGCGTCCTCGATGGTCTTGAAGTCCGTCAGGTAGGCCAGCGGCCCGATGCGGAAGCCCGTGACCTCGAAGCGTTCGGAATGGTGGCCCGACACGGGCACGATCTCCACATCGCCGACACGGAACGGCTTTGCGGTGTCGATTTCGTGCAGTTCGATCTCCGGCACGCCGCGGTATTTGTCCTGCGCGAAGGCATAGTCGAAATCCTTGCGCACGCACTCCAGCGCCCGCGGGGCGGCCCAGATATGGACCTTGTGGACGGTCGGCGGGTAATCGACGAAATTGAAAGCCCGCACGTCGTCCAGACCGCCGATATGGTCCTTGTGCTCGTGAGTCAGCAGAATGGCGTCGAGATGCCGCACGCCCGTGCGGAGCATCTGGTAGCGGAAATCGGGTCCGGCGTCGATGACGATGCGCACGCCCCGCGTCTCGACCATCGCCGAGGTGCGCAGACGGTTGTCGCGCCGGTCCGCCGACGTGCATACCTTGCAGCGGCAGCCGATGACGGGTACGCCCTGCGAAGTACCGGTTCCCAGAAAGGTGAGTTTCATGGATGCAAATGTAGAAAAAATAGCGCAATTCCCGGCACTTTGTGATGCATTGCTTCATTTTTCGCACCGCATTGCCGCATACGTTTCAAATACGGCTTCCGGTCTCCGAATATCGCGGAACCGACGAAACCGGGATTCCGGTCCGTGCGGGGCAGATGCCGGGCGTCGTGAAAAACGGGGCGAACGGATCGTACCCGAGTACGATCCGTCCGCCCCGCCGGAAGGATGTGCGGCAGGTGCGCCGCAAGCAGCGGAATCAGAATCCGCTTTCGATATTCCAGACAAACGCCCGGGCCCCCTGCATCCTGGTCGCAGCGTCCATTTCGCGGAAGGCGTCCATCAGCGGAGCCACCTTCTCGTCGTCGACGATGGCCAGGATCGAGGCGTTCATCGAAGGCCACGCATGCGTGCCGTAGTGGGGTTCGCCGTCGACCGAGCCGCGGCCCTCGGTCAAGGCCCATTTGGTGAAGCCGCGGATACCCTGCTCGTCGAGGATGGCGTTCACCCGGTCGGTCAGCGCCTGGTTGTATGACAAAAATACTGCTTTCATAGTACCGATCAATTTTAATTCAGCTTTTCACTTTCAATGCTTGCTTGCCTGGTGTTCGGCCGAGAGGCGCGCCAGTTTCTCACGCTCCTTGCGCTGCGAACGGTTCACGAGGATCGAGTAGAGCACCGGAACGATGAACAGCGTGAGAATGGTCGAGAACGTCAGACCGCCGATCACGGCAATGCCCATCGGCTGCCACGTCTCCGAACCCGCTCCCGTGCCGATCGCCAGCGGCAGCATGCCCAGAATGGTCGTGAACGAGGTCATCAGCACCGGACGCAGACGGCTCTTGCCGCCGGCGATCACCGCGTCGAAGACACCCGAGCCGCGCTCGATCAGAAGGTTCATGTAGTCGACCATCACGATACCGTTCTTCGTCACGATGCCCACCAGCATGATGGCGCCGATCAGGGCGATCAGCGACAGCGGCGTGGAGGTCATCCACAGTGCGAGGAACACGCCCGTGAAGGCGAACGGAATGGTGAACATGATGATGAACGGGAATTTGAGCGACTCGAACTGCGTGGCCATCACGATATACACCAGAATGACGATCAGGATGAGCAGCGTTCCCAGGTCGCCGAAGGCGTCGCCCTGATCCTCGACCGTACCGCCCACTTCGAGGTCCACGCCGTCGGGCGCGGGATAGTCGGCGAGGAGCTTTTCGACCTCGGCCACCACGTCGCCCAGCGCGACGCCGGCCCCGAGGGTCGACTGGACCGAAATGACGCGCTGGCGGTTCTCGCGCTCGATCATCGGCGCGGCGTACTCCTCCTCGACGGTTCCCACCTCCTTGAGCTTCACGGGGCGGCCCTGCGCGTTGTAGAGCGTGATGTTCTCGACATCCTCGATGCGGTTGCGGAACGGCTCGGCATAACGCACGATGATGTCGTACTCGTCGCCGTCCTCGCGGTATTTCGAGGCCACGAGGCCGTCGATGCGGTTGCGCACGGCCTGCGACGCCGTGGCGCTGCTGATGCCGTAGTACGACAGCCGGTCGCGGTCGAAGACCACGTTGTACTCGGGACGCAGGTCGTCGCGCGAAAGTTTCACGTCGCGAACGCCCTCCAGACGGCGCATCTTCTCCTTCAGGTCGTTGGCAACGGCGTTCGTCACGTCCATGTCATAACCGAAGACCTTGACGTTGACCGTCGCCGAACCGCTCATGCTGCCCGACTGTCCGCCGGGAGTGACCGTGTACTGGCGGATCTCGGGAATCTGGTCGAGATCACCGCGCAGCAGGTCGGAGATGACGTAGATCGACCGATCGCGCTCCTCCACGCCGGTCAGGCGCACGTTGTAGTTGATGATGTGCGAACCGGTGGTCTGCATCGCCGCGAAGGCGTTGTCCGACGAGTTGGCGCCGGCCGACGCCGAGACGAGCACGATCTCGGGGTATTTCGCATAGATGATGCTGTCGATCTGCCGGGCGATGCGCGCCGTGTAGTCGACGCCGACGTTCTGCTCCAGCTCGACCATGGCCGAAATGCGGCCGTTGTCCGAGGGCGGGAAGAACTCGGTGGGAACCCGCGTCAGCAGCCCCAGCGACACGACGAAGACCGACATCATCGAGAAGAAGGTGATCCGGCGGTGGCGTACGACCCAGTCGAGCGAACGGGCGTAGGCGTCATCGAGCCATTCGAGCGCCCGGTCGATCGGCTTGTAGATCACGCCGAGGCCCTTGTAGTCGTGCTGGCCGCCTTCGAGTTTCAAGAGGTAAGCCGACATCATCGGGGTCAGCGAAATGGCCGCCGTAGTCGAAACGCAGACCACGATCGTCACGATCCAGCCCAGCTCGCGGAACAGGATGCCCGCCATGCCCGGGACCATCGTCAGCGGCAGGAACACCGCGACGACCACCAATGTCGTGGCGATGACCGACAGCCACACCTCGTTGGTGGCGTAGATGGCGGCCTCCTTCGGGTTCGAGCCGCGCTCGATATGCGTCGTAATGTTCTCCAGAACCACGATGGCGTCGTCGACCACCATACCGATGGCGATGGAGAGCGACGAGAGCGAGATGATGTTCAGCGTGGAGCCGGTGGCGAAGAGGTAGATGAACGAACAGATCAGCGACACGGGGATCGTCATACAGATGATCAGCGTCGCGCGCCAGCGTCCGAGGAAGGCCATCACCACCAGCACGACGAAGATGAAGGCGTAGAGAATGGTTTCCGAGAGCGACCCGATGGCGTCGGTGATCTCCTGCGAGCCTTCGAAAATCAGCTCCATCTTGACATCCTTCGGGAGGGTTTTCTGAATCTCCGGCAGGCGCGACTGGATTTCGTGGACGATATTCACGGTGTTGGCGCCCGACTGTTTCTGGAACATCACGCGCACGCCCCGCTGGCCGTTGACGCGTTCGTCCATCGTGGCTTTTTCGAGCGTATCGCGGATCTGGGCCACGTCCGAAAGTCTCACCGTGCGGCCCCCGGCGTTCGACACCACGACCTTGCGCAGCTCGTCCGAGAGTTTGAACTCGCCGTCGGCCTTGATGTTGAAGGTGTTGTTGCCCATGTCGATCGTGCCGCTGGGGATGTTGACGTTCTCGGCGGCGATGATCTGCCCCAGCTGCTCGACCGTGAGGTTGTAGGCCTCCAGTTTGGCGGGGTCGACGTTGACCTGCACCTCGCGTTCGGGTGCGCCGATGATCGACACGGCGCCCACGCCGTCGACGCGGTTGAGCACGTTGACCAGCTTGTCGTCGAGAATCTTGTTCAGCGCCGGATAGCTCTCCTCGGCCGTGACGGCAAGCATCATCACGGGGATCATCGAGGTCGAGAACTTGAAGATCGTCGGATAGTCGATGTCGTCGGGCAGCTGCGACTGCACGCGCGACACCACGTCGCGGATTTCGTTGGCCCCTTCGTTCAGGTCGGAGCCGTATTCGAACTCGACGGTGATCATCGAGACGTTGTCCTGCGACTTGGAGGTCAGTTTCTTGAGGTTGCTCACCGTGTTGAGGTTGTCCTCCAGCACACGGGTGATGTTGGTCTCGATGTCGGCGGCGTTGGCGCCCGGATACATCGTGATCACCGAGATCTGGGGTATCTCGATCTCGGGATACTGGTCTACGGCCAGGTTCATCAGCGAGAAGAGTCCGAAGACCATCACGCCGACGAACAGCAGGATCGTTGAGATCGGTTTGCGGACCGCGCTTTCGTAAATTTTCATTGGAAAGGGGCTGTTTTAGTCTTTTTTAATATCCACTTTGGCCCCGTCGAAAAGTTTCGACAACGCCGTGACGGCCACCGGCTCGCCCGCTTCGATCCCCGAGAGGATGTCCACGCGGTCGCCGACCTGGCGTCCCACCTTGACCGAGCGGCGCTCGGCAACCGAGTCGCCGACGATGACGTAGAGGTAACGCTCGGCCGAGCCGACCTGCTTCTGCACGGCCACGTCGGGAACCATCACGCCCTCCTTGCTGCCCATGTCGAAGGTCGTTCGGGCGTACATGCCCGGGCGCAGCGTGCGTTTGGCGTTGGGGACCTTGACCTCGACCTTGAAGGTGCGGGTCGTGGGGTCGAGCGCCGGATAGATCAGCGACAC
>CDYK01008585.1_pt1 | contig 12650 bp, 13 predicted proteins | sample 554841 | NCBI WGS metagenome assembly CDYK01 (sample SAMEA3182102, study PRJEB8094) | gut metagenome | biome: human; feature: gut; material: Stool; isolation source: human stools | place: Canada | collected 2013-02-18
CGCCGCCGCTACCGGCTCATGGTAGCGACCGGTGGCCTCCATGATGACGCGGGTATCTTCCCCCAGCGCGATGATGGCGTAGGCCATCTGCTCCAGACCGACCTCGGTGTGGAGAAATTCCTGTGGCAGCAATGCCACTTCACCCATTGGCCGCAGGGCAGCCACCATGCTTTTCCCTTTGGAAACATCGATCCCTACTGCGTTCATTTAGTTCCTCCTTGTGATTGGATATGGCTTCCCGCCCTTTCCTCATTGCCTGTTCAATCTCCTGGGTGACACGAGCGCACATGGTGGCTCTACCTGCGCAAATCGAATGCTGCGAACGAGAGAGGCGGCTGACGGACTCATTTACGGGCGTGTTGGCCCAAGGTGAGCTATGTCAGGCCATTTACTCTCCCATTCTAACAGCTTCGGCTTTGAGATGGGAAAAGACGCGGCTGGCTGCCGCGCCTTAAACCGTAATTATTATTGTAGGAGGTGAACAGTAGAATGTAGTAGGGTGAATGGATATGTCTAAAAGAACGAAGAAAGATAAGCGGCCTGTTGCGAAAATCGACTTCAAGCCGTATGGCGCAGCAATCAAAGCCGGGCGCACAAAGCAGAAAGAATCCCGGAATAAGGCAGCTGATGCGCTGTTTATTTCGCCGCGCTATCTCGCCAACATCGAGAATAAGGGACAGCATCCCAGCGTACAGGTATTCTTAGAGCTGATGTCCCGGTATCATATCTCCGTGGATCAGATTCTTCATGGCGAAGCTATGGAGGGCAAGTCTACGGAGCGTATGCAGTTTGAAACGCTGTTGGACGAGCTGACGGATGCGGAAATCAAAATCCTTACGGCAACGGCGCAAGCGCTACTGGATGCAAGAGCAGACAGCGAGGGAGAAAATTGAATACGGTGTAAGGAACGCTATGAACAGGTAGTTCATGGCGTTTTTTTTGCAAAAATCTGCAGATGTGGCCAAAAGGCCCCATTCAGATTGTAGTATGGGTAGCGGAAGGAATACGGGGGTACGAAGTAGTCAGCAAGCACAGCAAGCGAGTACCCGCTTGCGATTTTTCTGATTTTCAGGTCCCTTGCCCGAAAATGAAAAATGCTTGTTGGGATAATCCCAAACCCTTATGAAGAACGGAGGCGGCGAATGGCAAACCGAAAGCGGAATATCCAAATGAAATTCTATGTTACGGAGGATGAAAAACGGCTCATAGACGAGAAAATGAGCCAGCTACCCACACGCAGATATGGCGCCTATCTCCGCAAGATGGCGATTGACGGGTATATCATCTATACTGACACCGCAGATATCAAGGCATTTACCAGAGAGCTTTCCGCCATCGGTCGGAACATCAACCAGATTGCCAAGCGGATCAACGCCGGAGGTCCTGCGTATCAGGCCGACATGGACGAGATACGGGAAAGGTTGGACGAGATATGGCAGTTACAAAGACGCATCCTATCAAGTCAACGCTGAAAGCGGCCATTGACTATATCTGCAACCCGGAAAAGACGGACGGAAAGCTGCTTGTATCCTCCTATGGCTGTGCCGCCGAAACTGCGGATATCGAATTTTCCTGGACCCGCCGCCATGCCATCGACAAGGGAACGAACCTGGGCCGTCACCTGATCCAAGCCTTTCAGCCTGGAGAGGTCACGCCGGAACAGGCACATGAAATCGGCATGGAGCTTGCAAAAGAAATCCTGGACGGCAAGTATGAGTTTGTACTTACCACTCATATAGACAAAGATCATGTTCATAATCACCTGATTTTCAATGCGGTCAGCTTTGCGGATCACAGGCACTATCATTCCAACAAGCGGAGTTATCACTATATCCGCCGTACCTCCGACCGGCTTTGCAAGGAACACGGTCTGTCTGTCATCATCCCAGGGCAAGACAAGGGCAAGAGCTATATTGAACATCAGGCCGCGCAGAACGGCACCAGCTATAAGGAAAAGTTGAAAGCTGCCATTGACCGACTCCTGCCAGCCTGTTCCAACCTGGAAGAACTGCTTCGTCGCCTGCAGAGAGAAGGCTATGAGATCAAGCGGGGCAAATATATCTCCGCCAGAGCGCCGGATCAGGAACGATTCACCCGTCTGAAAACCCTGGGTGTGGACTACACCGAAGAAGCCCTTGCCGCCCGGATTGCCGGACGTTCCAGACCTTCCCACCAGCCGAAACAGCGGAACGGAAAGATCAGTCTGCTCATTGATATCCAGAACAACATCAAGGCACAGCAGAGCACGGGCTATCGCCGCTGGGCGACCATCGAAAATCTGAAACGTATTGCGGATACCTCCAACTTTTTGACGGAGCATGGTATCGGCAGCTATGAGGAATTGTTGGATCGGTGCGAGGCAGCGTCCGCCTCCGTTGCCCGTCTCAAAGCGGATCTTCGGGATACCGGGGCAAAAATCGACGAACTGGCCTTGAAGATGAAGCACGTCTCCACCTACCGCCAGCTCAAACCGATTTATAACCGCTATAAGGCGTCCAGGGATAAGGAAAAGTTTCTGCGAGGCCATGAGAGCGAGATCATCCTTTTTGAAGCCGCCGCCAGGGAGTGCAAGCGGCTGGGTGCGGTTCCGCTGCCTGCCACGGAGCGGATGCAGGCTGAAATAGACGAGCTCAACGCAAGGAAGGTCGCTCTGAAAGCTGAATTGCAGAAAGCCCAGCGGGAAGAACAGGACTATGCAGCCATGCGCAGGAATGTGGAGGATTTTCTTTCCCCGCCGCAACCGGAGCGGGAGCGAAAAAAGAATGTGGAACTGGAATAAATCCGTTTTCTGCGTTTTATCCTGGGCTTTTGTCAGAACATCAAATATAATAGCGATATAGACATATCAAAGGAGGCGAGCCTATGACGAGAGGCGAAGCAATAAAGGATTTCTTTTGCAAGACGATCCTGCCCGTGGCGGCCGCCGCGCTGCTGTACTGCATCTTCCGGTCCGCTTGCGTGAAAACCGGTGAGCTGGACTACCTATGGTTATGGATACTCTGTGGGCTGCCGTTCGGCATCTGGCGGCTGCGCCTCTGGATCATACCAGGCGGCGGCTCCCTGGGCAGTGGGATCGCCTTGTTCGCGCTGAACTTTATTCTGGCCGGGATCATCGGCGGTTTCGTTCTGGTCTGGCGGCTGATCGTGGCGGTGTGGTATGTGCCGCTGACGGTGTGGAGATTGATAGTTGGATGACTACACTTAAAACACAAACCGGAGGGGTAATACCCTCCGGTTTCTTAATCATTCCATGTCCGCAAAAAAATCATATGCATTTTCTTTGTTAAAGTAGTAGTTTGCTATCACTCGGTTTCGTCTTTGATAGTATTCTTTTAGATATAGATTTGAAATGATTATAACAGCATCAATAACACTTGAAAGCAGTTTAGCAATATCTTCATCTTCTATTTTAATGAGCGGGATGTCTACTCGATCTTTCCATCTTCTGAACGTAGATGTGGACTCAAAGCGCTTGTCTACTTGTCCGTTATTATGTACTATCATGTTCCGAAGGTTCACAATATCCAGTAAATCATCCCAAGTTTCAGCGTTCAAATTCTTTCGTATTTCAATTCCAAATGCCTTTTTGTAGATATCATTTGTTTTTTCAATATTCATAAAGTCATTCCCAGTATACTTGCGAACAATTTTTTCCAAGAAGCTATCTTTTTTAGATTCACAACTTATGAAGAGTAAGGCCTCAAAATAATCCCTAAATAGAACCTCGATAATAGATGCCAGTTCAATTATTTCGATTTGATAGCAGTCATACGCCAATAGCCACTTCTCTGTTTCAGGTCGATGTTCCGCAACTGCCTGAATACTAATACGATTCATTCGTTTAATACGAACAAAGCGAGCCAGATGCTTTTGTAAATTTTTTAGCGTAGATGTTCGGCCACAAGAATGGCAAAAATTATATCCAGCAGTCTTAGATTCTTTCTTATCGTGAATGCATAAGGAAACTGTCCCACAATAAGGGCAACAAAGTTGGTATAGTTGAAATCTTCTGAGGTGCATATTCTTAAAAAAATCCTCAGAAGTTAATGGCTTTCGTTTGATTCTTTTGCAATAGCCAGCATAGAATGAGTAGTAAAGTTTCTTCATATAGTTCAAATGTTGATTGGAGAATTTCGCCAGAAATTCCTCGTCTACCAAGGCATACATCTCATTATCTGCTTTTTCCATAAAGCGATTCCTCTCATAGCAAACATTTTTCTCTAATCCTGACGCAAACAACCATATCCTTATATTTTATAATTATAGCAGTTATTTTTCCAATTTACAAATATCTTCATTTTGCAAAAAGACAAAAGCGGGAGTACAGCCGATCGGACGAACCGAAAAGCTGTACTCTCGTTTTGCGTGACAGAAAGTGTTTGAAATCAAGCCTTTTTCTTCATGTGCCAGCAAGCAGACCGACACATGAGAAATCATAAAGGCTCCCTTTGAAAATACGAATACAGGGAATTATTCTGCGGTTTTTCTACCCTTATCCTCACAAATTTTAGATCGTTTGGAACTGTAATGCGGACAAGCGACCAGACACGCCCGGAAACTCTGCTTGCAATCGTGAACACATTTTTTGCAGATATGGTTATACTGCCGCCTGCCGTTCTCACCCAGGAAGAACGCCCATTCCAGCCGCCATTTCTTGCTCCGGCTCATAGGCAGTCATGCCCCGGCACATCACGACCGGGCTTCTTGACCTCCGGGGGCTTATGCTCGGCACATTCCCGTTTGGCATCCTCCAACCGCTCGCGGATGGAAGGCTTCTCCGACGTTGTCCGTTCTGCGTACTCCTGGACCTTTTCCAATTCCTCGCCGCGTCTGCCGTTGTTGATAACGCCGTCGATCATACCGTAGTCATCCTCCAGCGTCATTTCCGCCGTGCGAAGGGGATTATCCTTTTCCGGCTGCTCCGCTGCCACGGCAAAGGCCCGTGTACCATTTCCCATGATAAGATACTTTCCATCATCAGAAATATGGTGGACGCCGTAACCGGCCGCCTCCATCTGCTCCCGGCTCATGGCAGTCACATAAAAGCTGCCCCTGGGCGTCCGGATGCACTCGCCGGTTTCCAGATCGTCCGGGGTAAGCTCCGGCTGCCGTTCCTGCAAAAACTCCGGCACCTCGGAAAAGCCCACCCTATCGCAGTAATGGGCGGTGTCCTTCCCGTCCTGATGCAGCACCACGATATCCGACACGGACAGGGAGTGCCCCGTGAAGTCGGCCGGGCGATCCACATTGAACCGGGTATAAATACTTTCCAGATCGTCCTTTGCCGTCAGCGGCGCCGTATAGACCAACTCATAGTTTTCCGGCTTCACGGAAAGGCCGTTGCGGTGAATACTGTCCAGCGGCTCGAAACGATAGTCCAGCGTTTCGTTACCACCTTTGAGCTGATAAATGGAAAAGCTGTTTTCCGCAGCCTGATCCTGAACGGCCCGTGCCTGCGCCACGATATCCGCCGGAGTCTGCACATAGGCGGCTGCCGCCGCCGCATACTCCCGTTCCGCTCTTTCCGCAGCGGACAGCATTTCATCCGCATGGGACTTCTCCGGGTCATTCAAAGCGGCCTTGACCTCCGCCGGGTCAAAATCAAGAAATTCCTCATAGCCCGTGGCGTCCTTGAACTTTTCAATCTCCGACGGAAGATAGTCCTCCTGCGTCTGACCCAGCGCCGCCAGCTTTTCATCCAGAGCGGAAATGCGTCCCGCCATCAGGTTTTCGTAAAGTTCTTCCTTTGCGGCGTGCACCTCCGGGTGCTCCGCCGCATACTGCGGATCGTTCTGACGGAAAAACTCGTCCATGTCAAAGGCGATATCCATAGCCCACTCGGATTTTTCTTCTTCGGGAAGATCGTCCTGAAAAGTCATCACCCTGTATTCGTCGGGGATACTGCCGCGCTCGCCGTCATAATACTCATGGAAGCTGTCGCCTGTATCACGCACATAGCCCTGATCCGTGAAGGTGCCGTTTTCCTCCAACGCAACGTCCCGGCCGTAGGCCTCATAGTCGATGTAATTCTGCAAATGCTCTGGCACCTGCATAACGTCCAGTTCTTCGATGTAATAGCGGCCCAGATCGTCATAGTCATGGATATCGGGGTAAACCTCATAGCAATCCAGATTCTCGGTGAGGTTGATGATCTCCTGCAGGCTGCCGCAATGGTCGCCCATTTCCATACCGGCCTGAAACTGTGCGTATTCGCTTTCGCTCATTTCATCCAGCTTCGATGCCAGATAATTCAGCTCGTCCAGATTTTCATATTCACCCAGCTTACTGTAAAGACCGTCCACATAGCAGTCATAGTCCGTGATGAACCATTCCTCATAGGGCTGGCCGAAGTCATCCTTCTGGCCGATCCCGATCCGCTTAAACACTTCCTTCAATTCCTCGGCGGTGGTGGGAAACTTCACCCACTCGCCCACAAGCTCGCCCTCATTGTACTTCCCAAGATTGGTGATAAAGGCGGCAAAGGGATAATCCTTGTTGTGATCGTAATATGGCATATCAGCACCTCCTTACAGTTCCGGCGCAGACTTTTCCTTATGGGGCTGCGCCTTGCTTTTCTCCGCACATTCTTTCTTGCCCTGTTCCAGCCGTTCCCGGATGGAGGGCTTTTTCTCCGGCTCCGCAGGGCGTTCATGATTCCACTCGTCGCCGGAGAGAGAAATATATCCGTGTTCCGTAAAATGGCCCTGTTCCTCCTGCATGGCGTACTTGCCAAACGGAACAGGGTCGATTGCTTTCAGAAGTTCCGGGGGCAGCAGCATATCCATGTGCTGTGCCAGATACCGCCAGCCCAGATCGTTCAAATCGTGGATGTTGGGCTCAAATACGAAATAGTCGATGTTGGCCGCAAACTCCTTGAACCGCTCCGGTGCTGTCAGCTTGAAGGGCGATGCCTGCACCGCCATCAGTAGCTCCCGGTCCTCCGGGGAGAGGGCAGCCACCGCCGCCCTCACTTCGGGTAAATGTTCCAAAGTCTTATTTTCTGCCATTGACACCTTCCTTTCTTTTCGGAAATTCCAGTTTGAAGTTGATGTATTTGCCACCCGTGTCATCCAGGATCACCGCAGCGTCATAAGCAGCCTGTTTCTTTTCAGACCACATTTCCTTGACATTGGTACGTCCCTTTTTCAGAAGGTCCGTTGCCATCTTCTTTGTCAGTTCCTTCTTGCGGCTCGTCCAGAAGCGGTCATTTTTCCAGAGAACGAAACCGCAGGACCGATCCGAACACGCAAAGTTCTTCTTGCCCTCATAAACCGGCTGGCCGCAGCGGGGGCAGGTACCGATCACTTCCTTCTCCGGGGCAAACAGCTTTTTGCCATCCTCGGAAATACAGGAATAGGTAGAAACGATCTCCCGGACCATATCCCGGATACCGTCCATGAAGGTATCCGGGTCAGCGCTGCCCTTTGCGATCTCCGTCAATTTCTGCTCCCACTCCGCCGTCAGCATGGGAGAGGTCAGCGGCTCCGGCAGGACCGTGACAAGGTTGATACCGGCTTTTGTGGGGATCAGGCTCTTGCCCTTGCGCTCCACAAATCCGGCTGCCACCAGTTTTTCGATGATAGCCGCCCTGGTCGCAGGCGTGCCAAGACCTTTTCGCTCTGCCTCGTCGGGGATATCGTCCTTGCCTGCGTTCTCCATAGCGGACAGAAGGGTATCTTCGGTGTAGGGCTTCGGCGGCTGGGTGAAATGCTCGGTAACGGAAACCTCCGCACCGTCAAAAGTCTGCCCTTCGGTGAAGTCCGGGAGCGTGCCGCCGTCCCCATCAACAGGCTTTTCTTTCAGGGAGGTACGGAAAATGTGGTCGATCTCCCGCCAGCCCTCGGAGAGGATGCGCTTGCCCTTTGCGGTGAAGGAATGGCCGCCGCAGTCGAAAGTTACCGTGACCGCCTCATACACATACGGCTCCGCCGATGCACACAGCAGCTTGCAGCAGACCAAGAGAAACAAATTGCGCTCGCCCAGGGGCAGAGCCTTGATATCCGCTTTTTCAATCTCCATTGTGGGGATAATGGCGTGGTGGTCGGATACATCCTTGTCGGAGATCATGGACTCTACCAGCGGGAAGAAGTTACTGCAGCTATCAAAGGGCGGCACGTTCGCCGCCAGATGGATGACGCAGGAGGCTGTTTCCGCCATATCTGAGGTCAGATACCGGCTGTCCGTGCGGGGATAGGTCAGCAGCTTCTTTTCGTAGAGGCTCTGTGCGTAATCTAAGGTCTGCTTTGCCGTGTATCCGAACAGGCGGTTTGCCTCCCTCTGCAAGGTGGTGAGATCATAGAGCTTCGGCGGCTGTTCTTTCTTCTGTTCCTTCGTGACAGAGGTACAGGTGACGGCCGCACCCTTGCACATGACCGCTGCCTGTTCCGCCTCCGTTGGATCGGTGAACTTTTCCGACACCGCCTCGGTTCCATCCAGCGTCAAGCGCAGCAGATGATACTTTTCCTTGTGAAACAGCGTGATCTTCGCGTCACGCTCCGCCAGCATTGCCAGCGTGGGCGTCTGAACACGGCCCACATTCAAGGTGCGGTGATAGAGAACGGAGAAAAGGCGCGTGGCATTGATCCCCACCAGCCAATCCGCTTTCTGGCGGCAGAGGGCAGATTGATACAGGGCTTCATAATCGGTGTCGGGGCGCAGATCAGAAAAGCCCTCCCGGATGGCGCTGTCCTCCATCGAGGAAATCCAGAGGCGAAGGATTGGCTTGCGGCAGCCAGCCATTTCATACACCAGACGGAAGATCAGCTCGCCTTCACGCCCGGCATCACAGGCATTGACGATGGTATCCACATCGGGGCGATCCATCAGGGCACGGAGATTTTCAAAAGCGTCCTCCTTGCCCGGTGCCAGCACATAGCGGAACGGCTCCGGCAGAATGGGAAGATCATCATAACGCCATTTCTTGAAACGCTCGTCATAACTGCCAGCATCCATCGGGGATACCAAGTGTCCCACGCACCAGGATACGAGAAGGCCGTTGCCCTCATAAAAGCCATCGGCCCTGGATGAAGCACCCAGGGCCGACGCGATAGATTTTGCCACACTCGGTTTTTCTGCGATAATCAGTTTCAATATAGAATCCTCCTGACATTGATTTTCCACACAGCCTCCTTTATACTTAAAATATGAAAATAATAAAAGGAGGCATTTCCCATGAATGAAAAAGTCACAAGATTTCCTATCACCTACTCCGAGCGGAGAAAGAACATGGTCGGTCCACTCTGCGTTGAATGCCAAGTATCCGGGCGTTACCTTCGTTTCCATGAAAAATCTGATATTGTGCAGGCAGGTGAATTTATTACGGTAGATGTAATGGCTATGCAGATGGATGAAGATAAGCCTTCTAAGAAAATATGTGAGTTAATCATTACAAGAGAAGACCTTATGAATGCGTTGAAGCATATTTCTCCCAACGATTAAAGGCTTATTCTAATCATTCACATTGTCCTCCGTATCCTCATTGACCATTTCTTCATCCTCAAAATCGTAATCTTCGGGATCGGCGCTGACCTTTACACCCTGCTTCGGCTTGATGAACTTCACATAGGCAAAGACTCCGCCGCCTGCCAGCACCAGCAGCAGGACAACGACCAGCAGACCGCCGCTGCTTTTTTTCTCCAGCTGCTCTGGTTCAGGCTCCGGCTCTGCCGCGGCCTCCTTGCCGATGCACTCAGAGAGATTGTTTTTGCAGACAGGGCAATTTGTGTTCACTGCACCAGCCACGCACTTTTCCTTGCAGTTGCAGACAGCAGGCATCTCCGCTGCGGGCGCATCATCGCCCATGAGCGACAGAAGGTCAGCTTCATCCACCTGGTTCAGAAAATGCACGGTTTCTTCGCCCTCGTCATCACGGTCGATAATGAGATAGAACATGTTGCCATTTTTCGTTTCCACCATGATAAACTGCTTGCCGCTCCGGGTGCTGCTGCCGATATCGTCGATCAGCGAAAGGTTTCCGTCCGACGTCAGGGCGGTGCCTCCGCTGCCGCCCATAAGCTGCTCAAACAACTCGCTTAATTTATCGGGATCAATGGACAGAGATAGGCCGCCGTCAGCTTCGCCGCCCGTATCGCTGAGTGTCATATAGCCGGAATAGACGTAGCCGATCTTCTCCGGCAGCCGGATCATGTACCAGTCGCCATCCGTGCCGATGACCTCTACCACCGTTCCGTTGGGAAGCTGCGTAAAGGCGTAGTTATCCAGCCCAGCACCCGTGCGGACATTCAGCTTGCCACCATTGGTGGTGACGGTGCCGGTCTTGCCGGATTTCTCCGTGCTGCCCAGCATAGAGCCAAACAGCGCAGAGATCAGTTCGGAAAGATTGTCCCCGGTGATATCCGCGCTGCCAGTCGGTTCCGTCTGTGCCTCGGAGGTGGGAGCTGTATCCCCGCCACTTGCAAAAGCGACCGTAGAAAAGGCCGTCATGCAGAGCATAACGGCCAGCAGCACCGTAAGTGTGCGGATCGTGTGCTTATTCTTCATCGTCGGTGCCCTCCATCATGTCGGAATCAGCGGTGCCCTCCCTTTCCATCATCCCTTCCGGCAGGGAGATCATGCCGCTGGCGTAGGCGCGCAGGAAGGCGGTCAGCTCCTTGTTGTCCATGTGGACAGCCTTCACCATGCGGACGATCTCCAGGTTCTCCTCCTCCGTGAGCTGGGCTTCCAGTGCGCGGAGGCGCTTCTGCTGCTCGGCGATCTTCTCCCTCGTTTTCTCAATATCCTTGCGGATCTTCTCAGTCGTTGCCATGATTGCATTGCTCCTTTCCAAATCGTTCTTTCCATGAATAATTGCGCCCAAGCCCCCGAACGGTTTTCAGGTTGGCCCGTGCGTTATCCTCCAATGCCAGCGCGCGCCGGAACAGATCCGGGTAATGCTCCCGCAGGTCGATGATCTCCTCCGCCCGCATACTGGGGCAGAAAAAGCAGGAGGACTTTCCCGGCTGCGGCAGGCCCGCCGCCTCGATCGCCCGGATACACGCCTCCCGGTCCCAGCCCCATTCCATCAGGGGATACCATTTGCTGTACTTCGGGTCTGCCAGATCACGCAGAAGGACCTTGTCGCTGCGATAGTGTTCGCCAGCATCATAGCCGATGAACTTGACCACCTTTTTTCCGCTGGCCCAAACCTCACGGCACGGAGGATAGTTGTTGCAGAACTTTTCCTGCGGTCCGATCTTGTGTTTCAGAGAGCACCGCTTGAAACCGTAGGCGATGGAGGGCAGCGTACCGCTTTTCAGACATTCATCCTCTAAGGTCAGCCGCCTGCCGTCCCTTGTGATCTTATAGACCCGTGTGATCTCCGGCATACCGTGTTCCTTCAGCCAGCGATCCATGATATCCAGATAGGCGTAGGTATGGGGATGCTCGCCGCCTGTATCCGCAAACAGAATCAGGTCAACGGGGATACGGTGCTGGTGCAGCCCAACAAGAAGGGCGGTGCTGTTCGCACCGCCGCCATAGGAAACAATATTGATATGCTCACCTCCATCAATCATACGGCGGTCTGCCGTAGGCGTAAAAGTGCTGCTGCCAGTAGCTTGTATTGAGCCTTGCGTACTGGATTGGGTCGCCGCAGTGCAGAAACATGGGGTTGCCCGCATCGTCCAGCCCCACATAGAAGCCGACGTGGGAGATGCCCGCGGTGTCATAAGTCCCAACGAAAAACACCAAGTCGCCCGGCTGCGGATCGGATACCCGTGTAGAAATGTTGTAAAGTCCCTGCGCTCCCAGCCGCCCGGTATTGCATAGGCCGCTGTTGGTCAGAACATAGCTGACAAAGCCGCTGCAATCAAACGAGGTGGAAGGACTGCTGCCGCCCCAGAATAGTGATAGGTAATCCTTTGATGTTATCTCCGGATTTTCCCCCACTTCACACCGTGCATGCGACTTTCACCGCGCACGGCGTTCCATCGTTAGTCATACTCACAATCTATTACAATCTACCTTGTTCATTTTTAGGGGTTGTGTTCCCCGAATTTCTCCTAAACCTGCTTTCAGGCGCAGAGCGTTCAGCTTTTCCATTTGCTTCTTATTGAGATTGCAGACTTCAAGGTAATAAGTAATCGTTTCAACCGTTTCTGCATGGACGAGCCGGTGTACCAGTTTATTTATCAGCACCAGATTTTCGTAGCTGTCATTCCCACCGTATTTTTTCGGCTTGATGTGGTGGCAGTGTATTTCATCTGTTGTCAGAAATGGCATTCCCGTAACAGCACATTTTCCGTATTGTGCCGAGAATAGGGAAATCCGGTTATCAGCTAATTCAACGCTCCTGTTTCCTATAGGCTGTCGCATAAGTGCCAGCATCAGATTCACGTTGATTTTCAGATTATCGTGCAATCCCTTCCGCCCCGCTGGGGTGTAGCAGTTGATAGCCCTTTTTCGGCTTAGAGGGATGCTATGCCGGATATAGCTGATAGGATATACTGGTTCGTCCGTCCCTTTCACATAGCGTAGCGATTTAGACTTTCCATATTTCTGCGATTCAAAGACTGTTAATTTTCGGCCGTTTCTCACAAGTCTGCTTCCCTGGCGTTCCTTTAATCCATTGGTCAGCACTGTCATGACAGAACGTCCCAGGGAACTGCAATCTTTACTGATACAAGTTGCTATTCTGTAATAGTCTTGCAGCC
>CDYK01027462.1_pt1 | contig 12575 bp, 13 predicted proteins | sample 554841 | NCBI WGS metagenome assembly CDYK01 (sample SAMEA3182102, study PRJEB8094) | gut metagenome | biome: human; feature: gut; material: Stool; isolation source: human stools | place: Canada | collected 2013-02-18
GTGGAATGATGGGGTAACGCCCTGAAACGCTCCCCTAAGCTCGCGGTATGCGGAAAGGTGCGCAAACGCCGAACCGTGTAAAGCCCGCTAAAGACGGCTGAGAGCTACCCTAACGCTGGGAATTTCCCAGAGTGAGGAAAGTGCGCCAGAGGTGGCGTGTGTAGGTTATAGGCCGGGGGTCTATAAAGCGTCCATGGTGAGAATGCAGGTTCGCGACCTGCCGACGAATGTCCGAGTGTACGGGTCTAGATGCAGACATGGTAGAAATGCCATGACCGCCAAGTGCGGGGTACGTGGGGTGGAGTAAGGTTAGTCCGGGATAAAACACCCTGCCGTGTTACAGGCACGGCCAAGCGTACAGGCTTAAAGGACACACCTAAAGACGCTATGAAAAGATAGGAATATCGGAACGTGGAAAGGTTAGAGCATGGAGCATTTGTGTGCGATGAAGTGTTGGCGAGGGAAAGCCGCAAGGTATAACCCGCCTTTATCTAACTGAGAGCGATGCCATAGTACCGATGAAACCGTGATAATAAGCGGTGGAGGGATAGGCATTAGTCGTAGATTGAAAGAACAAATCAAAATGAAAAATGCAAAGGTTCGAGTATGACTAAGAAAGGCCACTTCTCGGGAAAGAGGAGGATGCCGACTTTGCCAACCGCAACCAAGGAACAGAAAGTGCAGAAAATCCGAAACGCTGAGTATTATGATTTTCAGGGTGTACAGGACACTTTATATACACAAAGCAAAGCAGATAAAGTGTTCAGAAAATTGATGCCGATTATCCTCTCGGGGGAAAACATCATGTTGGCATACCGCAATATAAAGAAAAATGCAGGAAGTCATACACCCGGCGTGGATGGGAAAACAATTCGTGACCTGTCTAAATGGCAGGAAAATAGCCTGATAACCTATATACGCGCCAGATTAAAACACTATATCCCACAACCAGTAAGACGTGTGGAAATCCCAAAGGCCAATGGCAAGACAAGGCCACTGGGTATCCCGACCATCATGGACAGATTGATACAGCAATGTATCCTTCAGGTGATGGAACCAATCTGTGAGGCGAAATTCCATGAGCGGAACAACGGCTTTCGCCCATGCAGAAGTGCAGAACACGCTATCGCACAGGCCTATAAATTTGTACAACGCAGCGGTCTGCATTTCGTGGTGGACATTGATATAAAAGGTTTCTTTGACAATGTCCAGCATGGGAAACTGCTGAAACAGCTTTGGCAAATGGGTATCCGGGATAAAGCCGTGCTTTCCATTCTGTCAGCTATGCTAAAGGCAGAGGTGGCAGAAATCGGCTTTCCAGAGCGAGGGACGCCGCAAGGCGGTATTATCTCGCCGTTGTTGGCAAATGTGGTACTGAATGAATTGGATTGGTGGATTGCCAGCCAATGGGAAACCATGCCTACACGCCATCCATATGCGGTCACCATTGCGCCCAATGGGACAGAAAGCAGAGGAAAGGCCTATCGTGCATTGCAAAGCACACAGTTGAAAGAATGCTGGATTGTCCGGTATGCTGATGATTTCAAAATCTTCTGCCGCAAGCGCAGTGATGCAGTAAAACTATTTGCCGCCACACAGCAATGGTTGAAAGCACGACTTGGACTGGACATTAGTCCAGAAAAGTCTGGGATAGCGAACTTAAAAAGGCACTACACAGAATTTCTGGGCATCAAAATCAGAGTGCGCCAAAAAGGGAAAAAAGCCAACGGGTCACCAGGGTACACAGTCTACTCTGAAATGACAGATAAGGCATATCAGGCAATGAAATCAAAGGTTCAACAGCATACCAGAGCAATGGCACACCCGGCGGATACAAATGCTGGGAGCCGTGCCGTAGATGCCTATAACGCCTATGTACTGGGCATCCACAATTACTACCGCATCGCAACAAATATAACTCTGGATATGCGCAGAATAGCCTTTCTGGTCGAACACGAACTAAATGCACGCCTGCGAAGATACACACAAAAATCGGGGGATAAGCTCCCCAGCTATATTGCGGAACGATACGGAAACAGCAAAATGCTTCGGTATGTATATGGACGGGCACTGATACCGATAGGATATCTCAAACACAAAAGCCCCATGTTCAAGTCGAAGAAAGTCAATCGTTATACCCCAGAAGGGCGAGCCGAGATCCATAAAAGCCTCTCATGCGTCAACATTTCAATTCTGAGAGAAATGATGAAAAACCCCATCGCAGATAGAAGTGTTGAGTACAATGATAATCGCTTATCGCTCTACTGCGGGCAAATGGGACGCTGCTATGTAACCAAGCAGCCATTGGAATTGGGGCATATGCACTGCCATCACCGCATTCCAAGGCACTTCGGCGGAGATGACAAGTACGGAAATCTGGTGTTAGTGACTGATGAAGTCCACCGTTTGCTCCATGCAACACGGCTAGATACGATTGCACATTATATGCTGAAACTGAAACCAGACAGCAAACAGCTGAGAACGTTAAACAGACTTCGCAGATGGCTACAACTGCCGGAATTTCAACCCTATACATCTTATAAAGAGCGGTTGTAATTTTCATTAGTGATTTTCATTTCAACTTACGATGGAACGCCGTGTGAGCTGAAAGGTTCACGCACGGTGTGGAGCGGGGGAAAACCTGGAGATTGTATCAAAGGGTTACCTATCGCTATATGTGGACTGGGTATTCTATAACGCCACGGGTGGAGAGTACATCATCGGCCACGGTGGAGGCGCTCTCGCCCAGCATACCTACTGCATGAACATCTCTTGGGAGGAGGCGCTGCCAGGCGATCTGGTGTTTTACCCGGATGACGTACACGTTGGGATCGTGGGAGGACGGGACGAGAACGGGAACCTACTGATCATCCATTGTGCCAGCGGTGCCAACAATGTGGTGATTACCAGAGTAGATGGTTTTACCAGTGTAGCGCGCCCTCTCTTATACGATGAGCAGAGCTTGTCAAAATTTGCCTCGGTTTGAAAGAAGAACCATGAAAGGCCCCGCACCATCTTTAGAATGGTGCAGGGCCTTTTTCTCTATTGATTATGGCTATCGATTTTACACACGGTGCTTGTCAGAAGCTGTTATTGGAAAATCATTCATTTATGAGTTTCCCGGACAAGTAGTATTTGTGGGTATCGAACTCCAGGGAAAGGGTGAAATCGCTTGGCTCCTGTGGAAAAATAAACGAACAGAACCTATCACATAAAGTGAATAGTTCCGCAATGTATCGCGTCAGCTCGGAGGGATAGGAAGAACAAAACAGATGAAGATTGACCTCAATAAAATAGGACTTCTGCCAGATATCTATGTCTATTTCATACTTTTGGGAGAGCTCTATTGCCAGAGCAACAAAATGTTTGCCGCGATCAATTCGTTCTGGTATCAGGACGTAAGTGCTTTCTGTCTCGATACGGCGCAGAAATTCATTGAATGATTTTTTTGTGGTCGCTCGTTCCTCCGCGCTTTGTTGAGTATGGATTATCTCCATAGTCTCTGGGGCTGGCGGATATCGTTTTGAATAGACCTTTTTACCGCCTGGCATTCTGACCGCCTCCATTACTTGATGCAGGTAAATACACGCTCTTATCCCTGATGTTCCCGTAAAAAGTCCTGAAATAATTCTCTGTAGTGTATCTGATCCTGTAACTGCTCAATCAAGGGAGAAATACGGCGGCGTAGCTCCGATTCCTCTTGGGGTAATATCATAATGTCTGTGTGCTCCTGTACGATCTCCGACTCCCGTACATCGTCAAAGATATCATCTACCAATCCAAGAAACAGACCGTCAGCATCGTAAAAGAAACTGTATTCTCCCTCTATATCCATCCGAACAACGCCAAATTTTGAAGATACCAGAATATCAAAAAAATGGTGATTTTTGATGTATGGACCAAACACCCGCAGGACTTCTCTGATTCGTTCTATCTCTGCGGAGGGGATGGTTACTTTTTTGGGGCGAATGGATTCCTCACGAGCTGCTGCCAACTGTAAAGCAAATATAAGCTCTTCCTGGGACAGCTTTTCATACTGCACGCCAATTTTCTCTTGTGTATTTTGGCACATATCTCCACCTTCCAATCGTGGCTTCAAAATTTCACATCATAGGGATGGGCGTCACAGGGAATTTATAAAAATCTGTTCCGGCCCCTGGAGTAAATAGAATTTGCTCTCCTATTGGAAGATTTGCATATTCTTCGGCGTCTTCTCGTGCATAGTCTGGGAAACATTTCAGGATTGCGTTTTTCAGGGCAGCCGTATTGATTTGCTTAGCCCAGGTCTCTTCCGCATAAGTCAGCAGTTCAAAAAGAGGCAGACAGCTCTGCTCATACGGATAGAAGTGGTAGGCAAAGTCACTGTTTTCTCCGCCTTCCGAGGCGCTTGGGGCGGAAACTGCCAATGCCGCAGTATTTTCCCGAACATCCTCAAAAAAGGGGAAGGCAAGTGCCAGGGCCCAGCCGGCCTCCGCCGTTTCCAGCCAGTAAATCCCATTCCATAATTTATCATACTGGAGAATAGGTCCCCATGGGGTTTCTACCGGAACTGGGAATTCTCCGAAATACTCCGGGCAGACCTCCATCCCCCGCACACGGTCTTCCGCCAATGATTCTCCATCCGGCAGCGGGATACCCTGGTCCACAAGGTACTTGTGGATCTCATAGGTTACAACCCATCGAGGCTTATTGAAATAGTCCTCTGTGCTATACATCAAGATTTCAGGAACTTCCTTTGACGGTGTTCCGTAGCCCTTCGCTTCATCTGAAATAGCTGGAGAATTTTTCAATACAACGATATATTCTGTGCAGAAGTGCCACGGTGGCACTGGTCCATTTCGGATTTGGTAAATGCCCGGGCACAGCTCTTCTTGGGTGCGAATAGGACCATACTCCTTTTCATAAGCATAGACATCGAAAGGAAGTTCCTCTTTTATGACCTGCCTGGCAGTTGTATTTCCTTTATTAAGATCGTTGGACAGTTGTATCATATTCTTCCCTCCTAAGTAAGCGTTGTCGGACTGCGTTCAATTATAGAGGCCGCGGCTTAAATGGTGAGAAAAGCTGTGGGACATCCAGTTCAATTCGGAGATCCCGAATTAGCCGCATACGGGTCGTTTGAATGTGCCGCTGTAGCCGTACACGGTCCCAGCCCAGCTCTTCACAGATACTACCATAGCTGCGCCCTTCCAGACGCTGACGGAGGATGTACAGGTCCTTCTGTGTGACGTAGCCCCTGATAGATCTGGCAGGAAGCTTGCCTCGTTCCCAATCTAGCTGGCAAAGCTCGTCATCGGATGGCAACTCTTGTAGCAATTCCGACAGTTTGGTGTAACCTGTCATTGTTTGACTGATATGGAGCAACCGGCGAAGTGCAGGAATATCAATATCGATGTAATTTGGTACTCCAGTCAGCAGACAATTTCGCGTCCTGCGTGACCAATAGGCTACCTGGCTGATGGATGCTTGGAGTTTATCCGCAATTTCACTCAATTTAAATCCTTCTAGCCGAAGATTCAGCACCTCTAATCCAAACTTTGAAATGCCGTTGTTCACAGGATGCTTTGGATTGAAAAACAGTTTGGAAAGAATATCGTCAGACGGGATATTACGCAACAGATCCGAAAAATGAATGGCTTCCCCATGTGCTGCTTTTTCCAATAGTTGATCCATATTCCCCTTCTTTCACACAGAGACGCGACGAATGTTCATAAAATAACTTGGTTGTTAAGATACAATTAACGGCAATTTACGATGTATAAAAAAGCCTCTATAATCGCAAGAAAATAGAGGTGGTTTAATGGGAACTGAAAAGAGCACATTAGCGATTGAGATTGGACGCCGCATTGCGGAGCGGAGGAAGCAGCTTGGACTGACCCAGGCCCAAGCTGCAGAAAAGGCTGGTTTAACCCAGCAGTTTTTCGCTAGCGTTGAAACAGGTGCAAAAAATATTCGCGCAGAAAGCATTATTAAGGTGTCTCGGGCGCTGAACATCAGTGCGGATTTTTTGCTGACAGGAATTGTTACGGATTTAGACCGTCATCAGGTAATGAAAATGCTGGAGCCTTTGAATGAAAGACAGTTTCTGGAGATCCAAAATATCATCCGAGATATCCTGAAGTTCGGCGGATGTCCACCTGAAATCTGACGCATGCAGAACCCTTATTACCGCTTGGAAGATTATCCGCAAAGTAACCAAAATTACTGTATGAATAATATATATTATAATTATATCAAATGGAACATCCTCGATCAAGTATATAAAATAGTAAGCGGAGGGGGATGTTGTGACAGAAGAATTTTCTGAATACTATATCAATATCGGCCTGAAGGTCTCATATTTTCGTAAGAAGGCAGGCTTAACGCAAGAACAGCTTGCAGAGAGAATGGGTGTGGCAACATCCTTCATTGGGCAGATCGAGGCCCCGAACATTGTGAAGGCTATCAGCTTAGACACGCTCTTTCGCATTGCAAAGGTATTGGATGTAATGCCATATAAATTTTTGATTATGGATTGATGGCATAACTGTTATTGCCATTATATCTTACCATTTCCGAAAAGTCCATAAAAAGTCTATCCGATTATGAACAAACAGGTAAACTGAAGACGATACTTATGGACAGGGGTGTGCAGAGATGGATACGCAAAAACTAGTCTCTATGCGCATTCAACAACTCTGTGCAGAACATGGATATAACATCAATTCTTTGGCCCGGCAAGCCGGTATTCCTCCTACGACTCTTAAAAATATCATTTATGGTAAAAGCCATAATCCGGGCATTGTGACGATCAAACTTATCTGCGATGGCCTTGGGATATCAATTTATGACTTCTTTGATAACAGCCAATTTAAGAGTAAAGTTCCAGAGGACGTAGACTGAAGCGGGAAGGTTGCATATATTTTCGAAAAAAGTTTACTCGAAGCTCCCCATGCCTTTCAAGGGCATGGGGAGCTTTTGAGTTAAATTCATGCAGAACCCTTATATAATCCTACATCTCTGATTGCATTTGCGGATTCCACATTGTCGGCTCTGCGTTTTCCACTGTTGCCAAAGAGCATTGCCCACTGACATTTATGAGTTTGAGGCTATATTCGTCTAATAGAGATGATGACAGAAGGGTCACAGGCGAAGAGGAGGTGTTAGCGCCGGGCGAAAACCGCCTTCGGGGGTGCGGACGAAATCTTGGACCAAAATGAGCAAATAAGCACGGGGCAAGGTGGCGTCTATGTACTCTTATGAAGAACGAATAAAGGCAGTGGAGCTCTACATTCAATACGATTTTCAAGCGGAATTAACAGCAGCAGAACTTGGCTATGCCACTGCAAAGAGTATTCAACGGTGGTACAAGGAATTTCAAAAGCAGGGTAATTTACACAAGAAGCGGATTTCTTTGAAAAAATACACAGAGGCCCAAAAGGAACAAGCAATTAAGTATTATAGCGAGCATGGTCGGTCTGTAGCTCGGACAGTACGAGCCTTGGGCTATCCCAATAGGGATACCATGTTTCAATGGCTTGATGAGGCGTTTCCAAACCGGAAAAAGTGTTGCATATCCAAGAATGCTCTGATAGAATTCCCTCCAGAAAAGAAAGAGCAAGCAGTTATTGACCTCTGTGCCCGTGTTGGCTCTGCGAAAGAAGTTGCGGAAGCACATGGAATCAGCCGAGTCACACTTTATAAGTGGAAAAAGGAGTTGCTCAATGAGGGGTGTCATGCCACTATGCCAAAGAAGACCGCTTCTAAGCAACATAAACCTGAAAGGCACTCCATCCAAGACTTGCAGGACGAAAAAGCCGCTTTGGAGGAGCAGGTGTCGGTTTTGAAAGCGGATATATATCGGCTTAAATTAGAACGCGATGTGCTGGAGATGGCTACCGAAGTTCTAAAAAAAGACGAGGGCATCAATCTGCAAACAATCAGAAACCACGAAAAGGCCGAAGTGATTGATGCCCTGAGAGATAGATATCGGCTAAAAGAACTGCTCGAATTGTTCCATAGGGGGTGCGGACGAAAAGTCGGACTTTTACCCAATTGGCTAATATTTCGAGACCGAAGAAGGGTGAAGTGGCCATTCACGCGAACACCTATGGATATCGCCCTGAATTAATGTGTGGAAAAAGGTCATCAATGTCATTCATATAAACTAAGGAGCCAGCCATTAGACGATAAAAAGTTGTTTTCCGTCCCTTAACGGCTGGCTTCTTTTTGCGCTATTGCCTATGGTTAATTGAGCGTTATGCGATTTCCCTGCTGCTTTTTCTGTACATCCATTTTTTAATTCTTGTTTTCAAGGAGGGTTTAGAATGAAAAGAAATGTAATTGGCATGTGGTTGGTAATGCTGATTCTGTTCCTTTCTGCATGTGGGAGGGGGCCAACCGAGATACCTGACAGTACAATTACCTCCGGATCGGAGCAAACGGAGACAGTGTCTAATGGCCAGGGCGCCGAACAGAGTGAGGGCGTTCCTGGGGAAACTGTCGTTAGCATTGATTATGCAAATGCAGAACTTCTTGCCGCTTATGATTCTTTTGAGGAATTTGTTGATGATAACTCAGAGTATCAAGTAAAAGTGATTTTTACAACGAATACATCGGTGAAAGATTTTAAATTTCTTGAACTTAGCTATGTTGATACAGACGAAAAAGGAGATATGAGGTTCAACATTGATAAGGAATTGCACACAATTAAGGAGTTATCATCGCAATTTCCCTTTGTTGTAGATATGGCATTTGAAGGAATAGTTCCCACTCGAGGCATATCGTATGTAGCCGAAGATGGTGCCGTAAAATGTTATGCTATTCAAATGAGCGGCGAAGATGACTCCTTGATGCTAACAGAAATTGAAATATGAATTATCAATTTTCCGAATATGAGATGTTGTATAATATAGAACACACTTCATGCCCTCATATTTTGATAGTTTCCTGAGCGATCCACCAGTCTGCCTTGATTGGGCCTGCACCCCGGTTTTTCCCCGCCCCCGTTTTGGCGGGCTCCCCAGCTTTGGGACACTTTGGAGCTGTTGACAAAATCCCTTTTCCCCCAAATTATGCTACAATAAGAGGGAAAGGCGGTGGCGGAATGCAACTCAAATTCCACACAGTGACCATCGAGGATCTCATGCCTCAGGATCACTTCCTGCGGCGGCTGGAGGCCGCTTTGGATCTCTCTTTCGTGCGCGTGGAAACCGCTCACCTGTACAGCCGGCGGTATGGGCGTCCGCCCATCGACCCGGTGGTGCTGGTGAAATACCTCCTGGTGGGCTTTCTGTACGGCATCCCCTCGGAGCGTCAGATCGAGCAGCGGATCCAGACGGATGTAGCCCTGCGCTGGTATCTGGGCCTGGATCTGTTTGACCGGGTGCCGGATCACAGCACCATCTCCCAACTGCGGCGGCGAAAGCCGAGTTTTCGGAAGATCTTCCGGCGGCTGTTTGAGGAGGTGGTGGGGCAGTGCGTCGCCAAGGGTCTGGCTAGTGGACGGCTGGTCGGAACAGATTCCACCCATGTGAAGGCCAACGCATCCTGGGCATCAGAGGAACTGGTGGAGTTGCCGGAGAGTCCCGGAGTATACTGGGAACGGTTGGACACCTATGAGGAAGAGGGTCTGGAGGAATTGGAACGCCGGACAGGAAAACGGCGAAAGAAGCGGGTCAAACAGATCAAAAAAGATCGGCGTCAGACCAGGAAGTGGGTCAGTCGGACAGACCCGGAATCCGGACATATGAAACGTCCGGGGAAGCCACGCGGGCAACATTACCTCGCTCATCAGACGGTAGATACGGACTGCGGCGTGATCTTGGATGTAACGGTAACACCCGGCGATGTCTATGACTCTGTGCCCTACCTGGAGCAAATTGAGCGGATCCACAGGAGTATCCTGCCTATCCAGGCCGCGACGGCGGATGCCGCCTATGACTTCCCGCTGGCCCATCAGGCGCTGAAGGAGTTGGAGATCCAATTTTTCGTCCGTCCACAGGCAGTTCACGACCGCACCAATGTGGAACTGAAACGGGAGGCATTTCATCATTTTCCCTGACCCATTTTCTGACCCATTTTCTGACCCATTTTCTGACCCATTTTTTGACCCATTTTCTATTAGACGGAGCTGGAAAAAATGGACGATTTCAGGTGCTTTCATCACAGCTTCATCTCCATAAACTGTCCCATTTTCTCTGCCGCTTCCTCCTGCATTTTCCGCGTCACATGGGTGTAGGTATCCAGCGTGAAGTCAGATGAATAGTGGCCCAGCATACCGGAGAGCGTCTTGATGTCCACACCGTTCTGGAGGGCCACGGTGGCAAAAGTATGCCGCAGATCATGAAAACGGCAGTCCTCCAGTCCGGCATCCCGAAGGATTCTCTTGTGGATTCGTGCCACGGTCTCAGGGCTGTACATGGTTCCAGTTGTTGGGGAAGGGAACAGATATGGATTATTCGGATGCTGACTGTGTTCTTGTACCAACAGATCCACAGCCTGCTGTGGGATCAGAAGCGTCCGGATGGAATGCTGGGTCTTGGGCTGACTCACCACCAGTTCTCCATTCAGCCGGCTGACAGATTTCGTCACAGAGATGCTTCGGTTCTGTGGGTCCAGATCGCTCCAGAGCAGGGCCAGCAGCTCACCGCGGCGCAGGCCGGTGGTCAGTTCCAGGAAGAACATCGGCAGCACGTTTCGCTCTGCTGCCGCCTGCAGATAGTTCCCGATTTGCTCCGGCTGGATGACTTTCATTTCCTTTCGTTCCAGCTTTGGAGGTTTGCACTCAACGGTTGGATTTTTGGCAATCACGCCAGCTCTCACGGCCTGCTCCAGCGCGGCGTGCAGGAACAAATGTACACTCCGGACAGTTTTTGGGCTTAAGCCCTGGCCTGCGTGCCGCTGGGGATGTGTCCTGCCGCTGGTGCGCAGTTCTTGATAAAGCATCTGGAGACGCAGTCCGCTCAACTGGCTCAAAGGAAGTTCACTGATCCGGGGAATTACCAGATCCCTCATAAAATAGGTGTACTGAAGCTGGGTGCTTCTCCGAATATTTTGCTTCGCATAAAGATCGTACCAAGTACGGAGCCAGCGGGCTACTGTGAATGCCTGGGAATCTTTCTGACATTGAGTCGTATTCTCGGCTTCTGGAAGCTGCGCAGGCTGCATATCTGCCTGCTGTTCCTGATGTCGCAGTGCTTCTCGGAGCTGCCGCTTGCACTCTGCCTGTGTCTTGGCCAAAACGCTTTTATAGATGAGCTTACCAGTCTCTTCATTTCGGCCTGCCGTATAGCGGCCCTCCCATCTGCCGTCTGAACGCTTTCGAATGCTGCCATCTCCACGTTTTTTCCGATTGGACATTTTCTCATCTCCTGTTTTAAATCCGTTCAGACACTTTCCGGTCTACCCAGGCCAGCAGCCGATCCTTTGGAACGACAATCCGGCTTCCGACGAGCATGGCTGGGAAGTTTTTGCTGTGGGCCAGTTCATAGGCTCCAGCCCGCGATATACTGAGTACACTTGCCACCTGTGGGATTGTCAGCATCACTGGTAGTTCATCAAAAGATCGATAAGGCTCCCCTGACATACCTGACATAATAGATTCACCTTTCTAAAGAAAACTTGATTGTGTAAAAAGATTGATGCTACAAAAATGGGGGGCGTCTAGTTGGTTGATGAGGCATTGTTAAGTCTACCTTTTTGATTGCTTCCATTGCTTCACCCTCATTTTCAAGGTAAAGGCCGCCCCGCTTTTTTCGGGGGAGTATTCTAGCCCATGATGCGAGGCGGCCCTTGTTATGAAATTTCTTAAACTTTTCGCTGTCACCTGTATTTGACACTACTTCCCCAGGTGTTCGGGCGGCAATCGGGAACCGTGCTGGCGCACGTCACGGGACTCTCACCCCTCCGAGGATCTCTCCGAGCTGCCCCCATTGCTTGTGACTGTGGCTGGGCAGGAGTATCATTACTAGATTGTTGACGAGGATCGGACCGATTCGCAAAAATCGGCCACAATGCGAAACAGCCCACCACAGGCTGCTTTGTGGACAGATGGGACCGCTCTGCACCTTTCTTGCCGTCTTTGATGCGAGCTCTTTGCCCGCACAGGTGGTCTTCGCGCATCTTCCAGTGTCGCTTCAGCCTCCTCCCGGAGGCCTCTCATCAACGGACGTATCCCCGCTGCCGGATATTCACTTTGGGAAAGACTAACTATTAAAAGTCAAGCCTGAAATGAATGGATTAGCAAAAAATTTTAGACGGTTCAAAAAGAGTATAGCAAAGCTGACGTCCGTTTGGACGCCTGCTTAAACTTATGCAAGAGAAAAGATTAAGCGACGCTGTTGTACGGTTGCCGGGATTTCTCCATGGCATAGATCAACCGAACCAACTTTTTGGCGGCGTGGGAAAGTGCGACGTTGTAATGCTTGCCTTCTGCCCGTTTTTTAGCCAGGTAGGCCTCGAAGGTTGAATCCCAAAGGCAGACATATTTAGTTGCGTTGTAAAGAGCGTAGCGCAAGTATTTGGAGCCTCGCTTCTCCATGTGTGAGTACGTGCCAGACAGCGAAAGCTGCCCAGATTGATAAGTAGACGGCGAC
>CDYK01032262.1_pt1 | contig 12340 bp, 10 predicted proteins | sample 554841 | NCBI WGS metagenome assembly CDYK01 (sample SAMEA3182102, study PRJEB8094) | gut metagenome | biome: human; feature: gut; material: Stool; isolation source: human stools | place: Canada | collected 2013-02-18
GTCAGCGATCGGATCCATCAAGGCATAAGCGGCAGCGGCCGCAAGCAGCCAGCCGACAAGCCCAATTGCGAATCCCCTGCGGTCAATCCGCACCTGCGGATTAAAGAGCGTCAGAACGACGCTGCCGAGCAATGCCAAGAGGCGCAGCCCCATGCCTGCAGAAGGATCATTCCATGCCGCATTATTCGAGCAATTCGGCTGAATAGACTCTGTCGACATGAGTGCAATTCCCCGAAGCGCCTGATGCGTTAAAGCATCATGATGCGGCGCTTCCAAACTTCAAACTCCTCTTGAGTGAGAAGCGAGCGCTCAACCATCTTTTGAAGTTTGACGACGGTCTGAGCCTTGACCTGTACCTGCAGAGACACCGGCATCACTGCAAGATCTTCAGCCGTACGGCGGTAAAGCACGCCGGCGGGCGAAGGATCAAGAGCCGCCGGCGAATTCGGAACCTCCGGCGCTGCCGGCTGAGCGCCGCTCTCGAGTGCACTTTTTCGGCGTGCCGCAGCCAGTTCGGCCTCCGTATGGAGACCGACGGCATTGAGGCACTTAACGAAAAAGTTCATCTCGAAACCGAATCAGCGAAGCTGCTCGGCCAACAGGCTGAGAATGTTGGGCGCAACGCCGGTCTTGTCTTCGCCGCCCTCGGCATTCTGAACCGTGAGACGGCTCTTGGCGCCTTCATCACCCAAGTGCAGACGATAGGTGGGCGCTTCAATTGCTTCGTCAGAACCGAATACATTGGCAAAGAAGCCGCGGGATTCCTTCACCTTAGCTTCATAGGCAGGATCCAGATAACGGACGAGATACCAGCCAGCCGTGCGGTCACGGTCGACGAGCTCAAAGCCCATGCGGTCGATCACCAGACCGAGGCGGCGCCAAGCCTGATCAAACCCTTCGTCGAGCACCACTGCGGCAGCCTTGCCGTCGCTGCCGTTTTCAATGGCTGCCTTAGGCGCAACAGGCTTGATTTCCAGATCCTTGGCGATCTGCTGCGCGTTAGCTTCCTGCTCTTGACCGGAGGCCTCAGGATTAAATTCGGCATCAATGCGAAGCGCAAGGCGCTGGAGCATTTCTGCTTCCATCGTCGGGTCCGTAGGACCAGGCTGCCAGACGCTGCTCTCATTGTCGCGGCCGGTCATGACCTCAACCATCGAACGGTGCGAGATATAGATATCGGTCGTATCGTCGTCGTTGCGCTCCAGGCGAACGCGGTACTGATCCTGCTCACCCGTGGAGTATGCAAAGTCAATAATCTTGCCGACCGTGCGGCGAATAATGTCCTGCGGAAGCTTGGCGCGGTTCTCCGCCCATTCCGTTTCCATATAGCCCGTCTTCGGATTCTGCTCGCGCACGACCAGACCAACGGAAGGCCAGAAGTCCTGCACGACCGGCCAGAGTTTTTCCGGCGCCGCGTTGACGCGCAGCCAGCGATCCTGACCGTCCTTCATTACCTTAGCCGACACCGTCAGCGGCACAATTCGGCTCGATGCAGCCGAAGGATCCTGACCTGACGCAGCCTGAGCACGCTGAGCTTCGGCATTGGCGCTCACCACACCGTTGCGCGACGGCACGGCAAAGCGATTGTCATTTTGGATCGGCGTCAGATCCGGCGGAACCTCAAGGTTCGCGCGCGAGTTGGAGGACTCGTACTGAACCTTCTCGTCATTGAAATCGATTCCGAGGAAGGTGCAGCCGGAAAGGGAGGCAATCGCCGCGCAGGCGGCAGCGAGTCGAAACGCGCGCAAGGACATTTACTCTATGTTTCCGCAAAGTGAATCGGACCCGACAAGGTGTTGCCTCAGGCGCCCGTCACAATCGGGCGCCGTCGGAAGCTGCTGATGTGTTGAAATCAGACGGCTTCGCCTGCGGGTTGAAAAAAGATCTGTTGATTCTATCAAAGGCCGGCCCGCGCAAACGCTTGCCAAGCATTTGAATGAGTTGACAGCGCCAACGGCATGCTCTCGAAATGTTTCAGACGATTCACCGCGCACCGAGCCGCAGGGCCAGCACTTCAGCATCTCCGGGCTTGAGCCAAACAATACGCTCCAGTCCAAGCTCATCGGCGTTGAGTCCTTCCTCATAGGCGCAAATGCGCGCTTCCGGGGGCGCAAGGCGCAGGAGCTCACCGGGCTGCAGGACGTGCTCAGGACTGCGCGGGCGTCCCCAAATGGCGGTATTCACAGTCGTGAAGGTTTCCATGAGGAATAAGCCGCCCGACTTGAGCGAGCGCCAGTAATGAGGAAAATGCGCCCGATAAAGATAGTTGGTCACAATAATGGCGTTGAACGCTTCCTCGGCATAGGGCCAGGGCTCAGCTTCCAAATCTCTGCATTCCAGAGTGAGGCCGGGCGTGCCGACGAGCGGTTCGAGATGCGAAACATCTACGTCCACCGCGGTGACGTCAAAACCGCGCAGGAGGCAGAGACTCGTATGCCGACCTTCTCCGCAGGCCACGTCGAGCACTTTTGCATGGGGCGGCAGTTCATCAATAAACCGAAGCACCCATGCCGACGGCAGCGCCATACAGTTTTTAGGATTGCGACAGATCGTCATTTTCAACGTGCCCCCACAAAAAATCACAAAACCAGGTTAATGATCCATTGGCCGAACATCAGGAAAGGACGCACGAAAAACGACAGACCTCCGCCCACCATCAGCACCAGAAGAATCATGAAGCCGTACGGTTCAATCTTGTCGAAGGCCATTCCTGCCTGACGCGGCAGCAGCCCCCGGACAATTCGGCCGCCGTCCAAAGGCGGAATCGGGATGAGGTTGAAGGCCATCAGCATCAGATTCACGGAAATGCCCGCGGCACAAACAGAAATCACGAATTTGTCGTAAAACCCAACGGCAGCGAGCGCCTTGAGCAAGAGCGCCCAGAAAATCATCTGCAGCAGATTGGAGAGCGGTCCGGCCGCTGCCGTGATCGTCATGGCCTTAAGCGGATTGCGGAAATACCGCGGATTAATCGGCACGGGCTTTGCCCAGCCAAAAAGCAGTCCGCCGCCCCCTGTAAGCGCGCTCATGAGCAGGAGCGCGCCGGGCACTGCAATGGTGCCGATGGGATCAATGTGCGGAATCGGATTGATCGTCACGCGGCCGAGCATCGTGGCGGTCGGATCCCCCAACCGTCCTGCCGCCCAGCCATGAGCGGATTCATGAAGCGTGATCGCAAAGATCAGCGGGATTGCGTAGACGCAGATGGTCTGAATGGCGTGGTAGAACGAATCCATGGTGTCCTGAGAGAAATATTTTCAGATCAGCATCTTAGAGCACGTGTTCAGGCATGCTTCTCAAATCAAACAATTTGATGCGATCAAAACGCATCGTTGACGCATTTCGCCGAGGCCGCCTCCCCTTCATCGAGCTTTGGCAAGACACCCGCTGACGCAGCTTCCCCATCGGCCAAAGCATCAATAGCCTGCATGCGTGCTCCCATACGGCGGCTTTTAACAGACATTTGTTCGAGGGAACTCTGTGCTTCGCGGAATTTCTTTTCAACCGTTTCAAACTGCCGAGAGAAGACCACAAAGTCTGTCTTCACTTCCGCGAGAATCTTCCAGACCTCGCTCGAGCGCTTTTCCATGGCAAGCGTCATGAATCCCATTAAGAGACTGTTGAGCAGTGCGGCAATCACCGTGGGGCCTGCGGGCGTAATGCGGAATTCCCGCTGCAGACGTTCAAACAGCCCGGGCGTACGAAGCACTTCGGCGTAAAGCCCTTCGGACGGCAAAAACATCACCGCGAATTCTGTCGTGACCGGCGGCCGCACATATTTCTCGCGAATCGACTTGGCCTGCTTAAGCACCGCTCTTTCAAGCCCCTTACGGGCCTCTGCGGCAGCTGAAGCATTCCCTTCGCGCTCGGCATTTTCCAAAAGCTCCCAATCTTCCAGCGGGAATTTGGAATCGATCGGCAGCCAGCAGGGTGCATCATCCGCACGTCCGGGCAGCCGCACAGCAAAGTCAACCGCTTCGGCGGATTTGGGATCGAGCCGCGCCTGAGCAGCGTATTGAGCGGGCGTCAGGATTTCCGAAAGGATGGCCGCAAGGCGCACCTCGCCGAAGGTGCCTCGCGTCTTCACGTTGGCGAGCACATTTTGCAGACGCGAAACGCTCTGAGCCATGCGGCGCATTTCACCGAGCCCCGACTGTACAAGGCCGAGCTTTTCATCCACCATGCGAAAACTCGCCGAGAGCCGTTCTGAGAGGGTTCGATCGAGCTTTTCTTCCACGGTTGCGCGCATGGCTTCAAGCTTCTGTGCATTTTCTGCGCGCACTTTTTCAAGCGAGGCGTCCACCGTGCCCCGCACTTCGGCGAGTGCGGCCGAAAGCTTCACCCCGAGCGCCTCCTGAGCTCCCGCATTGGTTTGGAGCACCTTGGCAAAACGCTCATCCACCATGCTTTGCAGCGCAAGAAATTCTTTGGCCAAAGTTTCATTCATGCGCGCCAAATCTCCGCGCGCTGACGCCGCAAACCGCTCAACGGACTCTGACGACCGTTTCTGTTCGGTCGTTGAGTAGGTAATTAAACTCGACAGCCCGGCAGAAAGTCTGGCATCGGTCTTTGCCACGGTCCCTTCAATTTCCCGCTTAGCTCCCGCCACGCCTTCGAGGAGCGCATCACACAGATCGTCTCCTTCTGCGCCGCGGCGGTGTCGATCTGAAAGGACCAGATAAATCAGCAGAGCGAGCAGACCGACGGTAAGCGCAAGCAGAGCAAAGAGTGCGAACAAAAGCGTGTGTTCCGTGGGCATGAAAAAGTCACTCAAACGACGAAAAGCAGAAAAACCGAGCTATCAGCCTTCAGCGGGCTGAAAACCCAAACCAAGCAAATAAGATCTTTGCAGACTTTCTCAAGCTTTGGGCGGCGTTTGCGCGGTCTTCTCTGCCGTTTCAGGCTTTGCCTCATCCGCGGGCTCAGCATCGCCCGAGTGATCGCTGCCGCGTTTTCTCCAAAAGAAGACGGATGCAGCCCGCCTGCCCCAGCCGCGCGCAGCTTCACGCAGTGTTTTTTGGACCGGGGTTTGCCGCTTGGCTTCCGATATTGCTTCATCAGCCACTGTCACGGCAGCGGCCTGAAGTTTGTCGCTTTCAGATTCTGCCGCATCCGATGCGCCCCCAGTGCGAACCGCTGCGACGGTACGCATGTATTCCTCATTGATAATTTCACGCACCGTCTTGCGGTTGGCTTCCTCCTCGGCTTCGCTCTCCTCACGCTGGAAAAGTTCCTCAATAGCGGTGGCGGCCACCGTGAGCGAAGTGACCAGCGGTTCGCAGAGTATCTTCAGGTTCTTATCCGTCTGATCAAAGAACACGCCGTCGTCAATGGTTTTTGTCAGCACAACGATGGGCAGCGTTTTATTGAGTTTGCGGGCAGCATCCACCACATCCTTCGCTTCTGCCGCGGTTCCTGAAGGAATAACGAGCACGCCCGCGCTGAGCACATGCGCCTGAACGAGAACCATCGGATCGGACGGAGATCCGAAAAGCACGCCGATGCCGGCCTCCCGCAGACGATCAACGGGCGCAGAACCGCCGCAGATCACAATCGTGCGGCGTTTGGCTTTAAGGAGTGAATCAAAAAAGGCCTGAGCACCGTCCTCCGGGAGGCCGACAACAATCATCTGACCATCCAGAATCTCCCGCGGCGCATTTTCCGGCAGCTGCGAGAAAGGCGCAGGACGCATGGCCGCACGTCTTGCCCATGCATAGCGCGACGTGAAGATGCGCATCAGTTTGGGAGCAGCCTCAAAGAGCACCGGATTAAAGGCAATCGTAATGATCGAGGCTGCCACAATGATGCTCATCATCGAGCTGTCGACGAGATGAAGGGCAATGCCCTGAGCTGCAAGGATGTAGCTGAACTCACCGATCTGACCGTTGCAGGCCCCGACCGTAAAAGCCGTTTCCAGCGGCCAGCGGGCGATGGTGACGAAAGTGGTTGCAAAAGTCATCTTGCAGATGATGATGATGAGCACCACCAATGTGATTTCAATCGGATGCTGCAGGAACACGTGCCAATCCAGCATCATCCCAACGGACACAAAAAAGAGGACGGAAAAGGCGTCCTGCAGCGGCAGAGAATCCGTTGCTGCCCGATGTGCATAGCGGCTTTCCTGCATCACCATGCCGGCAAAGAACGCCCCCAGAGCGAAACTCACATTGAAAATGGCTCCGGCGCCGTAAGCAATGACGATGGCGCAGCCCAGCACCGACAGCGTGAAGAGTTCGTTGGACCCCGTCAGCGCCACTTCCCGCAAAAGGCGAGGCATCACCTTGCGGCCGGCCACGAGCATCAGCACGACGAAAACTGCCGCCCAAATCAGCGTGGTCGCCACTTTCCAGGCCACGGCGCTCAGAGAGACATCCGCCCCCTGTACAGCCTGTGCGAAGGGCGGCAGGCAAACGAGCAGCACCACGCTCATGAGGTCTTCCATCACGAGCCAGCCGATGGCCACCTGACCATTGATTTCATTGGTCATGCGGCGAAGTTCCAGAGCCTTCGTCACCACCACCGTTGAAGCGCATGAAATGGTGAGCCCAAAGAGCACTGCCGCACCGAACGACCAGTGCCAAAAACCCATGGCGACGCAGGCGCCCAAAATAGCCGTCACCATCATCTGAACAGCCGCCCAAGGCACAACGGCTGTGCGCACGTTCAGAAGATCTCTAACGGAAAAGTGCAGACCCACGCCAAACATCAGCAGCATCACGCCGATTTCTGCGAGCTGCTCAATCATGGCTTCGTTCACAGGCGGCAGCCCCGGAATAATGCCTACTGCCACGCCTGCCAGAATGTAGCCCACCAGGGCGGGTGACCGAAGAAAACGTTCGGCGAGATAACCGAAGGGAAGCGCAAGGCCGAAGCCGGTTACGAGACTCGTGATAAGGGAATAGTTCTGCACGGCCCGTCCTTTTTCTTAAGTTGTGCGCGGCGCGTCAAAATTTATGCTGGTCCAAAGCTTTTGCGTAATACCGTCGGCATGCAGGCAAAACGCATCAAGCAGAAAAATTTTACGCTTTGCCTCCATTCGGCGAAGCATTGCTGACACTTTCAGAACAATTTTTCACGCTTACGAGGCGTATAGCGCCCATAACCTCTCCTTCCCAAAAAGCCAAGTCATCGGATGATGAGTGAGGGGCTGAGACGCACGCACAAGTTTTGCCTTTTTTCCATGATCTTTCCCGCAGCGGACGGGTAAAAAAATCCGGCTGAACGAATCCAGCCGGAGATGAATTTTCTAAACGTCAGCGCGAAAGCACTAAGCCCTCGCTCTGCCGCATCAATTCATTGTCGGAACTTTGCCCACGACCCCTTTGACGAGCCAGTTCATATTGAGGAGCACATCGTCGGGAGCCGTCTTGCCGGTCTCAACCACGGTCTGGCCTTCGTTCGTCACGATCGGCCCCGTGAAGGGTGAAAATTCGCGGGCCGCCATCTTGTTGTAGGCCGCCTGAATATCGTCCTGCACCGACTGAGGCGCATCCGAGCGGATGTCCACCAGATTCACCATGTGTTCGGGGATGCCGCCCCAGATCGACTGGGACTTCCAGGTGCCGTCCATCGCAGCATTGATTCGGCCGGTATAGAACTCCTCCCAGCTCTGAACCACGCCGCCCAAAAGCATTGTCGGAGCAATACGCTTCATAGACGTGTTGTAGGAGATCACCGGGACCTTCATATCTTCACCGGCAGCGACAACGGCCGGCGAATCGGTGTGATGTGTCAGCACATCGGCCTTCTGACCGACGAGCGTCTTGGCGGCATCGGATTCCTTGCCCGGATCGTACCAAGCCGAAGTCCAGACTACGCGAACTTCAACATTGGGATTGACGCTCTGAGCGCCAAGCGTATAGGCATTGATGCCTTGGAGGACTTCGGGAATCGGAACGGCAGCGACGTAGCCCAAAACGTTCGTCTTCGTCATCGCACCGGCGAGTTTGCCGGCAAGATAACGCGCTTCATAAAAGCGAGCCGAATAGTTGGCCACGTTGGGCGCAGTCTTATAACCCGTCGCATGCTCGAACTTAACGTCCGGGAACTCCTTGGCAACCTTAAGAACCGAGTTCATGTAGCCGAACGAGGTCGCAAAGATGAGCTTGTTGCCCTGCTGCGCGAGGTCGCGCAGCACGCGTTCGCTGTCAGCGCCTGCGGGAATGTTCTCTACCGTCGTGAACTTTACTTTGTCGCCATATACCTTTTCGAGCGCGATACGGGCGAGGTCGTGCTGACGCGACCAGCCTTCCTCACTCGCCAGACTCACATAGACGAAAGCCACTTTGTAGGGGCCTGCAGCTTTATCGGCGGGAGCGGCAGCGGTCTTTTCCGGTGCGGCAACCTCTTTGGGCGCTTCGGTTTTGTCGCCGCAGCCCGCGAGCATCGCCGCAGCGGCGCCGGCCAGGACCAACTTCAAAGCAGTACGCTTCTGCATCATTGGAGAACTCCAAAAACAATAATTCGAACAATGAATTGGGACCGATATCTGAGCACTCGGCTGAAAAGCCGAACCTGCATCACAATATGCGGTCCCAACGATGAACGTCAATGAATATTAGCTTCCGCTCGGAAGTTTGCCGGCCACGCCTTTGGCGAGCCAGTTCATCGTGAGCAGATCGGCGTCGGTAGCCTTCTGTCCTTCAGCCAAGACCTGACGGCCAGTGTTGTCAACAATCGGACCGGTGAACGGATGGAACTCGCGGGCTGCCATCTTGTCGTATGCAGCCTTAATGTCAGCCTTGACGGCATCCGTCGCCTTAATGTCCACGAGGTCAATCATGTGTTCAGGCGCACCGCCCCAGATGGACTGAGGCTGCCAGGTTCCGTCCATAACGGCCTGAATACGGCCGGCATAGAACTCATCCCAAATATGAATAACGCCGCCAATCAGCATCGTGGGCGCAGCGCGCTTCATCGAAGTGTTGTAGGAAATCACCGGAATCTTCGCTTCTTCGCAGGCCGAAGCAACCGCTGAAGAATTAGTGTGATGCGTAATAACGTCAGCACCCTGACCAATCAGCGACTTGGCTGCATCGGACTCCTTGCCCGGGTCATACCAAGCGGAGGTCCAGACAACGCGGACCTCAATGTTGGGATTGACGCTCTGAGCGCCGAGCGTATAGGCATTGATGCCCTGAAGCACTTCCGGAATCGGCAGCGCGGCAACATAGCCGAGGATATTGGACTTGGTGGTTGCACCCGCGAGCTTGCCCGCAAGATAGCGGGCTTCATAAAAGCGTGCGGAATAGTTGGCCACGTTGGGCGCAGTCTTATAGCCCGTAGCGTGCTCAAACTTCACATCCGGGAATTCCTTGGCGACCTTGAGAACCGAATTCATGTAGCCAAACGAAGTGGCGAAGATGAGCTTATTGCCCTGCTGAGCCAAATCACGCAGCACGCGCTCGGCATCCGCATTTTCGGGAATATTCTCAACGGTTGTCACCTTGATCTTATCGCCGAACTTCGCTTCAACCTCGCGGCGGGCAATGTCATGCTGAGTAGACCAGCCTTCTTCATTGGCCGGGCTCACATACATGAAAGCGACTTTCAGTGGCCCCTTCGCAGCTGCCGGAGCAGCAGCGGTCTTAGCGGGCTCAGCCGCCTTCGGCGGTTCAGTCTTCTCACCGCAGGCCGTGAGCGCCAAGGCGGCAGCACCAGCGAATGCGAGCTTGAAAGCAAAGCGCTTGTTCATCTTCGTTGACTCCTTTTGAGAACAATGAAATTAAGAAAAACTGTTGCCCGAAAAAACTGAACTCTTGGCAGCGCGTCAGCCCGCTGCAGGTTCTCAGCCTTTAGGCGAAAAAGGTTTGCCGAGCGACGCAGGAACGTTGAGGCGAATCCAAGCGGGGTTCCGGGAAATCAGCACAAGCACGAGAATCGTCGCGAGATAAGGCGTCATTGCCATGAACTGCGGCGAAATGGAAATGCCCATCCCCTGGAAGGCGAACTGCAGCATCGTCACGCCGCCGAAAAGGTAAGCGCCGACAACCACGCGCAGCGGCCGCCAGGTTGCAAAAGTCACCAGTGCCAATGCAATCCACCCGCGGCCGGCCGTCATGCCTTCGACCCAGAGCGGCGTATAAACCAACGACAAATAAGCACCCGCCACACCCGAGCAAAGCGCGCCGAAGAGCACCGCAAAGAGTCGGATGCGCAGTACCGGGTAACCCAGCGCAAAAGCGGACTGCGGCGACTCGCCGACAGCGCGAAGCACCAGACCCGCACGCGTTCTGAAAAGGAAGTACCAAACCGCAGCGATCAGTACCCAGGCGCCGTACACCAAGATGTGCTGCGAAAAGAAAGCTTCACCGAAGAATGGAATATTTTCGAGCCCGGGGATCCCCGACACACTGCGCTCCGCGAGCGCCTGTCCCTGGAGCGGTTTGCCGATAAAGGCCGAAAGTCCCGCGCCGAAAAGCGACAATGCAAGGCCAGCGGCATATTGGTTGGCATGCATGCCGAGCGTAAAAAACGCAAAGAGGAGTCCGAGCAGAATGCCGACGCCCGCGCCGGCGAGGAACCCGAGCGCAAAGGAACCCGTTGAAAGCGTGACGGTAAAACCCGTGACCGCACCCATGAGCATGATGCCCTCAATGCCGAGATTGAGAACACCCGACTTCTCATGAATCACGATGCCTGCCGCCGCGATAAGGAGCGGCGTGCCGGCATTTAAAGTCGAGGCAATGATGGAGGCAGCAATCGACATTTATCGAACCTCCTTGCCCGCGTCAGCCGAAAGGCCTCGCCAGGAGAGACGGTAAAAAATCATCGTGTCGCAAGCGAGAATGAAAAAGAGAAGGAGTCCCTGATACACGCCCGTGATCGAACTCGGCAGCCCTAGACGGCTCTGCGCCAATTCGCCGCCAAGATAAAAGAGTGCCATGACAAAAGCTGCGGGAATACAGCCAAGCGGCGAGAGACGCCCGACGAAGGCCACAATGATGGCCGCAAATCCATACCCCGGAGAAATGGTCGGTGTGAGCTGACCGAGAGGACCGGAGGCTTCAATGCCGCCGGCCAGACCAGCAAGCGCCCCGCAAATGAGCATGGATGCCCAGATGAGTTTGCCCGGATGGTAGCCCGCATAGCGCGCAGCAAAGGGCGCCATGCCGGAGACCTTGAACTGAAAGCCGAGCGCCATTCGATCCATCAGGAGCCATACGCCCACCGCCGAAAAGAGCGCCAGCAGCGCACCGGCATGGAGACGAGTTCCCTCGAGCACCGGCAGCATCGCCCCTGTTTCAAAAAGCTTCGTCTGAGGGAAACCAAATCCCATGGGATCGCGCATCGGCCCCTGTACGCACCAAGCGAGCAGAAACTGCGCGACATACACCAGCATCAGAGAAACGAGAATTTCGTTCGCATGAAATCTGTGACGCAAAAGCGCCGTGAATCCGCCCCAGACCGCACCGCCCACGGCTGATGCGAGCATCACAAGAACGACATACCAACGGCCCCAAGACGGATCACAGGCGAGCGCCACCACGCCGCCCGTAATGGCGCCGGCGATCAGCTGGCCTTCGGCGCCAATATTCCAAACGTTGGCCTTGAAGCAGACCACAAGGCCCGCTGCGCAGAGCAGCAGCGGCGTCATCTTGACAGCGATTTCAGTCCATCCGCGCAGCGAATCGAGCGGCGCGACAAAAAAGACGCCCAGCGCCTTTACGGGGTCCTGACCCAATGCGGCAAAAAGGCAAAAGCCCGTAAAAACTGTGAGTGCAAAGGCAATCACAGGAGAAAGCCAAGCCAGTGCACGAGCGGGCTCGGTGCGCGGCGTCATGGCAATCGGAAACTGAAGCATGATCAGTGCGCCTCCGAGGTTTTCTGCGTGAAGGGAGAGTCTGGCCAGAGACCGGACATCCAGCGGCCGACTTCCTCAATGGAAATCGTGGTCTTTGGCACCGCCGGAGACAGCGCTCCGCGGTACATCACGGCAATACGGTCGGAGATCTCAAAGAGTTCGTCGATTTCTTCACTGACAACGATGATCGCAGCGCCGTCGTCGCGCAGTCGGATAAGGCTGTTGCGGATAACGGCAGCAGCACCGACGTCGACACCCCAAGTCGGCTGATGAACCAAGAGAACCCGAGGACGATTGAGAATCTCACGTCCCATAATAAATTTCTGAAGATTGCCGCCCGACAGACTGCCGGCAGCTTTTTCAGCATTGGGCGTCTTCACGTGAAAGCGTTCAATGACGAGATTGGCAAAACTTCTTGCACGGTCGCGCAGAATAAAGCCGCTGCGCACCAGCGAGTCGCCGGTGAGATAGGTATTGGCCGTGAGTGACAATTCCGGCACAGCCGCATGGCCGAGACGCTGCTCGGGCACATAGCGC
>CDYK01003239.1_pt1 | contig 12237 bp, 9 predicted proteins | sample 554841 | NCBI WGS metagenome assembly CDYK01 (sample SAMEA3182102, study PRJEB8094) | gut metagenome | biome: human; feature: gut; material: Stool; isolation source: human stools | place: Canada | collected 2013-02-18
CTTCAGACTTCTTCCCGAGCGTCATGTCTTGTAGGGTAAGATTGTGTGAGAAATTACAGGAATAGGACTATAAAAATGGCATATGAAGTGAGTATGCTCTATCATCTTCATATGCCATCTTGATTTTTAGGGACATTTACTGAATATCCCTAACAAAATAAATAAAGAATGCCACTTTACACCTAATTTTTATAGGTGAAAGTAGCATTCTTTTTATAATCGAAGCCTATCAGTTCTAAATTGAAAGTTTGAATTTGAACTTTCTAACTTTTTGGACAGCCCCTGTTTTTCATAAACTATCCATTTTCTATTTAGAAGGTTGAATATCTTTTATCATCAATTGAATATTTTTATTATGAGTGTTTTCTTCGATTGTATAACAAATATCGAAAGGGTGATGAGCTTTTATATATTCATTATGTTCATGCATACCGAAAGCAATACCGTTCATTATGTTTTCTGAACGGCTATCGACCATTTCTAATTTTAAGTGTTCCAATTCACGTCCGACTAATCGACTTGTTCCGTAGTCCAAAACCCGTTTGGTGCAAAAAATAGGTTTGGTGTTTCCGGGTCCGAACGGATTGAATTGTTTTAACGTTTTCAAAAAAGAGGGGGTTATATCTTTGAAATCAATTGTTGCATCGATATCTATTTGGGGCATCATTTGTTCCGGAAGAATATTTTCTGCTACATAATTTTCAAAACGTTCTATAAATGTCGGAATGTTCTCTTCTTTTAGAGAAAGTCCGGCAGCATATGTGTGTCCACCAAAATTTTCCAATAAGTCTCGACACGATTCTATTGCTTTGTAAACATCGAATCCTTGTACCGAACGTGCCGAACCGGTAACTAATCCATTGGAAAATGTCAGAACTATTGCGGGGCGATAGTAGAGTTCGGTAAGGCGAGAAGCTACGATGGCGATGATGCCTTTATGCCAGTCCGGATTATATATTACAATAGATTTATGCGATTCGAAATCCTTCAGATTCTCGAGGATTTTATTGGCTTCTCCGGTGACCTGCTTGTCTATTTCTTTTCGAGTTTCATTATATTGGTTGATGTTTTCCCCTTTTTCTTTAGCTCCTTCAGGATCTTTGGAAATCAGAAGATCCACAGCTTCTTTGCCGGATTGTACTCTGCCTGAAGCATTGATACGAGGACCTATTTTGAAAACGATATCGCTGGTAGTAATATCTTTGTTTTTCAAACCGCAGAGGTCGATAATGGCTTTTAATCCGTTGCTTGGATTGGAGTTGAGTTGTTTAAGCCCATGAAAAGCCAGTATTCGGTTTTCGTCCGTTATCGGTACGATATCCGAAGCGATGCTTACAGCCATAAGATCGAGTAAAGGGAAAAGATATTCTTTTATACTTAGATTGTTGCTTATTGCGAAAGCCTGCATAAATTTAAATCCGACTCCGCATCCTGATAAATGTTGATAAGGGTAGGTCGAGTCATCTCTTTTGGGGTCTAATACGGCAACAGCTCCGGGAAGCTCTTTGTCCGGAACATGGTGGTCGCAGATAATAAAATCTATCCCTTTGCTTTTTGCATATTCGACTTTTTCTATTGCTTTTATTCCGCAATCAAGAGCAATGATCAGGGAAAAGCCGTTTTCTTCAGCGTAATCTATACCTTTTATCGAAATGCCGTACCCTTCGTCATATCGGTCAGGTATGTAGCAGTCCAGACCGGAATAGAAATTCTGTAAAAATTTATACACTAAGGCGACAGCTGTAGTGCCGTCCACATCATAATCTCCGTAAATCAGTATTTTTTCTTTGCTCCCCATCGCCTTATTCAGACGATTTACAGCTTTGTCCATGTCGTTCAGTAAAAACGGATCATATAGATCGGATAATTGGGGGCGGAAAAACTTTTTTGCATCTGTTTCGTTTGTCACCCCCCGCAGTACCAGTAGCTCGCATATATAGGGATCTAATCCCAATGTCCGGGATAGAATCTCTTTGGCTTGTTTTTCTTTTTCTGTAAGGGGTAAGTAATTCCATTTACTTATCATTTATATGTTTTTTATTTTATCGAGGTCGGCAAGTTGCAATTCATGGTTTATATGACTGTGTGCAACTTGTATCATCATTATTAAATTAAATGATGACTTTGTATAGTGCTAAAGTGTTGATAATTAAATATTAGCATTATAATAATATGCTCTTTTTTATGCCTGTTTTCTTGTAGCCTATAAAAGAGCAGCTGTAAAGATAGTAAATTATGAGCTAAAAAAAGAGGCTATCTGTCGCAAAAAAAATAAAAATGCGGCAACAAAATTTTGTTGCCGCATTTTTATTTTTTTTGCGACTATTATTCTTGTTCTTTTATAACATGCACATCCATTTGCGGGAATGGTATATTGAGCCCGTATTTCCCAAATTCCTTATAGACTCTTTCGTTCATATCGAAATATACAGACCAGTAATCTGAAGTTGCTACCCAGGCTCTAACGACAATATTTACAGAACTATCTCCTAAGCTGTGTAAGGCTATAAAATATGCCGGATCTTTAAGAACTCGTGTATCTTCATCGAGCATTCGAGATAATACTTCTTTAGCTTTGTCGTAGTCATCACCATATCCGATACCGAAAGTCCAATCCACCCGGCGCTTACCTTCTTTCGAATAATTATTGATAATACCTGTTGACAGTCCTCCGTTTGGTACAATGATTGTCTTATTATCGGGTGTATTTAAAATAGTATTGAATATTTGTATCTCTTTTACTGTTCCACTTTGTCCTTGAGCTTCGATATAATCTCCTACTTTATAAGGCTTGAAAAGGAGTACCATGACTCCTCCGGCAAAATTCTGTAATGTCCCGCTCAATGCCATACCGACAGCGATACCTGCTGATGCAAATAATGCGACAAATGAAGAAGTATTGACACCGAGAATACCGATGACGATAACGAGTAATATCAACATAAGCGATATGTTGATAAGGCTTAGAAGAAAAGTGCGTAATGAAAGTTCTACATTTCTTCGTATTAGAATGCCGGAAACGAATTTCCTGATTTTTTTCATCAGCCATTTCCCTACCCAGAATATGACTAAAGCGATCAGTATTTTTATAGAAATATGTATTATTCCACTGACCATTTGCTCTAATAATTGTTGCAGAGACATATTGGAAGCACTGGAAAGTTTTTCAAAAAAAGAAACAACCTTGGTCGTGTCTGCCGGTGTCGGTACGGTTGTCGGGAGACCTCCGCTAATGAGTAAATCAAGCATTATCGTAGTATTTTTAAGTTTGACTTTTGCAAAATTAATATAAAATAATTTTATATCTAACTAATGTATTAAAAAACACGATATGAGATGTTTTTGTTTGGTATAGATTTTTGACCGATTCTTATAAAAATATAATTCTTATGAATTTGCGGTATTTCGATATTTCATTACTTGCAAAATAGGTATTTTTGTTTCTCATTCATAAAAAGGCTAATCGATTATGAAATGTATATTGTTTATCGTTTTCTTTATGGCAGGTTTTTTGTCTGTCTCGGCTCAGACTTATAATGAGTGGATCGACAAATCGTTTGAATGCATCGAGTCGGAAGATTGGACAGGAGCAGAAAAAGCTTTGATCGGTGCATTGAGAGTTCAACCGGCTAATCCGCAGAATGCTTTGTTGCTGTCTAATTTAGGTACTATTCAAAGGAAGATGGGAAAAAACGATGAGGCGCTGAAGTCCTATACGAATGCGTTGATGATTACGCCTCGTTCGGTAACATTGTTGATGAATAGAGCTGCATTATTTTCGGAAATGGAAAAATTTGATGATGCCTTAAAAGATTATAATCAGGTCCTAATGTTAGATGATAAAGAAGAAGATGCTCTCTATTTGAGAGGACTGATTCGATTGGAGAAAAATGACACGACGGCCTGCCGTAAGGATTTTGAACAGCTTCTTAAAATTAATCCGAAAAGTTCTAATGCTCGTATCGGATTAGCTGCATTGATGAAGTTAAGAGGTTATTATACCGAGGCGATAGATCTTTATACGCAGGTAATACGGGTTAATCCCGAACAAACGTCTTTATATTTGAATAGGGGAGAAGCTTACTTATTAAACCGTCGTTTGAATAAGGCCGATGAAGATGTAGCTAAAGCATTAGAGTTAGATCCAAAAGATCCGTTAGTGTATGTTTTGCGTGCTAAATTGAAGTTGGCTCGTTATGAAAAAGAGGATGCGAGTCTAGATTTGGACAGGGCTGTTTCATTGGGTTTTGACAGAAAAGATGCTGATATTCTTTTAAATAAAGAACAATCCGAAAAATAATTCGAGAATTTGGAGAAAATTCATGATCGTATGATTTCTAATTCTACAGAAAAATAACTACATTTGTACTGATGTTAGAATTAGTAAGACATATTGAATATTTGCTGACGGAACATGATTGTGTTCTTGTTCCGGGGTTGGGAGGTTTTGTTTTACAATATGTTCCCGCACGATTTAGCGAGGACCGTAAGTCGATACAACCTCCTGGGAAACAAATAACTTTTAATTCTTCTTTATCGTATAATGATGGGTTATTGGCTCAATCGTTGATGCGAACATTGGATATAGATTACGGAAAAGCTGTGGCAATGATAGAACATTGGGTTGATGAAATAAAACGGAGTTTTTCAGAACCCGGTGATTCTTATGCTTTCGGGGAGTTGGGAACATTTGTCCTTTCAGATGAAAGATCATTGATATTCGAGCCACCGGCATCTTGCTTGTTCGGTATTTCTGCATTCGGATTAAAAAAGTTAAATATCTGTCCGTTAGGTCAGTTACATAAAGATGAAAATGTAGCAGAACCGAAGCTCAGAAGCAAGAAACGTGATGTTGTATATATCCCCGTAAATAAATCTTTTGTTCGACAATTGATCGCAGCTGCGGCTATAATCATTCTGCTTTTAATGATTTCAACTCCTATGTCTGAAATGAAAACGACATCGGATTATGCAAGTCTTGTTTCTTCTGAATTATTTGAAAATGGAAAAGATGGGGAAATAGAAATAAATGATATCGTATCGTTGCAACAAGGGAATGATTCTGTTATAGCGGCCGAAAATAATTTTTCTACGGTACAGAAATCAGAGCAAGACAATTCTCAAGTTGCTAATATATCTGACAGTGATGTTGTGCGTCCTTATATTGTGGTCGTTGCAACACTATCGGGAAAACAAGCTGCCTTGCGGCAATTAGAGCAATTTAAGCAGCAAGGTGTAACGGCCGATCTGAAAATATATGAAACTTCTAAGAAAGTTAGAATATATATAGATTCTTTCTCTGAGAAAGAAGAGGCTCAGAAATTTTTGATGACTTTAAGAAATGGTGATTCGCCTTTTTCTGATGCGTGGGTAATGTCTGTGAGAAGATAAACAACAAGCACTATAATTGATTAATAGAGGGGGTGCACTTCAAAGCAAAGGCACTCCCTTTTTATATACCTTTAGTTATTTTCGCGGCCTCGATTTGTTATAATAATTGCAGTGTTTTTTGTCAAGTCGTTTTTGACGCTTCTGGAAAGAAAAGTTTGCAGAATAATTTGATAAAAAATGTTATTATTTATATTATGTATAAATAAAAAGATGGATATGTTATGTAGAATCAGAATAAATAGTGATCTTTGTAACGCAAATTAGGTATAACTTAAAAAATAAGAGTAGTATGCGTTTATCCGATCTGCAAACTGGTGATGAAGCTGTAATTGTCAAAGTTTTGGGACATGGAGCTTTTCGTAAACGTATTACAGAAATGGGATTTGTCAGGGGGAAAAAGGTTTCTGTTTTATTGAATGCTCCGTTAAAAGATCCGATTAAGTATAAAATTTTAGATTATGAAGTTTCTTTAAGAAGAAGTGAAGCTTCTATGATAGAAGTCCTTACGGAAAATGAAGCTGTAGATTTGGTCTCTTGTGAAGATCCTAATGTGCTTCAAAACGATGATGTTATCGGAAAAGCGGTGGTTCGCTCGGGAAAAACGATTAATATAGCGCTCGTGGGGAATCCTAATTGTGGAAAAACCTCTTTGTTCAATGTGGCATCTGGTTCACACGAACATGTGGGAAATTATAGTGGAGTAACGGTCGATGCAAAGAAAGGATATTTCAATTATAAAGGGTATCATTTCAATATTTATGATTTGCCGGGGACATATTCGTTGTCGGCATATTCTCCTGAAGAACTATATGTGCGTCGTCATATATTTGAACAAACTCCCGATGTTATCGTAAATGTCGTTGTTGCTTCTAATTTAGAGCGGAATTTATATCTCACTACCGAGCTTATCGATATGGATCTTAGTATGGTTATCGCTTTGAATATGTATGATGAGTTGGAGCAAAGTGGGGCAGTACTGGATTATAAGACATTAGGTGAAATGATCGGAGTACCTATTGTCCCCACAGTTTCGCGTTCGGGCAAAGGAATCGATAATTTGTTCGATACGATTATTCGGGTATATGAAAATCAAGACTTGACCGTGAGGCATATACATATCAATCATGGGAAAGTAATTGAGTCGGGTATTAATGTGTTAAAAGAAGAATTGAAGACCGATCCTCAAATAAAACAGCATTTCTCACCTCGTTATTTGGCGATAAAACTTCTTGAAGGTGATAAAGAGGTTGAATCTATATTGAAAGATAAGGCAGATTATAATGACTTGATTACATTGCGAAATAGAGAGGTGCAGCGCATTTCAAAAACTTTGGGAGAAGACGTGGAAACTGCGGTTTCTAATGAGAAATACGGATTCATTTCGGGTGCTTTGAAAGAAACCTTAATTCCTGGAGATAGAGAAAAAGCTCGTACCACTCATATAATAGATTCGTTGGTGACGAATAAGCTTTTCGGTTTTCCTATTTTTATTCTACTCATGTGGGTTATGTTCGAAGCAACTTTTAAATTAGGAGCGTATCCGATGGAGTGGATCGAATCAGGAGTTGCATGGATAGGATCTTTGGTGGAAAGATATATGAGTGACGGCCCTTTGAAAGATCTGATTGTGGATGGTGTTATTGGCGGAGTAGGAGGTGTTATCGTTTTTCTTCCGAATATATTGATATTGTATCTTTTTATTTCCTTTATGGAAGACTCGGGATATATGGCTCGGGCGGCTTTTATCATGGACAAGATTATGCATAGGATAGGGTTGCACGGTAAGTCTTTTATTCCGTTAGTTATGGGTTTCGGATGCAATGTTCCTGCAATTATGGCTTCTCGTACGATCGAGAGTCGCAGTAGTCGGCTTATTACTATTTTGATAAATCCTTTTATGTCTTGTAGTGCACGTTTGCCTATATATGTTTTATTGATCGGAACATTTTTTCCCGATCATGCAAGTCTGGTTTTCATAGGACTTTATTTGTTAGGTATCATTGTGGCTATCATTACAGCACGTTTATTGCGGAAGTTCTTGTTTAAAAAGGACGAAACTCCTTTTGTTATGGAATTGCCACCTTATCGGATTCCCACGGCAAAAGCCACTTTACGTCATATGTGGGGAAAAGCTGAACAATATTTGAAGAAAATGGGTGGATTGATATTGGTCGCATCTATTATCATCTGGTTTTTAAGTTATTACCCGAGAACTTCTATTTCAGATACTGTATCTGAAACTACTGTAGAAGAAAGTTTTGTTCAGCAGCAAAATTCATATATCGGGAGAATAGGACAATTTATCGAGCCGGTATTAGAACCACTCGGATTTAATTGGAAAGTTAGTATCGCTCTTATTTCCGGTACGGCAGCAAAAGAATTGGTTGTGAGTACTATAGGAGTTTTGTATTCAGAAGCTGCTTCGGATGATGATGCGACACTGTCGGCGAAACTTACTGCGCCTAACCCACAAACAGGGCATCCGGACTTTACCCCATTGATTGCAATTAGCTTTATGGCATTTGTTTTGTTGTATATTCCTTGTATCGCTACAATTGTTGCGGTGGCTAATGAGGCCGGAAGCTGGAAATGGGGATTATTCACAATTATTTATAATACCGGAGTTGCTTGGATTGTCTCTTTTTTGATCTATAATATCGGAAAATTGTTTATATAAAAAGAAAGGGTATATATGAATCAGAATATAATTGTCGGGATTATCGGTATATTGGTAGCTTTATATTTATTGAGAGCTATTATTCGATTTATTCGTAAAGATAAAAAATCTGCATCTTGTTGTAGTTGTTCGGGTTGTGGAAAGAAGAGTGATTGTTGTAAAGACATATTGGAAGGAAAAGTCTCTAAATAGTAAAATAAAAATTATCATTTGTCTTGCAGATTAAAAAAAATACATTACCTTTGCAATCGCAAATGAGAAATAAGGTTCCTTGGCCGAGTGGCTAGGCACCGGTCTGCAAAACCGTTTACGGCGGTTCGAATCCGCCAGGAACCTCTTAAAAACCTTGTAACTAACTGAATTTCGGTATATGGTTACAAGGTTTTTTGTTTTTAGATGATTCTTCAATAATTTAAAGACCTGCCTAAAATTTCTAATAAAAATATTATCAGAACATTTTTTGAGATTTCTTCCGGTCTATAACAATGTTGGCTAATTTTTTCTCGAGAGGGAAAGTGACTATTCATGTGGATTTCTCTTAAACTTTGCTCAAGTAAAATTTAGATTGCTTCTAAATATATATAGTGAAAAAGTGAATAATTAAAAAGATCGCCATAAATAAGTATAAAGAAAAATTTGTTCTATCCTGAAAAGGAATAAGTTTTGAATATATATTAATAATACATGTTGAGATAGTTAAAAAGAAATATATACAGGTCATTTTTAAACTTTTGCATACATTTGTAAATCATTGAAAATAAATTAGAATGAAAATGATGAAAATAAAATTGTTTTTCTTTGTTATTTGGGAAATCTTATTTTTAGTGGCTTGTCAGGAAAATACAAAGAAAGACAATGAGCCGCTCATCCCGGAAGATGTCGTTCCGGATAAATTGACGATTGAACCGGAATCTATTGATTTGAAAGTGGGAGAATCTTGTCAATTGGTTGTTAAGTTAAATGGTACTCCATTGGAAGGAAATGAGGTACAATGGACTTCAAATAGCTCTTTGCTGGATGTTGATGATAATGGTAGAGTTACGGCTGTTGATTATGATGAATTTATATCGGGTTTGAATGTTAAGGCTACAGTAAAAGGAGGGCAACTTTTTGCTATATGTAGAGTCTCTGTGCATCAACTATATAATTATAAGTTACGTTTAATTCTTAAAGATAAAGGTCGTTCGGAGTATTCGTTGAGTGAACCTGAAAGATTTTTATCGTCCCGGGCGATTGAGAGGCGACATAAACAAGATATTGATATTGATGATTTAGACTTACCCATTTCAAAAAATTATCTGGCTCAAATAGAAGAAATCGGAGGAACTATTATTGCTCAAAGCAAGTGGCTTAAGACTGTTTGTGTGCAATGTCCTGATGAAGATTTGATTGATAAATATAAAGAACTGCCTTTTGTTGAAGATGTCATAAAAGTCTGGAGAGGTAAAGATAGAGAACAGAATCAAGATAATTACGAGGCCTATCCGTTATATATAAAAAATATACAAGACTATTCTTTCGAAAATTATGCCGAGGCATGGGAGAATATTGCGCTTCATAAAGGGCAACTTTTACACGAGAGAGGATTTAGGGGAGAAGGTATAGATATTGCGGTTATTGATGCAGGCTTTATAAACCTTCCGCAAAATTCTGTTTTAAACAATATTAGAATTAAGGGGGCTAGATCTTTTATATATGAAGATACGAATCCTTATAATACAGATGAACATGGAATCGGTGTTGTTGCTTGTATGGCGACTGATAGATCGGGATATTATGTAGGGACAGCTCCGGACGCTGCCTATTGGTTGTTGAGATCAGAAGATGTTATATCTGGAGATTATCCTGTTGAAGAAGATTATTGGGTGGCAGCAATGGAATATGCCGATAGTGTAGGGGTCGATTTAGTAAATACTTCATTATCATACATTGAATATGAATGGCCTTTTACTTCTTACAAATACGAAGATATGGATGGACGTACGGCAATGCCGACACGTGCAGCGAATATAGCTGTAGATAAAGGTATTTTTGTCGTATGTTGTGCCGGCAATGGAGGAAGTTGGGTCGGGACTCCTGCAGATTCTCCGAATGTACTTACTGTAGGGGCGGTTACGGCATCCGGTAATATCGGTTCGTTTACCGCTTATGGGATGACTGTTGACGGGCGGATGAAACCCGATGTCATGTCTCTAGGTTCTGGAGTATTGACTATCGATGTAAACGGGAATGTGGTTATTAAAAGCGGGACATCGTATGCAAGTCCTATCCTGTGTGGATTAGTCGCTTGTTTGTGGCAAGCTTATCCCGAATTGACGAATAAACAGTTATTGGATATTCTAAAAAGATCTTCCGATAGATATGTTGATCCTGCATTACCTTATGGATATGGAATATGTGATATGGAAAAGGCTTTTCATTTGGCTGAAGAAATGTGACATATTGATTATCGGTGACATGTATCTATATATTATTTCCCTATAGGTTGTATGTCTTTACGTATGTTTCGAGATATTTCCAGGAGAGTATAGAATTTCTTTTTACTTTCTATAGAGATTTTATTTTCTTCATACCGTTTATTGGCATATTCTTTTGACTTGTTAAATATTGTATATGAAATTTCGTTTTGGCTTTTTCCTACCATAGTCGAGTCTAATTGTTCTTCAGGGAAAAAGTCATCTAAATTGACATCACCTATCATTGTAGTTTCTAAAAAATTTTTTTTCGTGTGGCTTTTATCCAGATAATATCCTACGAACATGTGACCGGGCATTCTTACCAAGATCGGATCTATATTGATTGCTTTCAGCAATGAGGCAAATAAAACGCTTCCGTCCACACAATTTATTTGAGCAGATTCCAGTACATCCTCGAATAAACGAACTCGTTGAGAAAAGACTACATTTGAAGACAAGCTTGAAGAAGATATAGAACTATATTTCAAATTTCGTTTTTGCAGAGCATTCCAGATTGCATAAACTTGTTTTTCTACATACTTTCCCTGATATTGATAACCGAGAAACCGATTTACTATGCGTGTATTTAATGCTTCTCTTAAAATAATATCGATCATCGGATGGTCTTCATTTACGTAAGCTGCAAAAAATATTCCGGTGTCATGGAATTTTTGTTTTTCATCGATATAACCCAATAGACATTCGTTTATACTCCTTACAGACATGGTTTTAACATGCCTTTCCATTTTCTTGTAATTCATTTCGACCTGTATTGCTACACTAACAGGAGAGGGCTGTATGGCCTGTTTTAAAGCATCGTATTTCCAAATAATATCCGGATATATCCTATATTCGGTTTTAGGTCTTTCCAAGATAAATTCAGAAACCGATTCTTCAAAAAAAGGTGTCGCACCTACTGTAATTCTGACTTTGCTATGAGGTTTTCCCGATTTTATGCGAATTGCAATTCCTGATTTAGGATTTCCTAAATATGCGGTATCTGCCGGAACGACAATTTGTGTATCGGAAACCGCAACGGAAAGAATGGCCGAAGGAAATATGTTTCCCCCTAAATCATCGACAATCTCGAATGTTGTGTGCTCATTATTATAACGATACCAGAATAGTCCGGCAATCACCAAAAGAAGGACAGAAAGTATGATCGTGGATACTATCCATGGATTCTTCTCTTTGCTCATTTTAGTCTATTTTAATCTGGGAACAAAGATAACAATTCTGGTTCAAGAAACTCTTGTAGATTTTCTTTTAAATGGGATGAGATAAACATTATTGATTTTTTATCTGTTCTAACTTTCAAAATAACGGAATTATGGATAAAATCGCAATGCAGATACGTTTGGTAAAAATAGAGGAATTGTCTTATAGAGATAAAACAAAATTGGGAGAAGCTTTGAAAGAGCCTGTTTTTGTAAAATTGTTCATTAGTGTCCACTAAAAAATCATAGAAGTTCTTTGAAATTATTGAAATTCAATTTGTTATAAGTATTTTTGGAGTCAACGGATTTGAATTTACTTTTGCGGTGTTAATCAGGCTGCTATGCATAAAGACAAGTTCGTTTTTGCTCAATTAACCCAATTCCTAGACCGCAATCACTTCAACTATCTCGTAAAGAAGTATAAAGGCGACAAGTATATCAAGAGTTATACCTGTTGGAATCAACTGCTTACGATGATGTTCGGTCAGCTTTCCAA
>CDYK01012157.1_pt1 | contig 12233 bp, 5 predicted proteins | sample 554841 | NCBI WGS metagenome assembly CDYK01 (sample SAMEA3182102, study PRJEB8094) | gut metagenome | biome: human; feature: gut; material: Stool; isolation source: human stools | place: Canada | collected 2013-02-18
GAGAGATCGTCTTGCAGCTCCCCACTATTACCCGCCTGACGGCCGCGCTTGCCGCCGCATTCGTACTTGCCGGCTCTGCTTCGGCGTTCACGATTTCCGACATCCGCGTCGAGGGTCTCACGCGTACGGAGCCCGGTACGGTCTTTTCGCATCTTCCTTTCCGCGCCGGTGATGAATACACGGCCGAAAAGGGTGTCCGCGCCATTCGTTCCCTTTATCAGTCCGGACTTTTCCGCGATGTGTCGCTCACTCAGGACGGCGATGTTGTGGTTGTTCACGTGATGGAGCGTCCGGCCGTAGCAACCATTGAAACGCACGGCATTAAGGCGTTTGACAAGGAAGCGGTCGAAAAGAGTCTTCGTGACGTGGGGCTTGCCGAAGGCCGCATTTTCGACAATGCGACGCTCACCCGCGCCGATCAGGAACTGCGCCGTCAGTACCTCGCCCGAGGCTATTACGGGGCTTCAGTTAAAACGACGGTGACGCCGCTTGAACGCAACCGCGTGCGCATTACGGTCAATGTTGACGAAGGCAGCGCCTCGTCCATTGCTTCGATCCGCATTACCGGCAACCACCTTTACGATTCGGATGATCTGCTCGATCTGATGCAGCTCGGAACGCCGAACTGGTTCTCTTGGTACACCAAGCGCGACCTCTACTCGCGCGAAAAACTCGCCGCCGACCTTGAAACCATCCGCTCGTTCTACATGAATCAGGGCTATCTTGACTTCAAGATCGATTCCGTGCAGGTGTCGGTGGCGCCGGATAAGTCTAACGTTTACATTACGATCAACCTGACGGAAGGCGAAAAGTACACGATCCGCAGCGCTAAGCTCCAGGGCGATCTGCTCGGGCTCGATGATCAGCTCAACGCGCTCGTCACGCTCAAGGCCGGTGAGATCTACAACGCGCAGGCGGTGAAAGACGTTTCCACCGCGCTGACCGATAAGCTTTCAACGCTCGGTTACGCCTTTGCGTCAGCCAATGCCAATCCGATTTCCAATGCGGAAGACCGTACGGTCGATATCGTTTATACGATCGATCCGGGACGCCGCGCTTATGTCCGCCGCGTGAATATCACCGGCAACAACCGCACGCACGACGAAGTCATCCGCCGTGAAGTCCGTCAGTACGAATCCGCCTGGTTCGACAGCGACAAAGTCAAGCTTTCGCGCGACCGTATTGACCGTCTCGGCTACTTCGAGACGGTGACTGCAGAACCTAAGCCCGTGCCGGGCACGCGCGATCAGGTCGACCTTGAAGTGAATGTGAAGGAGCGTCCGACTGGCTCCATCTCGCTCGGCGCCGGCTACTCCACGTCTGAAGGCATCATTTTGTCGGCAGGCTTCGCGCAGAACAACGTTTTCGGCACCGGCAATTCGGTGTCGGTCGACGTCAATACGTCTAAGTCGCAGCGCACGTATGCGCTCTCCGTGACGGAACCCTATGTGACGCCCGAAGGCATCAGCCGCACTTATGACCTCTATGACCGCAAGGTCGACTTGGAAGAGCTCGACGTAGCCGATGTGAAGTATGAAACCCGCGGTGCTGGCGTGTCTTGGGGCATTCCTTTCACTGAACTCGACCGCGTGTTCCTCGGCACCCGCGTGGAGTCGACACACGTTGATGCGAATCCCAGATCGCCGCGGCGATATCAAAACTACGTTGAGAAGTTCGGTGATAATCCGGTGAGTGTGGCGCTCACGCTCGGCTGGTCCCGCGACAGCCGAGACAATTCGCTCGCGCCGACCCGCGGCGTCTATCAGCGCCTGTCCGGTGAATTAGGGCTCCCCGGTCTTGACATTCAGTACTACAAAGCCACTTACCAGTACCAGCACTACATTCCGCTCTCGCGGACCTGGACTTTGGCTCTTAACGGCGAAGTCGGCTGGGGCGACGTCTACGGCAGTACGGATCAGTTCCCCTTCTTCAAGAACTTCTACGTGGGCGGCATCGGCTCGGTGCGCGGCTATGATTCGGGCACGCTCGGTCCGAAGGATTATTCGGCCAATTCGGACGGCGACAATCTTGGCGGTGACCGCATGATTACCGGCAATATCGAAATTCTCGCTCCGCTCCCGGGCGGCGACCGTACGCTGCGAATCTTCGGCTTCCTGGATGCCGGCTACGCATGGGGTTACGAAGGTGACCAGCACGGCAATTACACTCGCCAGAAGATCGACTTTGCTGATCTGCGCTATTCGACGGGCTTCGGCATTGCCTGGATTTCGCCCTTGGGCCCGCTCAAGTTCTCCATTGCGTTCCCGCTCAATGACAAGGAAGGCGACGATACTCAGCGCTTCCAATTCCAGATCGGTACGGGCTTCTAAACCGTTCCCGTTCGTCGGCTGACTTTAAGCCTTCTCAGACCGCTGCACCTCTTTCGGAGCTGCAGCGGTTTTGCTTTCTGTTTCGGGCAAAAAGGAAGCCTTCCCCCAATAATAGGAGAAGGCTTACAACCTTCCGGCTTTCCTCTCGGAAGGACGCGTCGCCGGGTGCTTAGAGCCCGGCAGACCGCGGCAGAAAATCTTTCCCGCAGGAAAGAATGACGACATTCTATAAACGAATAGCGGCAAGTGAATTCACAACTTAGGCGAATACAATGTTATACAAAAGAACTAGTCCATAAGGCACTGATTTACAGGATTTGAAATTTATTGGTACAAACCCTAATTATGCAAACACGGCTGAATCGGCTCTCAGATAAGGTGAGGATCCGAAATAGGCAGGATCAAAAGCTATAAGGAAAAGGTCAAAGACGGACGGCGGCCAGGTCGTTTTGTTAATATGACCGATTCCGTTCGAGGCGCCCGATAAGGTGCTGAAAACAACAAAAATGATTCGATAAGGAACATCCTCGCCGTGGAACTTCTCAACACGCTCGTCTCTGCCGTCAATAATGTCCTCTGGTCCTACGTCCTGATCGTCATGCTGGTGGGATTGGGACTTTGGTTTTCTTTCCGCACAGGTTTTGTGCAGATCCGCCATCTGCGTGAGATGGTGCGTCTTGTTGCGGAGGGCGCAACAGCCAAGACAAAGAAAGGGCATATCTCTACCTTTCAGGCCTTCTGCGTTTCCACGGCGTCGCGTGTCGGCGTGGGCAATATTGCGGGCATTGCTATTGCCGTTGTGGTCGGCGGTCCGGGTGCCGTCTTCTGGATGTGGGTCATAGCGCTCTTAGGCGCGGCAACGGGGTTTGTGGAGTCGACGCTTGCTCAGATCTACAAAGTTCCGCGCCGCGGCGGCGGCTTCGTGGGCGGTCCGGCTTACTACATCGGGAATGCCCTGGGCTCTCGGTGGGGCGCCTGGCTCTTTGCCGTGCTGATATCCGTCACTTACGGCCTCATTTTTAATTCAGTGCAGGCCAACACGATGGCGCTCTCGCTCAAGGCATCCTTCGATGTGGATCCGGCTTGGACAGGGTTAGGCATCGCAGTTCTGACGGGGCTGGTGATTTTCGGCGGCCTGAACCGCATCGCACGAGTGGTGGGATGGATGGTGCCGCTGATGGCAGGGGCTTACCTGCTCCTTGCTGCGGTGGTCACCGTGATGAATATCACGCTCGTTCCGGAAGTTCTGCTCTTGATCGTCAAGAGTGCTTTCGGTGTGGACGCAGTAACCGGGGCTGCTTTCGGCATGGCGCTCATGACGGGTATTAAGCGAGGACTCTTCTCCAACGAAGCCGGTATGGGTTCCGTGCCTAACGCTGCGGCGACGGCGGATGCGTCCCACCCCGTCAAACAGGGTTTGGTGCAGGCCTTGGGCGTCTTTGTCGATACCATGTTCGTCTGCACGGCCTCGGCCATGATTGTTTTGCTTTCGCCGGATTGGCACAGCGCTCAGCTCACTGGGATCGAACTCACTCAGCATGTGCTTACGGGGCAGCTTGGCGCCTGGACCAACAACTTTATGACGGTGATCGTTCTCTTCTTTGCCTTCAGTTCGATCATCGGCAACTATTTTTACGGCGAGGTGAACATGGACTTCATCAGCCGTCGGCCGATGGCAAGCTGGATTTTCCGCGGCTGCGTGCTGGTGATGGTCTATTTCGGCAGTGTCGCGAGTCTTAATATTGTTTGGAATCTCGCAGACCTCTTTATGGCATTGATGGCCATGCTCAACCTCGCAGCCATCGCTCTCCTTGGCCGCTATGCGTTTGCGGCAATGAAGGACTATTTCAAGCAGCGCTCAGAGGGGGTGGAGAACCCCGAGTTTGATCCGTCTGTGCTGCCGGCCACCCGCGGCATCGTCTGCTGGCCTCGCAAGAAGGATGAAGAAGTGAATTAGTTCGGTGGAAGCATTTCGTAATATTTGCTTCACAACTTTCATGATTTGCGGCCGTCGAATGTGTTTGCATTCGGCGGCCGTTCGTATGCACTCCGTCGACAGAGGGAGTCGGGTTAACCCCTGAGAAAGCCCCTTATATACCTAGTAATTGGTAAATAGAACTCAGCTATCGCCTTTAAATAGCTGTTGCAGTAGGTAATAACAGAGTTGAGAGGGGTTCTCAAATAGAACTAGACCTCTCCCATCAGAGATCTTTAAGGATGCTGTAAGGAAAAATACAATTTCACACGAATAAAAAAATTCCGCCGAGATGGAAGCCCATCAGACACCCGTTGAAGGGCTGCGGCGGCAGAGCATTCAAATGCTCTGGAAGGAGACCTCTTATGAACACGAAGCCTATGTTGACGGCTGTTGCCGCCGCGCTCTTTTCGCTGGGCGCATGCGTTTCCGCTCAGGCCGCTGATCTGTCGACCTGCACGACCTGCCACTCCAATATCACCAAGGCGCACGCCGGCGCCGCGCACAAGGACATTGCCTGCACGTCCTGCCACTCGGGCGTTGATCAGCACTTGAAGAAGGTGACGGATCGTCCGACGGTCAACATGGATCCGGCTACCTGCGGCGGCTGCCATCAGGCGCAGTACAAGTCCCTCTATAAGGATGACGGCCGTGCTGCTCGTCAGTCGAAGAAGGCGCCTAATGGCCCGGCTCCCGATCCGTTCTTTGACCGTGCGCTCGGCGCCCACGGCTTCACGGTCGAGCATGATCTGCCGCGCGCCCATGTGTGGATGGCCATCGACCAGTTCATCGTTGACCGTGCATTCGGCGGCCGCTTCGAACCCAAGGACGGCTGGCTCTATGCCACGCTCGACGGCGGCAAGTCCTACAAGGTTTGGGATGTTCTCAAGGACAACTATCCGGACAACAACGTGCAGAAGGCGCACAAGCCCGGCACCGCAGCCGCAGCCAATGCCGTCTGCTGGTCGTGCAAGTCCACCGACGTCATGATGGACTGGGCCTACCTTGGCGACAAGGTCGAAGGCGCTCAGTTCAGCCGTTCTTCGAATCCGGTTGATGTGGTCCGCAAGGTCAATCACGCCATCAACTGCAACTTCTGCCATGATCCGCATACTGCTCAGCCGCGCGTTGTCCGCGATGCGCTGATCGATGCCGTGACGCGCGACGACAAGTCCGTGCCGAACGTCTACCGCGATGTTGCTGCACATCCGACGAAGCTCGATGTGAAGGATGTGGGCGTTCGCGGCTTCACACGCAAGGTCGCCTATATGGACAAGGCGGACTCCAACCTCATGTGCGCTCAGTGCCACGTCGAATACATCTGCAACCCGGGCTTTGATGCCAAGACGGGCGCCAAGATCGGCTTCGACAGCCGCCTGACCAACCACTTCCCGTTTGTCAATGCCGACGAGATCGAGCAGTACTACGACAAGATCGGTTTCCGTGACTTCAAGCACAACCTTACGGGCGCAGCGCTCGTGAAGATGCAGCATCCGGACACTGAAACGTACTTCGGCTCTAAGCACGACAAGGCCGGCGCTACCTGCGCTACCTGCCATATGCCTAAGGTCAAGGACGAAAAGACCGGCAAGATGTACACGGTTCACTGGGCTACCTCGCCGCGCCACTACATGCAGGAAACCTGCCTGACCTGCCACAAGGACAAGACCGCCGAACAGATGAACAAGGCGATCGATGCCATGAAGGGTCACTATGACGGCAAGGTTCGCGAAGCTGAAGCCCGCATGAACGACATGTTCAATGCCTTCGAACTCGCGATTGCCTCGGGCGTTGATGAAAAGACGCTGGATGAAGCTCGTAAGCTCCACTCCTCGGCTCACATCAATTGGGAATACTGGACGGCCGTCAACGGTGCGTACTTCCACAATCCCGAAGAAGCTCAGCGCAGCCTCGCCAAGAGTGCCAAGGCCGCTTCCGATGCGACCGCTCTGCTCCGCAAGGCCATCGCTGCCAAGGCTTCCGCCAAGGCCGGCAAGTAATAAGGCCTTTGAAGGCTGAGTCAAGTGAGAGTGTCGTTTGAAAACGACGCTCTCACTTAGAGAAAGAAAAGCGGCACCGCACCGGTGCCGCTTTTTTTCGCTACAGTAGCGTTTCCACTGATCTTTCCGCCAACACCATGACCTCCACCTGGCTTCTCTACGTTATCTGCGCTTTGATGCTGCTTGCCGCCATCGCTGCGGTGCTCCCAACGGTTCTGCGCACTAAGAACGATGTGAACGGCGAAGCGCTTGATCGCGAAGCGACCGCTTTGGCCACCAAAGCGCTGCAGGCAGAAAAAGCCAAGCTGGATGCTGACCGATCGCTCGGGCGCATCTCAGAGGCTGAGTACGAGTCGCTTTTAACAGACCTGCGCCGCCGCGTGATTGAGGAGCAAAAGCCCGCTGCGGATCCGACCGGAGCGCCGCCATCCTCAGCGAATGCCAAACCCTCGACGCGGCTTTCCCGCGTGCAGCTGGCCGTTTCGGTAGCAGTGCTCATCACCGTCGTTGCGGGGGGCTCCTACGCGTTTCTCGGGTCTCCCGAGATGCTCGAATTAACGAATGCCCAAAAAGTGATGGAGGGCAACGCCTCAGCAGAGTCCATCGAAGCGTATCTGAAGACTGCGCCCAAAGACGGCCGTGCCTGGGTGCTCTTTGCACACAAGAAAATTGAGGCGGGCGACTTCCGTGCTGCGGCACGTGCGCTTCGCACGGCCAGAGAAGTCGAACCGAAGATTGCTCGTGACCGTGACGTGATGCTCGAATACGGCGCAGCGGTGCTCACGGCTCAGGAGTCCGATTGGTATGCCGACGCCAACCGCGTAGTTAAGGAAGCGTACGGACTGATGGCGGATGATCCGCGCGCGGAACGTCTCGCGGTGATGGCGGCCATTGCTGCCGAGGATTGGGCATGGGCCGTTGACGTGGTTCGTGCGATGCTCCCGCGAATTCCGCCCGACAGCGGAGAATATATGCAGGCGCGTGAAACGCTGGTGATGCTTGAGGCGCGTGCCAAGGCGGCGGCTGACCAGAAAAAAACGGAAGTGAAGCCTTAAATCCGGCTCTGCGGCGATTGAGTATCTTTGGGAAGCTCATCGCTGCGGTCAAGCCCCAAAAAAACGGCGCTCTGAGGGAGCGCCGTTTTGTTTTGGGAGGGATTTATAGGAGTTCTTAGAGCTCAGCCCAGAAGATCAGAAGCAGTGCCTGACCGGTCAGAATGCGCAGGAACATCGCGAGAGGATAGACCGTTGAGTACGCCACAGCGGAGCTGTTCTTTTCTGACAGGGTCGCAGCGTAGGCGAGTGCCGGAGGATCAGTGGTGGTGCCGGCCATCATGCCGACGATCGAAAGGTAGTTGAGCGAGAAGAACCTGCGTGCAACATAGCCTACGATGAGCAGCGGAAGCATTGTGATGCAGAGGCCCAGCGCCATGTAGGCAAATCCCTCGCCGGACGCAAACGCCTGCAGGAAGCCGTCGCCGGCGGCAAGCCCCACGCTTGCCAGAAAGAATGCAATGCCGAGTTCGCGGAGCATCAGGCTCGCCGAATTGGTGGTGTAGGTGGCCAGCCGCAGATTCGGTCCGTAACGGCCGAGCAGAATGGCCACGATCAGCGGTCCGCCGGCTAAGCCGAGCTTCACCGGCACCGGAATGCCGGGGACGGCAATCGGCAGAATGCCGGCAAGGATGCCCAGTGCGATGCCCACGAAGATCGAGATGATGTTCGGATGGTCGAGTTTGTGCGACTGGTTGCCTACATGAGCCGTAAAACGCATGATGGCGCGCTCCGGCCCCACAACGCGCAGGCGGTCGCCGAGCTGCAGATGGATGCTGCGGTAGGGAAAGAGTTCCATGCCGGCGCGGAAAAGGCGCGTAATGTTGAGGCCGTCGTAGTGCGACAGGTGCAGATCGCTGATCTTGAGGCCGTTCACCTTGGGGTCGGTGACGAGCACGGTTTCGGAGTGGATCGGCGAGTGCTGAATCTGCAGGTCAACGCCGAGCGCCTCTTTGCCGAAGAAAGCGACGATGCCGGCTTTGTGTTCGCTCTCCGAGACGATACGGAGGATGTCGCCCTTAAAGACTTCCGTATCGGGTCCGGGACTGCGGATTGGGCCGCCGGGAGACTGAATGCGGGCGCAGACAAACGGACGGTTGATGAACTGACGAATCGACTGAATCGTTTGGCCGTGGAGAAAGTCGTTGACGACTTCAACATAAAAGGAGCTGGGGGCTTCATTTTTGTCCGCTTCGTCGGCTTCCCAGGCTTTGTCTTCTTCTGCGAGATTCACGCGGAAGATGATGCGGATAATGATGGCGGAAACAATAATGCCGACGACGCCGAGCGGATAAGCGCAGGCATAAGCCACCGCAATGTCCGCTCCCTGCCAGCCCATAACGGCGAGCGCCTCCTGCGTGGCACCCAAGCCGGGGGTGTTGGTGACGGCGCCAAAATGCACGCCGAGCATCGTCGGCAGGTCAATGAGGCCCGCTGTGAGTGCCCAGAGCAAAATCGTCATCAAGATGGAGAGCACAACGGCACCGGCAGCAAGCCCATTGAGGATGATGCCGCCCGACTTAAAACTCGAAAAAAACGAAGGGCCGACCTGCAGGCCGATGAAGAAAATGAAAAGTATCAGACCGAAGTCGCGCAGGAAGGTTAAAACGTGCGGTTCGATCGCCATGCCGAAGTGCCCGGCGGCAAGTCCGACAAAAAGCACAAATGTGACGCCCAGAGAGACGCCGAAGACTTTTATTCTCCCGAGTGCAAGTCCGACGGAGATGACGAGCGCGTACACCAAGACGATGTGCGCGATCGACGTGGGGGAGGTGAGAACGGATTCCATGGTGGCGGGTGCGGCTCAAGTGCTTCGCGAGGGCAAGCCTTGGACGCTTTAGATTTGTGATGAACCCGCACAGTCTAATCCGTTGTAGGTATCTCTTAATGAGGAGTCTGGGGACGCCTCAAAGTTTGAATGTGTCTTTACGCGATTACAGGACCAAAAAGGCGATAGGGCTTGTGCGCCTTATACGTAAACTGTCGGCGGATCGGCATCCGCTTTTTGCTGCACCCACGGCGTTCTCTCCCAAACGCCTTCGGGCGAGAGGAGCGAATCGAGCGCCTGCTCGGCCTGCCGGAGTCCTTCGGCAGCCTGCTGTTCGCCCACTTCGAGCGTTGTCCAGAAGGTGCCGAGCAGCATTGCGCGGGCGAGCGCTTGTCGGGAAGTCATGCGTAAAAGCAGCTCTGCGGCGATTCGGCGGAAATAGTCCAGCGCTTCTTCGTCGGTGAGCATATCCGCAGCCTGAGCTTTGGTGATCAGCGCTGCACCGAGCGCCAGATCCCAGCCGCGAAGCGCCGTCCAGTCGAGTTTGCCGCGGAAATGGTCAGCCGTCATCCGCTTGCGGCGCATGCGCTCGAGGAGTTCAGTATTTTTAGGCACCACTTCAAAGCCGCTCCAGCCGAGACCGGCTTCGTTGCGCACGAGGTGCTTCACTGACGATGCAGCCATGATGCGGCGGAAATCTGCGCTTGCGCGAGATCCTTCCACCAAAAGCAAGAACCGCTCGTGCAGATCCTCGGCGCTCATGATGTCAAGGTCCGAGGACAATTCATGCAATAGATCGCCCGCGGAATATTCGGTTGCGGGAATAGCGCCTTCGGCCCAGCCTTCAAAAAGCAGCGGAAATGCCGCGGCCGTGCGCGCAACTTCAGCAAACGGGATCTCTTCCCAAGCAAATTCCCGCGGGGGCTGCGGATCCGGACCGGTATGCGCGGCAAGGGCGGCATCCAGCGCCTTGAGAATGGGCGACATGGCTGCATTGGGTTCGAGAATTTCGAGCGTTTCTTCTTCAAACTGCATGTCTCAGAGCCTCAAGGCAGGAAAATAAAGCGCTTGGGAGCGATGATTTCGGCGGGAAACGGAGAAGTCAGAGCGATCATCGTCCGCTCTTGCGGTGTTTGTTGTCAAACTTGGCGAAAGTGCCGGAACGTCTTGACGACTGATTGTCGCGGGTAAAACGCTTTTCAGGCAAGCTTCGCTTGCTCGTACTCCTTTTCTCCGAGCTGCGGCGGCGTTCGTCAGAATGTGTGTCTGCGCTGCGGCCGGCCGCTTCGGCGGAGGGAGCGGTCTTTATCATCGTTCGGGGCGCACGGGCGCGAACGAAGTCGCCTTCGGGCGTGATTGTCATTTCGCAGGGACTGGCCTTGCAGTGGAAATACGCCTTAAAGCGTTCGCCGGCCGAGTTGACCAGAACGAGCGGTTCAGGCCGAAGCAGCGCTCGGTCCGTGGTCTGAAGGATTTCGGGGAACGCCTTGAGCATTTTGGGACAAAGCTTCAGGGAAGCGCGCACGCAGTGCCGGCAGGTCATCAGGTCGGCTTTGGGCGCCGGTTTGATTTCAAAGGCCGGCATGGTTACCCGAGCGCCGTGAGCAGCATAAAAGGCTGCAGCCTCATCGTTGGCGGTATTGGCTTTGAAGCCCAGAATACGTTCGGGGTAAGGCGAAGCATCATCCCAGGGAGCTCGGCGGGGTTTTTCGCGTTCTGCTTCCCGAAGTGCAAGCAGGTCGTCCGCAGCAGCGCGGCGCAGCTGATTGGCAACGCTTGCCGGCACAAACACATCCAGATCTTCTGGAATGAATATGTTGGCGGCAGCAAAGGGCGTGTCGCCCAAACGTGAGAGCTGCGCGCGCAGATTGGCGCGGTTTTTGACCAAATCCGAGGGTGTCTGCAGGTCGAGCGCAACGCTTGCAGCGGCGCATCGGACGCCGTCCGAGGCGACCAGATCCAAGCCGTCTTCGTGCGTCGTAAAGATGAGATCAATGGGAATTTTGCGTTCGGCCGTTTTGCCTTCCATCATGCGCAGAAAAGCATGATCTCGATTGCGTTTCAATACTAAGCCCGGACGCAGGCCGTCCATGCGGCGCCGCTCGAGCGTATGGAGCATCCACAGATGGGGGATGGGCTTGCCGGCCTTATTGAGGACGGGTTCCGCACGATTGACCGCAATGCCTCGAATTTCCTCATCGTCGGCCAGATACGTGAGACCGTCGCCGTTGGCGAAGGTGACGCCTGGGAGGCTTTTGACGATGATGCGCCCGGGCAGCACCTCTTCGGCCACTGCAGCGGGTTCGCCTGCATGCTTAGGACTTTCAAGTTCGGCGAGCTCGTAAGGCTGGTCGTATTGGCGGCCGTGCACGAAATAGTCCGTCTGTCCTCGGTTGAAAACTTTCTCGGGGGCGGGCTCAAACGTGAAGGCGGAGTCGCCCTGCGACGTGCGGGAGAGTTCCGGGCGGCGAGCAATGATTTCGTCGAGCTTTCGGCGGTAGAACGCCGTGACGTTTTTCACGTAAGCCGCACCTTTAAGCCGGCCTTCGATTTTGAAGGAGGAAACGCCCGCATCGATCAAAGCTTCCAGATTCGCACTCTGATCGTTGTCCTTGAGCGAGAGCACGTGCTTAGATTTGGCGAGCTCGGTGCCGGCTTCGGTATAAACATCGTAGGGCAGACGGCAGAGCTGAGAGCATTCGCCGCGGTTGGCCGACCGCCCGGTAAGCGCCTGGCTCATCCAGCATTGACCCGAATAGCTCACGCAGAGCGCCCCATGCACGAAGAATTCAATGCGGGCGTGCTGAAGCTTGGCGCGGACGGCGGCAATTTCCGGGAGCGAAAGTTCGCGCGCGAGCACGAGCTGAGAGAATCCGACGGATTCAAGAAACGCTGCTTTTTCGGGCGTCCGAATGTCGCACTGCGTTGAGGCATGCAGTTCAATGTCGGGAAGCGGGCCTTCGAGCAGTCCCATGTCCTGAAGAATGAGAACGTCTGCGCCGGCATCGGCGAGCTCGAAGGCTAGTTTGCGCGCAAGCGGGAGCTCCTCATTCGTAAAGAGGGTGTTGAGCGCAAGAAATACCCGAGCGTTGAAGCGGTGGGCATAAG
>CDYK01038445.1_pt1 | contig 12212 bp, 13 predicted proteins | sample 554841 | NCBI WGS metagenome assembly CDYK01 (sample SAMEA3182102, study PRJEB8094) | gut metagenome | biome: human; feature: gut; material: Stool; isolation source: human stools | place: Canada | collected 2013-02-18
TATTTCTCTACAGACGATTCCATGGATGGACGTGAGGTGCTGGATTATTACAGAACCAGGTTCCAGTTGGAATTTTGCTTTAGAGATGGCAAGCAGCATGCAGGAATCACCAACTGCCAGTCAACCGACTTCAGGAAGTTGGATTTTCACTTCAATGCGTCGCTTGCAGCTATCAACTTGGCCAAAGCGGCATGTAAGAGGCTCGGAATAGCTTATTCCATATCCTCTTGCAAGTCATTCATACACAATGCTTATATGCTTGAACGATTTATTTGCGTGTTTGGGATTAGACCAGACCCGCAAGTTATTGACAAACTTTTCAAAGAACTCATTTTATTTACTGCCAGAGCCGCTTAGGCGTGGCTATTTTTTAACGAACTATTGTGCATATATTTTCCCCTTTTATCGGATTCCAAAGAGTGATAGGGTCTTGAAGGAAGGCATATCTTTCCGGCAGATACTGACCTTGTACCGATTTGACAAGAAACTGCGTATTCTGCTTTTCAATGAAATTGAAAAGATAGAGGTTGCTATACGAAGTGTATTGGCCAATATAGGATGTCAGGAATTAGGTGATAAGTATTGGATTACCAAATCCGAATACTTCGCTAACCCTGACAAGTTCAACCAGACTTTGGCAATCATAGAAAAGGAGTTGGTATCGAGTAAGGAAGATTACATAGAGGACTTTCGGCAGAATTACATTGAAGACTATCCTCCGGCATGGATGATAACTGAAGTGCTTTCATTCGGCAACCTTAACTATATTTACTCAAATATAGCGAGTAACAAACTGATGAAGCGTATTGCCGGTTATTTTGGGTTGAAACCACAGGTATTTACTTCTTGGCTGACGGTGCTTGCCAATCTTCGTAATATGTGCTGTCACCACGCAAGGGTATGGAATCGTGATTTCATGTTGAATCCTGCCGAGCCACGTAAGACCACATACGCATGGATTGACGCCTCAAATGTGGATAAGAAAAGGATTTACTATCGCTTGTGTATAATCCGGTATTTTCTTGCTTCGGCTTCTCCAAATAACAACTTCAATGAAAAACTATCAGTCTTGTTGAACGAATTTCCCTCAATAGATATTGCTGCAATGGGATTCAGCCCAAATTGGAGAAGTGAAGATTTGTGGAAATAATCGGTATTTATGAAACAACATGAATTTTATCTTGAAAAATATCTATATGTCAGTTTGTTATAAATTTAGGTATTTTACAATGATGACAAGTATAAACAGATGCGCTGGGTAAAAAGCATAGAATCCATACTTGGCCACATTGCCTTGTATAAATCCCCTTCTGCCATTATAAAACAGAATAACGGTGCAGGCGAGCATTGCGCCAATCACTCCATAGTGCATCATCAAGGGAAAAGTAAAAAGCAATTGAGCCATTCTGCATAAGTGGGAAGGGAAAGTGTTCCCGCACTTTTGAAACAGATAGAAGATTACAATCATCAGAATACCTCTCCACTCATAATCCACACCTGACCATGTGGCCAACCATGCTGTCAGAAGGATTGTGCAGTAGCAAATGACTTTATGCCCGTCCAGCCTTTCAAAAGCCGCCAGTACCGCCACACCCAAAGCCAGCGTAAACATCACGTTGTGCGTTCCGTCACTCCCGTTCAGCAGATGCCACGGCAGTTCGCTAACAGCAGCGAACCCCAGCAGTGTCAGGAAATACCGCATCCTGTTCCGGGTATGAGTGAACCCTTCCGCTATTAGGAAAGCGAACACCGGGAAAGCGATACGCCCCACGCAACGCATCACCCCGTATAGGAAAGTATCATCTTTCAAAAAATAGAGGGCAATGTGGTCTGTCACCATGGAAACCATGGCGATGACTTTCAATGCGCTGCCGCTCCATCCCGGTAAGCAGAATTTTGTATCCATAATCGTATAGTCATTCAACTCATGCCCAACAGTTCCTTTACCATGTCCTCGACCTCCTGGTTCACCCGCTTGAAGTTGCGGTTGAGCATGATTTCCCTCTCCCGGTCATTCCGGAACTCGTAGATTTTGGGAAGCGGCACGTAGTGATCCTCCTCCCGTTTGATTTTCTTCATGTCGAAGTGCGTCTTGCAGAAGTACTTGGTGGTCTTGAACTCCTCGGACCGTTCGATGTCGAATCGCTCCAGCATACTGTCGTCCGTTGCGGTAAAGTCACGCGCCGCCTGCCCGGCCAGCCAGCCGGTGGCCATGTCCGCAATCTTCGCCGCCGGAACGAGGTAGTCCATCTTCTCGGAAATGGTGGTCGACACCTTGCTGTCGTTGATGGAAATGGAGCGTGAGGTCTGCTTGGCCTTGCCGAACACGTCGTTCTGCGCCCATTCCAGCGTCTCCTTGTTGCGTGCCGCCCCCATGAAGATGTTGCCGCAGGTGGTGATAATCTTCTGCATCCCCACCTTGCCGTAGTCCGCCTCCAGCTGTGGCAGTTCCTGAAAGCCCAGCGTCACGGCCACCTTGTTGGAGCGTGCCGTGCCGATAAGCCGGTCTATCTTGTGGAAGTACAGGGTCGGCAGCTCGTCCACGATGATGCTCACCGGGATGTTCCCCTTGGAGTTCACACGGGTAATCAGTCGGTTCAGCACCAGTGCGTTCAGCGAGCCGATGACCTGTTCCTTCTCCGGGTCGTTGGCGATGACCAGATAGCTCGGATGTTCCCTGTCGGAAATCTTCAGGTCAAAGTCGTCCCCGGTGAACACCCAGTAGGCTTCCGGTGATACCAGCCGGGCGGCATTGACACGGAGCGTGCCCACCATGCCTTCCAGCTGGTCGTTGGCCTTGTTCTCGTAGGCACTCTTGAACGGAGCCATCAGCGAGGCAATCCTCTCGTCCTGCATCAGGATGTTGAACACCTGGTCGTATGGCCTCCCGAGGAAGGACAGCACGTGCGGCATATCGGAATACTCCCCGGTCACGGTGTCCGGCTCCACCTCGTTTCCCTTGTCGTCCTCGTACCAGCAGCGGCTTATCCTTATCTCCTTGCCGGTTCTGTCCTTGTAGGAAAAGCCCTCCAACTCCACGAACATGCGGTCTTCATCGGTCGAGACGTCGTTGCCTTTCTCGTCCACGAAGTCCAGCACCACGCTGCCCTTGCCGTCAAGGGCGTTGAAGTCGTCCCAGTTGCGGATGACCACCTCGTATTTCCTGCCCATGTGTTCCTTTCCCTCCAGTGAGATGAATCTTTTCAGCTTCTTTCCGTCCTTGAACCCTACCGGGTGGAAGTTCACGAAGAAATAGATGATGGCCGCCAGAAAGTTCTCCGCCGAGTTGGTGAAGAAGGCCTCCGAACCGCCTTTCTTCTCGCCGCCGCCCTTGTTCAGGGAGGCGAGCAGCGTAGCCGCCGTCTCCGATGCCGCCGCCAGGTCGGGAATATACTTCCGTTGTATCGGGTTGATGCGGTTGGAATACTCCACATCGGTAAAGTTCACTATCCTGAATCCGCAATTATCAGGAAGTTTTCCGGCTTTCCTGTTCTTGCAGTACTGGTAAAAAAGCGTCTTGGCAAGTGTCGGAAACTTAAAGTCATATACCATGAGGGCGAAACCCTTGGCCGAGTGCTGCCTTATGAACGGGTCGATGATGCCGAACGACTTACCCGAACCGGGCGTACCCAGCACGATAGTCCCACGGAACGGGTTGATGATGTTGATCCAGCCCCTGTGCATCTTCTGTTTCCAGTAATATATCATGGGAATGTTCACCGAGTAGTCGTTGTTTACCAGCACTTCCGACTGTTGGAAGGATTCGTTCTCGAAGTTGAAACGGTCTTCGCCCACCTTGTAGTTGTAATACCTGGCGATGCCGTCCAGCCCCTGATGCACCAGCATGGTGCCTGCCACCGAGCAGAGGGCATAGAGGATACGGCCTGCCGGGAAACCCATCCAGCTGACGCCGAAGTCCATCCCGTGAAAGACAAAACACAGCCCGACAAGGGTCAGTCCCGCCAGTACCGGGTAGATGACCATCGTCCTGACGTTGAACTTCAACGCCTTCTTCGCCTTCGTACCTATACACACCACACAGATGCAGACCAGTTCCGTCACCTTGCAGCCCGCCACCGAGTTGAACACCTTGAAACGTCCCAGTATGTCAAGAATGAACTGCGTGACGCGGTTGTCCGCCGTTACCGGCAGGTTCATCACGATCTCGATGATGAGAAAGATGTAGATACAGCTACGGAAATAACTGTACATCTGCTGCTGTTCCCTCGTTTCCTCAAATGCCATAAGCTATAAATTTATATTCTGTCAAAACGGTATTTTTATTCCCAGCAACAACCCGTTGCGGAAAGTGTCCCCGTGCAGGAAGTTCACGTTGTTCTTCTGGATAATTGAGAACTCCATTCCGCTTCGCAGCACGTAGCTGTACTCGAAGCCTCCCTCCAGACCGAGGAAGAACTTCCGGTTCACCGCACCGAACTGCGGGCCGAAGCGGAAACGGAGCATCCCGTTCTTGTAGCGGACAAGGCGGTGCTTGTACAGAAGACCGCCGTCCCAGTAATAATCCTTCCAGAAGTTCTTGGAAACGGGCCTGTGCCAGTGCGTGCCCGCCTCGCCGAATACTTCCACGGCATTGCCGTAGGACAGCGGATATTCATAACCGAGGGTCGCATTCAACGTGGAGGGGAAAAGGAAGCCGGCGTTCAGCGTCAGCTTGCCGTCCTGTGCGGACGCGCTCATGGAGGCTACCGCACACAAGAGAATAAACAATAATTTTTTCATGGCCTGTCAGTATAAGTGATGTGATAATAGGGATAGTACGGCGTGTCTTTCAAAATGTCCGAATCAAAGCCGTCGGCATTGAGGATGTCCTTGTACTCGATGGTCAGCGTGATGACACGCCCGCTGATCTGGTTCTCGGAAATTTCCAGCCGCAGAATCTTCTCTTCGGGGAAGGTGAGCTTCGGCAGTACCAGCACGTTGCGGTAGTCCTTCTTGAATTTCCTCACGTGGTTGACCGTGAAGACCGGCGTCAGCTCGATGGTCTGCGAGTTGGTCGCCTTGGTCTCCTTCTTGTCCGTGAGCTTTATCCTCGTCTCCTCGATGTCATAGGGTATTTTCGTCCGGTTGCGAAGCGAGTAGTCAATGAAGAAATAGTCCCCGACGGAGTAGATATTGTTCACAACGGCTTTCATGCCGTGCTCGTTCGATACAATCTGGTTGAACTTGCGGTCGCTGCCATAGACCGCCCACGCATAGCGTGCCATCTCCGCCATCGGCATGGAAACCTCCGGGTTGATGTACGACTGCAGGTCGTCGTATGACACATTATATATATTGGAAGCCATGCCGGGAGATTGGGTATAAAGGACATCGTACTGTGCGATATGCCGTTCCCCGATAAGGGTCAGCGTACCCAGCAGCTCGTTGTCATCATAACCCAAGTCCGGCAGGGAATCATTCTCGTGATAAGGCTTGATGCGTACAATGTTGTCGGTACACTGGTTGCCGGCAATCTTCGGGGTGGAAATGTCCACCATCTTGATATTTTCGGGCATGACAATGTGCGTGGTCACTTCCCGGTTGACGTAAATCCTCCTGTTGGCGAATATGTTGCCGGTAAGACAGAAGATGCTGATGAAAAGTAAAAGAATCCTGACTTTCATATTATGCGATTTAATGATTTCTTGTTCGGTGTGTAAAGTATTTGATAGTTTACCGTGCGTCATCCGAATTGATCAGATAGACAATGGTGTTGTACTTGATTTTCGCCTTGTTCTTCCTGATGCCGGAAGAGATGGCGGAAGTGGCGGAGTTGTACATGTTCTGCAAGGCCTGCAGGGCGATGGCCTCTCCCGATATGCCGGAACCGTAGCCGTCCTCCGACTCGAAGTTGATGTTCTGCTGTACCGTGCTGGAGCTTGCGTCCTTCACGAAGTCACGGAACTCGGATTCGGGAACGTAGAACCCCTCCATGCCGTCATTGTCAAAGACAGAGAGCTTGACCTTGATGAACCTGTCTCCCACAAGGATGCTGGTGATGGCAGCCCGGACACGCTGCTGCCCGAATCCTGTCACCGTACCGTAAAGGTATGTGCCTTTCTTCAACCGGGTTCCGCTCACGGTCACGTCGTCAAGCAGCTTGAAGCGAAGGCGCGTGCCTTCCCGTGCCTTGGTGGTCTGGTCTATCATGGCCCGTATCAGCCTGGCTTCCGCTGCTTCATTGGAGGCCGTGACGGTATGGAACTTGCCGGCATTGGTGTCGGAGGATTTCAGGACAAGGTTCGGGCGGTTGCGTTCCGCTTCCTCCCTGCGTACCCTGGCGATGGAGTCCGCACGCTGTTTTTCCGCAATTTTCTCCGCTTCCGACTTGCCGTAACCGAGTCCGGCTTCAATGGCCTTCTGCCGTTCATAGCTCCGTTTCTGTATCTCTTCAAGGTCACGGGCAAAGTCATCCTGCGAGGTGTAACCGTTTTCTGAACCACCACCGGAAGAACCGTCGCCGTAAGCGTAGGAGTTGATGTGCTTTCTTGATTCGGCCAGTGAACGCTCCAGTTCCTCCATTTCCTGCTGCCGGCGGATGCGCTCGGCTTCGGCGGCGTCAATGCTGTCAAGCTCGTCCTCGGTGTAGCCGTGACCCAGTTTTTCATTCTCTTTCTCTTCCTCCCCGAGCGCACCGACTGCCGTGAAGGCATCCTCGTCGTCGAAACGGCGTGACATCTCATACATCTTATCTCCGGTTTCCTGAGTTTGCGCCTCCGGCAGTTCCATGTTGATGTGGTCCGTGGCCACCGCCTCCGCTGTCTCACCGTCGCCGCCGAATGTCTGCATCAGGAAGTAAACCATGGCACACAGCGGAACGAAGACGACCAGCGGAAAGATATACTTGGGTTGTCTGAAATTAATCTTGATCATGAGTTGTCATTGTTTTTAAGGGATTTGACGATGTTTTCCAGTTTTTTGTAATGCCGCACGATACGGACGGAATCCGCGCGTGATTTCTTCGGGACGGCAATCAGGGAGTCCAGTTCCTTGCGGACGGCCTGCCCCTCGGCGGTCAGTTCCAGCAGTGTACGTCGATGCGCGTCCTTGTTCGCCTGAATGGTGCGGAAACCGCTGAAGAGCGGTTCCATGTTTGCAATGGCACTCACATCGGGTTCCGTCACGTTCCTGCCGGTCAGGAAATCCGAGACAATGCCTCCGACCAATAACAGGGATAACGAACCGACCACGCAGGCGAACGTCCTTTTGGGATGTTTCCTAGCCCATGCGTTGGCAAGCCGGATGCGCCCCGGCAACCGGCATTTCGTGCCGACCGAACTTAACCTGGGCTGCAACCACGCCCTGATCAGCAGGTGCGTTTTAAGCCTCTGTTCATGCAATTTTTTACCAAATGATTTCATATCCGATATTTTTAATAGTCCAAATCCTTGTTCTCGATGGTCCTCCAGCCGGTGATCATCAGCCCGTGGGGATTGTTTTGTGTCCTGGGCACGCTCTCGATGTACCCGGTCGTCACCAGCGAACGTTTCTGGTCACGGGAACGCCGCTTGATGAGCTGCGTTCCGTAATAGGTGAACTTGCGTTCGTTCCCGTCAAAGCGGATGGAGTCGCACATGACGGTGCAGACCGCCGACGAGGAGATGATGTCGGAGTAGAAGCCGTTCTCGTCCATGGCCTGTTTCTGTTTCAAGGCCGTGCCGTCCGCCATGTACATCGCCTTGCCGAGCGTCCAGCGGATGTAGTCGTCATCGGGCGGCAGGTTGAAGAAATACTGGTGGAAGAGCTGGATGTGCGCCTTCGCCTCCATGGTGAAGTTGGCCTCCAGCTTCGCACGCTCGGCGAGGAACGGGATGTCCCCGTCGAGTACATAAATCTGCTGCCGCTCCTCGCTTACGAGGGAGACGCAGCACCAGACGGTGAACCCGCAGATGACGGCACAGCCAGCTATGGTGGCCAGCACCGTCATCATGGCGAGTTTCGTTTTCTGTGCAAGGGATTCTATAAGCATATACTGTCGTTTTGAAGTTTACTTTACGAGTGATTTCCCCATGGAGCCTGCCGCACCGATTGTCGAGCCGACCGCACTTCCGGCCATCGAGCCTGCCGCGCTCGTGATTCCCATGGCGGTGGAGCCTGCCACGGAACCCGCTCCCGAACTTACGCCGCCCGGTATCAGCCAAGAGGCCACTTCGGGGACGAAGCGGATGATGTAGGCACCGACAAGCATACCCATGGCGTACATGCAGTTCGAGCCGATGCCCTGGAGGCCGAGCGCGCCGATTTGCTCCCACGAGTTCACCGAGCCGTGCAGGAGGTGGTCGTAGGCCACCAGGTCCTGCTGGAGGTTGTAAAGGAGGATGAAGTCAATGTAGTACAGGCACATGTAGGTCACGAATCCCCACAGCGAGAGGGAAAGGTATTTTGACATCCACTGGCTCCAGGCCGAGTTCCACGGCGGGGCGAGGGACAGGGCGAACATGATGGGGCAGAATATCATGAGGATGGCCATGAAGATGCGTTGCGCCACGAGGATGCCGTAGTAGGACATCTGGAAAATCAGTTCGCCGATGAAGCGTATGACGTCGTTAATCCACTCGCTGACCTTGGTCTCGGCGGCCACGGCGGCACGCTGGGCGTAGTTGTTGATGGTGGTGCCGAGGTTCTCCACGTTGTAGATGAGCTTGTCCCACCAGGCCGCATCCTGCCCGATGGCTGCCACCTGTTTGGCGGTGGCGATGGAGTCCTGCACCGTCCGGAGGCGGTCAAGGTAATCCCCCTGTTTCTGCGCCACCTTCAGCTCGAAGGCGGCCACTTCCTTGTTCTTGGCCTGCGCCATGGCCTTGGTGGCTGACTCCAGGCTCTTGCCGGGCACCTGCAACGCCTCGCATATCCATGACGAGGAGGAGATGCAGATGGAGATGCCGATGATGCGTAGGAGCTTCATCACGTCCATGCCGCGCCGTCCGAGCATCATCATCCAGCACTCGTAAGAGCCGACACAGAGGGCGAGGCAGAGTCCGAGGGCACGGGCCAGCGAGACCGCATCACCCAGCACCGCCACGTTGGGGAATGTCTCCATGGCGACCAGCAGCTTGTCAAGGCTCTCGTCGATGGCGGGCAGACCGATGGTCAGGAGTGTACACATTATATTCATACCGTTCTTACTTTATATTTATATTTTACAGTTTCTTGTTTCCCTTTTTAATAATGAGTGGCGGCCACGGCACAGAGATGCGCCGTCCGGCTGACCAGTTCCTCCATTTTCTTCCTGGCTTCCTCGTAGGCCTGCTGCCTCTTGGCGTTCTCCAGCCCGTAGCCGACACCGGTCTTGTGGATGTAGGCGATGTCCGCACAGAGGATCTCATTCTGCCGGCTCAGCTCGTTCACCTGGTACTTGAGCCTGCCATCGCTTTTCTTCATGCAGTAGAGCAGCCCGTCGGTGATGCAGTCCTGCATCCGGTTGAACTCGTCCTTGTAGGCAGGGTAACTCAAATCCACGTTGCGGTCCGCCTCCCGTGCCAGTTCCTCCCTGTACAGTCCTTCGATGTGTTTGCGTTCCTCTTCCGCCTTTTCCGCCTTCTGACGCTGGGTTTCCCCGGCCGTGACACGCACCGGCATGATACGCTTGATGTTGGAGTCCTTCTCCCTGAACCGCACCCGGAAGCCGGAATGGAAGCCCGCCCATTTCCAGTACATGTCCGCACCGGAATACCGCTTGTGGAGAAAATAGTAGTACCAGTCGGGAGCGAAGTCCCACGGGCCGTTCTCCATCGACTTCCACTGCCGTTCCTTTTCCTTGTCCCTTGTAGGCCGTTGGGCGTTGGAGACAAGCGGGATGCCGGCCAGTATGATTACAGCCATGATAATTGTCTTTCTAACCTGCATATCCTTCGTTCCATTTGTTGATGACATTTTCCGCTATCGCATCCTTTACCTCCGAGTTCAAAATCTCCCAGATGTAATCAGGTTTCCAACCGCAATCCGTTACAAGATAGCAGTACAGGTTTGCGTTGTCAATGATGTACCGTGCCTTGTCAACGGTGCTTTTGAGCGTCAGCACCAGATTCAGTTTCTCGTCCATGCTCGCCTTCATCAGGTTGATGCCCGAAGCGGCCACGGACGCATAGAGCTTGTAGCAGTGCTTTATCTCCCTTGATATGGCGAGGTTGGCATCCGTGTAGTACCATGCCACGAAAGGCTTGTCCTTCACATATTTGAAAGTGCTTTCCGTGAAGTCCTTGTATTCCCTTACCAGCCGGTACAGGGAGTTGGCGGTGGAAGAAATGGCTCCGGCCAGCACCAGGTAGGAATGGGCGTTGTCAAGCCTTGTGTTCAGCGTGGTGCGCACGTCATTGAACCTGACGGCTCCTTTCGTGATTAAAGACTGTTCGCCGAAACTGGTGGCCACTCTCTGTAACGCCTGGTCCTCGTCCTTCTTCACGGCCTTGTGGAGCGCAATCAGAGCCTCGATGGTCGGAAGGTCTTTGGGGATAATGAATGCGAAACTTTTGGCCGGAAACAACATGAGTGCCACTATCACACACGCTAATTGTATTTTTGCTTTTCTATGTGCCATACCCGAATGATTTATAATGTATTGTCAATAATTTGCAGCCACCAGTCCGTTCCAGCTTTGTATCAGGCCGCCCACATGGCTTTTCATGCTCACCACGTTGGCCCAGCCCTCCGGGTCGATGGCAAAGAACAGGTCGTTTGCCGTGGCGAACTGCGCCATCAGTACCATGCCGTCCACCTTGTAGCGTATCTTCATCAGGCCGGTATAGATACGGTTGGCCAGCGTCAGCCGCTCATAACGGTCGAGCAGGTTGTATCCGTCTTTCTTCCTTTCCGCCGTGCCCTGTCCTTTGAGAGGATTCTGCACCTCGGCATTGTTCACGATGTTCACGAAATCGCCCACGAGCTGCTGTGTCTCCGCCACCAGGCCACCCAACTCTGTCAAACAATAAAGTTTATTTGTAAACTTGGCTTCATTCACGGTCTTGACCAGTTCCGGCACGTCTTTGAGGATGTCAAAGGCGCACGAGCCGATTTCCTTGTAATACAGGCTTTCCGTCCCGAAACCGGACACGTTTTCCATCGTCAGCTTGTAGAGTTCCTTGATGGTGGCCATGCTGACCGTGTACAGCTCCACCTTCTGTTTCCTGGCAGCGATGGAGTCCAGCTGCAAGTTGTGCTGGTCCTCGATGAGTTTCTGCGAGGCGGTGTTGGCGGCCACCACCTTGATGCAGTTCTTGTCGATGACGACACGCCATCCGGCAAATGCCTGCATGGAGACGGTTGCCAATAAGAATGTGATGAATATGTACCTTGATTTTACCATAGCGACATTACCTTTTTATGTTCGTTTATTTTCCTTGCAAACTCACGGAAGAGCGGACTTCCTGCCTTATGGCGGTCTTCCTCTATCCGTATGATGGCCTCCTGCAACCCGCCGTAGTGGGCGATGTAGGTTTTCAGGGCTTCCTTTTCCGAACGCTCGGTGGTGTAGGCCCAGTAACATTCGGGGGCTTCCTCCACGCCATAGACATCCGAGTTCTGTCCCCGGCATATCCACACCTCCTTGAAATAGCTGCGTCCCTCGTGATTGTTCAGGGCGTTGATGGTGAATATCTGCTGCCGCTGGACGGGCGTAAGTCCCAGGATGGCGGCAATCTGTTCGTACCTGTCCTTGAACTTGGTCTGGTCGAGCAGTATCTTCACGTCGGAGTTGTTGATGATGGCCTCCTTGACGATGGGCGAGTCTATCACGTCGTTCAGTTCCTGCGTGACCACCCCGGCGATGCCGTGGAACTTGCGGACGGTCTTGTGTAGGCTAAGCACCCGGCGCCTTACCGTATTTCTACGGCAGGTTTCCAAGAACTCGCCCCCGAACCGGACTTACACCTCTCGGCGTATCCGGCTCTCCACTAATTTTTTTTCAGTCTAAACTTTTCCCAGATGCCGCAGCCTGTGGCAACTCGGACACAACGCAATGGTCTTGCGTTTTCGGGCTGACATGAGCCGTTTCCAACTCTCTTTCCCTTTCAGGTCTTTGAGGTTGCGGACATGGTGCATAATCAGCTTGCCCGTTGCCCCACACAATTCGCATTTTTCCGCTTTGAGCCTGTCCGTCAAATTGGTTCGGCTCACGTCTGCAATAGAGTACGGTTCGATGTCGCAGCTTCCGTTGAACGCCGTTGTCCGGCGTTTGAAACTTGTCTTGTAAAAGGTTCGGGACTTGATTACCCCTT
>CDYK01026010.1_pt1 | contig 11837 bp, 9 predicted proteins | sample 554841 | NCBI WGS metagenome assembly CDYK01 (sample SAMEA3182102, study PRJEB8094) | gut metagenome | biome: human; feature: gut; material: Stool; isolation source: human stools | place: Canada | collected 2013-02-18
TATTCGTTGCCGGAGAGGGATCAGAGGAGGCCTGCGGCAACGTTTTGAGGGGTATTTGTTGCCGGAGAGGGATAAGAGGAGGCCTGCGGCGACGTTTTGAGGGGTTTTCGTCGCCAGAGAGGGATAAAAGGAGATCTGCGGCGACGTTTTGAGGGGTATTCGTTGCCGGAGAGGGATAAGAGGGGGCCTGCGGCGACGTTTTGAGGGTTTTTTGTCGCCGGAGAGGGATAAGAGGAGGCCTGCGGCGACGATTTGAGGGATATTCGTTGCCGGAGAGGGATCAGAGGAGGCCTGCGGCAACGTTTTGAGGGGTATTTGTTGCCGGAGAGGGATAAGAGGAGGCCTGCGGCGACGTTTTGAGGGGTTTTCGTCGCCAGAGAGGGATAAAAGGAGATCTGCGGCGACGTTTTGAGGGGTATTCGTTGCCGGAGAGGGATAAGAGGGGGCCTGCGGCGACGTTTTGAGGGTTTTTTGTCGCCGGAGAGGGATAAGAGGAGGCCTGCGGCGACGATTTGAGGGATATTCGTTGCCGGAGAGGGATCAGAGGAGGCCTGCGGCAACGTTTTGAGGGGTATTTGTTGCCGGAGAGGGATAAGAGGAGGCCTGCGGCGACGTTTTGAGGGGTTATTCGTTGCCGGAGAGGAAGGTGCGGAGGGGAACGGCGGCATTATTGAGCGGTTTTGCCGCCGTCGAGGTTAAAAAGAAGGGTGACAGGAGCGTTTTTGAGAGCCTTTTGTCGCCGTGGAGGGCATTCGATTGAAAATCAGACAGTAAAAATAACCTTGTCCTATCGCTTCGAGGCAGGAGAAGGTTCGTTGATTTCGCTCATTATTAAGACCTTAGACTCCGCGGACACTCGGCGGAAGGCTTGTCTGAGGCTTGAAGAGGTGAGCGGAGGAGGCGGTGACTCCACGGCCACTCGGCGGAAGGCTTGAAAAAGAGGGTGGCAGAGGCGGTGACTCCACGGCTCCGCGGCTACTCGACTACTCGACTACTCGGCCACTCGGCTACTCGACTACTCGGAGGAAGGCTTGAAGATGAGGGCGGCGAGGTCGTCGGGGGTGGCGGCGCGGAAGTAGGTGGAGACGGGCTGGGTGGCCAGGAAAGCCTTTACTTCAGCCGGGGCGTAGCGGAGGCCGGTCATCTTGGCGGCAAGCTCCTGGGCAGGGGTGTCGAAGAGGAAGTCGCCGGAGAAATCCAGACGGGCGATCAGGCCGCGGTCCACACGGATGTTGGCCTCTACAGTGCCGCAGGAGAGTTTGGCCTTGCAGCGGAAATCGGCTTCGTGGGAGTGACCATAGATGAAATCCCAGGTGGAGAACTTCTCGTCGGCTTGCTTCCGGACCTCGGCGATCTGCTCGGCGGACAAAGGCATCTGACCGTCACCTGCGGAGAGGATCTCCTGGAGCGCGGCCTGAAGCTCGTCAAGGGACTTGAACTGTGGGAGGTACTCCTCCAGATTCGCCACACGGCTCTTGACCGAGGATATTCCCTTGGCCTGCATCTTCGAGGTCGGAGTGTCGAGCACCTTGATAAGAGTGTCAAGATCAACGTCATACATCAGCGTGCCATGGATGATCTCCTGATTGTGGGAGACACGGCGGGCATAGCCGGAGACCTTTCTTCCTTCTACGAATATGTCGTTGCGGCCTGTCAGCTCGGCTGGTACGCCAAGGCTGCGCAGAGCGTCCACCATCGGCTGAGGGGACGGATTCTTGCCGATGATCGTGTAGTTCATATTCTGGAGATCGTGATAGACGGCTCCGCCTCCGGTCACACGGCGGGCCAGCGTGATGCCGTGCGAATTGAGATAGTCCAGATTCACCTCGCTGTAGGCATTCTGGTTCAGGCCTATGATCACTGCCGGGCGGTTCCTCCAGAGGAAGAAGTACGGTTCCTCGGACGGAATGTTCTCAAGACAGTACTCGTCGAACGCGAGATTGAAGTACGGATCAGTGGAGTTGTTAATCAGGTATTTCATGATGAATTACTGGTATGATGTATTGTTTTATTTCCGGGTAGTTGGGCAGATGGGTTCCAGGGTAGGAGTGCGAACGCCCCGGGTAGAAGCGGTCGAACTCGTCCTTGCAGTTGACCATCTCGTCACGGTCGGCGAACATGCCGGTTGTCAGGGCAATCTCCTTAGGTGAAAGCCCGTCAAACTCAACGCTTTCCAAACGAGCATATTCATCGCATAGAGCATCGGTGACGGTGAACGTCAAGGCTCCGTCGCGGCGCGGGGAAAGATATTCACGCTCCCCTATCATCGTGCGCAGGAGACGGGAGATGTGGAAGTCAGGGTTGACGAGGATCTTCCGGTAGCCACGGAGTTTCTGTGCCCAGAATCCGCCAAGGGACAGGCCGACGATGAGGTCGGGGCGCTCGTCACGGCATATTCCTTCAAGAAGGTTCAAAGCCTCGCCGGGTTCGATGGGCACGTCCGGAGCGATGACTTCGCTGCCCTTCAGAAGAATCCGCAGGGAGGAGGCCATCTTGTAGGCACCGGAAGACGCAAGCCCGTGGATGAAAAGGACTTTCATCGGGAATTTAGTCCTTGTGGCTCTCAAGGATCAGATCTCCGAGTTCCTTGAGGTCGCGGACGATGAAATCCGCCGGGTAGTGCTCGGGATGAGGGTTCGCGCGGGCGTCCTCGGCCACTTTCAGAGCGGTCTCAAGGGTAGTCTCACCAGAAAGCACCAGCACGCTGACTGCTCCGGCGTTGTGGCCCATAGCGATGTCCGTGTAGATTCTGTCTCCGACCATCGCTATCTCGTCGGCCTGCAGACCGTTACGGTCACGGATTCCGTCAAGCATCGTAGGATCCGGTTTGCCCATCACCTTGTCCGGTCTTCTGCCTGAAGCCGCCTCGATGCACTTCTGAAGCGAGCCACAGTCCACAAGGATGGTTCTGGCATCTGTCGGGCAGACCCAATCCGGGTTCGTCGCCACGTACGGGATGCCCTGCTTCGCCCACCAAGTGGCGCGGCAGAGGCGTGAATATACAAGCGTGGTGTCGAAGGCCACAATCAGCATGTCCGGAACGTCATCAGGATCGTCGGTGCAGGAGATGAACCCGGCCTTCTCGAACTGGCCGATCATACTCGGAGTTCCCAACATAAAGAGTTTCTTAACATTAGGGAAATTTTTCTTGATATAATCAATCGTGGCGATAGGGGTAGTGTACATATTCCCTTCATCGGCGGGAATCCCCATTCCGGCGAGTTTCTTGAGGTAATCCTCCACCGACTTCGTCGGATTGTTCGTCAAGAATGAATATCCCACCCCGTTCCTCTTCATCGTGTCCAGCACCTCGACCGTGAAAGGGAAAATGTTGTTCTCCATGTAGATGGTGCCGTCCATATCCAGGGCCAGATGCTTGATCCGGCGAAGCTTGGCCTTCTGCTCTGCTGTGAGAGACTTGTTATAGTTTTCTGTCATATTCATTAATAATTAATTTCTTTCATTATCCGGTTCCTTCGACAGGTTCAGGGACCGCTTCGATGATTGGTGAGCCTGTCGAACCAACTGCCGCTTCGACAAACTCAGCGACCGGGCGAAGCAACAGTTCCGCGACCGCTCATTTCATATCCTACAAAAATAACAATTTCTTCATTAAGAATGCCGTTTTTTGTATCTTTGTGTCCCCCGTTTTTAAAACGCTAAAAGAATGGATCAGTCTATCAAGAAAAAGTACAACTATTGGCAGTGGAGAACCCTCATCATCCTGATGATCGGCTACGCCCTCTTCTATTTCGTCAGGAAGAACTTCAGCATCACGATGCCGGCCCTGGAGGCCGAGCTGGGGATCAGCAAGGTCAAACTCGGTCTGTTCCTGACCCTCCACGGAATCATCTACGGTCTGTCGAGGTTCATCAACGGCTTCATAGCCGACCGCGTCAGCCGCAAGAAGATGATGGCAGCGGGATTGTTCCTCTCCGCGCTCGTGAATATATTCATTGGCCTCAGTCCTGAGATGAACGGCCTCTTCAACTTCATGGACGGCGAGGGCAAGGCCACAATGGGGATGGTCGCTTTCATCGGAAGCCTTTGGCTCATAAACGGTTACACCCAAGGAATGGGATTTCCTCCATGCGGTAGCCTCATGGCGCACTGGATCAAGCCTTCCGAGCTTGCCACCAAGCAGGCCATCTGGAACAGCTCGCACTCCATCGGTGCCAGCCTTGTGGCCTTCCTCTGCGGAACCTTCATTCTGAACCACTTCTCATATTCAGCGTGGCAATGGTGCTTCTTCGTCCCGGCACTCCTCGCAATAGCCGGTGCCGTTCTGGTTCTCTTCGGCCTCAAGGACACCCCTGCGTCAGTAGGACTGCCTGATCCTGAGGAGATTGACGACAACGCTCCAGTCAAGGAAGTCGTCACGGAGCCTAAGGAGTTCACCGATTTCGCCTACAAGAGATTCGTCAAGGAGATGGTGTTCAAGAACCCTATCGTCTGGATCCTCGCGACATCCAACTTCTTCATCTACATCATCCGGTTCACCATCCTGGACTGGGGCGCGACATTCCTCACCCAGGACAGAGGCCTGAGCATCCAGACCGCCTCGACGGTGGTGGGCATCACTGAAGTGCTCGGCATCGTGGGAACACTTCTCGCCGGCTGGGCGACCGACAAGTTCTTCGGCAGCAAGGCCCACAGAACCTGTCTCATCGGCCTGGCCAGCGCCACAGCCTGCTTCATCCTCTTCTGGCTCACCCCTAAGGAGATGGGCGGCCTGTCAGTTGCCATGATCATCATGGCCAGCTTCTTCATCTATATGCCTCAGGCTCTTATAGGAATATGCCTGTCCAACCAGGCCACGAAGCGTGTCGCCTCCTCCGCCAACGGCATGGCCGGCATCCTCGGCTACGCCAGCACCGCGATCTCCGGTCTGGTCTTCGGAGCCCTTGCCGACAAATTCGGATGGAACTCCGTCTTCGAGGTAGCCATAGCCCTGGGCATCGTCGGCGTGATCCTCTTCGCCATCATCTGGAAAGCCCCAGCCGACGGCTACGCCAAAGCCGACAAGATCCTTGAGCAGGTCAAGGCCGACTACGAGGCACAGGGCAAATAGCGAATTCCTTTTCTATGAATATTACAACGGCTGACCGTTTCCGGTCAGTCGTTTTTCATTCAGAGTGTCAGCAGAGACTCTACACCGTGGCCTGCTCCCGGTATAACCGTTGCCAATCCTGAGTTTTCCCTTACATTTTGCAAAACACCTTCAGGGCGATCGTCCACAGAACCGTCCACAGGCCACTTTGTCATGAATATCTCGCCCCCGATCGCACGACTTTTTCAGGCATAACGTCATTCTACACTGTTCTGTGGCACATTACTCTGAAAGCGATTTGTAAAATAACAGAATTCCTCACGTGCCTCAAACACGCCACCTCCGGCCAACCCCAAGTTATCCCTCACATTTTACAAAACACCTTCAGCCCGATCGGCCACAGAACCGTCCACAGGCCACTTTGTCATGAATATCTCGCCCCCGATCGCACGACTTTTTCAGGCATAACGTCATTCTACACTGTTCTGTGGCACATTACTCTGAAAGCGATTTGTAAAATAACAGAATTCCTCACGTGCCTCAAACACGCCACCTCCGGCCAACCCCAAGTTATCCCTCACATTTTACAAAACACCTTCAGCCCGATCGGCCACAGAACCGTCCACAGGCCACTTTGTCATGAATATCTCGCCCCCGATCGCACGACTTTTTCAGGCTTATCGTCATTCTACACTGTTCTGTGGCACATTACTCTGAAAGCGATTTGTAAAATAACAGAATTCCTCACGTGCCTCAAACACGCCACCTCCCGGCCATCCCTAAGTATTCCTTTTCAAAATCACCTTGTCCGGTTAATCCCCACCCTCACCGGACAAAACTCATATAGCTGCCGGTTTTGTCCGGCGATACAAGCGCTTCCCCGGACAATATGACCGATCTCGTGGAATATGCAGGCGATTTGCTCTTCGGTCGTCAAATTGTATTCCGCGATCTGCCTTTCACAATAACCTATGGATCTTATAGGATAACTGAAAGAGAGTGGCGACTCTTTGAATACATTGGCAAATATTGTGAGTTTGTCTTCCGGTTCGGATATAAACTTTATCCCTAAGGCTTCCTTGCCAGCATATTCATTAATAATAGCGTTCACTTTCTCTCCAAACATGGAGGGAAAGTTAAGATAGGCATTTTGAAATAGAATTTTCATTCTTCCGTCCACTCGCTCCCCACGGCTTCAACTGGGGATTATACCAATACAAAAAGTGTGGAGCCGATTTCGTCTATCTCAAAGAAGGTTCTGGCAAAACCTAAAGCTAAATAGACTGAAACAAACCCCACACCTGTATCGTTGGGTGTAGAGTACACGCAAGCGGATACAGATGAAAAGGTGTTGTCGTTCATCCTTAGCTTTATCGAAAACTGCCAGATTTTCTTTGAAGGATAGTGCGAAAACACTTTCATCATTATGTATGTTTTGGGCATCTGCACCAAAACGTTACAAAGGTAAGAATATTTTTGGATTTGACTGCACCTTTTGCGGAGATTGTCTCGGCAATGGTCTCGGGCGACGGTCACGTTGATTTCATGGATCAAGCTTCTATACCATTCTTGACCAGTGGGACTTGGCTAGAGCCTTTCTTATTGACTTGATAGCACTCTCAAGCGACAAAAATGGCTTAAAATGTCGCTTGAGGGTGTCATTTGACACCCTTCGGCAACGAAAAAGGCCTCAAGCGTCGCCGAGCATCACCGCTCAGGACAGACATTGTAACAAAGAGGTCATCGATTCCGGATGATTTGTCACAGAAGGACAATCCATAGATAGGATGATAACCGCAATACTAATTACAGCAATGGCATGAGCTAACCCTTTTTGAACAGTGACTTCAGATCCATCATGAAGAAATCGTCCAGAGGCAGGGCATGGGGGCCAACAATGAATGCGGCAGTGACTTTATCCGCAAATTGTTCTTTGAATTTTTCAAAACCTACGGTCTTGTCAACGCTGCCACTTTTGACCTCTATGGCAACCAGTGCCTGCCCTTTTCTCAGAACATAATCGCACTCCTGCCTTCTTTCATTTCTCCAATAAAACAACTCATAGTCATCGGTCATCGCCCTGTTGGCCAAATGCGCACCGACCGCCGACTCAACCAGACGTCCCCACTCTGCCGGATCCACACGTGCTTCGTCAAAAGAGAATGTTCCGAACCTGTTGCGGAACGCATTGTTGAACACCTGCATTTTGGGGACAGACTGTTTCTCTTTTACTCTCGATGAAGAGTAGTTCTGAAGAGGTTGTACTATCATCGACTTGTTGAGTATGTCAAGATAATTTTTGATTGTCGGAACGGTACCGCTGTTCATCGTTCCTTGCATCTTTGTAAGAGACAATTCCTTGGCAGATTCAATGCAGGCGAGTTCAAACACTTGCCTTAGAAGAGCCGGATTACGGATCTCTTCTATCTCAAGAATATCCCGTGTCAGAATCGGCGATATTATGGAATCCTCCATAAGGTTACGCCACCTATCTTCATCCTGAATATCAGGTGCAAGTCCCGGAAATCCACCGAAGTAAACATATTCATCCATCGAAAAACCAAAGGCCTCGTGCATTTCCTGCCAATCCCAATAGCCCATTTTTATGGTCTCAAAGCGCCCCTCAAGGGATTCTTCAAGTCCTTTCTGCAACAGAAGGCGGGAAGAACCGAGTAAAATCACCTTCAGATTACGGTGACTTCTGGAATCCTCGTCCCATTCCTTCTTAACCTGCTCGCTCCAACCTCTGATTTTCTGGACTTCATCAATAATCAGGATATGTTCTTGCTCCGAATGAATATCCATCCGCATACGCACCTGCTGCCATTTGTTTGGTATCCACGAAGAGTCAAAACGATTGACACCATCCGCAGCGAAAAAATCAAACGGAACCGAAATCCCTTCCGTAAACTGTCCGACCAATGTGGATTTGCCGACCTGACGCGGCCCCATTACTATCTGCATTCTACGCCGTGGCTCAGCCATTCGTGATTTAAGAATATTCAGATGTCGCCTTTGATACATAGTGATTTTACAAATTGTGTTTTACAAATTGTGTTTTACAAATTTATAAAACATATTTTACAAAATCGCAAAGTTCAAGATAATTAATTGACATCAAGCCCTCTACCATGCAGCGATAATGACGTAAAAATCCCCACTTACACCGGACAAAACTCATTTCGCTGCCAGTTTGTCCGGCGAGACAGGCGTTTCCCCGGACAAACCTCATATCGATGCCAGTTTGTCCGGTTAGCAAGCATTTCCCCGGACAAACCTCGGTCCAATCGCCAAACCAAATAGCAGGTCGCAGAACTGCCAAAAGCGACTTGAATATACAAACGCAATGGGAGCCTCCTATATCTTCCTCTTGAAATAAGCGGTGGTCTTGTCGTAATAGCCGTTGCCAATCCTGAGTTTTCCCTCACATTTTGCAAAACTCCTTCAGGGCGATCGGCCACAGAACCGCCCACAGGCCACTTTGCCATGAATATCTCGCCCCAGATCGCACGACTTTTTCAGGCTTATCGTCATTCTACACTGTTCTGTGGCACATTACTCTGAAAGCGATTCGTAAAAATATCTCTATCCAAAAGGTGGGGAGGAAAACATGATAATAGGGAGAAAATTTCTATATTTGCAAAAAAGTAGGGAGAAAATGGAGGCTGATCTTGAAAACATCATCTATGAATATCGGCGACTGGGCATCGACCAACAGATAGATTACGACAAGTTCTATCTGTACTCCCTCATCACGCATTCCACGGCGATGGAGGGTTCGACAATCACGGAGGTCGAGAACCAGATCATGTTCGACCAAGGGGTCAGCATCAAAGGGAAAAGTATTGAAGAACAGAATATGAACCTTGACCTCAAGGCAGCCTATGAGAGGTCTATTGAATATGCAAGGGCTCATACACCGATAACGACGGACATGCTTATGGAACTCTCCTCCTTGGTAATGAAGAACACCGGGAAAGATTACAAAACCGCGTTAGGAGAGTTTTCCTCGGCGAAAGGCCAGTTGCGGCTGCTGAATGTCACCGCGGGATCCGGAGGCAAATCCTATATGAATTACAGTAAGGTTCCCGCAAGACTGGCCGAGTTTTGCGAGCGGACCAACGAAGTGAGACGAGGTGTCAAAAGCAAAGATATCAACCAGTTATATTCAATAAGTTTTGACGCCCATTTCAACTTGGCCACCATACATCCTTGGGCCGACGGCAACGGCAGAATGGCCCGCCTGCTGATGAACCAACTCCAATTCGAGTTCGGCCTTATCCCTTCGATCATATTAAAGGAAGACAAGGAGGATTACATCAAATCGCTCATCGCGGCCCGGGAAAGCGATGACTTGAACATATTCAGAGATTTTATGTTCCGCACTACGGCAAAGATACTCCGCCGGGACATCGACAACTATCTGCGATCAACAGGCCTGCTCGAAGAGGAAAGCCCGTCATATTCCGCCCGCAATGGGAAAAAGCCGAAAAGCAGGGAGATAATCCTGAATATGTTGTCAAAGGACGGCTCCCTCAGCGCCGCCTCACTGGCCAAAAGAATAGGAATATCCCCGAAAGCCGTAGAGAAACATCTCGCCAACCTGAAGGCCTCCGGCCTCCTCCACCGCATCGGCCCCGACAAAGGCGGACACTGGAAGGTCAATGCATAGCTTTCAATGCCCCGAGCTATAGGGATCGCACACCCCAGGTCTGCTCCCAATATAACCGTTGCCAATCCTGAGTTATCCCTCACATTTTGCAAAACACCTTCAGGGCGATCGTGCACAGAACCGCCCACAGGCCACTTTGTCATGAATATCTCACCCCCGATCGCACGACTTTTTCAGGCTTATCGTCATTCTACACTGTTCTGTGGCACATTACTCTGAAAGCGATTTGTAAAATAACAGAATTCCTCACGTGCCTCAAACACGCCACCTCCGGCCATCCCAAGTTTTCCCTCACATTTTGCAAAACACCTTCAGGGCGATCGGCCACAGAACCGTCCACAGGCCACTTTGTCATGAATATCTCGGCACCGATCGCACGACTTTTTCAGGCTTATCGTCATTCTACACTGTTCTGTGGCACATTACTCTGAAAGCGATTTGTAAAAAACAATATTCCTCACGTGCCTCTAACACGCCACCTCCCGGCCAACCCTGAGTTATCCCTCACATTTTGCAAAACACCTTCAGGGCGATCGTGCACAGAACCGTCCACAGGCCACTTTGTCATGAATATCTCGCCCCCCGGTCACACCAATTGGAGCAGCCGGGGAGGAAGGAGAAAGTAAATGTCCGATTAGGATATTTTTTTATCCAAAATGGTTGTTATTTTGATATTTTCCGTTATCTTTACGAGCGATAACTACGTATGATTATGAACCGGCCGGAAAGGAACCTGACGGCTGAAAGGAATATGTGAAAATGCAGTACTACGAAAATGCAAAAATGTGGCAGTATGGCAATGTGGCAATGTGGCAATGTGGCAATGTGGCAATGTAGCAATATGGCAATGTGGCAATGTGGCAATCTAACAACCGGCGCGGCGGGCAAGGCGTGACATCAATCCATAAACATAAACATGTTAAACATATGATGCAAACCATCACCTATCTAATTCAAAAACAGTATGAACAAAAGTCTAACTAAACCTCTCATTCGGCCGCTCGGCGGCCGATGGGCAAGAGTGTGTCTGACGGCGCTGCTCACCACGGTCGTCACCGTCGGCGCACAGGCGCAGGCTTCCGGCGAGAGCGGTACGCAGGCGCGGACTACCGGCCAGGGAGGCGCACAGGCGATGACGCAGACGCAGACGATGACGCAGGCGCAGGCGTGTGCTGCCGGCCGGGGAGGCGCACAGGATCTGGCCGCGGGCGGCGAGATCGTCCTTACGCCGCCGCGGGATCTGAACAGCGAGCTGCGCCATCGCACGTGGAGCTTCTACACGCAGGGCGGGCTGTCCTGGGCCACCGGCGTGTGGTACCGGAACATCGACGCGAAGAGGAGCTACAGGCAGTCGGCGGCGGCCGGCGGCGGAGTCGACCTCACCATCCGCCCATGGGTGCGCGTGGGAGCCGAGTACATCTGGTCGCGCTACCGCCGCGAGCAGCGCCTCTCGGCGCTCGACGCCGAGACCATGCCCGTGAAGGCCTACGGCAACTACATGATGAACCTCCACAACGCCAAGCTCGGCGTGGGCCTCAACCTCATGGAGATATGGCCGGAGCGCCGGGCGCAGTGGCTCAACATCTGGGCCGGGACGGGCGCGGGCTACACCTTCGGGCGCGGCAACGAGTACGGCATCCATTTCAGCAACACCCTGACGCAGGGCGGCCAGACAACCCCGCTCACCGGCGGCGCGTCCATCAGCAACGACGACGCGATAACGATCACGGGCAACGTCCGCACGACGAACCGCCACGAGAGGTTCAACGCATTCTACATCCCCGCCTCGCTCCACGTCGAGGCCGACCTATGCCGCCGCCTCACCGTCGGGCTGAAGGGGGAGATGGACTGGCTCCTCAACCGCGGGGACATAGCCCCGAAGGGGTACGCCTTCGCCCTTGTCACCCTGCGCTACAACCTCGTGCCAAGCCGCGCCAGGGTGCAGCGCGCCTACTACGAGGGCGAGATATCCGCGCTTGGCGCCCGACTGGACGCCCTGCGTCTTGAGGCCGACCGGTCCAGGGCGCGCGCCGACGAGGCCGAGGAGGCGCTCCGCCTGGCGGAGACGCAGAACGCCGACCTCCAGGGCCTCCTCTCCGACTGCGAGGAGTGCAG
>CDYK01023834.1_pt1 | contig 11803 bp, 14 predicted proteins | sample 554841 | NCBI WGS metagenome assembly CDYK01 (sample SAMEA3182102, study PRJEB8094) | gut metagenome | biome: human; feature: gut; material: Stool; isolation source: human stools | place: Canada | collected 2013-02-18
AGGAACAGCTCGCAGAGATACCGCTTCATCCTGCCGTTGTTGTACCGCTCCAGCGCCACCGTCAGCAGGTCCGCCTTTTCCTCATACTCCGCCAGCCAGGCGGGCAGGCCCTCCGCCGCCACGGCCCGGCAGGTCCGCTCCTTCACGCGGCCCGTATCCAGGTCCCGGAAATCCCCCATCTTCCCCAGCTTCGGGCAGGGGAAGTCCCCGCACTGTCCGCAGTGGTCCAGTCCCTTTTCCCGGACGCAGCGGTGGACCTTGCAGGGCACGGTGTAGTATCCGTCGCAGGAGCAGCCGGGACACCGGCTGCTTCCCTCTGTCCGGCAGCGGGTACAGAGTGCGCAGGGCATCCCGCAGTATCCGTAGGCATAGCGGCTCATAGGTCCTCCTTCCCTTCCGAACCGGGAATCTCCGTCCCGTCCATCTCCCGGTCGATCAGCGCCAAGGCGATCCGGAACGCCCGGATGCGCCGTACCGTCAGCGTGTGGGGCGACGTGCCCGGTCGCAGCTTCTCCAGCGCCTTCTCACACTTGCGCAGGGTGGAGTCGATGGATCGCCGGGCCTCCGCCAGCTCTTCCCGTGTGTATCTCATCGCTTGCTCTCCGCAAAGTCCCATGCCTCCCGCAGCCAGCCCATCAGCTCTTCGTCGATCTGGTCCGCCTCTGTCACCAAGACATGGTGGGTCCAGCGGCCGGGATACGGCTCCGAGGCCGCCACCACACCCGGGGCGAGTCCAGCCGGTACGGCAGTCCAACGGTCACCATCAGGCACATCTTCGGCCAGTCCTTCCGCCGCCGCACCGGCAGAGATGCCGCAGCGAACAGATGCCGGCCGTAAAAGCTGATCTGGCTTTTCTGCACCTTGACGGTTCCCTCCGGAAACGCCCCGTCCATCCGCCGGAACAGCGCTTCATACAGCGCCAGCTCCGCCGGATGGCCGTCGAAGAACATCCCCGCATCCGCTGTGCAGTGCTCCGGTACGCGCATAGTGCCTCTCCTCTTCCGGCCTCTTAATCTCTATCAGCGCCGGTTACAGGCCGTTGACCACCCGTTCCGGACGCTTGCCGTCCATCAGCTTTTCCAGATCCGCAAACACCATCCGCGCGGCCTCTCGGAACGCCGCATGGCTGATCCCGCCCTGGTGAGGGCAGAGGATCAGCCGGTCCGGGCACTCCGCCGCCAGCCGCACCAGCGGGTGCTCCGCCGTCACAGGCTCCGGATCATAGGCGTCCAGCGCCGCCCCCGCCAGACGGCCGGAGCGGATAGCCTCGCACAGGGCCGCATCGTCGATCACCGCGCCCCGAGCGGTGTTCACCAGATAGCTCCCCGGCCGCATCCGGCCGAAGAACGCCCGGTCCAGCAGGTGGGTGCTCTCCGGCATGGCGGGCAGATGGAGGCTGATGATGTCACAGGTCTCCGCCAGCTCGTACAGGGGCAGATACCGGGCGCCGCACGCCTCCTCCACAGCCGGATCCTGCCGGTGCCGGGCGTAGTAAAACACCTCGCTGCCGTTGGCCCGCAGCCGCTGCGCCGTAGCCTGGCCGATGGCGCCGAAGCCCACCAGCCCCACCCGGCAGGTGGACAGATCTTCCGGCACATGGGCTGCCAGCTCGTTCACCGCCTCATGCTGCTGCCCGGCCCGCACCATCCGGTCTCCCCACAGCGTCCGGTGCAGCAGCATGCTCATCAGCGTCACCGCCAGCTCCGCCACGGGGCCTGCGTTGCACCCGGCGCAGTTGCACACATAGATGCCCCGCTCCCGGGCCGCCGCCAGGTCAATCCGGTCGTAGCCCACCCCGTCGCTGTGGATCAGCTTGAGATGCGGCATCCGGGCGATCAGTTCCTCTGTCACCGGCGTCACCGGTGCGGCCACCAAAGCCTCCGCATCGCCGCCGGCTGCCAGCCAGCGCTCCTCCGGCCCCTCCCGGTCCGTGAACACCAGCTCCATCCGCCCCGCAGCGGGAATATCGGGCAGATACCGGTCATATCGGCTGCTGGGATGTAAGATCAAAACCTTCAACGCTCTTTCGCCTCCAAATCATTTGCCCGGCCCACTGCCTCCACATCTGCGGCGGTGATCCGCGTCAGGTCCTCCCGGTTGACGGACGCCTGTCCCGCCAGACGGCCCGCCTGCCGGACCAGGATCTGCTCAAACAGGTTTCGCACGCCCCGGGCGTTGCCGAAGGAGGCCGCATCCGCCATCCGCCTTTCCAGCAGGGAGCGCAGCGGCGCCTCCGCCTCCGGCTCCAGAATGTAGCACCCTTTTTCACACTGCATCCGGAAGATGGCCAGCAGTTCCTCCGCCGTGTAATCTGCAAAGTGGAGGAAGCGGTTGAACCTGGACTCCAGTCCCGGATTGGAGTGGATGAACTCGTCCATCAGCCCGTCGTAGCCCGCGACGATCACCACCAGGTCGTCCCGGTGGTCCTCCATGGCCTTCAGCAGCGTGTCGATGGCCTCCTGGCCGAAGTCGTTGGCCCCGCCGCCGTTGAGGGCGTATGCCTCGTCGATGAACAGCACACCCCCCAGAGCGGAGTCGATGACCTTCCGGGTCTTGATGGCTGTCTGTCCCACGTAGCCCGCCACCAGCCCGCTGCGGTCTACCTCCACCAGCTGCCCCTTGGACAAGATGCCCAGGCTGTGGTAAACCCGTGCCATCAGCCGGGCGATGGTGGTCTTTCCCGTGCCGGGATTGCCGGAAAACACCATGTGGAGACTCATGTCCGCTGTGGGCAGGCCGTGCTGCCGGCGCAGACGCTCCACCGCCGCCAGATTGATGAGGTCTTTCACCTCCCGCTTCACCGCACTGAGGCCCACATAGCTGTCCAGCTCCTTCTGCAGATCCTCGATGTTCTCTTTGGGGGGAGCTTTGGCGGTGTCTTCCTGTTTCTGTTCTGCCGCCTCTGGCGCCTTTTTCTCCCCGCCGTCTGCCGGCGGGGTCCTTTTTTCTTTCTCCGGCAACGGAGCCGCAGGCACATGCTTCTCCGGTGTCTGAGTGCCCCAGAAGTCCGCGCCCATGCGGCTGAGGTTGTGCTCCGTCATAGAGCGGATCACCTCCAGCTGCCGCAGGATGATCTCGTCCTTTTTGCTCTGATCCCGCTTGTCCATCCGCTCACACCCCCCACAGTCTTGTATGTGCCAGCGCCCGGAACAGGCAGGCGGCGATCAGCCCCGTCAATGCCCCGGTAAAGAGGGACACCCCCAGCAGCACCGGCAGGTAGTACAGCGGCGCCGTGTTGCCCAGCGTCAGCACGGCTGCGGCCACCTGGCCGCAGTTGTGGGCCGCTGCTCCGCCCACAGACACTCCGTAGACGGAGAGGCGCTTCAGCCGGGAGAGGGCGATCATCACCCCCATGGCCGTCACGCCCCCCAGCAGGGAAAAAATCAGCGCGTTCATGTTTCCTGCAAAGACCGCCCCCAGCAGGCACCGGGCCAGCAGGATCAGCAGCGCCTGCCCCGGTCCCAGGGCGTACAGGGCGAACAGCGTCACGATGTTGGCCAGTCCCAGCTTGATCCCCGGAATGGGGATGGCCAGGGACAAGGGGAAGAAGTTCTCCAGATAGCTGAGCGCCAGCGCCATGGCCGTCAGCACCGCGCACAGCGTCAACTGTCTCGTCGTCAGTTTCATGGCGCCTCCTTATCCGATCACCAGATCCACGCCGTCATCCGCCGCCGCGCCGCCCTCCAGCTGCACGACGATCCGGGCGGGCAGGCACACGATGCTCTGTCCCCCGCGGGTGATCTCCCCCATGTGGACGCAGTCCTGGGTGGGGCAGTCGGACACCGTCACCTGGGCAGACTCTGGCCCAAAGGCCACCCGGAGGGTGTAGCCGTTGGACGTATAGGTCCGCTCCTCCGGTCCCGACAGGTCCGCCAGCACCACCCGATCCACCGGCTCGCCGTTCGCAGACACTACCGCCGTCAGCGGGCCTATTTCCTCTCCCCCAGTCCAGAACAGAGCCGCGCAGGCCACCGCCAGCGCCAGCACAGCGGCCGCCGCCAACGCATCCCAGCCGTTTGGCCGCAGCTTAGGAGACGATTTCATACGCATACCCCGCCGAATCGTCCGGCCGGAACCGGTCCGCGATGCCCGCAGTCGCCAGCAGCCGGCCGTCCTCTGTCACCAAGATCAGGCCAAAGTCATAGACGCCGCTGCGCCAGAGCTCCAGCGCCCGGTCCTCCCCCATGACGAACAGGGCCGTGGAGAGGGCGTCGCACATCGTGCCGTTGCCCGCGGCCCCATCCGCCACCACGGTGACGGAGGTAAGTCCGCTCTCCGCCGGGCGGCCGGTGGCAGGATCAATGATATGGTGATAGACCTGTCCATTTTCCTCAAAATACCGCTGATAGCCGCCGGAGGTGACGGCAAAGGCGTCCGACGCCTCTAGGATCCCCGCCAAAGCCCCCGCGGGCCGGGCCGGGTCCTGAATGCCGATCTGCCAGGGCTCTCCCTCCAGATTCCCGCCGCAGACCCAGGTGTTCCCACCCAGGTCCACGATGCCGTGGGTGATGCCGTGCTCCTGGTAAATCGCAGCCATCCGGTCGCTGGCATACCCCTTGGCAATGGCTCCCAGGTCAATCTGGGTGCCCTGGTCCAGCGAGACAGCAGTCCCCTCCTCCAGGTGGACATGCTCCGCCCCCACGCAGGGCAGCAGCAACGCCAGTTCAGCGTCCTCCGGCACCCGGTAGGTGTCCTCCGTAAAGCCCCAGGCAGAGGACACCGGCGCCAGGGTGATGTCAAAGGCCCCGTCTGTGGCAGCGCTGAAATCCAGGGCCCGGGCAATCAGGTCGCGAAGCTCCTCCCCCACATCCACCGGCGTCCCCCCCGCCGCGCTGTTCAACCGGGACACTGCGCTGTCCTCCCGGGTGCGGGAGAGCGCCTCATCCAGGCGGTAGATCTCGTCTTCCGCCGCCGCAAGCGCCGCCTCCGTCTCCCCGCCGCAGGCCCGCAGGCCCATCACCGTGTCCATGGCGAAGACCTGTATGCTCTGCATCTCCTGCGCCGCAGTGCCGCCGCAGGCGGTCAGGCTCCCCGCCAGCAGCAGTGACGCCAGCAGTGCGCCCAAACGTTTCATAAGCAAATTCCTCTTGTCATCAGTATTTTTCGCAAAAAATCTCATAATAGAGGAGTATACCACGCCCCCGGGCAAATCTCAACCGGCAATCCTGACTCCTGTTGGAAAAAAGGGAAAAGTCTGGCTCCTTCCCCTTGCAAAGGCGCGAAATATCTGCTATACTATCATAGTATGCCAGCGGAAGCGCATGTTTTCCCGCGGCTATTTTCGGAACAAACACCCTGGAGGTTGTCCTATATGTCCAAAAATCCTGTCAGTAAATCCAAGCCGGTAAAGCGGAACGAGCCCATGCACAACGCGCTCAAGTTTTTTCTGGCCGGCTGCGTGGCGGAGATCTATCTGCTGGTCATCCGCCGCTTCTATGTGAACGGCACCGCCAATGAGCTTCTCGCATGCGACGCCGCACTGCCCTATCTGATGGCCGCGGGTGCGACAGTGGCTGTGATCGGTCTGGTCCTGGGCATCGTCTGGCGCCAGCAAACCAAGCGCCGCTGGATCGGCTGGTCGGTGTTTGCCGCCGGCGTTTTCCTGGGCGGTTCCGCCTGGATGATCCGCACCTTCTACGACTCCGCTCTCACCTTCCTGTGCGTGGTGGTTCCGGTGGTCATGCTGCTGGGCATTCTGTGGAATCTGTACGACCGGGAGTGCTCCTGGTCCCTGACCATCCTGGGTGCCTCCCTGATCGCCCTGTGGGTCTGCCGGCGGGTGCTGGACAGCATCTTCCTGGGTACCTATGTCCGGATCGCTGCGGTAGTCTATATCGTGGTGCTGATCGTAGCGGCTTTCCTCACCAACAAGGCGGACAAGAATGGCGGCAAGCTGGGCAATCTTCAGGTGTTGACTGCCGGCGCGGATCCCATGCCCATCTATGCGGCCTGCGGCCTGTCCGTCGTGGCGCTGGCCATCGCCCTGTTCAGCAGCACCATCGCCTATTACGCCATGTGGGCCCTGGCCATAGTGGTCTTTGCCCTGGCGGTGTATTACACGGTCAAGCAGCTCTGATAGATCCGCAGCCCCCCTTCGGGCATTCCGAAGGGGGGCTGTTTTGTTCTCTCGCGTCCCGACAAAGGGACCCCCTTTCCGCCGCCTTGCAGCGCAGTATGTCCCGCAAGGCAAGCCGCTTTTCGTGGGAAGAAACCGCTCTGCCGCCCTAAACGGCTCAATACGCACGGCGGAAGAAGCGTATGGTATTTCTTATAAGAGCCAGCCGCCAGGGCAGACGGTTGTTCTTCCGGCGGGAGGGTCCGGACTTTGCGGCATGAAAACTGCGCATCGGTGAGCGGAAAATTCGTTATCAGCGATCCGAATCCCAAAGCAGCAGGCCACTCTTCCACCAACCGCCGCGGGGCACTGCCGGAATTATAAAAAGCTTCTTCTCTGGCTTGACGTCCCTTCCAGGTCAAGCTGGAACAGTCCGCCGCCCCGGCACATGTCTGTGAGCAGATTCCAGCCATTGGGGACTGGACAGGATGCTGAAGAGTGCGGCCCCATGATCTGCGCTGCAATAAACAAAAGAGGATTCTCCGTACGAGGAATCCTTCCGATAATCAAAGCAAAATCCGTCTGTGGGCAAGCCATAACCGCCGGTTAAGCCGGAGGCTTGCGTAGGCCCTATAAGGGCCTATTACCGGCAAGCGTCTCAAGACACATGGAAATTTATTCCGCTTGCATCACTTGCCATACAGCCCGTAAACGGGCAATCACCGTTCTAATAGCAGATTTCTATTAGTGGAAGGTTCATGTTAGCGGCTCACTTCACTCGATGTTTGATATTAAAGCTCTTTTTACGGGGCGCCCCACCGGCAGAGCTGATGGGGCGATCCAATGAGAAATCGCCGCAGTAAAAACTGCAGCGATTTCTAGTTTTGGTGGAGCACTTGCTCCCAAATCCGAACCGCTTATATCGTCTAAAGTGATGGTTTCTGTCCCGTCCTGATAGTTAAATGTCAAGATGATTTTATCATCGTATACATAAACCGCATTTACAAAACTGTCAATCAGTCGCTGCCGATGTTCCTCATTGGTGGTATCAATGGCGCGGAACCGGTGTAGGAAAAACAAAATCTGCTCTTTGGAAAGGTGCGGTTTCTGCAATTCTTCCTGTAAGATGCTGACTGTCAATCGCTCCTTAGTTTCCTCCAATTCCTCTAACCGCTGTTTGGTGGATGGAGTGAAAATGCCCTGCTGTATGGCGTTCAATATGTTCTGTATGCCATGTTCCGTTTGTGCTAACTGTTCTTTTAGGACAGGTAGGGAAGTATTTTCCCGTGTTTGAACGTCAAGCACCATGTCTGCGATTGCGTCCAGCGTTTTATCATCAAACAGAATTTGTCTTGTGCGCTCAATTACCAGATTTTCTATCCAGTCCTTTTTGACCGCTTTTTTTGTGCAGCCTGTTTTCCGCTTCGCGCTCCCACATTTGTAATAATAGTGCTTCTTTCCTGTGTGACTGGTGCCGCTCTCGCCCACCATGAGCCGCCCACACTTACCGCAAAACAGCTTTGTTGTCAGCAGAAAAACCTCGTCGGCTTTGCTCATAGCCGGGGCGCGCTTGTTCTTCTCTATACGCTTTTGCACTCTGTCAAAGAGTTCCTGCGGAACGATAGCGGGAACACCTCCGGGGATAACCACATCCTGATATTTATACTCACCTATGTACTTCCTGTTCTTCAAAATGGCGTTAAAGCTGTTCATGTTGTACGGCTTGTTTCTCTTGGTCTGCAAGCCGCGCTCGTTCAGGGATTCCACGATTGCCCGAACGGTTTCACCCTCGGCATAGCGGGTGAAGATCTCCAACACCACGGGCGCGGTCACGGGGGCAACCGCTAACCGTTTATCGCTTCCCAGCACATAGCCCAGCGGGATGCCGCCGCCATTGTTCAGCCCCTTTAGTGCGTTTTCTTTCTGTCCCCTGTGTATCTTCTCAGATAATTCTACGGAATAAAACTCGGCGTAGCCCTCCAATAGGCTTTCCAGCAAAATGCCCGTGCTGTCCTCGGCTATGGCCTCCTTTGCCGACACCACCTTGACGCCGTTTTTCTTCAAGATGGCTTTATAGTGTGCGCTGTCATAGCGGTTTCTGGCGAACCTGTCCAACTTCCACACAAGGACAATATCAAAAAGCCCTTTCGCGCTGTCCTTAATCATGCGCTGAAAGTCCGGGCGGTTATCGGTTTTCGCGGACAAAGCCCGGTCAATATAGGTGCTTAAAACCGTTATTCCGTTGCGTTCGGCATACTCCTTGCACTCTCTGAGCTGGCCTTCTATGCTTTCCTCGCGTTGGCTGTCGGAGGAATACCGGGCATAAATGACTGCTTTCATATCTGCACAACCTTTCGTTATTTTGTGGGCGGCTTGCCCGCCTTACCGGGGGGCGTTGCCCTTGATGTCCTCCGATTCAAAAATCCTCGTTTGTCAAGGTCTGGCGAAGCCAGTTCATTTTAACCTTGACGGGCGGGGATTTTTGAATATCATTTGCAAGGGGAAACACCCGCTATTTGCTTTGTTCCTCCAACAGCTTGGTCAAAACTTCCCGTAGCTTTTCACTGACTGGGGAAGCTGGGTCAAAGCACATATCTACAAACTGCCTGAGTTCTTTGTTTTCCTGTGTGACGGCCTCTAAAACTTTCGGCTTGTGTTCGTATAGCCTACCCTCTGGCTGATCCGTCCGGGCAAAAATATAGTCCATAGAAACATCGAAGAAATCAGCATACCACTGTAAAATCTTTAGCGGCGGGGAAGATTGCCCGTTTTCGTATCGGTTCACGCTGGCCTGTGTCGCGCCCATCAGCGCGGCTAATTTGGCTTGGGACAGATTGACGCTTTCCCGTAAACTCTTTAACCGCTGTGCTATCTCCTGCATAGTCAACTCTCCTTTCTCATGCTTGAATGATACATTATACGAGTTAAATTGTCAACGCGAATAGAGAATAAAAGACGGTCAAAGCAAAAAGCTTTGACCGCCTTTGAAATTATGCAGAGTTATTATTTGGAAAATGCCCGATACAGGAATGTCACGATTTGGGCGCGGGTACAGGTGGTGTCAGGGGAGAAGGTGCTTGCACTGGTGCCGGAAGTCACACCCGCTTCCACCGCCCAATCGACAGCGGGCGCATAGAGCGTGGTTGCGGCTACATCGGTAAAGTTACTGGGGTTTTTAGCAGCATAAAAGCCTGCTGCTCTCCAGATATACAGTACCGCCATGCCGCGGGTGCAAGGGGCATTCCCGTTAAAGGCTGTGCTATTGCTGCCCGTGTTCGGAAGAATGTTGTTCTCTTTGGCCCACAGTGCCGCTTTATAAAAATAATCGCTGGTCTTGACGTCGCTGAACGGATTGGTTTTGCTGGTCGGTTCGGGTGAACCCTGTGACCGCCAGAGGAAAGTCAAGATCTGTGCCGTGGTGCAAGTGCTGTTTGGGGAAAAAGCTGTTTGTGATGTTCCTGTCGTGATACCCTTAGCGACCGCCCATGCCACCGAATCCGCGTAGTAGGCATTAGCAGCTACATCGGTAAAGGTGGGGGTGCCGGGGGCGATGGGGGTGGTAGGAGTGGTAGGCGTGGTGGGTGTGGTAGAAGAACCAAAGGGATTTGATGCGGCGGCATCTTCCGGCACATAAAAATAAATTATGCTGTCACCATATACATACGAATCGCCCTCCGGGGCGGTGATGATATCATGAGTAGCACCATTTTCAGGCACAGGCTCCGCCGAGTTATCATCCCAAAGTTCAATACCTAAAATATAGCCACTGCCGTTCAGCGTGATTTCCTGCATTCCGGGATAGTTGGTATAGTAATAATTGGAAGCACGAGCGGTATCGCCATCCCATGTAAAATTAAGTTCACACAAAGCAACCGTGCTTACGTTGGCAGGGAATGTAATTGTGGTTTTTTCGGGAATTGCGTAGATAGTATCCATCCTTGACCAAAAGTGCTTGTCCAGCAGGTCGGATTCCGCTCCCGTCCATGCCTCTTCATCGCTTTCAAACCCGGAAAGAAACATCTTCATGGAACTTCTGTCGATGGTTTCTGCTTGTTTGCGTGAAAGTGTATACAGGACGGAATTGGAAAGTGTGTAAGTATTGCCGATGGAGTCTGTGATGGCGGTATTGTCTGATTGGTTTGCGGCACACGCCGGGACAGTCAGGCTCAGGCATAATGCCAACGCCAGTGCAATGGACGGGATTCTTTTCATGTTCTTTCCTCCTAACAGATTGTAATTACTGGGGTTTGCTGGTTCTATTCTATCATGCCTGCACATATAAGACAAGTGTATTTTGTGAGGCAATGCCTAACATACATTTGCGCCACATTTGGGTACACTTTTGTTAGGTGGTGGCTCATAAAATGAATCAGCTTGTATTTGATGATGATATTTATAATACGATACGGCGCAATATCAAGAAGTATCGAAAAGAGAAGGGGCTGACCGCTGCGGAGTTGGCTGAATTGATAGGCCGTTCTCATGATTTTATCCGCCAGATCGAAAGTGAAAAAGTTGCTTACAATTTTAGTGTAGAAACCTTTTATAGAATTTCAGTAGCCTTGGGTGTGAGTATGAACAGGTTGATAGAAAAATAAATAAGCAAAAGATAGCCCTTGCGGATTGCATTTCCGCAAGGGCTATCTTTATTGCTTCGATTCTGTTTCAACTATAAATTGTTCAGTGCTTATCTGCGCACGGTAAAACTCTTTTGTATTATTGGTATAGGTGAAATAGCGTTTTTGCTTTTCGATACCTTTCTTCAAAGCGATTGTGTCTTCATCAACATCAAGTTCACCCACGCCTGCATCTTTGCTTGTACGCATCAAGAGTTCAAATAAGTATTTTTTTATTTTAATGTTAACGCACTCATTTCCAATTTGGAATATGTCTCGTATATCGACAAAATATAATTTATCATCATCCTTGGGTATTTGAGAGATGCCGTATATCCAGTCTGGGGAGTACCCCCGTTCCAAGTACAGCCTAATTGCAGCGTCACCACTCAAAATCGAATCTCCATTTTCAATACGGCTTAAGGTTTTACTGTCAGTCTCGAGCAATTCTGCCAATCTTTCCTGTGTCATGCCTTCTTGCTTTCTAATGGAGCGAATTCTTTCCCCATGGGATTGCTGCAAAATTCTTTTTCGATTTTCCTTTTCTACGATCATGCTTTCTCCTCCATCTGAATATAATTTATCCTTTATTGTATCATGGTGATTTCGCTTTTTCCAAGACATTTTCCCCGTATTTTTTCCATGCTTCATGTCCTCGTCATCAGTAGTCTGCTCAATTATACTATACTCGTAACGAGCTCGTTTGCCTGTACGACTATGATAGCTACATGGTCGTGAAGAAAGGAGACTTATATGCCCTATAAACTGAATGTTGACTTGCCCGCCGTCAATGCTGGCTATGACTATGCTGTATTGACAGGGAAAACTGATATCTTCCCTTATGAAAACGGGAGAAAGGTATCCGACGTGAGAGAGGGGGGCAAGCTAACCCTTGCGCTGCAAGGCGCTCGTCTTGCTCCGCTTGCGGTTAAGTTTGACCATGACCCGCTGCCGAACCTCACCGACGAGCAGATTGATGATGCTTGCCGGGATTGCAATTTCATCTATGTGCAGCTTCCAGATTGTGCTGTCGATCTGTACTCCAGCAGAAACGGCGGCATCGGTATGACTGCGACTGCACAGACCGCGAAAATTGTCACCATCAAGAGCGACAAATAAGATTAGGCGGGGG
>CDYK01015914.1_pt1 | contig 11801 bp, 5 predicted proteins | sample 554841 | NCBI WGS metagenome assembly CDYK01 (sample SAMEA3182102, study PRJEB8094) | gut metagenome | biome: human; feature: gut; material: Stool; isolation source: human stools | place: Canada | collected 2013-02-18
GTATTGTATGTTTATTTTTTCTGACTTCAGAATGGAATAACATGCTGTCCTGATTATGTGAAGGTTCTTTTATGATTAAGAGCTAAGCATGGTCAAGGCGGTTTTAAAATTTTGTAGGATACAATGAAAGCATTATTCATAATGTCCCTTATGAACGAGTATCTTATGATGAAAGCCGGAATTTGTTTATACATGATTATGCCATAGCTAAATCCGGATTTGATTTAGTGACAGGCCCAAGAATGAAGCTAAAAGTCATACCTGGAAAATTGACATTCGATTTGGCCGATATTATCAAAAACGAGTTATACATGCATGGAGAAAATTAGATGTCAATTGTTTTTATGCTTCAGCTAAATTGTTGTTTATATATAAAAATTTCATGGCTTCCGGACAACTCATAACTCCCCAAAAGAATTATGATGATGTCGGAGTTTTCTATCGTACTCCACTTATCTACAATTTTAACGTAGGATATAATCTTAATAATTGGAATTTTGAATTAGGAACACGTAATCCATTTTCTACTTTTGTAAAAAAGAGAGAGTATACTTCGGATATCTATAGCTCATATTCCCGGAATTATGGTCCGAAAAAAACGATCATGTATTTTATGTGAATGTGAGTTATCGGTTCAACTGGGGTAAAAAGCATACATTTAAGCAAATAGAAATAGAGAAGACAAGAAACTCCGCCATATTGAAAGCAAATGAATAATTAATTATAGATATGATTTTTTCGGAAATCGATAAGGTTCCTTGTCATGTTGCATGAAACGAGGGGTTTCATTTGCAAGATAATGTTGTTGGTCTCTATTTAAATTCATTACTTTTGTAGGAAAGAAAAACAAAAAATGTCATGAAAACATTCGATCAACTAATCATCACGACCGGCTTTTTGGCGTCTGCCTCTCCTGCGATGGCAGACGAAAAGCCGGAAGCGGACTCTGGACGCCCGAACATCCTTTTCATCCTTTCCGACGATCATACCTCGCAGGCGTGGGGAATCTATGGAGGAATACTGAGCGAATACGTGAAGAACGAGAATATCCGCCGCCTGGCGGCCGAGGGGTGCGTGCTTGACAACTGCTTTTGCACGAACTCGATCTCCGTGCCCAGCCGCGCGGCTATCATGACAGGCGCCTATAGCCATCATAACGGGGTCTATACGCTTGAAGACAGGCTCGATCCGGCTTTGGACAATATTGCGAAACGCATGCAGGAGGGAGGGTATCAGACGGCCCTTTTCGGCAAATGGCATCTCAAGACGCAGCCGTCGGGTTTCGACACCTTTTCGGTTTTCCATGACCAGGGGGAATATTGGGACCCGCTTTTCAAGACCGCGGAGGGCTGGATAGACGATGATAAAGGGAAAAGCGGCAAGGTGGAGAAGGGCTTCTCGACCGACCTGGTGACCGACAAGACGATCCGGTGGATCCGTTCGCGCGACAAGGACCGACCCTTCATGATGTGTTGCCATTTCAAGGCGACGCACGAACCGTGGGATTTTCCCGAACGGTTGAAACATATTTATGACGGAGTCACGTTCCCCGAACCGGCAAACATGATGGAGTTCGGGCCGGAAGAATCCGGGCGTACGTTCCCCGGACAACCGTTGGAAGATATGGCCCGCCGATGGGGGATCGCCTCGAAAGACCCGGATTCCTGGTGGTGCAAGTATCCGGAACTGCCTTTCTCCATAGAAGGAATGGACAAGGAAGATGCGCGCCGGAAAATCTATCAGAAGTTGATTCGCGACTACTTGCGTTGCGGAGCGGCCATCGATGACAATATCGGTCGCCTGCTGCGTTTCCTCGATGAAGAGGGGCTGTCCGAGAATACGATCGTAGTCTATGTCTCCGACCAGGGTTATTTCCTCGGCGAGCATGGCTTTTTCGACAAGCGCATGATGTACGAGGAGCCGCTTCGCATGCCGTTCGTTATCCGCTACCCGAAGGAGATCCCGGCCGGGACGCGCAATTCCGACATCATCCTCAATATTGATTTTGCCGCTACGCTGGCCGGCTATGCCGGGGTGGACGCCCCGTCGTGCAGCGAAGGCCGCAGCTTCCGCGACAATCTGAAGGGCGAGACTCCGCGCGACTGGCGGCAGTCCATGTACTACCGCTACTGGACGCACCACAAGATCCGTCCCGCCCACATGGGCATCCGCAACCATCGCTACAAACTGATGTTCCTCTACGGCGATCCGCTGAATGCGACCGGATCGGATAAGGCTCCCGTCACGCCGTCGTGGGAGTTCTACGACCTGCTCGCCGACCCCCACGAAGACCATAACGTCTACAATTCCCCCGCTTATGCCGGTGAAATCGAAAAGATGAAGCGCGAGCTGCTGAAACTGCGTCGCGAGGTTGGCGATACCGATGCCGCAACGCCCCGGATGCAGGAGATTATGGATGAGTATTATTGGTAATCATCCTTTCTTCATCTTCTTGTACTCCAGCGGCGGCATCCCCATGATCTTGCTGAAGAGGCGGGAGAAGTAGTCGGTATCTTGGATGCCTTCTGGGAAAGCAAAGGGTTGGTAACCCCTGAGAAATACCGTGAATCATGTGCTCCGATCGTCCTGCTGGCGCGCCTTCAGAAGCGTGCTTACACAAATGCGGAGACCTTTACTGCGAAGATGGCATCTATCATTTCGGTCCCGAAGCGATCCGTAAAGGGCAGTTGACTTGGCAGCTCGAAAGCGAAAGCGGAGAGATTGCGGCAAGCGGCAAGCAGTTTGGCCTTGTGGTCGATCCGGTTAAGGATATAGAGAAACGCCCGGCCATGCAACAATTGCTGACATCAGTCCGCAACTATGTCGCTTCCGACCGTTTTGCCCCGACTGTTACCCTGCAACTTTACGAACTCGATGCTTTGTTCGACTATAACAAAATCCAGGAGACGGAAACTCGTTCGGACGAAGCTATCAAGCAGTTATTAAATCAATAAACCGTATCTTTGCAGGAGACAAAGAAAGAATAATATCGATTTAATACGAATGAAAAAGGAATTTTGGCTAACTTGCATAAGCGCATGCCTATTGGCTGCCTGTTGCGAAAAGGAGTCACTGCCTGTCACACCGACAAGCAGTGACTTGCAGTTTGGTCACTTGGCCAAGACTTGGGATGAAGGAATTCCGTTGGGAAATGCCACAGTAGGAACATTAGTCTGGCAACGCGATTCTGTGCTACGTTTTTCGCTGGATCGGACGGATCTCTGGGACTTGCGCCCGATGGATAGTATTGCAGGACCGAACAATCGTTTTGCCTGGGTCTGTGAGCAGGTGAGGAAAGGGGATTATCTGCCGGTGCAGAAGAAGTTCGACCACCCTTATAACGCCTTGCCTGCCCCGTCTAAGATACCGGGGGCGGCTTTGGAGTTCCCGTTGAATATCGGGAAGGTTTCTTCCGTACATCTTTTCCTCAATAATGCCCTTTGTGAGGTGCTTTGGGAGAACGGGACGAAGTTGCAGACGTTCGTGCATGCCGACGAACCGGTCGGATGGTTTGTCTTCGAGAATCTGCCGGATACGGTTTCGCCGGAGATCATTGCACCCCGCTACAGTAACCCGGACGAGGTCGCAGGTGACAACTCGCATGCCGGTCCGGCCCTGGGACGCCTCGGATATAAACAGGGGACGATACAGAAGGAAGCCGGTACGACCACTTTCCATCAGGAAGGGTGGGGAGGCTTTTCATACGATGTGGTCGTCCGTTGGCAGCAGAAAGGCGGCACGCTCAGCGGCGTATGGAGCCTGACCTCTTCTTTGGCCGCCGACCGGGCCGACCAGGAAACGGCAGAAGCGATGGAGCGTGGCGTGGAGGCAGATTACCGCTCGCATATGAACTTCTGGAAAGGCTATTGGGCACAGTCGTCCGTCTCGCTGCCGGATACGCTCCTGCAGAAACAGTACAACAACGAGATGTACAAGTTCGGGGCGGCTACCCGCGAAGACTCCTATCCGATCTCCCTTCAGGCAGTCTGGACAGCCGATAACGGTATGTTACCGCCCTGGAAAGGAGACTACCACCATGACCTGAACACACAGTTGAGCTATTGGCCTGCCTATACCGGCAACCATTTGCAGGAGGGGATGGGCTATCTGAATACCCTCTGGAAACAGCGTGACGTGTATAAGAAATATACCCGCGAGTATTTCGGGACGGACGGGATGAATGTCCCCGGCGTCTGCACCCTGACCGGCGAGCCGATGGGCGGATGGGTACAGTACTCCATGTCGCCGACGGTCAGCGCATGGCTGGGACAGCATTTCTATCTGCATTGGAAGTATTCGGCCGACCGCATTTTCCTGAAAGAGCGGGCCTACCCGTTTCTGAAGGACGTGGCGACTTATCTCGAACAGATCTCCACAGTCGATGCTGACGGAGTACGCCGGTTGCCGCTGAGTTCCAGCCCGGAAATTTTCGACAACTCGATCAATGCGTGGTTCAAGGATATGACAAACTATGACCTTTCCTTGATGCACTTCGCTTTCAATGCCGCTTCCGAGCTGGCTTCCGAATTGGGGTTGGCAGACGAGGCCGCCCACTGGAAAGTGATCGGTGCTCAACTGCCCGATCTGAACCTGGATGAAGACGGGGCCTTGACCTTTGCAAAAGGTTTCCCTTACGACCAGTCGCACCGTCATTTCTCCCACGCCATGTCGATCCATCCGCTCGGTCTTATTGATTGGAGCCAGGGCGAGAAATCCCAGGAGATCATAAAAGCGACCTTGAAGAAGCTACAAAATTTCGGGCCTGATTACTGGTGCGGCTATTCCTATAGCTGGTTCGGGAATATGAAAGCTCGTGCCTTCGACGGGGAAGGGGCTGCCGATGCACTGCGCACCTTTGCCGAATGTTTCTGCCTCCCGAATACGTTCCATGCGAACGGCGACCAGACGAAAAGCGGAAAGTCGAAATTCACCTACCGTCCGTTTACTTTGGAAGGAAACTTCGCCTTTGCCGCCGGTATCCAGGAGATGCTGCTCCAGAGCCATACGGGCGTTATCCGGGTGTTCCCGGCTGTACCGGTTGCCTGGCAGGATGTATCTTTCGACAAACTGCGTGCCATGGGCGCTTTCCTTGTCTCGGCCGAAAAGGTGGCGGGGCAGGTGCGGCAAGTCCGTATCTTGCCCGAACAGGGCGGGACGTTGCGTCTGGCTATCCCTGAAGGATGCAAAGTCGCTTCCGTAACGGGCAACAAGGGAGATAAACTGGAGAAGGAGGGAGTCCTGATTCTGGAAACAGAGAAAGATAAAACAGTGACAGTACAATACAATTAACTTATATGAAACACGTAAACAAGATTTTAGCAGGATTGATAACCTGCTGCGTTATCCTCCTGCTCTCAGGATGCAGTCCCAGACAAGGGGAGAAGCACGATTTTTCTATCGGGAAGGGAACCTTCCTGCTGGATGGCAAACCATTTGTGATTAAGGCGGCGGAGATACATTACACCCGTATCCCCGCCGAATACTGGCAACATCGTATTCAGATGTGCAAGGCACTCGGCATGAATACGATCTGTATCTATGCGTTCTGGAATATCCATGAGCAGAAACCGGGCGAGTTCGATTTCAAGGGGCAGAACGATATTGCCGCTTTTTGCCGGCTGGCCCAGAAAGAAGGCATGTATATCATGTTGCGTCCCGGCCCTTATGTCTGCTCTGAGTGGGAGATGGGCGGACTGCCCTGGTGGTTGTTGAAGAAGGAGGATATCAAGCTCCGTACCAACGATCCCTATTTCCTCGAACGGACGAAGCTGTTCATGAACGAGATCGGCAAGCAGTTGGCCGACTTGCAGGTGACCCGGGGCGGGAATATCATCATGGTACAGGTCGAGAACGAGTATGGGGCATATGCTACCGACAAGGCGTATATCGCCAATATCCGCGATGCGGTGAAGGCGGCAGGCTTTACGGATGTCCCGTTGTTCCAGTGTGACTGGAGCTCTACTTTCCAGTTGAACGGTTTGGATGATCTGGTCTGGACGATCAACTTCGGGACAGGAGCTAATATCGATGCCCAGTTCAAGAAGTTGAAAGAGGCACGCCCCGATGCTCCGCTGATGTGCAGCGAGTTCTGGAGCGGATGGTTCGACCATTGGGGACGCAAGCACGAGACGCGCGATGCCGGGGTGATGGTTTCCGGTATCAAGGACATGCTGGACCGCCATATCTCCTTCTCGCTCTATATGGCGCACGGGGGGACGACTTTCGGACATTGGGGCGGTGCGAACAGCCCGGCCTATTCCGCCATGTGCAGCTCCTACGACTATGACGCCCCGATCAGCGAGGCGGGGTGGGCGACTCCCAAATACTACAAGTTACGTGAACTGCTGACACAATATGCCGATTCCGGTCAGGTCATACCCGATGTCCCGGCAGCTTATCCTTTGATCGAGATCCCGGCGTTCACCGTCGGCGAAGTGGCTCCGCTGTTCGACAATCTGCCTGCTCCCCAGGCTTCGAAAGAGATTAAACCGATGGAGCAGTTCGACCAGGGTTGGGGAACGATCCTCTACCGGACGACTCTGCCTGCCGTAAAGGAAGGAACGACCCTGTTGATCGATGAGGTGCATGACTGGGCACAGGTCTTTGCCGATGGCAAACTATTGGGCCGTCTGGATCGTCGCAGAGGTGAAAACACGGTGGTGCTGCCGGCTTTGGCAGCAGGAACGCGCCTGGATATCCTGGTAGAGGCGATGGGACGTGTCAACTTCGATGTTGCCATCCACGACCGTAAGGGGATTACGGATAAGGTGGAACTGATCAGCGACACCGGCAGACAGGAACTGGAAGACTGGCAGGTTTACAGCTTCCCGGTCGATTACGCTTTCGTACAGGACAAGAAGTATGCAGCGGGAGACAAACTCGACGGACCGGCTTATTACCGGACTACTTTCGAGCTGGATGAAGTCGGAGACGTGTTCCTCGACATGCAGACTTGGGGAAAAGGCATGGTTTGGGTAAACGGAAAGGCGATGGGCCGCTTCTGGGAGATCGGACCTCAGCAGACTTTGTTTATGCCCGGATGCTGGTTGAAGAAGGGAAAGAACGAGATCATCATCCTCGACCTGTTAGGCCCGGAAAAGGCTGTAGTGGAAGGCCGGAAGGAACCGATCTTGGATATGTTGCGGGCTGAAGCCCCGGCTACCCACCGTGAAGAGGGGCAGACGCTGAACCTGAAAGGTGAGAAACCGGTTGCCAACGGTGCGCTGAAACCCGGAAACGGCTGGCAGGAAGTGAAGTTTGGTCAGACTGTCAAGGGCCGCTATTTCTGCCTCGAAGCATTGGATGCACAGGATGGCAAGGACAATGCCGCTATGGCCGAGTTCTATCTGTTGGACGAAGACGGCAAACCGCTCCCCCGCCAGCATTGGAACATCTCCTATGCGGACAGCGAAAGCACGCAGTGGGGTAACTTCACTGCCGATAAGATCTATGACTTGCAGGAATCTACCTATTGGAGCACGAAGCAGGGAGACAAATATCCGCACCAGGTCGTGATCGATTTGAAGGAAGAGCAGACGATATCCGGTTTCCGCTACTTGCCCCGTGCAGAAGAAGGATTCCCCGGCATGATCAAAGGATATAAGGCGTATGTGAAAGCTACACCTTTTGCGATGTAGTTCTGTCTTTGCTCTTCCGGGCTAGCACAGGAACGAATAAAAGAAAAAAGGTTATAGGGTAAAATAAAATTCCCTATAACCTTTTTTCTTTTACTTTATAACGTATATGACTTTACCTTACAAGGTATATACTGTTTGTAGACGAGCCTTAGAAGATGTCTATTCCAGCAAGGGCGGCAGCCTCCGTATGGGCGGCGATTTCCGCTGCTTCCACTTGGACGTAGCGGGCTTTTACCGTTTGCTTGAAATGATGGTAGCGTTTGGACGGGTCGTTGATCAGGTTGCCGAATTCGAAGCGTTCCACCTCTTTCCAGTTCTTTCCGTCGTTGCTGATCCGGATGATACCGGCTACCGTGCCCTTACCGCCTTGTTTTTGCGGGGTGAAGGCAAAGCCGCTTACCGTTTGCTGGCTGCCGAGGTCGATGGCGAGGGATTGCGCGGTCTTGTCGGCTATCTTCCATCCCTTCTTGACCAGCCCGAACCGTTCCTGCAAGATAGCTCCCTTTTCTCCGTTCAGGATGGCTACCGCTTTCAGTTCGCTGTTTCCCATCAGGAAAGGTGCTTTATATTCGGTAGAGCCTGCCGATGGTTCCGTTCCGTCTGTCGTATAGTAGATCTTGAAACCTGCGTTCAGGTTCTCGGCAATGTTCTCACCGTGCGCTTTCCAGCCGAATTCTTGTGCCATCGGTTCGATGGTAACCAATCCGTCCATGCTTCTCTGTGCGCTCAACCGGGGCGGACGGGCTTTGTAGTGGTGGGCGGAGATGGTGCAGATGGCGGGTGTGAGGCGGGATTCGAGTATGCGGACCCGTATCTTGTCCGTCGTGACATCCGGGAAGCGCAGGATTCGCTTGTAGCCGATGTTGGTAGCATGGGCGATCTCTTTCCATCCTCCGTCGATCCAGGCATCCACGGCGTGTCTTTCCACCCGTTCCCCGTTGGTGGCAATCGCTTCCTGGAGAACCAAACGGTTGAGGGTGACAGGTCGGGGAGTGGAGATGACGATTCCCGCCCCGTCCTTATCGGCCGTCACATAGGTGTCTGCATTTTGGTCGAGCACCTCTTTCGGGCCTTCTGCCTGACGGAACAGGTCGGTCCCGTAGGTTTCCCGGATTCGCTGGCCGGTTTCCTTCAGCACGGCTACATCCGTCGGAGAGAATTTCCCGTTCCGGTTGGGCGGGATGTTCAACAGGAAGGTGGAGTTGCCTCCTACGGCGCGTTCATAGATGTCGAACACATCGTCGGTGCTTCGTACTTTCTGGTGCGTGTCGTCCCGGTAGAACCAGCCTTCGCGGATGGAAGTGTTGGTTTCGGCCTGCTGGTAATGCAGGTATTTGGCTTTATAGAGCTGTTCACGGCTTCCGAGGTTTTTGTCAGTCATATCGGCGAAGTTCGACATCGTGTCCGGATTTGCCTGGTAGGGGATCACGTTCCACTCGGTCGACCGTGTGCCGCCGGCTTCATTGCCGCACCACCGGACATCTTCCCGTCCGAAGATAACGGCGTTGGGGACAAGTGCCTTGATCAGTTTTTTCCAGGCGGGGTAGTTGTAGGTCTGTCCACCTTTCCGCTTGGGATGTGCCCCGTCGAACCATACTTCGTGGATCGGGCCGTATTCGGTCAGGATCTCGAAGAGCTGGTTGAGGAAGTATTCGTTGTAGTCGTCCACTACGAATTCGAAACGGGTTTTGTTGGCAAAAGGCCGTCCGGGGACTTCCCGCGGGATGGTCCGTTTGGTGTATGGGCTGAGGTTGCCGTACAGTCCTTCCGGGTTTTCGATATGGTACAGGTCTGCCGGTGACAGATAGACGCCTAACTTCAATCCGTATTTGCGGCAGGATTCGGACAGGTCTTTCAGGATGTCGCCTTTGCCGTTGCGGAAACCGGTGGACATGATGCCATGCTTTGTGTAGCGGCTTTGCCACAGGACGAACCCGTCATGGTGCTTGACCGTCAGGATCACCATTTTCATGCCGGCGGCTTTCATGGCCTCGCACCACTGATCCGTGTCGAGCTCTTTCAGGTCGAAGACTTTCGGGTCTTCCTTTCCGCTTCCCCATTCCAACCGGGTGAAACTGTTCGGTCCGAAATGGATGAAGGCGATGAATTCGTTTTGCAACGCCGCCAACTGGTTGGGCGAAGGCACGACATGGGCGGCTTTCGCGATGATGTCCGCATGGCTGTCGCCAGCTTCGACCTTGATCGTGTTCTGAAATTGCATCTGCTTGTCCTGGGCTTGCCCCTGTAGGGACAGCATGGCTCCGAGCAGGAGGATAAAGGTGTGTTTCATGTTTATAAATGATTATTTGGAGATATTGAAATTGTTTGTTTCTACTATTTGCCCATCCCGGAGGAAGACTACCTGGTAATCCGCCTTATCCGTCCATTTCCCCTTTTCAGGGGTAAAGGTGAGGCTTGCTTTTTCATACGGTTGCAGGGGCTTGACCGTATGACGGCCCATTCCTGCCCCGGCTTGCTTGATTTCGACTGTCATTTCTCCTGATACCGATAGTCCGAAGTTCTGGATTTCCAGTTCGACTTCGTTCCGGCCTTCCCGGTAAACGGGACGTCGGCAGGACAATAGAGCCGGCTTGTAATCGACATAAGGCAGGTTCGCATATCCGAACAACAGTTTTCCGTTTTTATCCTTTCCGATCATCTTCGGAGCGAATTCATCCGGTGTGATGCCGCTTCCCTTACCGTCGAATGTCAGGATAAGGTCTTTTTCGGATGCTTCGGTTTTGACCACTTTACACCCTCTGCCGAAGTTCACTTCGTTGTATGAACCGAACCGCAGGGACGGCACATCGATCTCCCGGAGCGGGTCGAAGCCTTCTTCCGCCAGGACCTTGACCCGGATGGTTTCAGTGGAGGCCGTTATCGGTGTTCGGTTCAGGACGGATAATAGCATCCCCTTGTTCATCGGGATACAGATATTCTTCGAACTGTGGTTGTCATTGCCATGATCGTCCCATTTGACGGTGTCGATGACGGCAAAGTTCATCTGCTCTACACGTCCTTGTTTGTCTTGGAATACTTTAGGACGTTCGTATTTGAACCAATGCTCGACATGCCCGTCCCGATGGAAGGAGATGCCGGGTACATAGGCTTCCCCTTGTTCCGTCACCCAATGGATGCCGTCTTTGGAACGTTGGTAGAAAGCGATACGTCCCAGCCAGTCATTCACGATCAGGTGGTATTGCAGGGAGTCCCGCCAGATGACCGGGTCCTCGAACTCTCCTTTGACAGGCGGATAAACCCGCTTGTCCGTGATCTGTTCGTAAGGGGCGATGCCGTCTTTGCTGATCCAGATGCCTCCTCCCCGGCAAACCATCAGATAAGAACCATCCTGCCTTTTGGCAAAGCTGAGGTTGCTCAGTCCTTCGATGATCTTCCGGTCGCGGGGATTGAACGTAAACTTTCCGTATTGCCAGGGGCCGTTGACCTGGTCGGCTATATAATATCCGTCGATGACATATACGACGATCCGGCCGTCGTTGAGGACGAAAGCCTCCGGGTTATGCCCTTTCCCGATTGTGTCTTGGATGGTGAAAGGCCCATGCAGATGATCGCCGGTTGCATGATAAACGGTTGAATTGGGCCATTCCATATGCCCTTTGGGTGCGCTTTCCGGCCATCCGCATACGAACAGATGGTATTTCCGGTCCGGCGTTTGGAGGATATTGCCTCCCCAGAACGAGATGTCGGGATGTTCGATACCGTTGTCGATATACCGGGGGCGTACGCTGTCCGCTCCCCACGTCTCTCCGGAGAGCGTACCTTCTGGCATTGCTTCGAAACGGTCCATGTAGCGTCCGCCTGTAATGAGGTGTTTCCATTCTGCCGGCCGTTCTCTTTCCGTGATTTGGGCGGTGAGTGGCAGGGGAGCCAGACAGGCTGTTGCTAATAGTAATTTTAATTTTTGTATGTTCATATGCTTCTGTATATACGATAATTTGCCCAGCAACGATTGTTACAAGGCAAATATAGCAGTCTTTCTTCACATAGTTAGTAAATGGATTCGGGTTTTTCCCGCGAAGCAGGTCCATACTGCGCATGATCAATTCTCTATCACTTCTAAAACATGGTGTTTTATCATATGATTGGAAACCAGTGTATTGCCTTCTTTAGCTTTTGAAAAAGCATATAAAATAATCGAATAAA
>CDYK01002958.1_pt1 | contig 11794 bp, 10 predicted proteins | sample 554841 | NCBI WGS metagenome assembly CDYK01 (sample SAMEA3182102, study PRJEB8094) | gut metagenome | biome: human; feature: gut; material: Stool; isolation source: human stools | place: Canada | collected 2013-02-18
ATTCTTTGAGGAAAAAGCACTGTTTGGTTGGGATTGTAAGGACGAAAATGTATCTTTGCCATAGTATAAATTCTTATGCCTAAAGATACAAAATCTTCAGGTTATAACAAAGCCCCAGCTTGTGAAAGTCGGGGCTTTGGGCATAAAAAAGAAGGTGAGAATTTTGACACACCTTCTTTCATTTATTACTTTACCTTTATTCAGCAGCCGTTTTTTTCGCTGCTTTTTTCTTATACTTATCAAGCTCTTTCTGTAACTTTTCAATCTCTTCACCCTGGTTCTTAATCGTTGTAAGAAGCGAATTCAACTCTTCGTTCTCTATCTCAACAGGATACAAAGCATCTACACGGCTGATAAAATCACCTAATATATTCATATAATTGGTAAACGCATCATACGGAGAATCATAAATACCACGATTAAGCCAAATTCCAGTTTTCTTGGTTGTCATAAAACGGAAGTTATTGCTTGCCTGCAAATAGTCCCAGTCCTGCTTGATGCGGCGATCATCACATAAATGAACACGACCAGCCACACTATACAATTTATTAAACGCCTCACGCTGCATCACATTACCCAGCCAACAACTCGTATCTCTTTCCTCATCGGCCCATGACATCGGATAAGGAACATCGACTTGATCTACAGACTTGAACTTTGTCACGATTTCAGACGGAGTCGAGAATGAAATGCCCTTTTCTTTCGCACAAGCCGGCAAAGCCTTCATGAACTGCAGGATATTCGAAGACAACGGTTGTGCAATACCCAAGGCAGAAAGCTCCATAAAAATATTGATAACCTGTTCTTCTTCCGGTAACCCCGCAATCCAACCGATATATTTATCTGCAAATAACGGATATTCGCTCCAATCCGAATTAGAGAAACGCAGACTAATGTCGTCCGACAGTTTGAAATCACGAAGCAAAATCTTCAAATTAGGATTATAGGCACAATGGTACACATAATGCGGGCTCTTCCATCCCAACACATGTTTGGCACCTTCGGTCAAAATACCCTTAAATCCCATACTTGCAACAACCGATCCAATCTCATTCGAATAAATCAAGCTGGAATTACGGAAAACCTTGGGAGTTTGTCCAAAAACTTGTTTGATCTTCGCACTCATTCTGGAAACTTCTTCACGGAAACATTCTTCATTAGCCAAAGAAGAAAGCCCATGAGAATAAGGTTCGCACAAAAATTCGCAACAACCTGTGTCATTCAATTGATGCAACAGGTCTATCACAGCGGGAGAATAGATCTCCAACTGTTCCAAAGCCACACCCGAAATAGAAAAAGCGACTTTAAAAGCTCCTCCGTTATTCTTTACCATTTCAAGCAAAGTGGTCAATGCCGGAATATAAGAACGCTCTGCAATCTCCGTGATACTGCGTTCATTTTCATAATCATCATAATAGTAATGATCCGTACCGATATCGAAACAACGATAGCGTTTCAGATGTATGATTTGATGTATTTCAAAATAAAGACAGATTGTTTTCATATCTAATGTTGTTTTATTATTTACCGTAATTCTTTAAGACATTCTCATAAAGAGCGCGAATACGCAAGCCGACTTTTTCCCATGTGATGCCATCGACCTCTTTCTTTCCTTCCACCTGAAGATATTCGAACAAAGACGGATTCGTGCAGATCGAATAAATAGCGTCAGCCATTGCATGAATATCCCAATAGTCCGTCTTAATCACCTTGTCGAGAATTTCCCCACAACCGGACTGTTTGGAAATAATGGAAGGTGTTCCGCACTGCATGGCTTCCAACGGGGCAATCCCGAACGGTTCGGAAACAGAAGGCATCACAAAGACGTCACTGTTCTTGTAAGCTTCATATACCTGCCTTCCACGTTGAAACCCGGGAAAATGGAAACGGTCGGCAATTCCACGCTCGGCGGCCAAATTAATCATAGCGTCCAGCATATCACCCGAACCTGCCATAATGAAGCGGATATTACGTGTACGTTTCAAAACAAGCGCTGCTGCCTCGACAAAATATTCCGGTCCTTTTTGCATGGTGATACGTCCCAGGAAAGTCACGACCTTTTCCTTTTTATGCTCCGGACGAGGAATGTCCAAAAGTTCTTGCGACAACGGATAAACCGCATTATGCATGGCAAAACATTTCCGCGGATCCTGATGATACTCCCGGATAACCGTCTGCCGTGTCAATTCAGATACACACATAATACAATCCGCATAATCCATACCGTTCTTTTCCGTTGCGTATACGGTCGGGTTAACCTTTCCGCGTGAACGGTCGAAATCGGTTGCATGAACATGAATGCAAAGAGGCTTACCACTCACCATCTTAGCATGCACGCCGGCCGGATATGTCAACCAATCGTGGGCATGAATAATATCAAATTGCTGCTGGCGAGCAACGACACCCGCTATAATCGAGAAATTATTGATCTCGTCATGCAGGTTAGCAGGATACCCTCCGGCAAACTCCATACACCCCAAATCATTTACATTCAGATATGAGAAATCGGCATAGATATGGTCACGGAAAGCATAATACTGCTCCGGCGTCATATAATTGGGAAGCCTGGACTTCAAATAATCATAATTGATATCCCGCCATACGACAGGTACTTGATTCATACCTATAATATTCAGGAAACCTTCTTCTTCACCGGTAGGCTTCGGCAAACAGAAAGTCGTTTCCACATCATTCTGCAGACTCAGACCTTTAGTAATACCATAAGAGGCAACCGCAAGACCACCATATATTTTGGGAGGAAATTCCCATCCAAACATTAACACTTTCATACAGGCTCCTCCTTTCAATAGTTATATTTGCTTAATAAGTATAATATTCTCAATATTTCTGCAACATTCATTGCGAATGATATAGCTCCACGCCCCTTGAACGGAGGATTACCGTCAAACAATTCTGAAATGGACCCGATACAATGAGACGACATTTCATCTTCGTACCCAATCAGATAACGTTCGATAAACCCTATACCGCTCATCTTATAGATACGAAGATATGCCTCAAAATAGAAACCTGCCAGCCAAGGCCAGGCCGTTCCCTGATGATAAGCATAATCACGCTGGATCTGAGGACCGACATAATTAGGATTATACCCACCGCTCTTCGGGCTCAAGGAACGGAGTCCTTTAGGAGTAAGCAACTCTTTCGTCACAATATCGAGTACACCTTTTTTCTGGCTGGAATTCAAAGGAGAATAATCAAATGCCACGGCAAATATCATATTCGGACGCACACTCCACTCCATCATGTTACCATCGACATAATCGAGCAAATAGCCATATTCATTCAAGAACACATTGACAAACGACTTCCCGCTTTTCTCGGCCAAAGCTCCCAATGATTCAGCCAAAGCATTATTTCCGGCCTCACCCGACAATTCTCCTGCAAACCGCAAAGCGTTATACCACAATGTATTGATCTCAACAATATATCCTGTACGCGGAATAACGGGATGTCCGTTAACCGTCGAGTTCATCCATGTTACAGCCCTATTCGTCCCATAGGTATAAAGCAATCCATTATCATGCAGAATCAGATTCGGATGTTTATCCTGACAGAGGAACCTCATGATATCTTCCAACAATACACCATATTTCCCGCGGCATGCCTCACGTGAAACCATTTTAGCATATTGCTGAATGCACCAAACAGCCCAAAGCAAGATATCGGGATGCTCCATTTCATAAATCTTGATCTGGCTCGGTTCATTACGGATAAAATTATAAATCGCCTTACAGGCCGTTTCCATTACCATTTCAAACTTGGAAACCTCATTGATAGCCAAAGTCAGCCCCGGCAAAGAAATAAACAAATCGCGTGCCCTGCACTTGAACCACGGATAACCGGCTAAAATATAAAATTCATTTTCCTGCTTATTTAAGAATTGATGTGCTGCATTGATCAGGCAATGTCGGAAAGTATCGCGAGGTGTACGTTCTTCAACCTCGTCTTCAAAAGTCTTTTTTAACGAACGAGTTCCTATTTCAGAAACCCCACCGGAAAAGACGATGCTTTCCCCTTTCTTTATCTCAACCTCAAAATATCCGGGAACATACAGATCTTCGTTAAAGTCATAGCCTCTCTCCTGCTCTTTCGGATATTCGATACCCCGATACCAATCAGGCAGATAATGAAACTCATTCTTTTTGTTCAGTTGCATATACAATTCAGGATAGCCCGGATACATACAGGTTTTGATACCATTCGACACAACCTGATATTCGCGACTGGCCTGGGCATTCTCGTGTGTATATTCACGGACACTGCGAAACGCTAAAAACGGACGCAAGCGCAATGTTGTTGCCGAATGGGCATCCAACAACGTATAACGGATCAAGATTCGATTCTCATGATGCACAAACAACTTCTCTTTTTTCAGAATAACACCTCCTACACGATAGATCGTCGTAGGAACTTTCTCGCATTCGAACTCACGAATGTACTTATGACCTCTCGGACTGTAATTATCCCCCTGATACTTATGAAGCCCCAAGTTAAATTCGGCACCATGCTGTATGACAGTTTCATCCAATGACGACAACAATACGTGATTCTCATCATCCAGTTCCGGAACCGGAATTACAAGTAATCCGTGATATTTTCTTGTGTTGCAATCAACGATAGTTGTACAATGATAGGCTCCCGAACGATTCGTACGAAGAATTTCTCTTGGCAGCGCTTCTTCCAGGTTCGTCATAAGAGTCTTGTCAAATTTAAGATAACTCATATTTTTATATTTGGTTTTAAGTTTATGCTTTAACGTGATAACATATAAATTGCTTTTGTATCTTGACCAAAAGTATCACTTAAAAAATAAAAAAACAAATTCACTTTCATATTTATTTAGAAATTTCATTTTTACGATTTAAAAACAGTTTGATTGATAATCTGTTACAAATATGCCAAAGTGGATATATGTGTTGTCAAACACATGCCAAGCTGTTAAAAACTTCCAAATCCGGCAGTTTGGCATCGTCTGGCAATCAATGCATTTTTATTTGCCGATTATTCCGTACCTTTGTTATATAATAAATCAACACGAAAGAACATGAAACAAAATAGAGAAAATCCCTTTTTCGAGACTTATCGGACTCCGTTCGGAACTCCTCCGTTCGACCAGATCGAAACAGAACAGTATGAACCAGCTTTCGACGAAGGAATCTGGCAATTGGACGAGGAAGTCCGAGCCATTGCCGACAATACGGAACTTCCTACATTCGAGAACACAATCATAGCACTCGAACGCAGCGGCAAGCTGCTGGATAAAGTCATCTCGGCTTTCTTCAACGTATTGAATGCAGAAGCAGACGACGAGATGATGGATATCTCGCAACGAGTATCCCCCAAACTGTCGGAAAGCTCCAACAATATTTATTTGAACGAACAACTATTCGCACGCGTAAAGAGTGTCTACGACCGGAAAGATGAACTGCATCTCCCGATGGAAGACGCACGTCTGCTGGAGAAGACATTCGAAGCTTTTTGCGCACGTGGCGCCGCACTCGGACCCGAAGAGAAAGAAAAATACCGTAAACTCAGTTCCGAGTTAAGCCTTCTTTCCCTCACATTCGATCAGAACGCATTGAAAGACAAGAACCGCTACGAACTGTTGCTAACAAAAGAAGACGAACTGGAAGGACTACCGGAAAGCATACGCGAAGCTGCCGCACTCAGGGCTAAAGAAAAAGGAAAAACCGGATGGCTGTTCAATCTCTCGGCCCCAAGCTACGTGCCTTTCATGCGTTACTCAGCTTTGCGCGGGTTACGGGAAAAGATGTATCGGGAATATATGAGCATAGGTAACAAAGGGGATGAATACGACAACAAGGAAATCATACGGAAAATCGTCAATATCCGCCTGGAAATCGCAAGACTGATGGGATATGCCAACTATGCCGACTACAAATTGAAACATACGATGGCCAAAACTCCCGCACGCGTCTATAAACTGCTGAATGAGTTATTGGATGCCTACAAGCCGGTAGCCCGGAACGAATACGAGGCCGTACAAGGATTTGCTTCGGAAACGGAAAAAGAAAACATAACGGTCATGCCTTGGGATTGGAGCTATTATTCCGAAAAACTGAAAGACATCCGTTTCAACGTGAATGATGAAATGACGCGTCCCTATTTCGAACTGAATCATGTAAAGAAAGGCGTGTTCGGTCTGGCTACGCAATTATATGGCATCACTTTTAAAGAGAATAAAGAGATTCCGGTTTATCATCCCGAAGTAGAGGCATACGAGGTCTACGATGCCGACGGGAAGTTTCTTTCCATATTATATACAGACTTCCATCCGCGCGACGGGAAACAGTCAGGAGCCTGGATGAACAGCATAAAGGAACAATACCGGGATCAAGACGGCAAAGACAGCCGGCCCCAAATCATTATCGTAATGAACTTCACACGTCCGACCGAGACGAAGCCTTCTTTATTGACTTTTGACGAGGTCAACACGCTGTTGCACGAATTCGGACATGCCCTGCACGGTATGTTTGCCGAAGGATCATACGCGAGCCTTTCCGGTACAAATGTCTATCGTGACTTTGTGGAACTTCCTTCCCAACTGATGGAAAACTGGCTGACAGAGAAAGAGTTTCTGGATCAGATCGCCATCCACTACAAAACCGGGGAAAAAATCCCGCAAGAATTAGTACAGAAATTAATAGACGCTTCCAATTTCAACGCAGGATATGCCTGCTGCCGTCAACTGAGCTTCGGTTTCTTAGATATGGCCTGGCATACCCGAACAGAACCATTCGGCGAAGATGTTATCTCTTTCGAGAAGGAAGCCTGGAAACAGACCGTGATCGTCCCCGAAGTTCCCGGAACCTTGATGAGCAGCAGTTTCGGACACATCTTCTCCGGTGGATATTCAGCCGGCTATTACGGCTATAAATGGGCAGAGGTCCTGGATGCCGATGCTTTCTCGGTCTTCAAAGAGACGGGAATCTTCAACCGGGAAACAGCCCGTTCTTTCCGTAAAAACATCCTATCGAAAGGCGGAACCGAAGATCCGGATATCCTGTACAAACGTTTCCGGGGAAAAGATGCGGAAATCGGTGCCCTGTTAAAAAGAAACGGAATAGAACCAGGCGGACCATCCGCATCCGTCCAGAGCCGGATGCAAGTCTGATTTGTTTTCGAGGTTGCCTTCTATGGTATTTTTATGATACACGCTTGAACAAAAAAACTTCGAACCTATTCCATTTATCCCAAATATATGTACCTTTGCCTACTATTTATATAATTTAAGGTATATAAAATCAGAAGACGATGTGCGATAAGAAGGAAAAGCAACTCGAATTGGATAAGCGCTATCTCAGAATGGCGGCCGTATGGGCGGAAAATTCGTATTGCAAGAGACGCCAGGTTGGGGCACTGATAGTAAAAGACCAAATGATTATCTCTGACGGATATAACGGTACGCCATCCGGTTTCGAGAATGTTTGCGAAGACGAGAACAATGTTACCAAACCTTACGTTCTGCATGCGGAAGCCAATGCCATTACGAAAGTGGCCGCTTCGTCCAACAGCAGTAAAGGTGCAACGATCTACGTCACCTCCGCCCCTTGCATCGAATGTGCCAAGCTCATCATCCAGTCTGGGATCAAGCGGGTGGTATACTCTGAAAAATATAGGGTGGAAGATGGTTGCAACCTATTACGTCGCGCTGGTGTTATTATAGATTATATAGAAATAAACGACTAAAGATACGTTTTATGGACAAGAACAAAAGGCTGGCTGTATGGTTGCCTGTGATTATAGCATTAAGTATTGCTCTCGGGATATTTGTAGGGAATCATTACCTCAGACTGACACAAGGAAAGAGGCATATTTATTCCAGTGGAAATAAAATCAATGCCATCCTCGACATTATCGACGAACAGTATGTCGATACAGTCGATATGAAACAATTAGTGGAAGATGCCATTCCTAAGGTCTTCAGCGAACTGGACCCGCATTCCGTGTATATACCGGCAAAGGATGCCCAACGGGCAAATGAAGACCTGGAAGGATCGTTCAGCGGCATCGGGGTTTCATTCAATATACAGACCGATACCATTCTGGTTATCAACGTCATTCCGGGGGGACCTTCAGAGAAGGCCGGCTTGAAGCCCTTCGACCGTATCATCACGATCAACGACTCCCTGTATGCCGGCAACAAAAGTGACCAGGAAGTCATCATGAAGACTCTGCGTGGTGCGAAGAACAGTACGGTCAAGTTAGGCATAAAACGTAAAAACGAACCGGAACTGTTGTATTTCGACGTGACGCGCGGCGATGTCCCCGTCAGTTCGGTTGACGTGTCTTACGAGGTAAGCAAAGGAATCGGCTACATCAAGGTAAGCAAATTCGGCCGTACCACTTATAATGAATTTATCACAGCAATCGCCAAGCTGAAACAGGCAGGTTGTACCTCATTCGTGATCGACCTTCGCGGTAACACGGGCGGTTATATGGATGCCGCCATCAATATGGTAAACGAATTCATGCCGGAAGGCCGCCTGATCGTATACACGGAAGGAAAAGCATTCCCGCGCAACGATGTCTATACGAACGGCACAGGTACTTGCCAGGATGCTCCGATTGTAGTCTTGACAGACGAGTTCTCGGCTTCCGCCAGTGAAATCTTCTCCGGAGCTATCCAAGACAATGACCGCGGGCTGATTATCGGCCGCCGTACTTTCGGAAAAGGCTTGGTCCAGTCGCCGATCCAGTTAAGCGACGGTTCGGAAATCCGCCTGACGATCGCACGCTATTACACGCCGTCTGGACGTTGTATCCAGAAAAAGTACGAACTGGGTAAAGACAGCGAATACGAACAGGACATCTACCAACGTTTCATGCACGGTGAATTTGATTCTGCCGACAGCATCAAGCTGAACAACAGCGAAAAATACGAAACCGTGATGGGACGCCCCGTTTACGGCGGCGGCGGTATCATGCCGGATATCTTCATCCCGCGTGACACAAGCGGTGTGACTTCCTATTTCTCCAACGTAGTCAATTCCGGTATGTTGAACCTATATGCACTCGAATACTCGGATCGCAATTACGACAAGTTGGCTTCTTTCAAGACCTATCAGGACTTACACAAATACCTGCAACAACAACCACTGCTTTCCGATTTCACCAATTATGCCGCAGCAAAAGGGATCAAGAAACGTCCGCACCTGATCAACATATCAGGCAAACTGATCGAGAAACAGATCCAGGCCTACATCGTCCGTAACTTCTTCGACGAAGCCGGCTTCTATCCAATATTCCAGAACGATGACATCACGCTGAAACGCGCCGTCAAAGTCCTGAACGAAGGCAAATCATTCCCGACACTGGAGAACAAAAACAATACGCCCAATGGAATTGCGCAAAGCCAAACAAACGCTTCGAGAGGATATGGCTTCCTTAAAGAGATCATATACGAAGACTACATTGCTGGATCTCTCTGCTAAGATAATGGATCGGCTGGAAGAGACAGACCTCTTCCAGCAAGCTTCGTGCATTGCACTATACCATGCCATCCCCGGCGAAGTGCAGACTGCCGGACTGATCGAAAAATGGTACCGGAAAAAGAGATTATTGCTCCCTCTTATAAAAGGGAATGATCTTCAATTGCTCTTGTATGCAGGAAAAGAATCACTCAAAACGGGTGTTTTCGGGATATTGGAACCAAGCGAAGATTGTGAAGCCGTACCGGAAAGCGAAATAGACCTGATCATTGTTCCGGGTGTCGCCTTCGACCGCCAGCATAACCGCCTCGGACGGGGAAAAGGATTTTATGACCGACTGCTTTCGACACTGGATGTTCCTAAAATCGGAATCTGCTATGACTTCCAGTTAAAGGATCAGATTCCGGCCGAGCCGTTCGACCGGAAAATGGACTTGATCATAACTGAAAAAGAAATATTGTGATTCAGATCTTATCCGTTTGCAACAGCTCCATAACCTTAGCATCCGCCTTGGCTCTTATCTCCGGTGTGATGCTATCCTTCACGATTTTCAGGACAAGTCCCATCACGGCTACATCGTCAGTAAAGCCGATCACCGGAAGAAGACCTTCCGGTATCAGGTCGAACGGCAGAATAAAATAGCCTAAAGCTCCTATGATATAAGCCTTATGTTGTAACGGAACATTTTTATCGTGCAGCAGATAATAAAGCTGGAAGACAGGGCGTATCACCGTCGCACCGACTTTCTTTGCAACCCGTTGTACTTTTTGCCAGAATTTATTTTCAGAATAGTATGTGCCATACTTTTCCACTTCATAAACCTCTTCAAACGGAACTTCTTCTATCTTTTTTGCATCCATAATGATTCAACTCTTTTATCTGATAACTATATCTTGTATAACTTCCGAACCGGCATAATCGTTCAAGCTCTTCACCAGACGTTCCCGGCACAACACCAATTCACTTCTCAAGACGGAAGAAGTGAGGGAAACATACAGCACTTTGTCTTTTACATATATATTACGAGTGTACTGAGCGACCATCGGCCCCAGTATCTCGCCCCAGGCCCGCATGACACGGATTTCCAGTATCTTCCCCCTCAACTCAGCATTATCCTCGAAAAACTCCCGGATCGCATCGCCCAACGTCTGTGCATTCCGGTGCATCATTCCGCTTCCTCCATCGGTTGCACTTCACCCTGTTCGACCCTGAACAGAGCGTAGCCGTGATTGATCGATTGCAGGATGGCGTCCAAATATTTCCGGTTCGTATCAGTAATGAAAATCTGCCCGAACTGGTCGCCGCTCACCAGCTTGACGATCTGCTCCACCCGGTCGGCATCCAGCTTGTCGAAAATATCGTCCAACAGAAGGATCGGACGCGCTTGCCCCCTGCAGGAAAGAAACACATACTGAGCCAGCTTGAGGGCAATCAGATACGTCTTGTTCTGCCCTTGCGAACCGACACGGCGGATCAGGTGGCCGTTCAACGTCATCTCCAGTTCATCCTTGTGAATGCCGGTCGAGGTATAACCGAGTATGCGGTCACGTTCCCGATTGGCAGCCAGCATATCCGCCAGGCTCCCCTTCTCCAACTGGGAGATATACCGCAAACCGACCTGTTCGGTCGAACGGCAGATCGTCTGGTAATATTCGTTGAAGATCGGGATAAAATCATTCACCAACATCTGCCGCTTCTCGTACACCATCCGGCCGTACATGTCCAGCTGCATTTCCAGCACTTCATAAAGGGAAGCGTCGATACACTGGTCCTTCAACAGCGAATTCCGCTGAAGCAAGGCTTTATTATATTGTATCAACGCATGCAGATAAGGCTTGTCCTGCTGCGAAATAATCACATCGAGAAAGCGGCGACGTTCTTCGCTCCCGCCTTGTATCAGTTCCGAATCGGCTGGCGAAACCATCACTAATGGCAACAGACCGATATGCTCCGACAGTTTGTCGTACTCTTTTTTATTCCGCTTGAACTGTTTCCGCTGCCGGCGACGGATAGCACAAAAGATCTCCTCTTCACGCCCCTCATAGTCATAGTTACCTTGCAACACGCACATATCCTGACCATTGTTGATCAGCTGGGAATCGGGCGTATTGATATGGCTTTTACAAAAAGAGAGATAATGAACGGCATCCAACAGATTGGTCTTTCCCATTCCGTTATTCCCGAAAAAACAATTTATTTCGGGAGAGAAAGAAACTTCTGCCTGGAGAATGTTTTTATAATTGAGTATAGAAAGCTTTTTAAGTATCATCCACGCTATATTAGTTGCACAAAATTAAAAAATATACTTCTAAGTATAGATT